>Ga0102592_1000069_pt1 | contig 321852 bp, 277 predicted proteins | sample AraplaCol_mMF_r2_FD_76861 | JGI IMG/M metagenome (GOLD analysis project Ga0102592, IMG submission 76861) | Arabidopsis root microbial communities from North Carolina, USA - plate scrape MF_Col_mMF_r2 (SPADES assembly) (version 2) | ecosystem: Host-associated > Plants > Roots > Endosphere...
CGGTGAGCAGCGGGGCTGCCGTGCCGTTGATGTCCGGGGCCAGGCTCAAGCTGGTCAGCTCTCCGTCGGTGTAGCCCAGCACCAGCTTGCGCCCGGACGGGTAGGTGATGCTCGTCAACCGGCCCAGCGTGTAGCCGTAGCGGGTCGTGCTGACGATGGTCGAGCTGTTGGCCCCCGTTGCGGCATACACCGCCTGGACCGCCTCGACGACCCGGCCTTGCGGGTCGTACTTGAAGCGGCTCGCCCCGCTCGGGTGATCCGTGCGGCTGAGCCGGTTGGCGCTGTAGCTGTAGTCCGCGCCCTTGAGGTCGTAGCTCCAGCTGTAGGTCTGGCTCGCTTGGCCGCTCTTGCTGTAGACCAGGCTCGTCAGCCGGCCGAGGCCGTCGTAGGTGTAGGTCTCCAGCACGCCGCGGCTGTCCAGCCGGGTCAGAAGGTTGCCCTCTTCGTCGAAGGTGTGGTTCGCTGTGCCGGTGTCCGGGCTGACGAGCTGGGTGGCGTTGCCGAAGCCGTCGCGCGGGTACCGGGTGACCAGGCTCCGAGGGTCGGTCACCTGGGTCGTGCGGTCCCTGCCGTCGTACTCGAAGCCGGTCTTGCCGTTCTTCGGATCGGTGTGCTCCTTTACGCGCGACAACGGGTCGTAGCTGAGCTTGGTCTCCAGGTTCAGCGTGCCGGCGCCGCGGATGATCTTGGTGCGGTTGCCTTGGGCGTCATATTCGTACTGCGTCACCGGCGTGGGCGAGACCGGCGGCGGGGGCAGGGTCTGGGCAGAGGCCAGTGAAGACAAGGCCGCGCAGGCGAGTGCCAGAGTGGGCAACGTCACCTGCGTCAACTGAATGGTTGCGCCCCATGCCGGCACGGCACGACTCATCGAATTCACAACGATCTTCCCCCAACGCAGCGGCCCGCGGCCCCGATCGACGCCGAGCGGCACTTTGCGTGGCCGCCCGTCTCTCATGCCTGGCGTCGAATCCTTTGGAGGAACTGCCTCAACGCACGACAGCTGCGCATTGGAACGGCTGACCGACACAAGCGCAAGTGCCGGTGCTCGCTGGCATCGATGTCATGGGACAGACATTTGGACCTGCTCGAACCAGCCAGCGGCCGTACGGCCCCAGGCCTCAGTCCACCTCCGCGCAGAACTCCCCGTCCGCCACCAGGCAGCCCGTCGGCTCGGCCGCCTCGCCGCCCGCCGCGCCGCCGCGCGTGACGATCCGGCTGCTCGACAGCCGCTTCGCCTCCGCGGTCGGCAGCAGCACCCACATCTGCCCGCGGTGCTTGGTGCTGCGCGCGTTCTGACCGGCCTCGGACCCGAAGCCCCAGAAATAGTCGGCCCGCACCGCGCCGCGGATCGCGCCGCCGGTGTCCTGTGCGAACACCAGGCGCTGCACCTGGATCGCCGAGCCCGAGGGCGCCGGCGCGCTCAGGAACACTGGGTAGCCCAGCGGCGTGACGCGCGGGTCGACCGCCACCGAGCGCCCCGCCGTCAGCGGCACGCCCAGGGCGCCCTGCGGCCCTTCGCTCGCCGGCCGGTCGGTGACGGTCTTGAAGAAGACGTAGCTGGGGTCGGCGACGAGCCGGCCCTGCGTGACCCGGCTCGGGGGCTTTGCCGCGGGCGAGGCGGGCGCCTTGGCGCCGCCCAGCAGTTGGTCGACCAGGGAGTCCGAGGCAGCCGGTGCCCGGGCCGGCTTCGAACCGGCGGCCGGTACGGCCTTGCCGCGCGTCAGCACCGGTGCGGCCTCGTCGGCGCCGGCCCCGGGCTCGTCCTCCAGCACGAATTCCTGCGGCTGCTCGGCCCCCGGCGCCGCGCCGCGCGTCACGACCGACGAAGGCCGGCTCGCGACGCGCAGCGGCTTGAACGGGTGCCCGTTCTGCTCGGCGTACTGCACCCGCAGGATGCTGCCATCGGGCAGGCGGATGCGCCCCGACCCCTGCACCTGCATCGCATACAGCGCGAGCGGGTCGTTGACCCAGGCGATCACCGGCGCGCCGATGTCCTGCGGCAGGCGCAGCGCCTCGAGTTCGGCGCGCGTGTAGTACGGCTCGGCGCGCGCGTTGCCCGGGTTGCCGACCAGGCGCACGCGCAGCCGGCGGTCCCGGTCGTCGAGTTCGAAGCGGCGCAGGTCCATCGCATAGCTGCCGGCCTGCGAGCTCTGCAGCAGCACCAGCTGGTTGTTGGCGTCCGGCCGCACCGCGATCACGCCGCGCCGCTGCGCCTTCGGCACGCGCGACCAGTCGAGCGTGTACAGGTCGCGCGGCACGCCCAGCACCGGCACCTCGAAGCCGACGCTGCGCTGGCGCTGGCCCTCGAGCAGGGGCTCGAAGTAGCCGGTGATCTCTCCCTCGCGGCTCGCATCGGTGTTCAGGATGCGCAGCAGCGCGAAGCGGCTCTCGAAGAAGCTGCGCTGGGCCGCGCTGTCGTTGGCCGGCACGCCGCGCGAGGCGCTGCAGATCTCGCTCCACTCCGGGCGCTTCTGCAGCACCTCGCAGGAATTGCGGAAGGCGGCCCAGCCGGCGCGCAGGTCGTCCTGCTGCCAGCCCGGCAGCTCGTCGTAGCCGGCGAGCTTGAAGACGGCGTTGCGCGTGCGCACCTCGCTCGGCGCCGCGACGCGGGCGACGCCCGACTTCGGCGTCCCCACCGGCGCGGCAGTGCCGGGGTTGGCCAGCGGGGCTGAGCCGCTGCGGGACCCGGAGGATCCCGGGGCGCCTGCCCGGGCAGGCGAGGCGGGGTCGCCCGCGGACGCGGACGGGCCGGGCGCCTGCGAGGCGCAGCCTGCCAGCGCCAGGGCGGCCGGCAGCAGGAGGGGGTTCAGGCGCAGCATGGACGGCAAGCCTAGGCGGTGGGCGCTGCCGCTCCAACTGACCTTCGTCAACGCCCGCCGGCGGGCCGGTATCGTTCGCATGACCTTGGTCACCCCGGCCGCGCCGGGCCGGCCGCTATCCTGCGACAGCCAGACCGCGAACGGGGCCGGATGCCGCGTTGCGGCGACGCACATCCCCTCATGAATCCCTTGCCGGTGTTCAGTTCCATGTCCAAGTCCTGGTCCCGCCCCTCCCGCCGCCACCTGTGGGTGTCCGCCCTGTTGTCCGCCGGCCTGCTGATGGCCGGCTGCAGCACCGTCGAGAAGATCAACCCCTTCGCCGGCCCTGCCAAGCTGAAGGGCGAGATCGCCGCCGGCGCGCAGCTCAACCCCGACGTGCGCAAGCGGGCCTCGCCGGTCGTCGTGCGCGTGTTCGAGCTGAAGGCCAATGCCCAGTTCGAATCGGCCGATTTCGTGACCCTGTTCGAGCGCGAGCAGCAGGCCCTCGGCCCCGACCTGGTGGCGCGCGAGGAGTTCGTGATGCGCCCGGGCGACAAGCGCACGCTGGACAAGAAGCTCTCGCCCGACACCCGCTTCATCGGCGTGATGGTGGCCTTCCGCGAACTCGAGCGGGCACGCTGGCGCGCCGTGATCCCGGTGGCGGTGAACCGCACCAACGAGGTCGCGATCAGCCTGGACGACATCGCCGTGCAGGCGACCCGCACCTCCCCTTGAGCCGAACGGACAACAAGCCATGAGCTGGCGCGCCAAGGTCGTCTGGTCCTCGGGGATGTTCCTGCAGCCCCATCACTTCCAGCAGGAGACCCGCTACATCGAGCGCCTGGTCGACGCGCGCACGCGCTGCGTGACGCCGTTCGCCTGGGGCTTCAGCGAGTTCGAGATCGACGAAGGCCTGCTCGCGCTCGGCAAGCTGGGCCTCACGCGCGCGAGCGGCCTGCTGCCCGACGGCACGCCCTTCGCGATGCCGCTGCTCGACCCGCTGCCCCCGCCGATGGAGGTGCCGGCCGACGTGAAGGGCGAGCTGATCTACCTCGCCCTCCCCGTGCAGCGCCAGGGCCTGAACGAGGTCGACTTCAGCGGCACCGACGAGCTGTGCCGCTTCGAGGCGGCCGAGGAGAACGTGCGCGACAACACCGACGCGAGCGACGAGCCGGCCACCATCCAGACCGGCCGGCTGCGCCTGCGCTTCGTGCGCGCGAAGGAGGCGACCGAGGCCTACGCGCTGCTCGGCGTCGCCCGCATCGCCGAGCGCCGCAGCGACGGCCAGGTCACGCTGGAGCGCAGCTACATCCCGCCGCAGGTGTCGATCGAGGCGACGGCGCAGCTGTCGGCCAGCGCCTCGCTGCTGCACGGCCTGATCCTGCAGCGCGCCCAGGCCCTCGCCGGGCGCATGGGGCAGCTGAGCCACGGCGTGTCCGAGCTGGCCGACTTCCTGATGCTGCAGACGCTCAACCGCAACGAGCCCATCTTCAGCCAGCACGCCGCGGTGCCGAACGCGCACCCGAAGGAGCTGCACCGCGACTGCCTGCGCCTGGCCGGCGACCTGGCGACGCTCGCGAGCGGCAGCCGCCGCCCGCCCGAGTTCCCGCCCTACCGGCACGACGACCTGAATGCCTGCTTCACGCCGGTCTTCGCCGAGCTGCGCCGCATGCTGACGGCGGTGCTGGAGCAGAACGCGCTGCAGATCGAGCTCGTCGACCGCAAGTACGGCGTGCGCACCGCGAGCGTCGGCGACCTCGAGCTGGTGCGCAGCGGCACCTTCGTGCTGGCGGTCAACGCGCAGGTGCCCGGCGAACAGCTGCGCCAGCGCTTCCCGGCGCAGACCAAGATCGGCCCGGTCGACAAGATCCGCGACCTGGTGAACCTGCAGCTGCCGGGGGTGGGCCTGCGTTCGCTGCCCGTGGCGCCGCGCCAGCTGCCGTTCCATGCCGGTTTCTTTTATTTCGAACTCGACCGCGCGGGCGAGATGTGGAAGACGATCGAGGGCAACGGCAACATCGCGATGCACATCGCCGGCGATTTCCCGGGCCTCGAACTGGAGCTGTGGGCCATTCGCTCGTGAGGCGGGCCCTGCCGACCGAAGCGTGACCTCCCCTGAAAGAACGTGGTAAGCGCGATGAGCCCGACTTCCCCCGACGACCCGTTTGCCGAAGCCGACACCGGCCGGACCTTCATCATGCCCACGCCGGGCGGGCGCACGACCGCGATGCCGTCGCGGCCGCAGTCGCATGCCGCGCCGTCGCATGCGGGTGCCGACGTCGCCGCCGACATCGGCCCGGGCGACAGCGGCCTGAACCCGCTGGTGGCGCTGGCCAACCCGCTGCTCGCGCTGGTGCCGCAGATCCGCGCCTCGACCCAGCTCGCCGATCCGGCCGCGCTGCGCGAGTCCATCGCCCAGGGCCTGCGCGAGTTCGAGGCCCAGGCCCGTGCGCGCGGCATCCAGCCCGAGCGCGTGCTGGCGGCGCGCTACATCCTCTGCACCCTGCTCGACGAGGTTGCGGCCAGCATGCCCTGGGGCGCCTCGGGCCAGTGGGGGCGCCACAGCCTGCTCGCGATGTTCCACAACGAGACCGGCGGCGGCGAGAAGGTCTTCCAGCTGATGGCCAAGCTGGCCGAGAACCCGGGGGGCAACCGCGACCTGCTGGAGCTGATCTACGCCGCCCTGTGCCTCGGCTTCGAGGGCCGCTACCGCGTCGTCGACGGCGGGCGCGCCCAGCTCGAGGCGGTGCGCGAGCGCCTGGCGCAGATCATCAAGAAGGAACGCGGCGACTACGCGCCGGCCCTCGCGCAGAACTGGCGCGGCGAGGCGACGGCGCGGCGCTCGGTGCTGACCTGGCTGCCGCTGTGGGTGGCCGGCGCGGTGGTGACGCTGCTGATTGTCGGGATCTACCTCGGCCTGTCCCTGCGCCTGAGCGGCACCTCCGACCCGGTCTATGGCCGCATCCAGGAATTGCGCCTGCTGCCGCCGACGCCGCCGGTCAAGCTGCCGGCACCGACGCCGCGCCTCGCGCAGTTCCTGCGCAACGACATCAAGGCCGAGCTGGTCACGGTGCGCGACGAGGTCGATCGCAGCGTCGTCATCATCCGCGGCGACGGCCTGTTCGCGCCGGCGAGCGCCGCGCTGACCTCCGAGCGCGAGGCGCTGATGAAGCGCATCGCCGAGGCGCTGGCGCAGGTGCCGGGCACGGTGCTGGTCACCGGCCACACCGACAACGTGCCCATCGGCACCGCGCAGTTCCCGTCCAACTGGCATTTGTCCGAAGAGCGTGCGAAGACGGTGCGCGACATCCTGGTCGGCTTCGGCGTGCCGAGCGACCGCGTCAAGGCCGAAGGCCGTGCCGCCGGCGAGCCGGTCGCGGCCAACGACACGCCGGGCAACCGCGCGCTGAACCGGCGCGTCGAGATCACCCTGTTCATCCCGCGCGGCAGCCCCGCCGCGGCACCCGAGGGCTCGGCCCCCAGGACCGGATCATGAAGAAGCTCCTCGGATTCCTGCTCAGCCCGACCTTCCTGCTGGTCCTCGGGCTGGTCGCCCTCTCGCTCGTCATCTGGATCGTCGGGCCGCTGGTTGCGATCGGCACCTGGCGGCCGCTCGAGAGCACCACCGCGCGGTGGATCTGCATCGGCGTCATCGTCGGCCTGGTCATCCTGCGCAAGCTGTGGCAGTTCTGGCGTGCCCGCAAGACGAACGCCAAGGTCGTGGACCAGCTGCTCACGCCCGTGCCGGGCGCGGCCGCGACCGACCCGGCGAATGCCGAGCTGAAGACGCTGAACGAGCGCTTCGCGAAGGCGCTGCAGACGCTGCGCAACGCGCGCTTCGAGACCAAGACCGGCTTCGCCGGCGCCTGGGGCGGGCTGTCCTCGCGCCTGGGCAAGCGCTACCTCTACGAGCTGCCCTGGTACGTCATCATCGGCGCGCCGGGCTCGGGCAAGACCACCGCGCTCATCAACTCGGGCCTGAACTTCCCGCTCGCCGCCGCGATGGGCGAGCATTCGGTGAAGGGCGTGGGCGGCACGCGCAACTGCGACTGGTGGTTCACCGACCAGGCGGTGCTGATCGACACCGCCGGCCGCTACACCACGCAGGACAGCCACAAGTCCACCGACAGCCAGGCCTGGGAGGGCTTCCTCGGCCTGCTCAAGCGCAGCCGGCCGCGCCAGCCGCTGAACGGCGTGCTGATCACCGTCTCGGTCACCGACCTGCTGACGCAGGGCGCCGCCGAGCGCGCGCAGCACGCCGCCACCGTGCGCCTGCGCCTGCAGGAGCTGCACCAGCACCTGGGCATGCGCTTCCCGATCTACCTGCTGGTCACCAAGTGCGACCTGCTGGCCGGCTTCATGGAAACGCTGGGCGAGGTCGACAAGGACACCCGGGCCACGCCCTGGGGCATGACCTTCAGGCTCGACAAGCAGCAGCACACCGACCTGTCGGTCTTCCCGACCGAGTTCGATGCGCTCGAGAAGCGCCTCACCGACGGCCTGATCGACCGCCTGCAGCTCGAGCGCGACCCGCAGCGGCGCGCCCGCATCTACGGCTTCCCGCAGCAGTTCGAGGCGCTGCGCGGCCTGCTCAAGGACTGGATCGAGCAGGTCTTCTCGCCCTCGCAGTTCGAGGCCCACCCGCTGCTGCGCGGCGTGTACTTCGTGAGCGGCACGCAGGAAGGCACGCCGATCGACCGCATGCTGGGCCGCATCGCGCGCACCTACCGGCTCGAGCGCACGGTGCTGCCGCCGCTGCAGTCCAGCGGCAAGAGCTTCTTCCTGTCGCGCCTGCTGAAGGAAGTGGTGTTCGGCGAGGCCTCGCTGGCCGGCACCGACCTGAAGTGGGAGCGCCGCCGGTCCTGGATGATCGCCGCCGCCTATGCCGCGATCGCCATGGTGTCGCTCGCCGTGCTGCTCGCCTGGGGCGTGAGCTACGTGAACAACCAGCGCTACGTCGCGAAGGTGGACGCCACCGTCGAGGAGGTGCGCAAGCTGGTGCAGGCGACGCCCAACCGCGCCTCGCCCGACATCCTGGTGCTGCTGCCCGCGCTGCAGGCGACGCGCGACCTGGCGCGGGCCGGCATCGGCGACTCGGTGCCCTTCAGCTACGGCTTCGGGCTGTACCAGGGCCGCAAGCTGGACGGCGCTTCGCAACTGGCCTACCGGCGCATGCTGACCGACGCGGTGCTGCCGCGCATCGCGCTCGGCATCGAGGAGCGGCTGAAGACCGGCCTCGACAACCCCGAGCTGCAGTACGAGGCCCTGAAGGCCTACGTCATGCTGTACGACCCGCAGCGCTTCGACCCGGCCGGGCTCAAGCTCTACGTCATGGCCGACTGGGAGACGAACCTGCCGCGCTCGGTGACCACCGAGCAGCGCGCCGAGCTCGAATCGCACCTGGATGCGCTGCTGGCCGAGGGCCAGGCGGTGTCGCCGTTGCCCGAGGACAAGCAGCTCGTCGCGCAGACGCGCGCGCGGCTGATCGCGACGCCGCTCACCGAGCGCGTCTACCGGCGCCTGAAGCGCCAGGGCGTGGGCGCGGACATCCCCGAGTTCACGGTCGCCAAGGCGGCCGGCGCGGGCGCCGGCCTGGTGTTCACGCGGGCGAGCGGCCAGCCGCTGACCAAGGGAGTGCCGGGGCTGTTCACCTACGACGGCTACCACAAGGGCTTCCAGCGCGAGGTCGGGCGCGTCTCGCGCCAGCTCGCCGACGAGGAGAGCTGGGTGCTGGGCGTGAACGACAGCAACCGGCAGAACGCGTTGCGCTCGCTGGAGGTGCAGGACCAGCTCGCCGACGAGGTGCGCCGGCTCTACCTGACCGACTACGTGACGGTGTGGGAGGAGTTCATCGCCGACGTCAAGATGCTGCCGACGGCCAACCTGTCGCAGGCGGTGCAGATGTCGCGCGTGCTGTCGGCGCCGGACAACCCGCTGGTGCCGCTGCTGAAGGCGATGTCGCGCGAGACCACGCTCGGCGACAGCAAGGACGTGGCGTCCAAGGTCGAGACCAAGGCGCGCGACGCGATCCAGCGCTCGCGCGAGGAGCTGCTGCGCCTGCTCGGCAACCAGGCCCCGGCGACGCCGCTCGGGCCGGGCCAGCGCATCGAGAGCATCGTCGACGACCGCTTCGTCGCGCTGCGCCAGCAGGTGCTGGCCGCGGACGGCAAGGCCGCGCCGATCGAGTCGACGGTGGCCCTGATCAACGAGGTCTACACGCTGCTGACGGCCGCCGACACCGCGGTGAAGGGCGGCAACGTGCCGCCGCCGTCCGACGTGCCGAACAAGGTGAAGGCCGAGGCGGCGCGCCTGCCGGAGCCGATCCGCTCGCTGCTCAACACGCTCTCGGTGAGCGGCACCAAGGCGGCGCTCGACATCACGCGCAGCAACATCGGCAACTCCATCAACGCCGAGATCGGCGAGTTCTGCCGCCAGGCCATCAGCGGGCGCTACCCCTTCGCGCGCGGCAGCAGCCGCGACGTGACGCAGGAGGACTTCGCGCGCGTGTTCGCGCCGGGCGGGCTCTTCGATGCCTTCTTCCAGAAGAACCTGGTGAACTTCGTCGACACCTCGACGCGGCCCTGGAGCTTCAAGAAGATCGACGGCGCCTCGATGGGGGCGGACAGCTCGACGCTGCTGCAGTTCCAGCATGCGGCGGTGATCCGCGACACCTTCTTCCGCGGCGGCGGCAACGTGCCGGGGCTGCGGCTGGACTTCAAGCCGGTGGAGATGGACGCGACCATCACCCAGTTCACGCTCGACGTCGACGGCCAGCTGGTGAAGTACGCGCACGGGCCGCAGATCCCGTCGTCGATCCAGTGGCCCGGCCCGCGCGGCAGCACCCAGGTGCGGGTGGCGCTGACGCCGGTGTCGGCGAGCGGCCTGTCGGGCGACACCAAGGAAGGGCCGTGGGCGCTGTTCCGCCTGTTCGACAAGCAGCAGATCGAGCAGGCCGGGGCGCCCGAGCGCTTCAAGGCGACCTTCAACGTGGACAACCGCAAGGCGGTGTTCCTGGTGACCGCGAGCAGCGTGCGCAATCCGTTCCGCCTGCCCGATCTCCAGGAATTCTCATGCCCGGGCAAGCTGTGAGCGACTTCAGCATCGACCAGTTCCTCGAAGGCACCGGCACGCAGGCGCCGGGCTGGTTCGGCAAGCTGCCCATGCTCGGAGACTTCGCGAGCCGGCGCCTGCCGCAGGCCTTCGTGGACAGCTGCGACGCCTGGCTGTCCAAGGGCATGGATGCGAGCCGGCAGCGCCTGGGCCCGCAGTTCCTCGACGTCTACCTCACCGGCCCGATCTGGCGCTTCGCCTGGGCACCGGGCGTGATCGACAGCGAGTGGTGGGTGGGCGTCATGATGCCGAGCGTCGACAAGGTCGGCCGCTACTTCCCGCTGCTCGTGGCGCAGACGGCGCACGACCTGCCGGAGACGCTGGACGGCATCCAGGCGCTGGACGGCTGGTACCGCCACCTGGGCGCGGCGGTGCTGGGCACGCTGTCGGCCGGGGCCACGGTGGAGGAATTCGAATCCGCGCTCGCGCGCGCGCCGCTATGGCGGCAGGAGCGCCACAGCGTCGAGCCGGCCGCGACCGCGATGCCGGGGCGGCTGCGCTACACCTATGCCGGTGCGGCGAGCCTGCCGCAGTGGATCGACGGGCTGGTGGTGGCGGAGGCGATGCGCCGCTACACCGGCCACAGCCTGTGGTGGCCCGACCATGCGTCGGCGCCGGACGACAGCCTGTCGGTGGCGCCGGGGCTGCCGCCGCCGGACTGCTTCTTCGAGCTGCTGGAGGGCCGGTGGTGAGCGACGATGCGCTGCCGCCGGTCTCGACCCCGCTGACGACCGGCGACGACGAACGCACGGTGGTGAAGACCGGCGCGCTGGAGGACGCGGGCGGCAATTCGCTGCCGAACGGCTTCCGGCTGCAGGAGTACGTGATCGAGGGCCTGGTCGGCCTGGGCGGCTTCGGCATCGTCTACCTGGCGCGCGACACGCAGCTCGGGCGCGTGGTGGCGCTGAAGGAGTACATGCCGGCGACGCTTGCGACGCGCGGGCCGCAGTGCGAGGTCTCGGTGCGCTCGGCGCGGCACCGCGAGACCTTCGAGCTCGGGCTGCGCAGCTTCGTCAACGAGGCGCAGCTGCTGGCCGCCTTCGACCACCCGTCGCTGGTGAAGGTCTACCGCTTCTGGGAACAGCAGGGCACCGCCTACATGGTGATGCCGTTCTACGAAGGGCCGACGCTCAAGCAGTGGCTGATCGAGCACGGCCGGCCGGACGAGGGCTGGCTGCTGTCGGTGGTGCACCCGCTGATCGACGCGCTGGAGCTGATGCACCAGCAGCGCTGCTACCACCGCGACATCGCGCCGGACAACATCCTGCTGCTGCAGCAGCAGAGCACGCAGTTCGGCGGCGCGGCCGGGATGCGGCCGGTGCTGCTGGACTTCGGCGCGGCACGGCGCGTCATCGGCGATGCGACGCAGGCGCTGACGGTGATCCTGAAGGCCGGCTATGCGCCGGTGGAGCAGTACGCCGAATCGAAGGCGATGCGCCAGGGGCCGTGGACCGACGTGTATGCGCTGGCGGCGGTGCTGTACGCCTCGATCACCGGGCGGGCGCCGCTTGCGTCGGTGAGCCGGCTCGTCACCGACGACCTGCAGCCGGCGGTGGAGGCCGGCAGGGGGCGCTATTCGCAGCAGTTCCTGGCCGCGATCGATGCCGGGCTGGCCGTGAAGCCGGACGACCGTCCGCAGGACATGGCGGCGCTGCGTGCGCTGCTGCCGGGCGGGACGGGCCAGCCGGGGCACGGCGCCCTCGGGTCGGCGACGCGCGGCGGGGCGGCCGGGGGGATGGCGGTGCCGCCGGACCTCGGGGCGTCGACGGTGGTGGCGCCGGGGCGCGCGACGCGGCCGGCCGAGCTGATGCCGGATCCCGCCCCGCCGCCGCGGTCGCGCGTGGGCGTGATGGCGCTCGGCGGCCTGGCGGCGGTGGCCGTGGCCGGTGCGGCCTGGTGGTTCGGTGCGCGCGCGCCGGCACCGTCGACCGGCGTGGCCGCCGCGCCGGCGCCGGCGCCGGCCGCCTCGGCGGCGGTCGCGGTGCCTGCGCCCGCCCCGGTCCCGGCCGTGCCCTTCGGCCTCGTCACCGCGCTGCAGGACATCGTGCGCCATGCCGACCCGGTGCTGGGCGTGAATGCGCTGGCCGACAAGTCGGAACTGCGCATCGGCAGCGACCGGCTGCAGTTCCGCGTCAAGTCCTCGGAGGCGGGCTACCTCTACGTCTTCCTGGCCGGCACCGACAAGGCGCACTTCTACCTGCTGTTCCCGAACGAGCTGGACAAGAACAACCGCATCGAGCTGAACCGCGAGATGGTGCTGCCGCGCGCCGGCTGGCACATCACCGCGGGCGGCCCGCCGGGCACCGACCACATCGTCGCGATGGTGTCGCGCCGGCCGCGCGACATGAGCGGCATCGGCGTCAAGAAAGCCGGCGACCAGATCCCCGAGATCGACCTCGGCCTCGCCGAGCAGCTGTGGACGGCCCGCAAGCCGGACGAGAGCCCGTTCGCCGGCACGCCGGTGTGCGAGGCAGGCGAGGCCGCGTGCGACGGCAGCTACGGGGCGACGCTGCTGGTGATCGACGAGGTGGCGGCGAAGAAATAGCCCGGATGCCCGTCCGGGGACCGTCCTTCACTTTCCGGAACCTCGCCGATGACCGCATCGCCCGCCCGCCAGCGCGCCAAGCCCCGCCGTCCCACCGCCGACCGCCTGCCGAAGGGCACGCCTTTCCTGCGCGTCGCCCGCCCCGACGCGATCGACGTGCGCGACCGTCACTACCGCCCCGCCATCGGGAGCGCGCCGCCGCCGACGCTCTTCCCGAAGCAGGGCCTGCCCGTCAAGCACCAGGGCGACACCATGGCCTGCACCGGCTTTGCGCTGTCGCTGGTCGTGGAGCACCTGCTGCGGGCCGCCGGCCGCGAGCGCAAGCCCGCCATCTCGCCCTTCATGCTGTACTCGATGGCGCGCCGCTACGACGAGTACCCCGGCTCCACGCAGGACAAGGGCTCCAGCCTGCGCGGCGCGATGAAGGGCTGGTTCAAGCACGGCGCCTGCCGCGCCGCGCTGTTCCCCGGCCTGGAGATGCCGCCCGCCAGCCGGACGCTCGCCGAGGACTGGTGGTTCGATGCGGTGAAGCGGCCGCTCGGTGCCTACTACCGGGTCGACAAGAAGGCGATCACCGACATGCACGCCGCACTCAACGAAGTCGGCATCCTGTACGCCAGCGCGGCCTGCCACGCCGGCTGGGACGAGGGCATCGAGCTCACGCCGCTGAAGAAGCGGCCGACATCGCTGAAAGGCCTCTGGGAGATTCCGGTGAGGGGCGGGCACGCAGCGCACTCGGGGCATGCCTTCGCCATCGTCGGCTACAACGAGCGCGGCTTCCTGATCCAGAACTCCTGGGGCACCGACTGGGGCTCGTACGGCTATGCGATCCTGAGCTATGACGACTGGATCGCCAACGCGATGGACTGCTGGGTCGCGCAGCTCGGCGTGGTGACGCGCGACCACACCGAGATCTCGAAGTCGCCCACCCTGCGCAGCGACGCGGCAGGCCGGGTGCTGCTGGCCGCGAGCGAGGTGCTGCGCCACCGCGAGCTCTCGCCCTTCATCGTCAACATGGGCTACGACGGGGCGCTCAGCAACAGCGGGGTGTTCCGCACCCGGCCCGACGACGTGCGGGCGATCGTCGACGTGCAGCTGGCGCAGGCGCGCCGGCAGTGGGGCCTGAATGATGGCGTGATCGACGTCTGCATCTTCGCCCACGGCGGGCTGGTCGGCGAGCGTGCGGCCGCCGCGATCGCGGCGCAGTGGATCCCGATGCTCTATGAGCAGCAGGTCTTCCCGGTGTTCCTGATGTGGGAAACCGATTTCTTCACCAGCGCGCTTGCCTGCATCGAGGCGGCGGTGCGCGATGTGCCGCGCACGACGGCCGGCGGGATGCCGCTGGCCGACGAGTGGTGGAACGAGCGCCTGGAGCGCCTGCTGGCGCGGCCCGGCTCGCGCATCTGGGACGAGATGAAGCAGAACGCCGATGCGTTGAGCGCCTACAAGCCCGGCGTGCCCGACGACGGGCAGGCGGGCGGCGTGCTGCTGTACCGGCATTTCAAGCAGGGCGTCGATCAGCGGCAGATCCGGCTGCACGTGGTCGGGCATTCGGCGGGCTGCATCGTGGCGAGCCTGATGATCGACCGGCTGGTGCGGGACGGGCTGCTGCTCGAGTCGGTGAGCTTTATGGCGCCGGCGGTGCGCGTCGACACCTTCGAGCAGACGGTGCAGCCGCACCTGGCCTCGGGCGCGGTGCGGCGCTACCAGCAGTTCCACCTGAGCGAGCGCGCCGAGCGCCAGGACCACTCCTGCGGGGCCTACCAGCGCTCGCTGCTGTGCCTGGTGAGCGAATCCTTCGAGGGCGGCAGCACGACGCCGATCCTCGGGCTGCAGCGCTTCTTCGACCCGGTGGCCGCGACCCTGCCCAACACCACCGCCTGGGTCGCGCCGGGGCCAGTCAGCGCGAGCACGACGCACGGCGGCTTCGACGACGATGCGGGCACGCGCGGCCAGGTGCTGCGCTTCATCCGCGGCTGAGGCAGGCGGTCTCGACGGCAAGGCCCGACCGGCTTGACGCGCCCCTGCGCGCGGTGCGGCCCATGCCCGCCAAACCGTCGTCTGTCGCAACGCCGGCGGCCGGGGCCTTCCGGCGCGGTCGTCGACCCCTTATCGTCGGGCCATGACATCCCCGCCGCCGCCGTCACCGCCGTCGCCCGGCCGCCAGCTGGCCCGCCTGTGGGCCTCGCTGACGCCGCGCCGCATCGCGATCAACCTGGTCGTCGCGACGCTGGCCGCGATCGCGCTGAATCCCATCTTCGATACGCCGTTCCTGAGCGTCTGGGGCCGCAGCATCTTCGTCGGGCTGATGCTGCTGGTGGCCTTCGACATCGCGGGCCACTGGCCGTCGCGCTGGCTGCCGCGCTGGGTGGTGCAGGTGGCGGCGGTGGCCATCACTGCGCCGGTGGCCACCGGCATCGCCTACCTGGTGATGGTGCAGGGCGACGTCACCAGCTTCCAGCGCAACGAAGGGCTGCTGTGGGGCTTCCTGTCCATTGCGGGGACCGGCATCGCGGTCGGGCTGACCCTGGCGCTGGGGGCGCTGTACCGCGAGCGCGACGCGCAGGCGCGCTCGCAGGCCCTGGCCTTCGAGCTGGAGCGCAGCACGCTGGAGAAGCAGGCGCTGGACGCGCAGCTGCGGCTGCTGCATGCGCAGATCGAGCCGCACTTCCTCTTCAACACGCTCGCCAACGTGCAGCAGCTGGTGGAGTCGGGTTCTTCACGCGCCGGGCCGGTGCTGCAGAGCCTGATCGCCTACCTGCGCGCGGCGATGCCCAGCCTGGCCCAGCGCAGCGGCACGCTCGGCAACGAGGTGCGGCTGGTGCGTGCGTACCTCGAGCTGATGCGCATGCGCATGCCGGACCGGCTGGCGTTCGGGGTGTCGCTGCCGCCGGCGCTGGAGGCGCTGCCGTTCCCGCCCATGGCCTTGCTGACGCTGGTCGAGAACGCGGTGCGGCACGGCATCGACCCGGGCGAGGCGGGCGGCCGCATCGAGGTGGGCGCACGCACCGTGGCGGCGATGGCGCAGGTCGAGGTATGGGTCGAGGACACCGGGCCGGGGATGGACGAGAAGGCGGTGCCCGGGACGGGCCTGTCCAACCTGCGCGACCGCCTGAAGGTGGCCTATGGCGGGGCGGCGGAGCTGCAGCTGGCGGACGCGGTGCCGCACGGCTTGCGCGCCACCATCGTCATGCCGGACCCGGAGGCGAAGCTCGAACCGAAGTGACCGACGATGGCCGGACGGGCATCCGGCTGACAAGGCATGACCGCGAGCGAAGCGAAGCAACCCCAGCGGACGCCGTGGAGCCGGCTCCGCCGGGCCACTGGCGGCGCCCCCTTGAGGGGGTGGCGCGCAGCGCCTACGGGGGTGGGTCAAGTCTTCATTTGCAGCATCCGGGAAATCGTGTCCGCCGCCTGCAGCAGCTTCGGCAGGAAGACCTCCAGCATGTGGGCCGGCGGCGTGCGGTTCAACTGGCCGCTGATGTTCATCGCCGCCAGCGTGCGGCCGGAGCGGTCGCGGATCGGGGCCGACAGCGACACCAGCCCCTCCTCGAGTTCCTGGCTGACGATGCACCAGCCCTGGCGCCGGGCCTGCGCGATCAATTCCTTCAGCCGTTCCGGCCGCGTCTCGGTGTGCGGGGTCCGGGCCTCGATCGGTGCCATGGCCGCCAGGCGCCGGTCCAGCTCGTCCGGCGGCAGCCCGGCCAGCAGCATCCGGCCCATCGAGGTGCAGTAGGCCGGCAGCCGGCTGCCGATGCCCAGGTTGATGCTCATGATCTTGTGCGTCGGCACGCGCAGCACGTAGACCACGTCGGGGCCCTCCAGCACCGCGGCCGAGCTCGACTCCTTGACCTGCTCGACCAGCGCTTCCATCACCGGCTCCGCCAGGTTCCACAGCGGCAGCGAGGACAGGTAGGCGAAGCCCAGGTCCAGGATCTTGGGGGTGAGGCGGAACAGCCGGCCCTGGCTCTCCACATAGCCCAGGCCTTCCAGCGTCAGCAGGATGCGGCGCGCACCGGCGCGGGTCAGCCCGGTGCGCTGCGCCACCTCGCTCAGCGTCTGCTGCGGCGCCTTGGCGCTGAACGACCGGATCACGCCCAGGCCGCGCGCGAACGACTGCACATAGGTGTCGCCGGGGCGGGGCGTGGCGGCGTTCGGGGCGGCGTCGGCATGGGCCGCGGGCGGGGCGTCGTCGTCGGGCGAGGTCATCGCCGCAGTCTATCGTCGGGGCTGCGCCGGCTCCATCCGGCCGCGGCCCGGATCGCCGACACTCGGTGCATGGACACCCGACACCATCCCCTGCGCGGTTCCTCGCTGCTCACCCGCCGCGAGATCGTCAGCTTCCATTACGGCCCGGCCGACAGCGGCCGCAAGGTCTACGTGCAGGCTTCGCTGCATGCCGACGAGCTGCCCGGCATGCTGGTCGCGCACCACCTGCGCCAGCGCCTGGCTTGGCTGGAGGCCGAGGGGCGGCTGCGCGCCGAGATCGTGCTCGTGCCCGTGGCCAACCCGATCGGGCTGGCCCAGCAGCTGCTGCGCATGCCCATCGGGCGCTTCGACCTGGGCACCGGCGAGAACTTCAACCGCCACTACGCGGCGCTGTTCGAGCCGGTGCGCGCACGCGTCGAGGCCCGGCTGGGCGCGGACGCGCAGGCGAATGCGGCCTGCGTGCGCGAGGCGCTGCGCAGCGTCGCCCAGGCCCTGCCCGAGGACCACGAGCTGATGAGCCAGCGCAAGACGCTGCTCGCGCTCGCCTGCGATGCCGAGGTGGTGCTGGACCTGCACTGCGACAGCGAGTCGGTGGCCCACCTGTACACCGGCACGCCGCTGTGGCCGCAGGTCGAGCCGCTCGCGCGGCTGATCGGCGCTCAGGCCTCGCTGCTGGCGCTGGAATCCGGCGACAACCCCTTCGACGAAGCCTGCTCGCAGACCTGGTGGCAGCTGGCGGACCATTTCCGCGGCCGGCATCCGATCCCGCTCGGCTGCGTGTCGGTGACCGTCGAGCTGCGCAGCGAGACCGCGGTGCGGCATCCGCAGGCCGAGGCCGATGCGGCGGCGCTGGTCGATTTCCTGGTCCTGCGCGGGTTGGTCGACGGGCCGGCACCGGCGCTGCCGCCGCTGCTCGGGGCGGCGACGCCGCTGGACGGCACCGAGGTCGTCGCCGCGCCGGCGAGCGGCGTCGTTGCCTACCACCGCGAGCCCGGCGAGCGGCTGAAGGCGGGGGAGCGGATCGCCGACGTGATCGAACCGATCAGCGGCGAGGTGCACGGCCTGCACACCCGCACGGACGGGCTGCTGGTCGCCCGCGACCGGGTGCGCTACGCGCTGCAGGGACGGCCCTTGTTCAAGGTGGCGGGCAGCATCCCGATCCGCACCGGCAAGCTGTCGGCAGATTGATCAGTCCAGGGCGCCGCGGCTCGCCATCGCCTCGCCGAGGCGGATCGCGCGGCCGGGCTGCCAGGCCGGGTTGAACTGCAGCGGGCCGGCCGGGAACAGCATCACCACCGTCGAGCCGAGCAGGAAGCGCCCCATCTCCTCGCCCTGCTTCAGCAGCACCGGCTGGTCGTCGTAGCGCCATTCGCGCAGCTGGCCGCTGCGCGGCGGGTTGACCACGCCGTGCCACACGGTGGCCATGCTGCCGACGATGGTGGCGCCGACCAGGGCCAGCACGAAGGGGCCGTGCGGGCCGTCGAACACGCACACCACCCGCTCGTTGCGCGCGAACAGCCCCGGCACGCCGCGCGCCGTAGCCGGGTTGACCGAGAACAGCGCCCCCGGCACGTGGATCATGCGCAGCAGCCGGCCGTCGCAGGGCATGTGGATGCGGTGGTAGTCGCGCGGGCTGAGGTACAGCGTCGCGAAGTGGCCGTGCTCGAAGAGCTTGGCGAGCGAGGCGTCGCCGCCCACCATCGCCGTCGTGCTGTAGCGGTGGCCCTTGGCCTGGAAGATCTGGTCGGCCTCGATGCGGCCGAACTGGCTGATCGCCCCGTCCACCGGGCAGACCAGGTCGGCGCTGGCGAGCGGCCGCGCGCCGGGCTTCAGGGCGCGCGTGAAGAACTCGTTGAAGCTCGGGTAGCTGGCGACGTCGGCATCGGCCGCCTCGCTCATGTCCACGCCGTAGCGCTGCACGAACCAGCGGATCAGCCGCGTCGTGGTCGCGCCGGCGCGGGCCCCCGCGATGCGGCCGGCCAGCAAGGTCAGCGCTTGCTTGGGAAGGAGGTACTGGGGCAGGACGGCGAGACGATCCGACACGGTGTGCGCTCGAGGCTTCAGAAGCTGCGCAGTGTAGCCATGCCGGGGCCGCGCCCCTGCGCGGCGCCGCGGCCGGCCTCAGGTGCGCAGGTTGGCGTTGAAGAAGGCGACGGTGCGCGTCCAGGCCTGCTTGGCCGCCGCATCGTCGTAGCGCGGCGTGGTGTCGTTGTTGAAGCCGTGCTGGGTGCCGGGGTACTTGTAGGCGTCGAACTTCACCTTGGCGGCCTTCAAGGCGGCCTCGTACGGCGGCCAGGCGGCGTTGATGCGCTCGTCGTTGTCCGCGAAGATCAGCAGCAGCGGCGCCTTGATGGCCGGCACCTTGTCGAGCGCCGGCGCGTTGCCGTAGAAGGGCACGCCGGCGGCGAGTTCGGGCACGCGGGTGGCCAGCATGTTCACCACCCCGCCGCCGTAGCAGAAGCCGACGGCGCCCAGCCGGCCGTTGCCCCCCGGGTGGGCCCGCAGCCAGTTCGCGGCGGCGATGAAGTCCTCCTGCGTCTTGGCCTGGTCGAGCTTGGCGAAGAGCTCGCGGGCCTTGTCCTCGTCGCCGGGGTAGCCGCCGAGCGGGAACAGCGCGTCCGGCGCGAAGGCGATGAAATCGTCGAGTGCCATGCGGCGGGCGATGTCCTCGATGTGCGGGTTCAGGCCGCGGTTCTCGTGCACCACCAGCACCACCGGCAGCTTGCCGGCGGCCTTGGCCGGCTTGACCAGGTAGCCGCGCAGCGTGCCGTAGCCGAGCGGGGAGGGGATCTCGACCCATTCCGCGACGATGCGCGGGTCGGTCTTCGGCACCTGCTCGGCGGCGGCGAACTTCGGGCTCAGGGCCTCGAGCAGGCCGGCGGCGGTGAGCCCGCCCACCGCGTACTTGCGGGCGCCGTCGAGGAAGCCGCGGCGGTCGATCTGGCCGTGGACGTACTTGTCGAACAATCGCAGCACCTCGGGGTCGAAATCTTTCGCGGTCTGGCGCGGCTTGTCATGGGCCATGGGTCGTCCTCGCGGGTCGGTGGGTGGGGAAGGGCGCCGGCCGGCCGGCACGGCGTCGAGGCGGGCAGTTGAGCCGCAAACGGCGCGGCTGTCACCTGCAGCGGATTTTTTCCTTGCGCGGCGCAGGGGCAAGGCGGTGGGTACAGAGCTCAGGGTTTGGACGCCAGGGGCCGCCCAGAGGCCCCCAAGGATGCGCCGTGACCGCAGAATGCGCGATCGCTGCCGCACCTTCGAGCCGTTCGTGATCCCCTACGACCCCCGCCGCGTCGCGCTGTATTCGCCCGAACTGTTGCCCACGCTGTTCGCCGACGGCATGGTTCCCACGCCGCTGCAACTGGCCACCGAGGCGGCGCGCCTGGCCTATGTGCGGGCCGAGACCGGGCCGGCGGAGGCCCGGCGGCTGGCGCAGGCGCTGGCGCGGGTGGGCTTCGAGGCGCCACGGCTGTTCGTTGACGCGGGAAGCGGGTCGCAGGCCTTCGGTGCCGTCCGGCCAGGGGACGGGCTGGTGCTGGTGGCCTTTCGCGGCACGCAGCCCGACGAGCTGTCCGACCTGGCGAACGATCTGAACGCCCTGACGACGCCGTGGCCCGAGTCCGGCGGCAGGGTGCACCAGGGCTTCGCGGCGGCGGCACGCAGCCTGTTGCCGCGCGTGGCCCACTGGCTGGATGGCGATGCCAAGCCGCGCAACGCGCTGCTGTTGACGGGGCACAGCCTGGGCGCGGCCATTGCGACGCTCGCGGCGTCGCAATGGCCGCTGAGCCACCTGGTGACGCTGGGCTCGCCCCGGGTGGGGGATGCGGCCTTCGCGGCGTCGCTGCAGTGTGCGCTGAACGTGCGGCTGGTCAACTGCTGCGACCTCGTGACCGACCTGCCGCCGAACCTGCGCAGCTACACGCACGTGACGCCGCCGAGCTACATCACGCGCGACGGCGAGCTGATCGACCGGCCGCCGGCCCAGCAGGTCGACGAGGACCGCCTGCGCGCGCGCACCGCCTACCTGGGCGAGCACGCGGGCCGCCGCGGCGCGGTGCTGCTGCGCGACCTGGCGGACCATGCGCCGATCAACTACGCGCGGATCTTCTTCGATTGATGCCGCGGCCGGCCCCTACAAGCTCGATCCGCAGTCCTTGCAGAAGCGGGCCGTCGGGTCGTGGCCCTCGGACGCGCAGGCGGGGCAACGGCGGGGGCCGCGAAAGCGCAGCGCGGTGAATTCGGCGCTGACGATGCCGGTGGGCACGGCCAGCGTCCCCCAGCCGACCAGCATCATGAACGAGGCGATGAAGCGGCCCAGCCCGGTCTTGGGCGTGATGTCGCCGAAGCCGACCGTGGTCATGGTCGAGATCGCCCAGTAGACCGAGACCGGGATGTTGGTGAAGCCGTTCGCCGGGCCCTCCACCACGTACATCACGGTGCCCATCACCACCACGACGGACAGCACGAAGCTCAGGAACACCAGGATCTTGCGCCGGCTCGCCATCAGGGCCTGGCCGAGCGCCCGGTACTCGTCGATGTAGGCCGCGAGCTTGAGGATGCGGAACAGGCGCAGCAGCCGCAGCAGCCGGACGTCGATCAGCGCATGCAGCCCGGGCAGGAAGAGCGCGGCCCAGGTCGGCAGCACGGCCAGCAGGTCGATGACGCCGAAGGCGCTCAGGGCATAGCGCGAGGGCCGGCGCACGCAGGCGAGGCGGGCCAGGTACTCGAGGCTGAACAGCAGCGTGAAGATCCACTCCAGCACGCCGAAGGCCGCGCCCCAGCGGGCGTGCAGCGACTCGAAGCTGTCGAGCATCACGACCGCGACGCTGGCGAGGATCAGCCACACCAGGGCGAGGTCGAAGAGGCGGCCGGCGCGGGTGTCGGACTCGAAGATGACCGTGAACAGGCGCAGGCGCCAGCCGCCGGCCGGGCGGCCGAAGCGCTCGGCCGGGTCGGCGACGCGGAAGGGGTCGGTGGCGGAATGCGGGCTCATCGGCCGCCGCAGTCTATGCTGGTCTAATGGCGGCTGTCTGTTTCCACGCGACGAGTCCACAGCCATGAGCGAGCCCACCCCTCCCGCAGCTTCCGCATCCCCCGAGGCGATGCCCGACCGCCTGTCGGTCGATCCGCGCAGCCCGCATCACGTCGCTGCGCTGTTCGAGCGCGAGATCGGCATCCGCCTGAACGGCAAGGACCGCTTCGACGTCGAGGAGTACTGCATCAGCGAAGGCTGGGTGAAGGTGCCGGCCGGCAAGGCGGTCGACCGCAAGGGGCATCCGTTGATGATCAAGCTGAAAGGCAAGGTCGAGGCCTTCTTCCGCTGAGGCATCCGCAGCCCGGATGCCAATCCGGGGTTGGTCTCTCACGTCGTCACGCCGAAGGATCCTTGCTTCGCGTGCGCGACACCGCCGCCATGACGCCGATCCCGAGCACGATCAGCGAGGTGATGCCCACGTAGACCGGGGCGACGCCGGCGGTGACGAGGCCCCAGGCGATTCCGGCGACGAGCAGCACGAGGCCGACGATGTACAGCGCGAATGACATGGCGAGGCTCCTTTCGGTCGCGATGCACGCACTCTAGGCGGCCGCCCGGCCGTCGCCGATCAGCGAAGGGCGTTGCCTGCCGTAGGCTGGGTCCTACCGGGCCGCGGCCCGGGCGCGCGGCACCTTGGCAGCCCGTGCCGCCTTCGCCGCCGACTGGCGCTTCACCTGCGCCAGGTTGGCCGTGATCAAGGCCGCCCCGAGCGTCACGAGCCACGAGAAGTAGACCCACAGCAGGAACACCGGCAGCACGGCGAAGGCGCCGTACACCGCCTTGTAGGTGGGCACCTTCATCAGCCAGGCCGCGAAGCCGCGCTTGCCGAGCTCGAAGGCGACGCTGCCGACCAGGGCGCCGGCGAGGGCATCGCGGCGGCGCACGCGGGTGTTGGGCAGCAGGTAGAACATCGCACTCAGGCCCGCGAGGCTGAGCGCCGCCGGCCCGAGGGTCAGCACGAAGCGCGCCGAGGGCGGCAGCCCGGCCAGGAGATCGGCCGAGGCGCCGAGCAGGTAGGAGCTGGCCCAGAGGCTCGCCCCCAGTGCGGGCGGGCCTACCGCCAGCACCAGCAGGTACAGCCCGACGCGCTTGAGGAAGGGGCGGTTGCGCCTGACCTTCCAGATCTGGTTGAGCGCGTTCTCGATCGTCAGCAGCATCGCGATCGCGGCGACCACGAGGAAGAGCGAGCCGACGAGGGTGAGGCCGCTGGCGTTGGTGGCGAACTGGTGCAGGTAGCCGAGCACCGGCCGGGCGATGTCGTCGGGGAGCAGGCTGCGCAGCAACAGGTTCTCGATCGCCTCCTCGAGGCGGCGCAGGGCCGGCACGCGGGTGAACAGCGCGAAGCTCACCGACAGGAAGGGCACGATCGACAGCACGGTCGTGAAGGTCAGGCTGCCGGCGACCTGGGGCAGGCGCTCTTCGCGCGCGCGGCGGACGGTGAGGCGGGTCAGGCTGAGCATGGGGGCGATTGTCGCCGTGCCAGCCCCCTGAACGACGCGACTACAGCCAGGCCCACACCCGCATCACCCAACGCGGCAACGAACGGCGCGGACGGTAGTTCTGGCGCAGGCTGATCATGGGGTCTCTCCGGTCGACGGTGGCGGGGCGGGGTCGACACGGTTGCCGTTGACGAAGGCAACCTGGTCGACCACCTCGATCAGCATCGGCCCGAAGCGGCTTTCCCAGACGTAGCGCAGCACCCCTTCCGTGGCCAGCGGCAACGGGGCCTGCGGGGAATCGTCCCGCAGGCGGAGGATCTCGGGAAGCAGGGGCGCATTCATCGTGTCGATACTGTATGAACGTACAGTATAGGCCCGAAAGCCAGCCTGCGCCAGCCGCAACCCGAGGCGGCGGCGCCTAGGCCGAAGTCTCGGCCAACTCGCTCACGTGGATGTCCGGATGCTTGTCGTCGTAGAAGGCGAGCCGTCCCTTCAGCGCCGCGTGCTCGTCGTAGGGATCCTCGTACGACCACACGGCGTCCTTCAGCGTGTGGGTGCCCTGCGTGATCGTGTAGTAGCTCGCCAGGCCCTTGAAGGGGCAGCGCGAGGTGGTCTCGGTGCGGTCGAGCTTGGCGACGCAGACGTCGTTGCGCGGAAAGTAGTAGCGCGGCGGTGCGCCGTCCTCGTCCACGCGGATCACGTCCTTGGACTCGGCGATGACTTGGCCGTCCAGGGTGGCGCGCACCGGATGCGCGACGCGGGTTTCGCGCACCTGGTGCTCGGGATGCTGCTGGTGTCCGGGTGACTTGCCCATGGCGGTTCCTTTCGGTTCGACGGGCCGCGCAACCGGGCGGCCCCTGCCAGGAAAACCGGGCAAATGACGGGCCTGCCCGTGTCGGATCCGGGCTCGCGCGAGTTGTGGTCCGGGCCCTTTTCGACGACAGTCTCGCCTTCGCTTTTTCCCAGAGCCGCCCACCGTGTCCACGATTGCCCCTGCCGCCGACGCCGCCTTCGCAGGCCGCGACGACCGATCCGACCGCGCCTTCTTCGGTCATCCCGCCGGCCTCGGCTGGCTGTCGTTCTGCGAGCTGTGGGAGCGCTTCTCCTACTACGGCATGCAGGCGCTGCTGGTGCTGTACCTCACGAACTACCTGTTCCTGCCGCAGAACATCGGCCAGGTGGCCGGCATCGACACGCTGCGCCACCTGATCGAGCAGGCCACCGGGCCGCGCTCGCCGCAGCAGCTGGCCTCGATCATCTTCGGGCTGTACGCCGGCTTCGTGTACCTCACGCCGCTGTTCGGCGGCCTGCTCGCCGACCGCGTGCTGGGGCGCACGCGGACGGTGGTGATCGGCGCCGTGCTGATGGCCCTCGGCCACTTCCTGATGGCCTTCGAGGCCAGCTTCCTGCCGGCACTCGCCTGCCTGCTGGTCGGCGTGGGCTGCTTCAAGGGCAACATCGCGGCCCAGGTGGGCGACCTCTACGCGCCCGGCGACAAGCGGCGGGCGAGCGCCTTCCAGATCTTCATGCTGGCGGTGCAGATCGCGGTGATCCTCGCGCCCATCGTGTGCGGGACGCTGGGCGAGAAGGTGGCCTGGCACTGGGGCTTCGGCGCGGCCGGCGTCGGCATGCTGATCGGGCTCGTCGTCTACCTGGCCGGCCGACGCCACCTGCCGCCGGAGCCGCCGCGCGGCCGCGCCGCCGCCGCATCGGCCGGGGCCGAGGCCGCCGCGCCGCGCACCCCGATGACGCGCACCGACAAGGGCCGCCTGGTACTGCTGGTGGCGCTGATCCCGGTGCTGATGCTCACCATCGTCGGCAACCAGCAGTTCAACAACGCCTTCCCGCTGTGGTCGCAGACGAACATGGACATGGTGCTGCTGGGCTGGCAGGTGCCGGTGACCTGGCTGCAGGCCATCGATGCCTTCGTCAGCACGGCCGCGATGATCGGCTCGATCTGGTTCTGGCGCTGGTGGGCTTCGCGCCGCCGCGAGCCGGACGAGCTGACGAAGATGGGCATCGGCTCGCTGATCGCGGCCGGCGCGCCGCTGCTGCTGGTGATCGCGAGCGGCCTGATGCAGGGGCCCGGCGACAAGGTCAGCATTCTGTGGGCGGTGGGCTACACCGTGCTCAACGACGTGGGTTTCGTCAACGTGATGCCGGTCGGCCTGGCGCTGTACTCGCGCACGTCGCCGAAGCGGCTCGAGGGGCTGATGATGGGCACGTACTACCTGCACCTGTTCATGGCCAACACCTTCGTCGGCTGGCTCGCGGGCTTCCTCGAGACGATGCCGGGGCGCGACTTCTGGGGGTTGCATGCGATCCTGGTCGGGGCGGGGGGCGTGCTGCTGCTGGTGTGCCGGTTGATGTTCGGACGCCTGCTCGCACCCGACGATCGGCCGTAGACGCAAGGGGCCGGGCTCGCGCCCTCCCGTTGACGGATGCCGGGCTGCGCACCGGTTGAGGGTCAGGCGGTTGCCGTCAAAATACCCCGGCCCCGCCATGAAGCCGTCCCGCCTGCCGCTCCTCGCCCTCCTGCCCGCCGCCCTGTGCGCCGCCCAGCCGGCGGAGCCTGTGCAGAACTGGTTCGGCGATCCGTTCTTCCCGATCAGCTCGGCGATCGCCGATTGCCCGCTGCCCGCCGGCCCGTTCACCGACGAGGCCGACCGCCGCGTGCAGTCGCACCGCCGTGCCGAGAAAGGCACCACCTGCTGGCTCGCCGGCGAATGCGAGCGGCCCAATGCCTACGCCTATGACCGCGACATCGCCGCCGCGCTACAGGCCGCAGTGCGCGCGCAGGACCCGTTCCCCGACACCAGCCTGTGGGTGACGGTGCAGGGCCGCGTGGTCTACATCGAGGGCTGTGCCGCGCGCCCGGAGACCGAGCGCGAGGCCGAGGCCTTTGCGCGCAGCATCCCCCACGTGCAGCAGGCCATCGCCGCGCTGCGCACCGACCCGGCGGCACGCCCACCCTACAAGCTGCGGCGCCCGCAGCCCGCACCGAAATGAGCGAGCCGGTCTACACCGTCGCGGTGCGCGAGCTGTGCGAGTTCACCGCCAAGCAGGGCGACCTCGACCTGCGCTTCACCCCCGCACCCACCGCGCAGGAAGGCATCGCCGGCCATGCCACCGTGGCCTCGCGGCGCAGCGGGCGGTACCAGTCCGAAGTCAGCCTCGCCGGCCAGCACCGCCACCTGCGGGTGCGCGGCCGCGCCGACGGCTATGACCCGGACCGGGGCGTGGTCGAGGAGGTCAAGACGCACCGCGGCGACCTCGCGCGCCAGCCCGCCAACCACCGCCACCTGCACTGGGCCCAGGCGAAGATCTACGGCGCGCTGCTGTGCCGCCAGTTCACGCTGCCGCGCCTCACGGTCGCGCTCGTCTACTTCGACGTCGGCAGCCAGCAGGAGACGGTGCTGCGCGAGGAGTGCAGCGCGGCGGCGCTGCAGGAATTCTTCGAGGCGCAGTGCGAGCGCTTCCTGCAGTGGGCCGATCGCCAACTGGCGCACCGCAGCGCGCGCGATGCGTCGCTCGAGGCGCTGCGCTTCCCGCATGCCGACTTCCGCACCGGCCAGCGTCCGCTCGCCGAAGCGGTGTTCCGCGTCGCGCGTGCTGGCCGCTGCCTGATGGCCCAGGCGCCCACCGGCATCGGCAAGACGGTCGGCACGCTGTTCCCGCTGCTCAAGGCGAGCCCGGGGCAGAAGCTCGACAAGCTCTTCTACCTGACCGCCAAGACGCCGGGCCGCGGCCTTGCGCTCGAGGCGCTGCGCCGCATCCGCGGCGATGGCGATGGCGACGGCGACGGCGACAGCGGCCTGCCGCTGCGCGCAGTGGAGCTGGTCGCGCGCGACAAGGCCTGCGAGCACCCGGACAAGGCCTGCCACGGCGAATCCTGCCCGCTGGCCCGGGGCTTCTACGACCGCCTGCCCGCGGCGCGCAGCGCGGCGCTGGAAGCCGGCGGCCTGCTCGACCAGGCTCGCGTGCGCGAGGTCGCGCTCGCGCACCAGGTCTGCCCCTACTACCTGAGCCAGGAACTGGTGCGCTGGGCCGACGTGGTGGTCGGCGACTACAACTACTGGTTCGACCTGGGCGCGCTGCTGCACGGCCTGGCGCAGGCCAACGACTGGCGCGTCGGCCTGCTGGTGGACGAGGCGCACAACCTGCTGGAGCGCGGTCGCAAGATGTATTCGGCCGAGTTCGCGCAGGACGCGATGCTCGCGCTGCGCCGCACCGCGCCGCCGGCGATCGAGCCGGCGCTCGGCCGCCTGCACCGCGCCTGGAACGCGCTGCACAAGGAGCAGGAGGCCGACTTCCAGGTGCTCGCGAAGCTGCCCCCGGCCTGGCGCGATGCACTGCAGTCGGTGATCTCGGCCATCGGCGAGCACCTCGCCGACGGCCTCGCACCCAACGACACGCCGCTGCTGCGCTTCTACTTCGACGCGCTGCACTTCACGCGCGTGCTGGAGCTGCTGGACGACAGCTCGCAGCTTGATCTCACGATCACCGAGCGCCGCGGCAGCCGCAAGCGCTCGACGCTGTGCCTGCGCAACCTGGTGCCGGCTCCGCACCTGAAGCAGCGCTTTGCGGCCGCGCACACCTCGACGCTGTTCTCGGCCACGCTCGCGCCCCAGGCCTTCTACGCCGACACGCTGGGCCTGCCGGACGACACGGCCTGGATCGACGTCGAGTCGCCGTTCCGCGCCGAACAGCTGACGGTGCGGGTGGCGCGCCACATCTCCACGCGCTGGCAGCAGCGAGAGCAGTCGCTGGCGCCCATCGCCGCGTTGATCGCGCGCCACTACCGCGCGGCGCCGGGCAACTACATGGCCTTCTTCAGCAGCTTCGACTACCTGCAGCGCGTGGCCGAGCTGCTGGCCGTGCTGCACCCGGACCTGCCGCAGTGGTCGCAGTCGCGCTATATGGACGAGGCGGCGCGCGAGGCCTTCCTCGCGCGCTTCACCCCCCAGGGGCAGGGCATCGGCTTCGCGGTGCTGGGCGGCGCGTTCGGCGAGGGCGTGGACCTGCCGGGCCGGCGGCTCGTCGGCGCCTTCATCGCCACCCTCGGCCTGCCGCAGTTCAACCCGGTCAACGAGTGCGTGCGTGAGCGTATGCAGGCCCGGTTCGGGGCCGGCTACGACTACGCCTACCTCTACCCCGGCCTGCAGAAGGTGGTCCAGGCCGCCGGCCGCGTGATCCGCACGACCACCGACGAAGGGGTGGTGGTGCTGATCGACGACCGGTTCGGCACCGGGCCGGTGCGGCGGCTGCTGCCGCGATGGTGGTCGGTCGAACTCGAGAACGGTTGACCATCGGTTGACGTTTCCTGAATTTGGGATAAAAATCCCAAAATGCAGTCCGAGCAGTCCCTGAAGAGCACACTCGCCCGCGCCGTGGCCCAGGTGCTTCGTCCGCTGGTCAGGCTGTTGCTGCGCCATTCGGTGCCGTACACGGTCTTCCAGGAGCTGGCCAAGCGGGTGTACGTGGAGGTGGCCCTGTCCGACTTCGCCATCCCGGGGAAGAAGGCGTCGATCTCCCGCGCCTCCATCCTGACCGGCCTGTCGCGCAAGGACGTGCAACGGCTTCTCGACGAGCCGGCCGGCGAGGCCGGGGGGGCGGCCGAGGGCTACAACCGAGCCGCTCGGGTCCTCACCGGCTGGGTGCGCGACCCGGATTTCCTGGACGCCCAGGGGCAGCCGCGGGCGCTGGACAGCGACGGCCCGCAGGGCTTCGCGGCACTGGTGAAGCGCCACAGCGGCGACATGCCGGTGCGGGCGGTGCTGGACGAGCTGCTGCGCGTGGGCGCGGTGGCGCGCGACGACGCCGGACGCATCGTGCCGCTGCAGCGTGCCTATGTGCCGCAGCAGGGCCTGCTCGAGAAGCTGGGCATCCTCGGCCGGGATGCCGCCGACCTGATCGATACCATCGACCACAACCTGCAGCACGGCGCGGACGACCCGCGTTTCCAGCGCAAGGTGATGTACCACGCGATTCCCGATCGCGACCTGGCGGCCTTCCGCCGCCTCAGCGCGGCCCAGGCGCAGGCGTTGCTGGAGTCGCTGGACGGCTGGCTCGCCCGGCACGACGTCGACGACCCGCCCGGCGAGGCGCCGGCACCGCGTTCTCGGGTCGGCCTGGGCATCTATTACTTCGAGGCGCCCGCGGCGCCGGATCACGAGAAGGGTTCACCATGAACAAGCTCCACCTGGCGGGCGCCGGCCTGTTGTCCCTGTCCCTGCTGGCCGCCGGATGCGGCGGCAGCGGCGGCGGCATCGGCGGCACCGGCAACGAGGTCGGCACGCTGCACGTCGCCCTGACCGACGCACCGGCCTGCGGCTACGACGCGGTGAACGTGACGGTCGAGAAGGTGCGGGTGCACCGCAGCGCGACCGCCGGCGACGACGACGCGGGCTGGTCGGAGATCGTGCTGTCGCCGGCGCGCCGCATCGACCTGCTGTCCCTGCAGAACGGCGTGCTCGAGGACCTGGGCCAGACCCAGCTCCCGGCCGGCGCCTACACGCAGCTGCGCCTGGTGCTGGCGGCGAACGACGGCGCCCATCCGCTGGCCAACTCCGTCGTCCCCACCGGCGGCGTCGAGACCGCGCTCGACACGCCGAGCGGCCAGCAGAGCGGCCTGAAGCTGAACGCCGACCTGCAGGTGCCGGCGAACAAGGTGCTCGACCTGGTGCTGGATTTCGACGCCTGCAAGTCGGTGGTGCGCGCCGGCAACTCGGGCAAGTACAACCTGAAGCCGGTGCTGTCGGTGACCACCGTGCTGTCCGATGCCGGCCAGCGCGTGGTCGGCTATGTCGACGCGGCGACGGCGGCCGCAGGGGCCAGCGTGTCGCTGCAGTCCGGCGCGGCGATCGTGAAGGCGGGTGCCCCCGACGCCAGCGGCCGCTTCGTGCTCTACCCGGTGCCGGCCGGCAGCTATGACCTGGTGGTGAGCGCGAGCGGCCATGTCACCGCGGTGGTCACCGGCGTGCCGGTCACGACGACCGCCTACACCGATGTCGGCGGCGTGGCGGCGCCGATCGCCCCGCCGCTGTCCACGCCGGCCGACGCCGCGGTGGGCGGGACCGTGCAGCCGGCGACCGCGGCCGTGCGCGCGCTGCAGGCGCTCACGGGCGGGCCGACGGTGGAGGTGCGGTGGGCGGTGTCCGACGCGTCGACCGGCACCTTCGCGCTGTCGCTGCCGGTCGGGGCGCCGGTGAAGGCGGCCTATGTGCCGTCGCCGCAGCTCCCGGTCTTTGCCGCCGATGCCGCCGTGGCGGGCAAGTACACCGTCGAGGCCACGTCCTCCGGCGTTGCCAAGACGGCGCAGGTCGATGCCACGGCCCCGGTGCCGCCGCTGAGCTTCGTCTTCCCATGAGCGTCCCGTCGTCGTACCACCGCGTGGCGGTGATTGCGCTCGGCGGCGCCTGCGCCGAGGCGCTCGACAGCCTGTGGCTGGACAGCGAGGTCGAGCTGACCGTCGTCGAACGGTGCAGCACGAGGCTCGCGCACCTGAAGAACCAGATGGGCGAGTTGTCGAAGTACATCGCCTGGCGCGAGGCCGACGTGCTGCAGCTCGACCTGCCGCACCACGCCTACGACCTGTGGCTCGACCACGGCCGCCACGCCGCGCTGGCGGACGATGCCGAGCGCGCGCGCTACCTGGCCCAGGTGCGGCGTGCGCTGCGCCCGGGCGGCTCCGCCATCATCGACGGGCAGCCCCTCGACGGCTGAGGTATCGAAGCCTGAGGTATCGAAGCCTGAGCCCGCCCGGCCCGTGGGTCAGTACCATGACCGTCCCTTGACGAGCGGGGCGCTGCGATGGTTGACGATGCGATTCCCTGCGCCGTGCCCGCGGCGCACTGGCCCCGGCTCGCCGATGCCTTGTTCCGGTTCAACCGCGCACCGGGCGGCGGCGTTCATTGCCTGCATGCCGACCAGGGCCCGGACGTGGCCGCGCATGCCGCCGAACTCGCCCGCCTGCCCGTGGATGAGGCAGCGTTCTGGATCGTCGAGGATGCAGGCGGCCGTCTCGAGGCGGTCGCCGGTTGCGAGTTCGACCCTGCCATCGGACGCGCCTGGCTGCGCGGGCCCGTGGCCGTGGATCCTCAGGCGCTGGCGCGTTGCGGCCCGCCGCTGCTGCAGGCCCTGGAGGCCGGACTGCCCGGCCTGGCATGCTTCGACGCCTTCCCCAGTGAATCGGACGCCGCCCTCAACGCGCTCTACGAATCGGCCGGCTACCGCCGCGTCGACGTGCACCGCGTGCTGCACGCGCCACTCGCCGCGCTCGACGGCGCGCCGGATCCGCGCGTGCGGCGCGCCACTGCCGCCGACCTGCCGGCCCTGCTGGCCCTGCATCACGCGCTGTTCCCCACCGGCTACCTGAAGGACGACGACGTCGCCGAGGCCCTGGCCCGCCCCGACCGCTGCGTGCTCGTCGCGTGCGCCGAGGGCAGGGTGGCCGGCTACCTGGTCGCGCGCGACGAGCCGCCGGACGACGAGACCTATGTCGACTACCTTGGTGTGGACGAAGCTCGGCGCGGCAGCGGGCTGGGTGCGGGTTTGCTCCAATGCGCGATGCGCTGGGGACGGGAACTCGGGCGCAGCCATGCATCACTCACGGCCCGTCGCGACCGTCTGGCCGCACTGGCGCTCTACCTGCGCGAGGGTTACGAGCAGGTGTCGGCCGGCGTCCAGTGGCGCAAGCAGGTCTGAATTCGCCACGGGTATGCCCCGTTTTGCGGGCCTGTAAGTTGCTTTACATTCAGCGCTCTGCTCCTGAAATCTGCTTTACATGACCGCTTCCTCTCCGCCGGCTGACTGGGCCGGGCGCTTTGCCAGCCTGCCGGTGCTGCAGCACATCGCTGCGGGCCTGCCGGGCATGTCGAGCGCCATGCAACGCATGGGCCAGGCGGTGCTCACCCACCCGTTCCGCGCGGCCACGCTCAGCATCGACGAGTTCGCGGGCGAGGTCGAGGTCTCGATCGCGACCGCCAACCGTTTCGCCCGGGCGCTCAACTACGCCGGCTACCCCCAGTTCCGCGCCGAGCTGGCCCGCGGCTTCGAGGCCATCCTCGCACCGGTGGAGAGCCTGCGCACCAACCTGCAGCAAGTGGCCAGTCCGCAGCAGGCGATGGCCGATTCGCTGCACGAAACCCTGACCAACCTGCAGCGAACCGTGCAGGCGCTGCAAGAGCAGCCCTGCGAGCAGGCGGTGCAGTTGATCGCCGAGGCCGACCAGGTGCTGACCCTGGGCTGGGGCAGCAGCGCCTACCTCGCCGGCGTGCTGCAGCACGAGCTCGAACCCTATTGCTCCCGCATCGGCAGCCTGGCCCAGGCCGGCGGCCCCTCGCATGCGGCGCGCCAGCTCGTCAAGCGCGGGCCGCGCGACCTCGTGATCGCGCTCGCCTTCCCCCGCTACGTCGAGGACACCGTCACGCTGACCCGCCTGGCGCGCGAGCGCGGCGTCAAGGTGCTGGCCCTCACCGACGAGCCGACCTCGCCGCTGGTGCCGCTCGCCGATGTCACGCTGTATGCCCACGTGAGCCGGCAGGTCGCGCCGACCTCGAATGCGACCGTGCTGGCCCTGCTCGAGGCCCTGGTGGCTGCGCTGGCCCACCGCACCGAGGGCGCCGTGCAGCGCGCCGAGGCGATGGCGCGCGGCGTGCTGCCCTGGCTGCAGATCGATCCGGTGAGGACCCCCCGATGAACGCCACCCCTGTCCTCGCCATCCACGGCGGCGCCGGCACCCTGTCGCGCGCGTCCATCTCCGACGTGCAGCAGGCGCGCTACCGCGCCGCGCTGGACGAGATCCTGCATGCGGCCCAGGCCTTGCTCGCCGGCGGTGCGCCGGCCCTCGACGTCGTCACCGAGGCGGTGCGGCTGCTGGAAGAATGCCCGTTGTTCAACGCCGGCCGCGGTGCCGTCTACACCGCCGATGCGCAGCATGAGCTCGACGCCTGCGTGATGCGCGGCAGCGACCTGGCGGCGGGGGCGGTGGCCGGCGTGCGCACGCTGCGCAACCCGGTGCTGGCCGCGCGCGCGGTGCTCGACGCCGCCGCGACCCAGGCCGGCGGGCCGGTGCTGCTGATCGGCCCCGGCGCCGAGCGCTTCGCGGCCGAGCGCGGCTGCGAGACGGTCGATCCCGCCTGGTTCGGAACGCCCGAGCGCCTGGCCCAGCTGCACGCGATGCAGGCCTCGCAGGGCGTGGCGCTGGACCATGATGCGGCCCGTGCGGCGGCGGCCCCGCTCGACGAGCGCGACAAGTTCGGCACCGTCGGCGCAGTGGCGCTCGATGTGCATGGCCACCTCGCGGCCGCCACCTCCACCGGCGGCATGACCAACAAGCGGCCCGGCCGCGTCGGCGATTCGCCGCTGGTCGGCGCCGGCTGCTATGCGAACGACGCGAGCGTCGCGGTGTCCTGCACCGGTGTCGGCGAGGCCTTCATCCGGGCGCTGGCCGGGCACGAGGTGTCGGCGCTGGTGCGCTATGCCGGCCTGCCGCTGCAGCGTGCGGCGCGGCTCGTCGTGATGGAAATCCTGCCGCCGCTCGGCGGCCGCGGCGGCCTGATCGCCGTCGACCGCCAGGGGCACGTGACCCTGCCTTTCAACACCGAGGGCATGTACCGCGGCTGGGCGCGCGTCGGCGAGGCGCCGGTCAGCGCCATCTATGCCGACGAAGCGGGGCCGGACGCAGCATGAGCGAACCCGACGTGAATCCGCCGCCGCGTCGCGTGCTGGACGTGCGCAACCTGAGCGTCAGCTTCCGCGTCGAAGGCGGTCGCCTGCAGGCCGTTCGCGCACTCGACTTCCACGTCGATGCGGGCGAGACGCTGGCCATCGTCGGCGAATCCGGCTCGGGCAAGTCGGTGTCCTCGCTGGCGCTGATGCGCCTGGTCGAGCAGGGCGGCGGCCGCCTCGACAGCGGCGAGATGTGGCTGACGCGGCGCGACGGCGAGCGCGTCGACCTGGCGCAGGCCGATGCACGCCGCATGCGCGCGCTGCGCGGCGCCGACCTGGCGATGGTGTTCCAGGAGCCGATGACCTCGCTGAACCCCGTCTTCACCGTCGGCCAGCAGGTCGCCGAATCGATTCGCCTGCACCAGGGCCGCTCGCAGCGCGAGGCGATGGCCGAGGCGCTGCGCCTGTTCGACCTGGTGCGCATCCCGGAGGCGCGCGAGGTGCTGGGCCGCCACCCGCACCAGCTCTCCGGCGGCATGCGCCAGCGCGTGATGATCGCGATGGCGCTCGCCTGCCGCCCCACGCTGCTGATCGCCGACGAGCCGACCACCGCGCTCGACGTCACCATCCAGGCGCAGATCCTGGCGCTGATCCAGCAGCTGCAGCGCGACCTGGCGATGGGCGTGATCTTCATCACCCACGACATGGGCGTGGTGGCCGAGATCGCCGACCGGGTGCTGGTGATGCGCCGCGGCGACAAGGTCGAGGAGGGCGAGTGCCGCGCGCTCTTCGCCCGGCCCACGCAGCCCTACACCCAGGCCCTGCTCGCCGCCGTGCCGCAGCTCGGGGCGATGACGGGGCAGGACCTGCCGGCGCGCTTCATGCTGCCGGGCGAGGCCCCGGCCGAGGGCGGGGCGGCGCTGCTGCCCGACAGCGTCCGCGCCGACGCCCCGCCGGTGCTGTCGGTGCAGGGCCTCGTCACCCGCTTCCCGCTGCGCAGCGGCGTGTTCGGCCGCGTGAAGCGCCAGGTGCACGCGGTGGAGCAGGTCAGCTTCGAGCTGAAGGCGGGCGAGACGCTGGCCCTGGTCGGCGAATCCGGCTGCGGCAAGTCGACCACCGGGCGCTCGCTGGCGCGCCTGGTCACGCCGCAGGCCGGCCGCGTCGAGGTGGCCGGGCGCGACATCGCCCCGCTGCGCGGTGCCGAGCTGCAGGCGCTGCGCCGCGACATCCAGTTCGTGTTCCAGGACCCGTATGCCTCGCTCGACCCGCGGCTGACCGTCGGCTACAGCGTGATGGAGCCGCTGCTGATCCACCGCCTGATGCCGCGCGGGCAGGCCGAGGAGCGCGTGCGCTGGCTGCTCGCCAAGGTGGGCCTGCCGCCCGAGGCGGTGCACCGCTATCCGCACGAGTTTTCCGGCGGCCAGCGCCAGCGCATCGCGATCGCGCGCGCTCTCGCGCTGAACCCGAAGGTGGTGATCGCCGACGAGGCGGTGTCGGCGCTCGACGTCTCGATCCGCGCCCAGATCGTCAACCTGCTGCTCGACCTGCAGCAGGAGTTCGGCATGGCCTACCTCTTCATCTCGCACGACATGGCGGTGGTGGAGCGCATCAGCCACCGTGTCGCGGTGATGTACCTGGGCCAGATCGTCGAGATCGGCCCGCGCCGTTCGGTGTTCGAGAATCCCCAGCATGCCTACACCCGTCGCCTGATGTCGGCGGTGCCGGTGGCGGACCCGACGCGCCGGCGCCAGCGCGAGCTGCTCTCGGAAGAGATCCCGAGCCCGGTGCGCGCGGCCGGCGAGCTGCCCTTCGTGGCGCCGCTGCAGCCGGTGGCGCCGGGTCATTTCGTCGCCCGCCATCCGGTCGGCGGGGCCTATTGATTTCCAGCAAGGAGAACTTCGATGAATGGTCTGCAATTCACCCGCGTCGCCGCCATCGGCCTCGCCCTCGCCGGCAGCGCGCTCGCGGCCCAGGCTGCCCGCGACGTGACCGTCGCGGTCGCGTCCACCTTCACGACCACCGACCCCTACGACGCGAACGACACGCTGTCGCAGGCGATGGCCAAGTCCTTCTACCAGGGCCTGTACGGCTTCGACAAGGACATGAAGATGGTGCCGGTGCTGGCCGAGAGCCACACCGCCAGCAAGGACGGCCTGGTCTACACCGTCAAGCTCAAGAGCGGCATCAAGTTCCACGACGGCACGCCCTTCAACGCCGAGGCGGTGAAGGTCACCTTCGACCGCGTCACCAACCCGGACAACAAGCTCAAGCGCTACAACCTGTACAAGAACATCGCCAAGACCGAGGCGGTCGACGCGACGACGGTGCGCTTCACGCTGAAGGAGCCGTTCTCGCCCTTCATCAACACGCTGGCCCATCCCTCGGGCGTGATCATTTCGCCGGCCGCGCTGGCGCAGTACGGCAGCAAGGGCATCGCCCAGCACCCGGTGGGTACCGGCCCGTTCAAGTTCGTCGAGTGGAAGGCCACCGACTACCTGAAGGTCGAGAAGTTCGACGGCTACTGGCGCAAGGGCTACCCCAAGGTGGACAGCATCACCTGGCGTCCGGTGGTGGACAACAACACCCGCGCCGCGGTGATGCAGACCAACGAGGCGCACTTCGCCTTCCCGGTGCCGCCGGAGGCGGTGGAAACGCTCGGCAGGAAGCCCAGCCTCGAGATCACGACCGCGCCGTCGATCATCCACCGCTACCTGTCCTTCAACACGCAGCAGAAGCCCTTCGACAACCCTAAGGTGCGCGAGGCGATCAACTACGCGATCAACAAGGAGGCGCTGATCAAGGTCGCCTTCTCGGGCTATGCGATCCCCGCCGAGGGCGTGCTGCCGCACGGCGTCGAGTACGCGGCCAAGCTGGGCCCCTGGCCCTACAACCCGGCCAAGGCGCGCGAGCTGCTGAAGGAGGCGGGCTACCCGAACGGCTTCGAGTCGACGCTGTGGTCGGCCTACAACCACACGACGGCGCAGAAGGTGATCCAGTTCGTGCAGCAGCAGCTGGCCCAGGTGGGCATCAAGCTGCAGGTGCAGGCGCTGGAAGCCGGCCAGCGCGTCGAACGCGTCGAGAGCGCGCAGGATCCGGCGACCGCGCCGGTGCGCATCTACTACGTCGGCTGGTCCTCGTCGACCGGCGAGGCCGATTGGGCGATGCGCCCGCTGCTGGCATCGGAATCCTTCCCGCCGAAGCTGTTCAACACCGCGTACTACAAGAACGCCGTCGTCGACAACGCCATCGCCAAGGCGCTGGTGACCACCGACAAGGCGGAGAAGGCCAAGCTCTACGGCGAGGCCCAGCAGCAGATCTGGAAGGACGCGCCCTGGGCCTTCCTCGTGACCGAGCGGCTGGTGTCGGTGCGGGCGAAGAACCTGGCGGGGTTCTACGTGATTCCGGACGGCAGCTTCAATTTTGACGACATCGAGTTGAAGTGATCGTCTACCTGCTCAAACGGCTGCTGGGGCTGCTGCCGACGCTGCTGATCGTCGCGGTGCTGGTGTTCGCCTTCGTCCACCTGCTTCCCGGGGATCCGGCGCGGCTGGCGGCGGGGGTGGACGCGGGGCCGGAGACGGTCGAGCTGGTGCGGCGCGACCTGGGGCTCGACCTGCCGCTGCCGCAGCAGTTCCTGCGCTTCTTCACGCACGCGCTGCAGGGCGACTTCGGGTTGTCGATCCGCAGCAAGCGGCCGGTGTCCACCGAGATCGCCGAACGCTTCGGCCCCACCTTCTGGCTCACGGTCGCGGCCATGGGCTGGTCGGTGCTGCTCGGCCTGGTGCTGGGCGTGGCCTCGGCGGTCTGGCGCAACCGCTGGCCCGACCGCGTCGGCATGTCGCTCGCGGTCTCGGGCATCTCGTTCCCGTCCTTTGCGCTCGGCATGGTGCTGATGCAGCTGTTCTCGGTGCAACTGGGCTGGCTGCCCACCGTCGGCGCCGACAGCTGGCGCCACTACATCCTGCCCTCGCTCACGCTGGGCGCGGGCGTCGCGGCGGTGATGGCGCGCTTCACGCGCAGCTCGTTCATCGACATCCTGAAGGAAGACTACGTGCGAACCGCCCGGGCCAAGGGCCTGGGCGAGGTGCCGGTGGTCTTCAAGCACGGGCTGCGCAATGCGCTGATCCCGGTCGTCACGATGATGGGCCTGCAGTTCGGCTTCCTGCTCGGCGGCTCCATCGTGGTCGAGGTGGTGTTCAACTGGCCGGGCATGGGCCGGCTGCTGGTGGACGCCGTCGAGATGCGCGACTACCCGCTGATCCAGGCCCTGGTGCTGCTGTTCTCGCTCGAATTCATCCTCATCAACCTGGTGGTGGACGTGCTGTACGCCGTCATCAACCCGACCATCCGCTTCCAGTGACCGACGCCACCCCCCCTGTCGCCCCCCCGGCCGCCGTGCGCACGCCGGCCTCGGAGTTCTGGCGCAAGTTCAAGCGCCAGCGCGTTGCGCTGGTGGCCGGCGGCTTCGTGCTGCTGCTGGTCGCGCTGGCGGTGTTCGCGCCCTGGCTCGTGCCCTTCGACGCCGAGAACTTCTTCGACTACGACGCGCTGAACGCGCCGCCCTCGCTGAAGCACTGGTTCGGCGTCGACTCGCTCGGGCGCGACATCTTCAGCCGCATCCTGATGGGCGCGCGCATCTCGCTGGCCGCCGGATTCATCTCGGTGGCGGTGGGCGCGGTCGCCGGCACGCTGCTGGGGCTGCTCGCCGGCTACTACCAGGGCTGGTGGGACCGCATCGTCATGCGCATGGCCGACGTGCTGTTCGCCTTTCCCGGCATCCTGCTCGCGATCGGCATCGTCGCCATCCTCGGCAACGGCATGGTCAACGTGATCCTCGCGGTGGCCGTGTTCAGCGTGCCGGCCTTCGCGCGCCTGGTGCGCGGCAACGTGCTGTCGCTCAAGCACCAGACCTACATCGAGGCGGTGCGTTCGATCGGCGCCCCGGACGCGGTGATCATGCTGCGCCACCTGCTGCCCGGCACGGTGGCCTCGGTCGTGGTGTACCTGACGATGCGCATCGGCACCTCGATCATCACCGCGGCCAGCCTGTCCTTCCTGGGCCTGGGCGCGCAGCCGCCGACGCCGGAATGGGGCGCGATGCTCAACGAGGCGCGCGCCGACATGCTGAACGCGCCGCACATCGCGCTGTTCCCGAGCCTCGCCATCTTCGTCACCGTGCTGGCCTTCAACCTGCTCGGCGACGGGCTGCGCGACGCCCTGGACCCGAAGCTGGACCGGTACTGATGGAACTCAGCGCACTCGGCGCCCCGCGGGTCGGCCGCCTGCCGTCCGGGGTGCGCGATGCGATCACCGACGTGGCCGGCGTGTCGGTCGGGCATTGCACGCTGGACGCCGGTGCGGTGCAGACCGGAGCGACCGTGCTGCTGCCGCAGCCGGGCGATCTCTTCCTGCACAAGCTGCCGGCGGGGCTGGCGGTGATCAACGGCTTCGGCAAGAGCGCCGGGCTCGTGCAGGTGCAGGAGCTGGGCACGCTCGAGTCGCCGATCGCGCTGGTCGACACGCCCGCGGTGGGCGTGGCCGCGACCGCGCTGGTGCGCGATGCGATGGCGCAGCAGGCGCAGCTGATGCGCGAGCTGCCGACGCTGAACCCGCTGGTCTTCGAATGCAACGACGGCTGGCTCCACGATGCGCGCTCGATGGCGCTGCAGGAGTCGCACGTGCTGCGGGCGCTCGCCGCCGCGCGGACGGGGTCCGATGCGTTCGAGCAGGGCAGCGTGGGCGCGGGTCGCGGCATGTCCTGCCATGGGCTGAAGGGCGGCATCGGCAGTGCCTCGCGCCGGGTCGCGTGGCAGGGGAGCGGGTATGTGCTGGGGGCGCTGGTGCTGGCGAACCAGGGGCGGCCCGAGGCGCTGACCCTGGCAGGGCGGCACATCGGTGTATCGCTGCAGGCCCGGCTCGCGGCGGAAGACGGGCCGGAGCGCGGCTCCATCATCGTGCTGCTGGCCACCGATGCGCCGCTCGATGCGCGGCAACTGGCGCGCGTGGCACGCCGCAGCGCGGCCGGTTTGGCGCGCACCGGCTCCGACTATGGCCATGGCAGCGGCGACATCGCGCTGGCCTTCTCGACCGCGTGGCGCGTGCCGCAGCGCGCCGAGGAGCCGATGCCGGCCGTGGCCCTGCTGCACGAGGCGGCGTTGGACGGCTTCTTCGAGGCCGCCGCCGATGCGACGGAGCAGGCGATCCTGCATGCGCTGTTCGCCGCGCGCTCGGTGACCGGGCGGGAGGGGCGCCGGCGCGTGGCGCTGACCGAGCTGGCACCGGACTGGCCCGCCCTGTGGGCGGCTTCCTGAACGAGAGACGACGATGAAGAAGACACCGACGATCCTGGTGGCCATGGACATCGAGGGCGTGGCCGGCGTGTGGCGGCTTGAGCAAACCCAGGCCGGCAACGGCGACTACGAGCGTGCCCGGCGCTGGATGACGCTGGAGGCGAATGCGGCGGTGCGCGGCGCCTTCGACGGCGGGGCCGGCGCGGTGCTGGTGAACGACTCGCACGGGCACTTCGGCAACCTGCTGGCCGACGAGCTCGACCCGCGCGCCCAGTCGATCCAGGGCAAGCCGCGGCAGCTGGGGATGATGGCCGGCGTCGACCAGGACGTGGCGGGCGTGCTGATGATCGGCTGGCATGCGCGGGCCAAGACGCGCGGCGTGCTGGCGCACACCTCGAACAGCTTCGCGTTCTCGCGCGTGTGGCTGGGCGATGTCGAGGTCGGCGAGATCGGCCTGTATGCCGCGCTCGCCGGCGAGTTCGGCGTGCCGGTGCTGCTGGCGACGGGCTGCGACGTGATGGCCGCCGAGGTCGAGGCGCTGCTGCCGGGCACGCCCTGCGCGGTGGTGAAGTGGTCGGAGGGGGCGCGCAGCGGACGGTCGCTGTCGCCCGAGGCGTCGCGTGCGCTGATCGAGTCGGCGGCCCGGGAGGCGGTGCAGGCGCTGCGGCAGTCGCCGGGCCGTGCGCCGTGGCGCCTGCCGGATCCGCGGCCGACGCTGCGGGTGCGCTGCCAGACGCCGGCGTTGGCCGATGCCTTCGCGCTGTGGCCGGCCGTCCGGCGCGAGGACGCGGAGACGGTCAGCGTGGCGTGCGCGAGCGTGCACGACGCGGTGCGCAGCCTGAACGCCCTGGCGGTGATGGGGAATGCGCTGCGCTGACCGCGGCCTGTGCCGGTGGCGGGCCGCCGGTGCGTTGCTCGTCGCGGCGGTGATTGCAGGGTGCGGGTCGTTGACGCCGGCGCCGCGCGAGCGCGTGGCGCCGACGGTGGTCACCTCGGCGCAAGTCCGCCGGCTGGTGGCGAACGCGACGGACGAGTGGCTGCGCTGGGGCGGGCGCGTGGCGCTGGTCACGCCGGCGCAGCCGGCCTGCCTGGTCCGGCCCGAGGGCGATTGCGTGCTGGTCGACGACGGCTGCGGCGACGAGCAGGCGGCGGCCCTGTGCCCGGTCGTCGACGAATACTGGCAGGCGGTTCCGCCGGGGCACCCGCGGCACGGCTGCGCGCAGGTGGATGTGTGCGCCGTGCAGTGGCCGTCGGATGCACGGCTGGAGCCGGAGAACACGCCGCCGTGGTCGGCGGTGTTCGTGGGCGCGATGCTGATGAAGTCGGGCTTCAGCGCGCGCGAATTCCGGCCGACGCGCTCGCATGCGGGGTACATCGTCGCGGCGCGGGAGGGATATGCCTCGGCCTTCGAGGTCCTGCCGACGCCGGTCGTGCCGCGGGTGGGCGACATCGTCTGCGCGACGCGCGGCGACACGCGGCTGCGGCCCGGCGAGACCGACCGGATCCTGGACGGCGAGCAGTCGCAGCCGCTGCATTGCGACATCGTCGTGGACGTCGATCCGGTGGGCGGCTGGGCGTATGCCATCGGCGGCAACGTGCAGCAGACGGTGGCCCTCAACGAGGTGCAGCTGGACGCGCAGGGTCAGTTGAGCTACGACATGGCGCCGGCGCGTCCGTGGATCCTCGTCTTGCGCCCGCGCCGACTCGCTCCGTAGGGTTCGCAATGCGCCGCCCGGGCGCCCATCCGGAACCGTCCTCCATTTTTTCCTCAAAGTCCTTGTCGATCCTTGTGCCACTCGTGCAGTCCAGGCGAGCAACGCATTGGGACGGCACATGGGGATCACGAGAATCGCTTGGGGCGGCTGCATTGCCATCACACTGTCCGTCGTCACGGCGGACGCACAGTTCGCGTTACCGCCCGACCCGCTGAAGCTGGAGACGCGGCTGCGCTACGACGCACTGGGTCGACTCGTCGAGCTGCAGGACGGGCGCGGCGGCAGAACGGCGTTCGCGTACGACGGCGGCGCCGGCCTGACCCGCGTGACCGATCCGCGCGGGCTGGTCACGCAGTACCTGCGCAACGGCTTCGGCCAGGTGGAGGCGGTGATCAGCCCCGACACGGGCCGCGAAGACCGCAGCTATGACGCATCCGGCAACCTGAAGACCCGCATCGACGGCCGTGGCGTCCGCGCGACCTACGGCTACGACGCTGTCGACCGGTTGACGTCGGCGGTATTCACCCAGGACGGTCGACCCTCCGAGACCTTGGGCTGGGTCTATGGCGAGACGGGGCCCGAGTTCCCGTACGGCATCGGACGTCTGACCAGCAGCACGCATCCGGAGGGCGCACGGCAGTTCGCGTACAACACCTGGGGGGAGGTCGTGAAGGACACGCAGCGCGTCGGCACGCTTGGCCTGGCCGCGGGCTACCAGTACATGTTCGGTGACCTGACGGGCGTCACCTACCCGTCGGGGCACCAGCTGGACCTCACGGTGGATCGGGGTCGAATCCGGGCGCTGGCCCTGGACGGCCGACCGCTCGTCACGCAGGTCGAGTGGACGCCGTTCGGCGGCTCGCCCAAGCGCTGGCGCTGGGCCATGGCGAGCGGCGAGGTGGTGCACGAGCGCCATTGGGACCTGGCTGGGCGGATGATCCGCCACCCGCTGGGCCCGGTGCTGCGCGACCTGCGCTACGACGCGGCCAACCGGATCGTGAGCTTCACGCACCTGAAGCCGGACGGGACGCCGCAGCCCGCGTGGGACCAGGCCTTCACCTACGACGAGAACGACCGCATCACCGGCATCGGGACAGCCACGGCCACCTGGGCGATCCGGTACGACCCGGTCGGCAACCGGACGGGCGAGAGCCTGAATGGCCGGCCGCGCGCGTGGGTGACCGAGGCGACAAGCAATCGGCTGGTGGCCGCCACGGAGCCGGCCCGCCGCTTCGAGCACGATTCCGGCGGAAACACGGTCCGCGACAGCGGCGGTGAAGGCGTGGGCTACGCGGCCACCTACAACCTGCGTGGTCAACTGGAGACGATCACGGCGCGCGGCGACACCACGACCTACGCCTACAACGCCTTCGGGCAACGCGTGCGCAAGGAGAGCAGCATGGGACCGCAGAGCACGGTGGTCTTCATGTACGACACGGAGGGGCACCTGCTGGGCGAGTACGACCTGCAGGGCCGCGCGATCCGGGAATACATCTGGCTTCGCGACATGCCGATCGCGATGTTCATGCCCGATCCTGCGGACCTGACCGGCGCGGCGCAGGTGTACTACATCCACACCGACCACCTCGACACGCCGCGCATCGTGGTGGACCGCGAGGGCCGGCAGCGCTGGCGCTGGCTGAGCGAGCCCTTCGGGACGGGCGCGCCGGAGACCGACCCGGAGGGCCTCGGGCACTTCACGCAGAACCTGCGCTTCCCGGGGCAGTATGCGGATGCGGAGTCGGGCTTGTTCTACAACTGGCATCGCTACTACGGGCCGGGTGGGCGGTATACGCAGCCGGATCCGATCGGGCTTGGCGGGGGTGTCAACGCGTACTCATACGTGGTTGGGAATCCGTTGAGCTACGCAGACCCGCTTGGCCTCTTCGTGACGGCCACATACAACCACGCGACGGGAATGTTGTACGCATATGACAGCGATACAGGGAAGCTCTACAGCGGACCGTTCGAGTCAGGTGGCAAGCCGTGGGGCGACCCGATTCCGAACGGGGACTACGACATCTTGTCAGACCGGAGAGTCGATTTCTTCAGGCTTGAACCAGTGGATTCGTCGTATGGTGATGACCAGACGGCGTCGGGCCGTCGGGAGTTCCGGCTTCACAAGCCTGGACGCACCATGGGGTGTGTTTCATCCACAGACGCGGAGAACTGGAAATCTATCCGTGACGCGATTCGCGGCAGCTCTGGCGACAGCGTCGACGTCTTGAGCAAGTCGCGCAATCCGTTCAATCGCAACGCGTTGGAATCGCTGTATCGGTATGGGCGATTGACGGTCATCAACTCGCCCAAGTGAAACATGAGAAGCTCTATCGCGACAGTCCTTCTTCTTGCTTCCGTCGGCTCGTTCCTGGGAGTCTTGGAGCGCGCATTGGCCGCCGTGCGCTTGACGTGGAAGTTTGGTTTTGAGCACGTAGAGGCCGTGCATCTGATACCGCAAAGTTTTTGGCTGTTTGCTTTGGTATTTGGCGTGCTCGCTCTGGTGACCATGCTGCTTGGCCTGCTCTGGCAGCGTTCAACCCCACTCACGGCCATCTCTGTGCGACTGCTCAACTCTGCCCAGAAAGTGCAGATGACGACCCTGGGCCTTTTGCTCCTGATGTACCTCGGCGGCTTCTTTGTGCTGTTGTAGTGTTCGATGCGGCGTCGGCTTGCGAAGCGGGCGTCTCCATTCCATTCTCGACGGCAGCGTTCCGGTCTGTTGTGTCTGTTGTTAGAGTGCACCCCAGTACCTTCAAAACCTTGCCCTCCACCGTGACCCTTCCCAACCCGCGCCACGCGGCGCGTGTCCCCGCGCACATCGCCCCCGAGCAACTCGCCCGCATCCGTCAGCATGCCTATGCGCTGCCCCAGGTGGTCAAGCCCGCCGACTGGTTCGACGAGCACGGCTCCGGCCTCGACGAGCGCCTCGACAAGCTCGGCCTCATCCTGCTGCAGAAGGCCGTCGCCGGTGCCCGCCCCAGCCGCTGGATCGCCCCCGGGCACCTGGACGCGGCCCTGCAGCACCTCGACGCCGTCGGCACCGGCCCCGACATCCGCACCCTGATGCTGGAGCGCGGCTCGGTGCTCGACAGCCTGGGCGTGGCGCGCGTGGCGGGCACGTGGACGCGCCTCATCAGCCACCCGCTCGCGCTCACCGCCAACGACTGGCGCATCCCGGTGCTGTTCCGCGTGCCGGTGCCCGACGAGCCGGTCTGGGCCTACTTCCGCAGCGGCGACAGGGCCGCCCTCGAAGCCGCCCTCGGCCCCGCGCCGGCCCACCCGCACGCCCACGAGCTGCGGGTCGCCCTCGACAGCCTGGTCGAGCGCAGCCGCGAGCTCAACGCGCGCCACCTCGAGCTGCTGCGGCCGCGCCTGCAGTCCGAATGCGCCACGCCGCAACCGCTGCACGAACTGCTCGCCGCCTGCAGCCGCGCCCAGGAGCGCTGGGAGCACCAGGTGGCCGAGCTCGACACGCTGGCCGGCCTGCACACCGACCTCGCCTTCCAGGGCTACCCCGACACCTTCCCGAAGGCGCGCCGGCTGCAGCGCAGCGTCACGCTCTACGTCGGCCCACCCAACAGCGGCAAGACGTACGCCGCCTTCGAGCGCCTCGCCCAGGCCCACGATGGCGCCTACCTCGCGCCGTTGCGCCTGCTGGCGCTCGAAGGCCGGGATCGCCTCGTCGGCCGCGGCGTCGCCTGTTCGCTGCTCACCGGCGAGGAGAACGTGCCCGCCGCCGGCGCCGGCCTGGTGTCCAGCACGATCGAGATGGTCAACACGCAGAAGGCCATCGACGTCGCGGTGATCGACGAGGCCCAGATGATCTTCGACCCCTACCGCGGCTGGGCCTGGACCCAGGCCATCGTTGCGGTGCCGGCCAACGAGGTGGTCATCATCTGCTCCGCCTACGCCGTGCCGGTGATCGAGAACCTGCTCGGCCTGTGCGGCGAGCGCTGCACGGTGCGCCGCTTCGAGCGCAAGCAGCATGTGCAGCTGCTGAACGCGCCGGTGCCGGTGGGCGCCCTGGAGCGCGGCGACGCGGTGGTGGCCTTCAGCCGGCGCGACGTGCTGATGCTGCGCGACCAGATCGCCGCCGGCGGCCACCCGGTGTCGGTGATCTATGGCGCGCTGCCGCCCGAGGTGCGCCGGCGCGAGGCAGAGCGCTTCGCCCAGGGCGAATCCCACGTGCTGGTCGCCACCGACGCCATCGGCATGGGCCTGAACCTGCCGATCCGGCGCGTGCTCTTCAGCACCCTGATGAAATTCGACGGCCAGGGCGACCGCCCGCTCGACGAATCCGAGGTGCACCAGATCGCCGGCCGCGCCGGCCGCTTCGGCATGCACGAGGAGGGCTTCGCCGGCGTGCTGCAAGAGGCCGAACCGACCGCAGCACGCATGCTCAAGGAGCGCCTGGCCCGCGCGCCGCGCGCCCCGCGCGACTTCAAGGCCCCGGTGGCGCCGAACAACTGGCACGTCGACACCATCGCCTCCCGCCTGCACAAGACCCGGCTGCGCGAGGTGCTGGGCGTGTTCATGGACCAGCTCAAGCTCGACGACGCCCACTTCGCGGTCGCCGAGCTGGAGCAGATGCTGCTGCTGGCCGAGCAGCTCGACCGCAGCGCCGCCCGGCTGAGCCTGCAGGAGCGCTTCATCTACGCGCAGGCGCCGGTGGACACGCGCACCGAGTCGCAGGTGCAGGAGTTCCTGTCCTGGACCAGCAGCCATGCACTCACCGGCCGTGCCGGCTCGCCCTGGTTCCTCAACGACGTGGACGGCCACAGCCGGCTCGACCGCATGGAGCAGGCCCTGCGCGCCTGCACCCTGTGGCTCTGGCTGGACCTGCGCTTCCCCGGCGTGTACGGCCACGTCGACGAGGTGGTGGCCCTGCGCAGCCAGCTCAACGACGGCATCGAACGCCAGCTGAAGGGCAAACGTCCCCTGGCCCAGGTTCGGCATCGGCGCCGCGGCTGAACCGTCCGGCCCGGACAACGGCACAATCCCTGTCTTTCCGGCTCTGCTGCGTCACCATCGCTTCTCCATGCCTGCCACTGAACCTGTGATCCCTCCGACCGATAGCGCCGAGGGCATCTCCGCCGCCGATGAAGCTGCCAGCGCGGCCGCCGAGACGCCGGTCGCATCGTCCACCGCCGCCGGGGCGGTGCCCGATGCCGCGCCGGCCGACGCCGCTGCTGCTGCGGCGGCTGCGGCCCCGGCCGCCGCGCCGGGCATGAACCCGGCCGCCGTCGGGCAGGAGCTGCGCAAGCGCTTTCCCGCCCTGTTCGGCGGTGCACCGAAGCCGCTCAAGCTGCGCAGCCACGTGGACATCCAGGAGCGCGCGCCGGGTGTCTTCAGCAAGCAGGTGCTCACCGCCTTCTTCCGCCGCTACACCGGCAGCACCTCCTACCTGCTGTCGGTCGCGCGCGGCCGGCAGCGCTTCGACCTCGACGGCAAGCCGGCGGGCGAGATCAGCGACGAGCACCGCCAGATCGCGCTCGACGAACTGGCGCGGCGGGGCGTGGGCACGCAGTCGCGGCGCGAGCTCGAAGAGCAGCAGCGCCACAACCGGGCCGGCCTGCTGCACGACTGGGAGCGCACCACGCTGACGCGTGCGAACTTCTGTGCGCTCAAGCAGGTGGCCGACGAGGAGCTCGACGGCCTGCTGGAGATCGCGCGCCGCGAAGCGGCCGAGCGGCCCCCGCAGCCGCCGCGGATGGAGCGGCGCGAGCCCCGCCCGGACCGTCCGGATGGCCGCCGCGATTCCCGGGGGCCGCGCGGCGGGCCGCCGTCGGGTGACGGGCGGCCGGACCGTCCCGCGCGCCCGCGCGGGCCGGGCGGACCGGGCGGGCCGCGCCGCGACGAGGGCCGCCGCCGTTGAAGGCTGTGCCGTGACCCCGTCCGCCGTCCCCCACCTGGCCGCGCTGCCCAACGGCCTGCGCGCGATCGCGATCCCCATGCCGTGGCGCCGTACCGTGAGCCTGAGCGTCTTCGTGCGCACCGGCAGCCTGCACGAGCCGCGGGCGCTGAACGGCATCAGCCACGTCGTCGAGCACATGGCCTTCAAGGGCACGGCGACGCGCGACTGCCAGCGCATCAACCTCGATGCCGAGCGCCTCGGGGCCGAGGTCAACGCCCACACCGACAAGGACCACACGGCCTTCCACATCGAGGGCCTGCCGCGCGACCTGCCGGCCTTCGTGGCGCTGCTGGCCGACATCGTGCTGAACAGCAGCTTCCCGGCCGAGGAGCTGGAACGCGAGCGCCAGGTGATCGAGCACGAGTTCACCGAGTTCGAGGAAGACCCGGCGGCGATGGCCTTCAACCTGTTCGACCGGGCCTGCTACGGCATGCACCCGGCCGGCCAGCCGGTGATCGGCAACCGGGCCAACCTGAAGCGCTTCACGCGCGACGACCTGCTGGGCTACGTGCGGCGGCAGTACAGCGCCTGCAACGTGGTGGTGGCGGCGGCCGGGCCGGTAGAGGTGGATCCCTTCCTGCGCGCGGTCGAGGCCGCCTTCGGTGCGATGCCGGCCGGCATGCCGAACGAGGTGCCGGCGCCGGCCTGGCAGGGCGGGCTGAAGCTGCGCCGCATGGCGGGCAGCTCGCAGTGCCACACGGTGCTCGGCTTCGAGGCGCCGGCGCTTGGCGACGATGCGCACCTGCCGCATGTGCTGGCGGCGGCGCTGCTGGGCGAGGGCATGAGTTCGCCGCTGCTGGACGAGATCCGCGAGCGGCGCAGCCTGGCGTATTACGCGTCCTGCTCGGCCGACATCCTGCCGGCGGCGGGGCAGTTCGTGATCGAGGCGGCGACGGGCCCGGGGCAGGTGGCCGAGCTGCTGGACGCGGTCGACGAGCTGCTGCGGCGGCACGCCGAGGGCGGCGATGCGGTCGGGCTGGAGCGGGCGCGCAACCAGATTGCGGTGCGCACGCTGCGCGCGCTGGAGCAGCCGACGCGGCGCCTGGAGTCGGCGGTGCAGGACGTCTTCACCTTCGGGCGGATGCGCGACTCGCAGGAATGGCTGGAGCGGCTGCAGGCGACGACGGCCTCGCAGGTGCGGGAGGTGTTCGCGGGCATGCAGGGGGCGAGGGCCGCGGTGGCGCTCGCCGGCAGCGTGTCCGCCAAGGCCCGCGAACGGGCCCAGGCGCTGACCTCGTAGCCCGGATGCCAATCCGGGGATCCGGTTACGGGTCGACCACCATCACCCGCACCGGCACGATGGTCTCGAAGCCGAGGCGCTGGTAGAGGCGGTGCCCGTCGGGGCTCGCGATCAGCAGCATGCGCGTGGCGCCCTGGCCGAGCGCCCACTCCACCGCGGCGCGCATCAGCCCGCGCGCGAGGCCGCGCCCGCGCCAGGCCGGGTCCGTCTGCACCCGGTCGATCACGACATCGTGCTGCCGGCCGCGTGCGCAACGCAGGCTGGCCACGACGCTGTCGCCGATGGCGAACGAGAACACACGCACACCGACCCCCACCGGCTGGCCTTCGCCGGCCGGGCCGGGCAGGGTCGGTGCGTTGTCGAGCCGGTCCTGCAATGCGTCCAGTTCGGTCGCCATGAAGAACTCGCGGGCCTGCTCGCGCAGCGTCCCATCGCCCCAGTCCAGACGCTCGGCGGGCGTGCCCAGCAGGGTCACCCAGTCGCCGGCCTGGGGCCGCAGCAGCGCCAGGCTCGCGGCCGATTCGGTCACGAAGTGCTCGGTGCCGCGGCCCATGCCCGGCGCATAGCGCACGCAGGCGCCGTAGCGCGTGGTCGCCACCGAGGCCGCGGTCTGCCCGCGCGAGCGCAGGTAGCCGGTGATGAACGAATCCAGCAGGCGGTGCCGCCCGGCCGGGAAGTCCCAGGCTGCGCGGGCATCGCGTGCGACGGGATGGAGCAGGGTGGGGGCGGTCATGCGCGGCGGTGACGTTATCGTCGGGGCAGGTGGGCGATGCGATGGACTGTGCGCGGCCTGTCGGATGCCGGCAACGGGCATGCGATGGAATGCGGCTGCGGTCGCCCGGGCCGCGGTCCGGGGCGACGGACGGTCCGGGGCCCACGCGCGAACAGGAGCGACACATGTTTGAAACCGAACTGAAATTCGCGATCCCCGGCGATCGCTTCCGGCAGGTCGAGGCCGAGGCCGGCCGCGGCAGCCAGCGCGTGCGCCTGGAGGCGGCCTACTTCGACACCGCCGACCGGCGCCTCGACCGGGCCAAGGTGTCGCTGCGCCTGCGCAAGGAAGGCCGCGCCTGGGTGCAGACGGCGAAGGCCCCGGGCGACGGGCCGGCGCATCGCAAGGAAGACAACGTGGCCTGCCGGCCTGCGCCGGGCGAGGCCCTGCAGCCCGACCTCGGTGCGCACGGGAACTCGCCCGCCGGGCAGGCCTTGCGGCAGGCCCTCGCGCAAGGGGACGCGCCGGCCCCGGTGATCGAGGTGTTCCGCACCCGGGTCACGCGGCTCCAGCGGGTGCTCAAGGTGGCGGGGGGGCGGGTGGAGATCGCGCTCGACGACGGCGAGATCCGCGCGGCCGGCGAGCGCCAGCGCATCCGCGAGATCGAGTTCGAGCTGAAGGGCGGCAGCCCGGCCGCGCTGTGTGCGCTGGCGCGGCGCTGGGTGCAGCGCCATGGGCTGTGGCTGGACACGCGCTCGAAGGCCGAGCGCGGGGCACACCTGGGGGCGGGCTCGCCCGGCGCGCCCGCGTTGAAGGCCGCCGAGGTGCCGCTGGAGGGCGTGGCGGCGGCGCGCGGCGAGCGCGCCCTGCTGCGGGCGCTGGTCGCCGCGGCGCTGCAGCAGGTCCTGGTGAACGCAAGCGAGGTGGGCGCAGGTCGGGAGAGCCCCGAGCACGTGCACCAGCTGCGGGTCGGCCTGCGGCGGCTGCGCACGGCGTTGCGCGCCTTCGGAAACGCGGCGCCGGAGCTGGCCGCCGTCGAGCTCCCGCTGGCGGAGGCCTTCCGGGCCCTCGGCCGCTGGCGCGACGAGGGGGTGCTGGCCGAGACGATCGCCCCCGCACTGCAGCGCGTGGGCGCGCCGATGGCGGTGCCGGCGACGCCGCCGGGGCGGCCGGTCTCGCCGGTCGCCTGCGTGCGGTCCACGCCGCTGCAGGTGGCCCTGCTGCAGTTGCTCGCGTTCACGATGGCGGACGCTTCGCAGGACGAGGGCGGGGATGCCGGCCTGGACGCCCGGCTGGCGGAGCGCCTGCAGCGGCTGCACCGCCGGCTGCGCAAGGATGGACGGCGTTTCGGCGAGCTGGCAGTGGACCAGCAGCACCGGGTGCGCAAGCGCCTGAAGCGGCTGCGCTACCTCTGCGAGTTCCTGGCGCCTCGGTTCAAAGGCAAGGCGGTGAAGCGCTACCTGGCGACGCTGGAGCCGGCCCAGGATGCGCTGGGGGCGCACAACGACGCCGTGGTGGCGCTGGAGCGCTTCAAGGCCGGCGTCGACGAGGATCCTCGGGCCTGGTTCGCGGTCGGCTGGTTGACCGCGCGGCTCGAGGAGACGGGCCGGGCGAGCCGCAAGGCCCTGGCGGGCCTCGGCGAACCGTTTTGGGCGAAGTGACCGACGATCACTTCTTCCATCGGGCCCGCATCGAGACCCACCGCTGCCTCAGGCGCTCTCGCCAATCCGGCGGCTCCTCGTCCGGCGCGTCGGATTCTTCCGGCGAATCGGCCGCCGCCCGCCGCAGGAACTGCGTGTCCATCAGCAGGGCGCCCACCGGCGTGGGTTCGCGCCGTCCGCGATGCCGTCTTGTCTCCATGGTGTTCTCCCCGTCCGGGACCAGACCCAGGGTCTGGTATAAACGGTATATATCGTATTCACCAAGGAAGTCAAGGCGATGACAACGACCGCACGCAAGGCGACGCGCAGCTCCACCGGCAAGGCACCGGCCGCCGGAAAAACGGCCGTGAAGGCGGCCCCCGCAAAGGCGGCCCGGAAGACCCCCGCCAAGGCGGCCAAGCCCGCCGTGCCGGCGGCCCCCGCGGCCGCGCCGGCGCCGGTCAAGCACAAGCTGGTGCGCGACAGCTTCACCATCCCCAAGAGCGAGTACGCGGTGCTCGAAGCCCTGAAGCAGCGCGCCACGCACCTCAAGCAGCCGGCCAAGAAGAGCGAGCTGCTGCGCGCCGGCATCGCGGTGCTGCAGGGGCTGGGCGACAAGGCCTTCCTCGCGGCGCTGGCGGGCGTGCCGAGCCTGAAGACCGGCCGGCCGAAGCGCGACGCGGCCTGAAGCCCTCCATCGGGCCTACGGGGGCGGAGGGGCCGGCGGCGGTGGTGCGGGCGGAGGTGAGGGCGGCGGCGGCGGTGGCGGCAGAGGGCCCACATACCGCCGCACCGAGCCGACACCGCTGATCGACTGGTGCAGCGCCGGCTCGCCGAGGTAGCTCACCGCGCCGGCGCCGGAGATTCTCACCTTCAGGTCTCCCGTGACCCACAGGTCGGCGTTTCCGACCCCGCTGATCGAGATATCGGCCTGGCTGCTGCGCAGCCGGGGCGCGCGCAGCTTGCCGTTGCCGGAGATCCGGGTGCCCAGTCGCTCGACCTCGCCCGCGAACTGGCCTTCGCCCGCGCCGGAGACGTCGAAGCTCAGCTGCTCGGCCGTCAGCGCATCCATGCGCACGTTGCCGGAGCCGCTGATCGACACCGACACCTGCCCGGCCCGGATCGGCGCCGGCGCGTACAGGTCGGTGCGGCCCGACAGCGTCACCTGGCGCAGCTCGCGCATGCGCACCTCGATCTGCGGCCGGCCGCTGCGCCAGAACTTCCAGCTTCCGGGCACGATCAGGGTCAGGCGGTGGCCCGACAGGTGCACCTCGACGCTGCGCGCCAACCCGTTGTCCGACGCCACGAGCACCTCGTCGCGTTCGCCCTGGCTGAGCAGGACCTGCCCGGCGCCGTCGATCAGCAGGGCGTCGAACGGACCCGGCGCATGGCGCGCCGGATCGGGCCCCAGTGCCTGCGCACCCACGGGCCCGGCGCAGGCCACCCCGGCCGCCACCAGCAGCAGCGCCGGAAGCCGTCTCAGCCGCGTCATATCGACCGCTCTCGCAACATCTTCGAGACCTCGCGGTTGGCGGTGATCTGCGTGCCGTCGCGCATCTGCACCACCAGCTGCGAGCTGGCGTCCGGGGTCATCGCCTCCACGAAATCCAGGTTCACGATGCAGCTGCGGTGCAGCCGCAGGAAGCGCGCCGGGTCCAGCCGCTGCTCGAAGCTCGCGATCGGCAGGCGGACCAGGAAGCTGCGCCCGCGGCTGACCAGCGCGGTGTACTTGGTGTCGGAGCGCAGGTACTCGATGGCCTCCGCCTGGATCGGGAAGATCTTGCCCTGGTCGCGCACCAGCACCCGGGTCAGCGGCTCGGTCTCGCGCGGCTGCAGCGCGTCCACCGTCTCCGCCAGCGTCGGCGCGCCGGCCTGCAGGGCGTGCGCCACCGCTTCGCCGAAGCGCTCGAACGAGAAGGGCTTGAGCAGGTAGTCGAGGGCATGCAGCTCGAAGGCGGTGAGGGCGTGCTCGTCGTAGGCGGTCGTGAAGATCACCGCCGGCCGCAGGCCTTCGGCGACGAGCGCCTGCACCACCTGCAGCCCGCTGCGCCCGGGCATGTGGATGTCCATCAGCACCAGGTCGGGCTGCAGGGCGCGGATCTGCGCGAGCGCGCTCTCGCCGTCGGCGCAGCGGGCCACCAGCTGCAGCTGCGGCAGGCGCGCCACCCAGTCGGCCAGCGCTTCGGCGGCCAGCGGTTCATCTTCGGCGATCAGGACGCGGGCGGGCGGGTTCATGGTGGTTCAGGCGGCTTGGGGAATCCAGAGGTCGACGCGGAAACCCGCGCCGGGCGCCGTGCGCACGTCGAAGCGGGCGCGGCCGTCGTAGTCGAGCGCGAAGCGGCGGCGCAGGGCGTCGAGGCCGATGCCGCGGCGCGCGCCCGGGGTGTCGTCGTCGAGCCGGGCCGGATCGCAGCCGGGGCCGTCGTCCTCGACCACCAGCGACAGGCCCCGGTCCGCCGTGTCGCGCTCGCTGCGGATGCGGATGCTCGCGCCTTCGACGCGCGGCGCGGCGCCGTGCTGCACGCTGTTCTCCACCAGCGGCTGCAGGCTGAGCGGCGGGATCTCGTCCTGCAGCGTCGCCGGGTCGAGCTGGAAGTCCACGCGCAGGCGGGTGCCCAGGCGCAGGCTTTCCAGCGCCAGGTAGTCGCGCACGAAGGCGATCTCGTCGGACAGCGGCACCCGGTCGGCGCTGCTGCGCTTGCTGTCGAGCACATAGCGCAGCATGCCGGAGAAGCGCAGCAGCGCGGCCTCGGCGGCCTGCGGGTCCTTGCGGGTCAGCGCGATCAGGCTGTTGAGCGTGTTGAACAGGAAGTGCGGGTTGAGCTTGCCGCTGATGGCCGCCAGCTCGGCGCGCGCCAGCGCCGATTCGGATTGCGCGGCGGCCAGGGCGGCGGCGCGGGCGAGGCGGGTCTGCAGCATCGCGGTGAAGGCGACGGCGATGGCGGCATAGACCACGGCGCCCCAGATGACGCGCCACAGGATGCTCTGCTGCAGCATCGCCGAGGCGTGCTCGGCGCCGAACAGCAGCCGGGCGGTGGCGACCTCGCCGACCAGCCACAGGGCGCCGAACACCGCGCCGGCCACGGCGTGCAGCGCCAGTGCGGGGACGGTGGCGAGGCCCAGGCGCTGCAGCCGGCGCACCCAGGGGTGGATGCCGATGCCGAGCAGCATCGGGATCACCAGGCTCATCGTGGCCTGGTAGGCGGCGACGCAGATCTCCCAGGGGCCGCGCTGGAGCTCGGCGCCGGCCAGCACGTAGAGCAGCCAGGCCAGCAGGCAGGCGCCGCCGTAGGCGATCCAGACGCCGCGCTCGCTGGTCGGGAGCAGGGGGGCGGTGGGAAGCGACGGCGCGGACATGGGGGGATCTTACGGACACCTCGGCCCCTCCGGAGCGGCGGGGCGACGAGGTGCGGGACGGCCGGTGCGGAATGCGATTGAGTGGAGCCGCGCCGCGTGCGAACATTCCGCCTCCACATCACACGGGAGCCGTCATGGGAGCCTGGTCACACGAATCTTTCGGCAACGACGATGCCGGCGACTTCGGCTACGAGCTGGAAGAGGCCGACGACCTGGCGCCGGTCGAGGCCGCGTTGGACGCGGTGCTCGAGTCGCCTGACGGCTATGTCGATGCCGGCGATGCCTGCCAGGCGATCGCCGCAGCCGAGGTCATCGCCCGGCTGCAGGGGCGCTGGGGCACGCGAGACACCTACTCCGAGACCGTCGACGCCTGGGTCGAGAAGATGAAGCTCGAGCCGCCGGCCGAGTTGGTGGACAAGGCAGTGATCGTGCTGGATCGCATCGTCGGCGAGGACTCCGAACTCGCCGAACTGTGGGACGAGTCGGAGGACGGCGAGTCGTGGCGGGCGGCGGTCGACGAGCTGCGGGGGCGGGTGCGCGCCTGAGGGGCGGGTCGCCGGCCCCGGTCCCGGCATCAGGCGGGCGAGCCCATCAACTGCGCGGTGAGTTCGCGCCGGCCGAGGTGGGTCAGGTCCTTGTCGAGCTCGAGCTTCACCGTCGCCGCCACCTGCGGGTCGATGGATCGGCGCAGCAGGCCCAGGAAGCGCGGTGCGGCGGCGATGCGCAGCTCGTCGTAGCGGTGTTGCCGCAAGTCTTCCAGCAGGCGCTGGGCGAGGCGGCGCGCGAAGAGCTCGGCCTCCTGGTGCTTCTCGCTTTCGCCGGCGGACGAGGTGACGCTCGACGTTCCGCGCAGCGCCCCGGCACCGGCCGAGCCCGATCGCCGGCCCACCGCATCGCGGCGCAGGGCCGCTTCATCGGCATGCGCCGCGGCGTCGGTCAGCGTGTCCACCGGCTCGAGGTCGGCGGCGCTGCCGGCGTCGTCGCTGCGGCGCAGGATGTGGGCGACGCCCTCGTCGGCCACCACCACCCATGTCGTCTTCATGGCATTTCTCCTTGGGATTCGCGGGATGCATGGGCGCGGCAATCGCGATGCCCGCGAAGCGTGTGCACACCGTTTGCCCCGGTTCGTGCGGGCGACGTGCCCGACTGAAAACCAAGGAGACAGACATGCTTCGCAGCATCGTGACGGGCGGTAGCGTGGCGGCCCTGCTGGCGGCCGCGCTGGTGTCGCTGGCCCAGGCGCAGGGAACGGGGCCGGGGACCGGCGCCACCGGCAGCATGGACCGCGACCACAGCGCCAGCGCGCCCCAGGGCGGCAAGGGCATGCGCCATGGCGCCGGCCAGCCGGACAAGGGTGCGAGCGCGCCGGCCGGGACGCCCAAGCGCCCGCCCAAGGGGGCGGACGAGCGGGCCAGCGCGCCGCGGATGGGGGCTTCGGCGCCGGCGCGCTGACGCGGGCTCCCCGGCCGCTCAGCGACTCAGACCGCTTCCCAGCGTTCGCTGCGTTCGGAGCGGAACAGCGCGTCGATGACCCGCATGTTGGCGATCGCGTCGTCGACGCCCCAGGGCAGCGCGATCTCGCCGCGCACCGCGCGCGAGAAGGCGTCGCCCTGGAGCGTGTACTGGTCCGCGGCGGGGAGGACCTCGGTCTCGATGGCCGAGCCGTCGAGGGCGCGGCCGGCGTCGATGAACAGGCGCGTCTCGCCGCCGAGCGGGGCGTTGAACGGGATCTGCAGCTCGATGCGGCCGGTGGTGCCGATGACTTGGACGCGCTGGTAGGGCACGCTCTGGGTCGACACCGTGAAGTCGAGGTGGCGGCCCTGGCCGAAGTCGGCGAGGGCGCTGAAGCTGCGGTCGACCTTCAGCGTGGGGTCGCGGTCGACGAGGCCGATCACGCGCTTCGGTTCGGATTCGAAGACGTAGCGGCCGGCGACGATGGCGTAGCAGCCGATGTCGTAGAGCGCGCCGCCACCGATGTCCGCCATGTTGCGGATGTTGCCCGGGTCGTCGTTGAAGTACGAGAAGAAGACCTGGACCGCGCGCACGCTGCCGATGCGGCCGCCGCGGACGAGTTCGCGCACGCGCAGCCACTGCGGGTGGTAGCGGACCATGAAGGCCTCGCTGACGATCACCTTGTCGGCGACGCTGCGCAGCTCGGCGGCTTCCTGGGCGCTGATGGCGACCGGTTTCTCGCACAGCACATGCTTGCCGGCGCGCGCGGCCTGCAGCGTGAGCGGGATGTGCAGGTGGTTGGGCAGCGGGTTGTAGACGGCCTCGATCTCGGGGTCGGCGAGCATCTCTTCGTACGAGCCGTAGGCCTTGGCGAGGCCGAGCTTGTCGGCGGCCTCGCGGGCCGGGGCGAGCGAGCGCGAGGCGATGCCGCGCACCTCGCACCAGGCGCTCTTCTGCATGCCGGGGATGACCTTGGTGATGCCGATCTTCGCGGTGCTGAGCACCCCCCACACGACCTTCTTCATGGCGGCTCCTCTGAAACTGATGCGGCCGCCACTGTAGATCGAAATGCTCAGAGGCGCAGGTCGCGCCGCATGCGCACGGCGTCCTCGATGTCGTTGTAGTAGCCCGAGACGATGCCGGTCTCGCGGAAGCCGTGGTGGCGGTAGAAGGCGCGGGCCTGGGCGTTGCCGGCGCGGGCCTCGACATGGACGACGGGGATGCCGGCGGCGCGGATGCTGAGGTCCAGCCAGCCGAGGAGCGAGGAGCCGATGTGACGGTGGCGCTGGGTGGCGGCGACGGCGAGCAGAAGCAGGTGGGCTTCCTCGTCGTCGTATTTCATGATCGCGAAGCCGTGCAGGTTGCCCTGCTCGCAGGCGACGACGACGTTGGTGCTGCGGTCCCGCAGGCTGCGCCGCACGCGCTGCGGGTTCCAGCGCCAGGGCAGGCCGTGCTCGATGGCTTCGCGCGACAAGGCGGCGATGGCCGGCACGTCCTCGGGCACGGCCAGGCGGATCTCGACGGAAGCGGGCATGGCGCGCAGCTTAAGCGCTGCCGGCCGGGGCGGGATTTCCCCGAGCCGGATCCGGGGAGAAGGCAGGAGGCCGAAAAGTTTTGGTAGACTCGTGGTCTGTTGGGGGGGTAGCTCAGCTGGGAGAGCGTCGCGTTCGCAATGCGAAGGTCGGGAGTTCGATCCTCCTCCTCTCCACCAACAAGCCACTGGAAGCCCGTTGACTCGCGTCAACGGGCTTTTTCATTTTTGGCATTTGTCTTTGGCATGGGGATGGGTGCGCGACAGGGCTTGCCGAGCCCCGCCTCATCGGAGATATTCGCAATTCGCGAATGGCGAATATAAAGCGCGCGGTGGTTTCCAGTCTGGCCGTGGAGCCGGCGCGCGGCGAGTGGTCGCCAATCAGGCCCAACCTGCTGGAGTTTGTCTTGCATGGCGTGCGCTACATCTGGCCAGCCGTGCCGGGGCCCGTCAAGAGGGGGGTGCCGACCGCTTTTGGCGCTGAGCCTCTGGCCAGCAGGCTGACGGCGGCCTCGGGGGAGGCGCCGGTGTGGGCGCATCCCGCGGGCGGCGCCAGGGGGCCGACGCTCTCACCCCTCTATCGCACTGCACCGCAGGCTGCGCTGGCCGACCCGGCGCTGCATCGGCTGCTGGCCCTGTTGGATGCCTTGCGGGCGGGACGCGCGCGCGAACGCACTCTGGCCGCCAAGCTGATGGAGGCGGAACTGATGCGGTTCGATGCGGAAGAATCCGATGCGCGCGAATGATCCCAACCTGTCCCATCTGCGCAGCATTGCCGAGGCGCCGGGTGAGTTGCGTGAGCAGGTGGTGTTTGTCGGGGGAGCCGTTGCCGGCTTGCTGGTGACCGACCCGCTTGCCGCTCCTGTGCGCGCCACCCGTGACGCTTGAGCGCTTGGCCGTGGTTGAGCGCCTCCGCTCTCCCTGAGCCACGTCCCTGTTTCACCGAGGAAGTCTTCTGGAATGCGTTTGACAGCGTAGATAAAAATACACACACTCAACTGTGCGCTACAGCTTCGACCCCGGCAAACGCAAGCAACCTGAAGAAGCATGGGTTCGATCTTGCCGATGCTCAAAGGGTGATCGAGTCCGGCGCCACCGTGACCTTCGAGGACCGCCGGTTCGACTATGACGAAGAGCGGTTCGTGACCCTGGGCCCGCTGGGTGACATTCTTGTGGCGATCGTCTCCGCGGAATCCGACGACCACATCCGCATCATCTCGATGCGCAAGGCTGTATCCCATGAACAAGCGATCTACCGCGAAAACCTCTGCTGACGAGTGGGCTGACAAGCCACTGCGCCGCTCGGACATCGAGTCGGGCAAGCTGGTGCTGCGCAAGCGCTCCGATGGCGGTGCCGTGCTGCCGAACAAGCAGCGGGTGAACATCTTCCTCGACGGCGCCGTGATCGAGCACTTCAAGGCGAAGGCCGGGGGCCGGGGCTACCAGACGCTGATCAACGAGGCGCTGAAGCAGGCGATGCAGGCCGAGGCCCTCGAAGCCATCGTCCGCAAGACGATCCGCGAAGAGCTTCGCCGTACCTGAGGCTGGGCTCAACACCACCCCTCGCGCCTGGCCAGCGCCTCACATCGCCCTCAGGCCCCCAGCCCCCGCAGCACGTCGTAGCACGCCCCCATCGTGTGGTAGTCCACCTTCCCGGCCGGGCTCTTCTCGTCCGAGATCTTGCGGTTGTCTGGCGTCAGGATGCGGTACCACGCGCCGTGCTGATGGTCGACCAGGTGCTCCCAGCTGTAGCCCCACAGCTTGTCGTACCAGCCCCAATACGCCGGGTCCCCGGTGCGCAACGCCAGCAGCGCCGCCGCCGCCAGGCTCTCCGCCTGCACCCAGAAATACTTGTCGCCGTCGCACACCGACCCGTCCGGCGCGAAGCCGTACACCAACCCGCCATGCTGCGCATCCCAGCCCCGCTTCATCGCGGTGTCGAAGAAGCGCTGCGCCGTCGGCAGCAGCCAGGCCGGCCGCTGGTTCGGCGCCAGGTGCGTCTCCAGCTGCAGCAGCAGCTTGGTCCACTCCGTCAGGTGCCCGGTCTGGAACCCCCAGGGCCGGAAGATGTTCGTCTTGTCGTCCTTGTTGTAGTCCCAGTCCACCGACCAGTCGGCCTGGTAGTGCTCCCACACCAGCGGCCCGTCCTGCGTCGCCGCGAGCGCCGCCTGCCGCTGCGTGATCGACTCCGCCAGGATGAGCGCGCGCTGCAGGTACTTCGGGTCCTTCGTCGCGTCGTAGGCGGCGATCATCGCCTCGCAGCTGTGCATGTTGGCGTTCTGCCCGCGGTAGCTGCCCACCTTCCACCCGGCATCCGCCTCGTCCGCATACAGCCCGCGCGCCGGCTCCCAGAAGCGCTGCTCCATCAGCTGGAAGCTCGCCTCCAGCCCGTCCTTCGCCTCGTCGATGCCGGCCATCAGCGCATGCGCGTTCGCCAGCACCACGAAGGCCAGGCCGTAGCAGTGGTTGGTGCCGTCCTGCACCGTCGCAGTCTTGCCGTCCCAGTCCAGCTGCCACGCATAGCCCCCGTTCGGCTGCAGGTGCGCCTGCTGCAGGAAGCGCAGGCCGTGCCGCGCGCTCTCCTGGTAGCGCGCCTCGCCGAAGCGGCGGAAGGCCATCGCCTGCGTGAACACGAAGCGCGTGCTGCTCACCAGGTGGCGCGTGCGCCGGTCGTAGACGGTGCCGTCGTCCTTGTAGAAGTGATAGAAGCCGCCGCTCTCGTCGCGGCAGCGCCCGTCGTAGAACGACAGCGTGTGCCGGATGTGGTCGAGCAGGAAGGAAGGGCTGCGGAAATCGGGCATGGGAGAAGGAGATGAATCGAAAAGGGGAGGGTTCAGGTCAGGACCACGCGCGCAGCCCCATCTGCATGCGGCCGAGCGGGCTCAGATTCTCCTCCCGCGCGCGGGCATCGAAGCCGACTTCATAGTCTTCCGGCGCGAAATCCGGGCTGCTTCGCCCTTCCAGGAAGGCCGCCGCCTGCCGCCGCGCAAAGGCCGCGTTCTTGTCGCACCACGGGGCCGCGCCGATGTAGATCACGTTGCTGTAGCCGCTGCCGCCGTGCCGGTCCTCCACCGCGTGGATGACGTCGGAATGCCACCACACCGTGTCGCCCGGGTTCACCACCGGGATCGAGACCAGGCCCTCCAGCAGCGGCGCATGCCACTGCGGCGAGGCGCCCAGCGCGCGGCCCGGCTGCGCGCCGCACAGGTCGCCCTCGGGCACGTCCGGCTGCAGCGCGCGCAGCAGCATCCACGGCGTGGTCTTCGCGACCGGCACCAGCTTCAGCGTGCCATCGCCCGGCCCCTGGCGCGTCAGCGCGGTCCAGCCCTGGAAGGTGCGGAAGGCCGAGCACACCGCCGGCGACGGGATCTCGCGCGTCGTCGTCCGGCCCTCGGCGTCGAAGGGATCGAAGGCGAGCGGGTCGCCCTCGAACACCTCGCGGTAGACGTGGCGGAAGCTCGGCTCGCACCAGCGCTCCACCGAGCCGCCGTCGGAATGCGGCGACAGCCCGAGCGTCGCGTCCCCCGGCTCGCGGCGGCGGATGCGGTCGGCGTAGTTGAACTGCCGATCGGGGTCGAAGTACGTGGTCCCGCTCTTCTCGAAGCGCCACAGACGGTTCAGCCAGGCGCGCGCCGCCGCCATGTCCGGGTGCTGGCGCGCCTGCATCTGCGGCAGCGACCAGTACAGGCTGTAGATCTGCGGCCGGTTCGAGCCGAGCGCGCTGAAGTACTTGTCCAGCCCCGCCTTCTGCGGCATGCGCTCCAGGTACCGCACCTCGTCGATGTAGCGCACGATGGCCTCGTTCCAGCGCCCCACCAGATCGGTGTCGAACACGCCGCGGATCACCAGGCAGCCGCGGCGCTTGATCTGCGCCACCTGGCCCGGCGCCACCTTGCCGGCCAGCAGGTCGGCATGGCGGATCTCGGGCACCGCGCCGCCCTCGGCCTGCTCGCGGCGGATCGCCTCCACCTCGGCCGCCAGGGCCTCGCCGAGACGCGCGAAGCGCCCCGGCAGGTCGCGCACCTCGCGCCGCAGCAGGCGCTGCGAGTCCCGCACCGCCGCGGGCACGTCGTTCATCCAGGCTTCCATGGCGGGTCCTCCGTCCATCAGTTGAGCCGCGTCGCGCCGTCCGCCGAAAACACATGCAGGCTGTGCGGCGGCACCTGCACCCGCACCTGCGCACCGGGGGCCACGTTCGGCAGCCCGCCCATGCGCACCGTGATCTCGCGTCCGCCGATGTCGACCAGCGCATAGGTCTCCGGCCCGGTCGGCTCGACCAGCGCGACGCGGCCGGCGAGCTGGCCGGTTTCGCCCAGCGCCAGGTCTTCCGGGCGGACGCCGACGACCAGCGGCCCCGTCGGTCCCTCGGCCAGGTGTCCCATCACCGTTTCGTCCGCCAGCCGCAGCGCCCCGCCGGCCTCGCGCGTCACGTCGAAGAAGTTGATCGAGGGCGAGCCGATGAACTCGGCGACGAAGCGGTTCGCCGGCCGGGTGTAGATCTCCAACGGCGTCGCCAGCTGCTGGATGCGCCCGGCGTCCAGCACCGCGATGCGCGAGCCCAGGGTCATCGCCTCGACCTGGTCGTGCGTCACGTAGATGGTCGTCACGCCGGTGCGCATGTGCAGGCGCTTGATCTCGGCGCGCATGTCCACGCGCAGCTTGGCGTCCAGGTTGGACAGCGGCTCGTCGAACAGGAACAGCTGCGGATGCCGCGCCAGCGCCCGGCCGATCGCCACCCGCTGGCGCTGCCCGCCCGAGAGCTGCCGCGGCCGGCGCTGCAGCAGGTGGTCGATCTGCAGCAGCGCGGCTACCTCGCGCACGGTCTTCTCGCGCTCGGCCGGCGGCACGCCGCGCATCTCCAGCGGGAAGGCGATGTTGGCCGCCACCGTCATGTTCGGGTAGAGCGCATACGACTGGAACACCATCGAGATGTTGCGGTCGGCCGGCCCGGTGGCGGTGATGTCCTGCCCGCCCAGCACGATCTGCCCGCCGCTCGGCTCCTCGAGGCCGGCGATGAGGTTCATCAGCGTGCTCTTGCCGCAGCCCGAGGGTCCGACCAGCACCAGGAACTCGCCGTCCTGCAGGTGGATGTCGATCTCGTGCAGCACGCGCGTGCTGCCGAACTGCTTGTGGATGCCGCGCAGGGCGAGGTCTGCCATGTGTCGTGATGCTTCTGGAATCAACCCTTGACCGAGCCGGCCATCAGGCCGCGCACGAAATAGCGCCCGGACAGCACGTACACCAGCAGCGTCGGTGCGCCCGCGATGAACGCCGCCGCGAAGTGCACGTTGTATTCCTTCACGCCGGTGCTGGAGTTCACCAGGTTGTTCAGCGCCACCGTGATCGGGAAGCTGCTGTAGTCGCTGAACGAGGCCCCGAACAGGAAGTCGTTCCACACGTTGGTGAACTGCCAGATGACGGACACCACGATGATGGGCACGCTGTTGGGCAGCAGCAGGCGGAAGAAAAGGCGGAAGAACTTCGCCCCGTCCATGCGCGCCGAGCGCACCAGCTCGGGCGGGAAGGCGGCGTAGTAGTTGCGGAAGAAGAGGGTGGTGAAGCCGATGCCGTACACCACGTGCACCAGCACCAGCCCCGGCACCGTGCCCGCCAGGTGCAGCAGCCCGAGCGTGCGCGCCATCGGGATCAGCACGATCTGGAACGGGATGAAGACCGAGAACATCAGCGCCGCGAACACGAGGTGCGCGCCACGGAATCGGAACTGCGTCAGCACGTAGCCGTTGAAGGCACCGATGCCGGTGGAAATCAACACCGCCGGCAGCGTCATGAGGAAGCTGTTGACGAAGTACGGCCGCAGGCCGGTCGCCTGCACGCCGATCTGCGCCCGGCTCCACGCATCCCCCCAGGGCTGCAGCGTCAGGTCCTGCGGCCAGGCCATCAGGTCGCCGCCGCGGATCTCGTCCAGCGGCTTCAGCGAATTGACCAGCATCACGTACAGCGGCATCAGGAACAGCAGCGCGAAGTAAGCCAGCACGGCATACAGCACGGCGCGCGGCAGCAGCGCCTTCAGGCGGCGCTCAGCCATGGCCGCCCCCGTTGCGCGTCTCGCGCAGGATGTGCGGGATCACGACGATGGCGATGGCGAAGAGCATCAGCACCGCGCTCGCGGCTCCCACCGCCATCTCGTTGCGCGTGAAGGTGTATTGGTACATGAAGAGCGACGGCAGCCAGCTCGCCCGGCCCGGCCCGCCGTTGGTGAGCGCGATCACCAGGTCGTAGGACTTGATCGCCATGTGGGCGAGGATCACGAAGGCCGAGATGAAGCTCGCCCCCAGCTGCGGCAGGATCACGCGCTGGTAGATGCGCCAGCTGCGCGCGCCGTCGAGCCGCGCGGCGTTGATCACCTCGGTGTCGACGCCGCGCAGGCCGGCCAGGAACAAGGCCATCACGAAGCCGGAGGTCTGCCACACGGCGGCGATCACCACGCAGTAGATCGCGAGCTCGCTGTCCTTCACCCAGCCGAAGGCGAAGCCCTCCCAGCCGAGCGCATGCATCGAGCGCTCGAGCCCGATGCCCGGGTCCATCAGCCACTTCCAGGCGGTCCCGGTGACGATGAAGGACAGCGCCATCGGGTAGAGGAAGATCGAGCGGAAGGCGGATTCCGCGCGGATCTTCTGGTCGATCAGCACCGCCAGCAGCAGGCCGAGGACGCCGCAGCCGACGATGTACAGGCCCGCGAAGATGCCGAGGTTCTTCACCGACAGCACCCAGTTGTTGAGCCCCACCAGCCGCACGTAGGCGTCCGGCCCCTGCAGCGTCGTCACCGGCACCATGGTGGAGGCGGTGAACGACAACCAGGCGGTGAACGCGATGTAGCCGTAGACGCAGACGCCGATCAGCAGGACGCTGGGCGCCAGCACGGCCCGGGCGATGGGTGGGGCTCTCATCGGGCGGTGATCGTCAGGCGGGGGTCAGTTGTCGACCGCGGCGACCATCTCCTTGACCGCGGTCTTGCTGTCGATCTGGCCGTTGAAGTGCCGCGTGATGACGTCGTAGAAGGCGTTCTTGATGCCGGCCGGCACCGCGTGGCCATGCGCCATCGAGCCGACGAGCGTGCCCTTGGTGTTGGCCTCGGCCAGGTCCTTGATGCCCTTCTTGCCGCAGTCGTCGAAGGCAGTGTCCGGCACGTCGGTGCGCGCCGGGACCGAGCCCTTGACGACGTTGAACGCCGACTGGAACACCGGGTCCATCACCGCGCTGGCCATCTTGGCCTGTGCGCCCGCCTTGTCGCCGCCGACCTTGAACATCGCGAACTGGTCGGAGTTGAAGGACACCATGCCCTGCGTGCCGGGGAAGCGCATGCACAGGAAGTCGACGCCGGGCTTCTTCTTCGCGCTGACGAACTCGCCCTTGGCCCAATCGCCCATCATCTGGAAGCCGGCCTTGCCGCTGATGACCAGGGCCGAGGCGAGGTTCCAGTCGCGGTTGGAGAAATCCTTGTCGACCAGCTTGCGCAGCTGGCCCATGCGGTCGAACGCCTTCAGCATGGTCGGCGAGCCAAGCGCCGCCTTGTCCTTCTGCACGAAGACCTTCTTGTAGAAGTCGATGCCGCCGGTGGTGAGCACCACGCTGTCGAACAGGGTCGCGTCCTGCCAGGGCTGGCCGCCGTGGGCGAGGGCGATGAAGCCGGCCTTCTGCACCTTCTCGGCGGCGGCGATGAACTCGTCGAAGCTCGCGGGCATCGTGGTGACGCCGGCCTTGTCCAGCACCGCCTTGTTGGCCCAGACCCAGTTGGTCGAGTGCACGTTCACCGGCGCGGCGATCCACTTGCCGTCGTACTTCGAGAACGCCTGCAGTGCGCCCGGCACCACCTTGTCCCAGTTCTCCTTCGCGGCGACCGCGTTCAGGTCGGCCAGCACGCCCTGCCTGGCCCAGTCCTGGATGTCGAAGCCGAGCAGCTGCACGGCGGTCGGCGGGTTGCCGGCGGTGACGCGGGCGCGCACCGCGGTCATGGCCGCCTCGCCGCCGCCGCCGGCCACCGGCATGTCGTTCCACTTGACGCCCTGCTTCTCCAGGTTGCCCTTGAGCACGTTCAGCGCCGCGGCCTCGCCGCCCGAGGTCCACCAGTGCAGCACCTCGACGCTCTGTTGCGCGGACGCCAGGCTGCTCAGCGCCAGGCCGCAGGCCGCGACGACGAGGGTCTTGAAATGACGTTGTGACATGGGTTTGTCTCCTGCTTTGTGGGTGTGACGGCTGGGTCACCGCGAGCAGGATAGGACGCGGTGCGGCGCGTTCTGACGGGACATTCCCGCGCAAGAGTCAGCGCAGTGAGCGAAACAAACCGTGTTTAGTCGCCTGCCCGCGCCCCGCAGCTGTCCCGCACCACCAACTCCACCGGCAGCACCATCAGCTGCGGCATCGCCGGCCCGTTCATCACCATCTCGACGCCGGTGCGGCCCAGCGCCTCCTTGTCCACGCGCACGGTCGTCAGCCCGGTGCTGCCGTAGCCGGCGGCGCCGATGTCGTCGAAGCCGACGAAGGCGATGTCCTGCGGCACGTTCAGGCCCGCCGCCTGGCAGACGCGGATCGCCGCCAGCGCCGCCACGTCGTTGTAGGCGAACACGGCCTCGGGCCGCGGCCGCAGCTTCAGCAGCTCGCGCATCGCGGCCTCGGCCCCGGCCGCCGTGTCCAGGCCCGGCGGGGCGACGACCTCCAGGTCCGGATCCGCCAGCACGCCGGCCTCGAACAGCGCGCGCCGGTAGCCGCGTTCGCGCTCGCGGATGCTGAAGTGCGCCAGCGACCCCGCCAGGTAGGCCACCCGCCGGTGCCCCAGCTGCAGCAGGTGCTGCGTGGCCAGGTAGCCGCCCTGCGCGTTGTCGGGGTTCACCGCGCGGCAGCCGGGCATCCAGAAGTCGACCAGCGCCAGCGGCAGGTCCATCGCCCGCAGCAGCTCCACCACCTCGGCCTCGAAGTAGCCCGCGGCCAGCAGCGCGTCCGGCTCGTGCAGGCGCAGCAGCTGGCGCACCGGGTCGGCCGGGCCGGCGCTCAGCACCGTGGGCACCACGCCGAACTCGCGGCAGGCCTCTTCCACGCCGTGCATGACCTGCGAGAAGAACGGGTTCAGCGAGAAGCTGCTGTGGTGCCGGTGCACCATGAAGAGCAGCCGACGCGCCTTGGCCGAGCGCAGCCGCCCGGGGTCGTAGCCGAGCCGGCGCGCCACCTCGCGCACCTGGCGCCGCGTCTCGTCGGACAGGCCGCGCTGGTTCTTCAGCGCCCGCGAGACGGTGCCGATCGAGACGCCGGCCGCCTCGGCGATGTCGCGGATGGTCACGCCCTCGCTCACCGCGCAGGCTCCAGCGGCGCGGCCGACAGGCGCGAGCGGATCGTGCACGGCCGCTCCGGCGCCAGGGCCAGGCCCTGGTTCGCCAGCGGGTGGCCGGGCGCCGGATCGGCGACGCGGCCCAGGTCCCAGGCCCCGTTCACAGGCTCCACGCCGAGCGCACGATGGCGCCCGCTCCACGGCGGGGCGAGCCGGCCGCGGTGGCTGATCCACAGCATCAGGTCGGGCAGCAGGTTGCGGTCCCAGTCGAGCGTCAGCGCCCAGCCGGCGTCCAGGAAACGTGCCGTCACCGGGCTGCGCAGGCCGGTCAGCTGCAGCAGGTCCTCGCCGTCGGCGGCCGGGGGGTAGCGGCTGAAGTCGCCGTCGCCGCCTGCCGCCAGCGGCACCGCCTCCAGCCGCTCGAAGCGCGCGCCGGGCGCGAGCCGCGAACGCCCCGGCTCGGTGGGCACCGGGTAGCTGAACCCCGGCCCGTCGTGCGCGAGGTCCAGCGCGACCCACCCCAGGTCCAGCCGCAGCGTGGGGTGCAGGGCGATCGGCAGCGTGCACGGACGCCGCACCTCGATGTGCAGCGCGAGGTCGAGCGCCGGCCGGTCGGCGACGGCGCTCACCGTGCGCGTCAGGCGCCGCACCGGCCCGTCTGCAGGGAGCTCGATCTGCAAGGCCAGCGCCTGTGGCCCGGCGTCCCGCCATGACCACGGATGGTGGGCCGCATGGCCGTGTCCCCAGGCATCGCCCGGCTCGCGCACGGCCCAGTCGCCCGGCAGCCCGTCCGGCCGGTCGCAGCGGCCGAAGGGCACGCAGGGCCAGTCGCCGCGCAGGCGCCCCAGCAGCCCCGGCCACTGCGCGTGCGCCACCGCATCCTCCGCCCACGGTGCCACCTGCAGCGGCGCGAAGTCCGGCTGGTCGGGCGCGCGGAACACCACCGGCGCCAGCATCGCACCGACGGCGTGCAGCTCCGCCTCGCCATGCGTCCACCACAGGCGGCGGGAATGGGTGTCGGCAGTGGAGGGGTGCAGGGCCACGGTGCGGTGCAGTGTAGGAATCGATCCTTGTTTAGTAAACGGCTAAATTCAACTGCGGGTGTTCCTGGGCGATGATGCGCTGCCTGCCCCACCCGCCCCGGAGCCCTGATGTCCCAGCCCATCCCCACCGCCCTGGTGCTCGAGGACGAGCGCGAGATCCGCCAGTTCGTGCGCATCGCGCTCGAAGGCGAGGGCTGGCAGGTGTTCGAGGCCGGCACGCTGAAGCAGGGCCTGGTGGAGGCCGGCACGCGCCGGCCCGACCTGGTGATCGCTGACCTCGGCCTGCCCGACGGCGACGGCGTGGACTTCATCCGCGAGCTTCGGGCCTGGTCGGGGGCGCCGGTGATCGTGCTGTCGGCGCGCACGCGGGAGGCCGAGAAGGTGGCCGCCCTGGATGCCGGCGCCGACGACTTCATCACCAAGCCCTTCGGCGTGGCCGAGCTGCTGGCGCGCACGCGCGCCAACCTGCGCCGCATGCGGGCGGGTCGGGCCGATGCGGATGCGCTGTTCCGCTTCGGCGAGGTCGAGGTCGACCTGGCCGCGCGGATCGTGCGCCGCCGCGGCGCCGAGGTGCACCTGACGCCAACCGAGTACCGGCTGCTCGGCGTGCTGATCGCCAACGCAGGCCGGGTGATGACGCACCCGCAGCTGCTGCGCGCGGTGTGGGGGCCGGGGCATGCGCAGAGCACCCACTACCTGCGCGTCTACATGGGCAACCTGCGGCAGAAGCTGGAGGACGACTCGGCGCAGCCGCGCCACATCCTCACCGAGACCGGCGTGGGCTACCGGCTGCTGGTCGACTGAAACCAGTCGTCGAGGTGCGGCAGCGCGAGCTCCAGCGACGCGAGGTGCATCAGCGACAGCGCCGCGTCCGGCGTCTTCAGGTCCGGCACCACCACCACCTGCAGGCCGGCCGCGCGTGCGGCGACGCAGCCGTGGTCGCTGTCCTCGAAGGCCAGGGCGCGCAAGGGGTCGATGCCGGCGCGCTGCGCGGCGAGCCGGTACACCGCCGGGTCCGGCTTGCCGCGCAGCACCTCGTCGCCGCCGGCCACTGCACGGAAGAAGGGAGCGATGCCGGCGGCCGCGAGCCGCCGCCGCACCTCGGCGACGCGCGTCGACGAGGCCAGCGCGCAGGGCACGCCGCGCTGCTGCAGGGCCTGCAGCAAGGCGAGCGCGCCGGGCTTGAGCGGGAACACGAGGCCGGCCTCGGGCGCAAGCCGCGCCTGCGCTGCCTGCTGCACCTGGCCGAAGGCCTCGTGGCCGCCGAGCAGGGCCGCCAGGCGCGCATTCGCCTCGGCCTCGGCATGCCCGACCACCTGCACGTAGTCGTCGGCGTGCAAGGCGATCTGCAGCGCGCGCGCCGAGTCGATCCAGGCCTGCATGATGGTCCGCTCCGAATCGAGGAGCAGCCCATCCATGTCGAAGATGGCGGCAGTGAAGCTCATGACGCGAGATTGTCACGGCAGCACGCAAGCACATCGCCGCGTGTGTGCACGAAGTCTCACCCCCCATGTTCGTGGGACATGACTAAAGAAATAAAGGGAGGGCACCCCCTGGAAAAGGCCGGGTGGCGTCGCTAGACTTCGCTGCGAATTCTGGGAGGAGTTCCTGATGTCTCAGTTGCTGAATCCAAGCGAGCCGCCTTTCTGCGGCCTGTCGACGGCCTCACCGGGCCCTCGTGATCGACGTCATTCCTGCGGTACGGCGCCCTCTCGGCGCTAGCGACAAGTCCCCCGTTCCACGCTTGCCCGCGCTGCCCACTGGCAGCCGGACCGGCTCGGCTGCGCGTCGGCGCGGCGGCCGGTGTTCGCCCTGTTCGTACGCAGTACCGCTTCAACCGATGTCTTCCCTCCGCGGATCCGAGCCCATGACGCTTCTCGCCTGCCTGCGCGCCAGACTCGCCCCCACAGCCGGGGGCCTGCTGCTTGCCGCCTTTGCTGCGCTGGCGGTGCTGCTGCCGTCCGCTGCCTTCGCGCAGACCGCCGTCTCGGGCGCGATCACCGGCGACACGCGCTGGACGGCCGCCAACAGTCCCTACCTGCTGAGCGGTGAACTGCAGGTGCAGGGCGGGGCCACGCTGAGCATCGATCCCGGCGTCACCGTCTACATGGCCGCCGGTGCGCGGCTCACGGTGCAGGCCGGCGCGGTGCGGGCCCTCGGCACGGCGGCGCTGCCGATCCGCGTGCTCTCCGACAAGACGCGCCAGGGCCAGGCCGCCTCGCCCGGCGACTGGGACCAGTGGGTGTTCGGCAGCGGCACCGCCGCCGGCACGCGCCTGGAGCAGGTGGTGTTCGAGCACGGCAAGGGCCTCGCGATCCGCGGCAGTGCGCCGGTGCTGAACTACGTCGACATCCGCCACCAGCAGGGCGCGGCGATCAGCATCGACCTCGCGGCCTCGCCCACCGGCGTGGGCAACAAGGCGAGCGGCAATTCCCTGAACGGCATCTCGGTGCCTGCCGGCGACGTCGCCGGCACGGTGCGTTGGGGCCTGCGCGGCATCCCCTATGTCGTGACCGCCGGTACGGTGTCGGTGGGTGCGAGCCCGGCCGTCGCCAGCATCACGCCGGCCGCGGTGGAGCAGGGCCAGACGGTCACGCTGACAGTCAACGGCAGCCGCCTCGGCGGCCTCGGCCAGGCCGCGTTCGACAAGGCCGGGCTCACGCTGACGCCGTTCAGCGGCGGCTCGTCCTCGCAGCAGTTCCTGCAGCTGAAGGTCGACCCGACCGCCACGCCGGGCCCCGCGAGCCTGCGCCTGCAGCTCGACGCCGGCGAGCTGCGCATCGCCGACGCCATCACCGTGACGGCGCCGATGCCGGCCCTCACCGCGCTCGAGCCCTCGACCGTGCTGGCCGGCGCCGGCAGCAGCGAGATCACCGTCACCGGCCGCAACTTCGGCGCCTCGTCCGAGGTGCTGTTCAACTCGGCTGCGGTGCCGACGGTGGTGCTCAGCAGCACGCAGCTGCGCGCGACCCTGCCCAACCAGCCGGCCCCGGTCAACCTGGCGACGCAGGTGCGCAACCCCGACACGGCGCGTCCCGGCCAGTACCTGCTCTCCAACAGCCTGACGCTCAAGGTCGAGGCGCCGGTGCCGCCGACGGTCGCGATCGAGCCGACGCCGATCGCCCTGCCGCCGGACGGCAAGACGCGCGACATCACGATCCGCCTGTCCAAGGCCGACTACCGCGACAACACGCTGAACTTCACGATCTCTGACACCAGCAAGGCGACGCTGACGCCCGCCAGCCTGGTGCTGCCGGCCGGCCAGACCGTCGCCAAGCTGAGCATCGTGCCCAAGCTCGCCGGCACGGTGACGCTGACCATCGATTCCCCGACGCTCGGCCACTTCAGCGTGCCGATGTTCATCACCGCCGATTTCCGCGGGGCCAACACGGCCTACGCACCGGCGGTGGGGGTGGTGGTGCAGTCGAATGCGCCCGCGGCGACGCGCCAGGTGACGGCCCTGAACACGCTGGTCGGCGTGGCGGTGGGCGGCGTGCTGACCGATGCCGCGCCGCGTGCCTGGACCGTCGGCAGCAGCACCGAGCTCGTGATCGGCGGCCGCGCGATCCCGGCCAATGCGCAGGTGAGCGTGGTGCCGTCCACCGGCCTCACCCTCGGCCCGGTGACGGTCAACGCCCAGGCGAACGAGCTGCGCGTCACGCTGACGACGGCCGCCGACGCGCCGCTGGGGGCGCGCCGCCTGGTGGTGCGCGATGCCGCCGGCAAGGAGCTCGTGTTCGCCAACCCGGCCGCGTCGGTGGTGCAGGTGATGACGGGCCTGCCGACGATCGAGTCGATCGAGCCCATCTTCGGGGCGCGCGGCCAGACCGTGCAGCTGGTGGTCCATGGCCGGAACCTGCAGCAAGGCCAGGTGCGCCTCGTGCCGGACACCGGCCTGCACGTCGACAGCGCGCCGGTCGTGGCGGCCGACGGCCGCACGATCAGCGCACCGCTGCAGATCGACGCGGCGGCACCGTCGGGCACCCGCCTCGTCCAGGTGACGACGCCGGCCGGCGTGACGAGCGCGGTGGCGGTGCCGGCGAACACCTTCACGGTGGCCGCCCAGGTGCGCGAGACCTTCACGCCGGTGGCGTCGCGCCTGGTCCGCGTGGTGGTCGGCGATGCCGTGCCGCCGGCGGAACCGGCGGTGCGCCAGCCGGCCTCGGGCTTGGTCGGCGTGCTGCTGGGTGCCGGCATCACCGAGGTGAAGCCGAACACTGGCGTCGTCGGCAGCACCGCCACCCTGACCGTGCGCGGCGCCGGCCTCCAGTCGGTGAGCGGCGTCAGCATCAGCCCGTCGGCCGGCCTCGTCCTCGGCACGCCGAGCGTGAACGGCGACGGAACCCAACTGAGCTTCGACGTCACGGTGGATGCCTCGGCGGCGCTCGGGTTGCGCCGCCTGGTGCTGAACGTCGGCGGCAAGCCGCTGAGCTTCGTGCGGCCGGGTGACGGCAGCTTCCTGGTGTCGGCGCCGGTGCCGGAGCTGATCGCGGTCGCGCCGCAGGTGCTGCTCGCCGGCCAGGGCGTGGTCAAGGTCGGCCTGCGTGGACGCAACTTCACCAATGTGTCGGCGGTGCGCATCGAGCCGGCCCAGGGCGTGACGATCAATGGCTTCCAGGTCAACGCCGACGGCACGGCCATGAGCTTCGACGCGAGCGTGGCCGCGAACGCGACGCCGGGCGCGCGCGCCGTCGTCGTGACGACCGCGGCCGGCGAGTCGTCGTCGACCGTCCAGCCGGGCAACCAGGTGCGCATCGCGAGCCAGGTCGGGCCGACCTATGCCGGCATCAGCTCGCTGCCGGTGGGCGTGCGGGTGGGCACCGGCAGCACGACGCCGTCCGACCGCTACGACAACCCGGTCGCGGCGCGCAGCGTCGGCGTGGTCGTGGGCAGCGCGACACCCGCGCCCCAGCGCGTCGACGGCACTGCGGCGAGCCGTGCGGTCGGCGTGGTCGTGGGTGCGGCCGCGCAAGCGGTCAGCCCGGGCGGCTGGCTGCAGGGCGCCTCCGGCACCGTCACCTTCAGCGGCCTCGGCCTCGGGGCGGTCACGAGCGTCAGCGCGATCCCGTCCACCGGCCTGCTGCTGGGCGCGCCGGTTGCGAGCGGGGACGGCAGCCAGCTCACGCTGTCGCTGTCGGTCGCGCCGGACGCACCGCTGGGCCTGCGCTGGCTGCGCCTGGGCACGGCCGCGGGCGGCAGCGTGAGCTTCATCGACCCGATGCGTGCCAACTTCGGCATCGGCGTCCTGCCGACGCTCACCTCGGTCTCGCCCATCGTGCTGGAGCAGGGCAAGGGCGCCGTGCTGCTGATCCGCGGCAGCAACCTCAAGAACGTGCTGCGCGTCGTGTTCTCCCCCGACAGCGGCGTGCGCGCCAGCGAGGGGCTCGCCTGGTCGCAGGACGGCCTGGGCGAACTGCTCAGCGTGCCGGTCACCGTCGATGCCGGTGCGCCGCTCGGCAACCGCGTCGTGCGCCTCGAGGTGCACGGCGGCATCACCTCGGCCACGCCGAGCCCCGCCAACACCCTCAACGTGGTCGCCCCGCAGTGACCGAGCCAGGAGCAGCCATGTCCCTTTTCCCTTCTTTCCAACCGGTCGTCCACCCTGCTACGAGGAATCCCTCCATGAACCTTTCCACTACCAAGCCCGCCGCGGTGTTCGTGCTGGCCGCGCTGGCGGCGGCCTCGGCGCAGGCGGCCTTCAACAGCGGCAGCACCGGTGCCGACGGCGCGCTGGCCCCGACGGTGAACACCGAGATCCAGCTGCCCGAGTCGGGCATCCTGAACTACACGACGGTCAACATCCCGGCCGGCGTGACGGTCAAGTTCAAGAAGAACGCCGCCAACACGCCGGTGTTCATCCTGGCGAGCGGCAACGTGACGATTGCCGGCACGGTGGACGTCCGCGGCACCGATGCCACTTCGACCGGCACCTACGGCGACGGCGTGCTGGGTGACGACGGCATCCCCGGCGTCGGTGGCCCGGGCGGCTACGACGGCGGCCGCGGCGGCCGGGACGACCTGCAACAGCGCGTGGAGATCATCCGTGGCGGTACCGGCCTCGGGCCGGGCGGCGGCATGGGCGGCCTCGAAGGCGGTGACGGCTGCAACACGGTCGGCTACTACCACTACATCGGCACGGGCGGCGCGTACGCAACGAATGCCTATCAGGCCCACGGTGCCGGCTACAACTGCACGGCCTCGACCATCACGACTTTCGCCAAGGCCTATGGCTCTCCGCTGCTGCAACCGCTGCTCGGCGGTTCGGGCGGCGGCGGCGGACGAGGCGGCACGGCGTTCGGCGGCGGCGGTGGTGGCGGTGGCGGCGGTGCCATCCTGATTGCGTCGTCGGGCACCTTGAGCCTCACCGGCACGATCAACGCGCGCGGTGGCGACGGGGGCAACGTGGCCGGTTCCGGGGGCGGCGGGCAGGGGGCCGGCGGCTCGGGCGGTGCCATCCGCCTGGCGGCCACGACCATTGCCGGCAACGGTGCCGTGCTGGCCGACGGCGGCTGCCTCAACAGCAACAACCAGCCGCGCCAGGCGTGCGGTGCGACCGGCTACTACAACCAGTATGGCGGCGCCCCGGGCCGCATCCGCCTGGAAGGCGAGGCCATCACGTTCAACGGCACCACGAGCCCGGCCTACACGGCCGACGTTCCCGGTCCGGTCTTCATCGCCGAAGCTCCCAGCCTGCGCATCGCCTCGGTCGCCGGCACCGTCGTTCCGGCGAACCCGACCGGCAATGCCGACGTGACCCTGCCGGCCAGCACCACCGGCCCGATCGAGGTCGTGTTCCAGACCGTCAACGTGCCGGTGGGCAACACCGTGCTGCTGCGCGTCGTGCCGGCCTACGGCCAGGCGACCGAGGCGCTGAGCCCCGCCATCACCGGCAGCAGCGCGAGCGGCACGGCGTCGGTGTCGGTGACGCTGCCCTCGGGCCCGAGCACGCTGCAGGCGACCACCACCTACACGGTGGTCGTGGCCGGCACGCTCGACCTGTCGCGCTTCGCGCAGAACGAGCAGGTCGAGAAGGTCGAGGTCACGGTTTCGATGGAAGGCCCGGCCACCGCCCGCCTGCTGACCGCGAGCGGCAAGGCCTACGACGTGCCGTACGCCGCGCTGCTGGCCGCCGGTTTCCGCGGCTGACGAGGCACGCCGACGCCGCGACGTCCACCACTCGAAGCACAACGGGTTTGTCAGGGACCATGATGACGACTGAGGTCAACTCCACCGCGCGGCGGCTCGCCGGCGCAGGACGGCGAGCGCTCGCCTCGCTGACGGCGGTCGCGCTGGCGGCCAGCGCGGTGGCGACGCGATCGGCCGAGCTGATCGTCGACGACGGCGTCGTCATCAAGTTCGGTCCCGATGCCCAGCTGGTGCTGCGCGACAAGCTGACCGCCGGCAAGGGCGTGGTGCTGACGAGCCAGAAGGACGACGCGAACGGCGGCCAGGCACAGCCCGACGCCCAGGTGCCGGCCGCCGGCGACTGGCGCGGCCTGCGCATCGAGAAGTCCGCGGCCGGCTTCGGCAGCCTGTCGCTGAGCGACTGGACGCTGCGCTATGCGGGCGGCGGCGAGAACGGCGCGGCGATGACGCTGCGCGGGTTCAACCCGAGCTTCGAATACCTGCAGGTGATGGACGCCAGCACCGGCCTGCGCCTGCTGGACGGCGCATCGCCCGCCCTCACCGGCTCCAGCTTCCTGCGCAACGTCGTCGGCGTGGACGCCGACGGCAACAGCGCGCCGACCATCGGCAGCACGCAATTCAGCGGCAACACGGCGCAAGGCATCCTGAACCGCACGCCGGCCACGGTCATCCAGGCCACCGGCAACTGGTGGGGCCACCCGAGCGGCCCGCGCGACAGCGCCGGCAACCCGCAGGGGCAGGGCGACGCCGTGTCCGCCGGCGTCAACTACGCCGGCTACCTGGCGCTCGCACCGCTGATCGCGCCGACGGTGCGGCTGGCCAGCCCGCTGCCCTTCTTCGAGCTGCGCACCGTCACGCTGGACGTGGCCTGCATCAACGCCACCGAATTCCGCATCGCCGAAGGCACGGCCTTTGCCGGCATCGCGTTCCAGCCGCTGAACAACGGCCGCGCGACGGTCGACTTCACGCTGTCCGAAGGCGACGGCCGCAAGCCGGTCAGCGTGCAGTTCCGCAACGCCGCCGGCACCGTGACCACCGCCAGCCTGTCCGGCGGCGTGCTGGTCGACACCCAGGCCCCCATCCTCGCGATCACCAACCCGGCCCCGGGCAGCGTGGTGAGCGGCCCCATCACCGTCGAGGCGAGCGCGAGCGATGCCTCCGGCGTGACCAGCGTGCGCTTCTACCTCGACGAGCAGCTCGTCGCGACGCGCACCGCCACCCCCTACAGCTATGCCTGGAACACCGATTCCAGCACCGACGGCGCCCACGCCTTCCGCGTCGTCGCCGTCGACGAGGCCGGTCGCAGTGCCGAGCAGAGCCGCAGCGTGACGCTGTCGCGCGCGCCGGTCCAGCCCGACCTCGAAGGCCCGGTCCTCGCGGGCGTGTCCGCGGGCGGCACCGCGCTGGCCAACGGCGCGAGCTTCGCGCGCAGCACCACGCTCAGCTTCAGCGCCAGCGACCGCAGCGGCATCGCGCGCATCGAGCTGCTGCTCGACGGCGCCGTGGTCGGCACGGCCAGCGGCAGCGGCAGCTACAGCGTCGGCTTCAACCTGGCGAACGTCGCCAACGGGCCGCACACGCTGGGCTTGCGCGCCACCGATTCGCTGGGCAACGTCAGCAACGCGAACTACAGCATCACGGTCGCGCATGCCGTGCCCGATGCGCCGCTGCTCGGCAGCCCGGCCAACGGCAGCACCACGCGCAGCGCCGATGTCGTCGTGAGCGGCTCGGCCGCCGCGGGCGCCAGCGTGCAGCTGCAGCTGAACGGCCAGCCGGCCGGCGCCGCGATCGTCGCGGGCAGCGACGGACGCTTCAGCGGCCCGCTGACGCTCGTCGCCGGCAGCAACCAGATCCGCGCCACCGCCACCGACACGTGGGGCACCAGCGTGCCGTCCGCGGCGCTGCAGGTCACGCTCGATGTCACCGTGCCGGCCAGCCCGGGCAGCCTGACGGCGGTGTCGCAGGCGCAGGGCAAGGTGCGCCTGTCGTGGACGCGCTCGACCGATCCGAACGCGACCGGCTATGACGTCTACCGCGCGGCGAATGCCTTCAACGGCATCGCGGAGGCGGTGAAGGTGAACGGTGCGCTGCTCACGGCCACGACCCTCGATGACGTGCCGGTGCAGGACGGCACCTGGTACTACCGCGTCGTCGCGGTGAACGCGGCCGGCACGCCTTCGCTGCCGACCAACCAGGTGCAGGCGCTGGCGGACAGCACCGCGCCGAAGGCCGTGTCCATCGCCTACACGCCGCTCGGCAAGGTCGATGCCGCCACCGGCCGCATCGGCCAGGGCCGCGTGAACCTGGTGGTGACCGTCAGCGAAGTGCTGCAGGCCACGCCGTACCTGTCGATCGTGCCCCAGGGCGGCACGCCGCTGCCGGTGGAGTTGTCGAAAACGGGCGACAAGACCTATGCGGGCAGCATCGTGGTCGATGCGACGACGGCCTCGGGCGTCGCGAACGCGCTGTTCTCGGCCCGCGACCTGGTGGGCAACCGCGGCACCGATGTCGACGCCGGCGCCACGCTGCGCATCGACACCGACGGCCCGGCGCTGTCGGGCATCGTGCTGACGCCCTCGTCGCCGATCCGCAACGACGGCACGCCGACGCTGCAGGCCACCTTCAGCTTCAGCAAGGCGCCGAAGAACGGGACGACGCCGCAGGTGACCTACCTGCTGTCCGGCCCGGTGCGTTCGCCGATCGCGGTGGGCGGGCTGGCGCAGGTCAACGCGACCACCTGGCAGGCCAGCTTCACGCTGCCGGCCGACGGCGGCCAGGCCGGCCCCGAGACGCTGGTCTTCGCGAGCCAGGCGAGCGACGACCTCGACAACGTGTCGAACAAGGTCACCGCCTTCAACCGCTTCCAGGTCTACCAGGGCAACCTGCCGCCGCTGAACGTGCCCTTCGGCTTCACGGCCAAGGCGCAGCCGGGCGGCAAGGTGAAGCTCGCGTGGCAGTCGGTCGACGGCGCGGCGAGCTACCAGCTCTACCGCCAGGGCGCCGGCCAGGCCGAGCTGCAGCCGCTGGTGCGCAGCGGCGGCATCGACTTCGTCGACCAGACGCCGCAGGACGGCCTGTGGCGCTATGCGGTCGCGACGGTGCGCCAGTCCAACGGCCAGGAGTCGGTGTCGGGCCAGAGCGCCGTCGTCGAGGTGACGACGATCGCCAACGCACCGGGCGCGCCGCAGAACCTCGCGCTGCAGCTGACCGGCCAGGGCATCTACGCGACCTGGCAGCCGCCGCTCGCGAGCGCGGTGGACTACTACAACCTGTACCGCGCCTCGGGCACGAGCATCGGCAGCATCGAGGGCCTGACGCCGCTGAAGACGCGCATCAAGAACCCGGTGACCTACGACACCAGCCCGTCGCCGTCGCAGGGCGCCTATGTGGTGACCGCGGTGGACGCGGCCGGCAACGAGTCGGCGATCTCGAACTCGGCCTACCTGAACGCCAGCCTGCTGCCGGTGCGCGACCTGCGCGTCGAGCAGCTGGGCAACGAGCTGCCGGTGCTGAGCTGGAACGCGCCGAACGGCAACGTCGCCGGCTACCACGTCTACGTGGGCCCGGACGCGAGCCGCGTGCGGCTGACGCCGAGCCCGGTCACCGCGACGCGCTTCACCGACACCGGCTACACCAGCGGCGAGCGCCGCTACACCGTGGCCACGGTGGATGCGAACGGCGTCGAGCTGCCGCGCAGCGTGCTGCTGCCGGCGCTCACGACGCAGGTGGCCGGCGGGCTGCCGGTCAAGCGCGGCGTGATGAACAAGCTGCAGGTGCAGGTGGCCAATACCTCGGCCGGCGCGCTGGATGGGGTGCGGGCGGTGGTGCGGCTGCCGGTCAACAAGGAGGCGACCCAGTTCAAGGAGCACAAGTCCGAGGCCTTCGCGCTGGCGCCCAATGAAACGCGCCTGGTGCCGGTGATCGTCGGCGGCTACTCGGAGATGCCGTCGTCGGCGGCCGGGCAGGTCGGCGTCGAGATCGCGCCGGTGGACGGCGAGGTGGTCAAGCTCAGCCGCAACGAGCGCCTGGAGGTGGTCGACAGCAGCCTCGTGGTCGGCATGGCCACCGAGGACTTCACGCGCGGCGCCACCGGCAAGCTGCGCCTGACGATCGAGAACACCAGCGAGGTGGACGTCGAGCTGCTGACCGCGACCAACAACGGCAACAACGACTCGACCGAGCTGCGCTTCAAGATCGTCGACGGCGACGGCAACGTGCTGGCGACCCAGTCGTACAAGCAGGCCCTGGGCGCCAATGTGCTGACGCTGACCAACGGACTGACGGTGGCGCGTATCCCGGCGGGCTCGAGCTACACGTCGGACGCGTTCAGCCTGAACGTGCCGGCGGGCAGCCCGAACAGCATCGCGGTGCGCCTGGAGGTCGACAAGCTGCGCTACCACACCGGCCAGGAGGACGAGGTCGCGATCACCGGGCGCGGGTCCGAGAAGGTCGTCTCGCTGCTCGACACCGCCTACTACGGCGAGGTCAGCGACGTGAACCCGATCAGCTCGTTCGGCGACCAGGACGTGACCATCACCGGCCGTGCGCTGGACCGCCGCGCAAACGTGCCGCTGCCGAACACGCGCCTGAAGCTGGTGCTGAATCAGCAGGGCTTCGAGCGGGTGTTCAGCGTGCTGACCGACGGCAGCGGCCAGTTCAGCTACGTCTTCAAGCCGACGATCACCGACTCTGGCCTGTACAAGGTGTCGGCGGTGCATCCGGAGATCACCGACCGGCCGGAGCAGAAGGCCTTCACGATCAACCGCGTGACGGTGGGCCCGACGCCGTACAAGCTGGACGTGCCGCGCAGCTATGCGTTCACGATCCCGTTCACGGCGCAGGCCGGGCCGGGGACGTCGGCGACCAACCTGCGGCTGACGCTGGATGCGGCGAGCCAGCCGACCGGCCAGTTGCCGGCGGGCGTGACGGTGCAGCTGCCGGCCCCGGTCAGCCTGGCCGAGCGCCAGCGCCTGAACGTGCCGGTGAGTTTCGTGGCGAACAACGATGCGCAGGCCAGCGGCGCGCTGATCTTCAACGTCGTCAGCGACGAGCATCCGCAGTCGCCGATCGGACAGGTGACGGTGAACTACACGCTGTCCGAGGCGAAGCCCTTCCTGACCGCCAGCCCGAGCTTCATCGAGACCGGCCTGGCCCAGGGCGGCAGCGAGACCGAGACCCTGCTGGTCGAGAACAAGGGCCTGCAGGACGCGCTGAACCTGCGCTTCACGCTGACCAAGCCGGACGGCTCGGCCGCGCCGGCGTGGGTGTCGATCGCGAGCCGCGTCGACGGCACGATGGCCGTGGGCGACAAGCGCTCGGTCGACATCGCGTTCACGCCGCCGGCGACGCTCGCCGAGGGCGTGTACGAGTTCCGGCTCAACGTGCAGGGCGACAACGTTGCGCAGCAGTCGCTGAACGTGTATGCGAGCGTGACCCAGAGCGGGCAGGGCAATGTGCTGTTCAAGGCCGCGGACCTCTACACCGCGACCGTGGACAAGCAGGGCCACCTGATCCCCGGCCTGGCGGGTGCGCGCATCACGGTGCAGAACGAGGACGTGGTGACGGTGACGCAAGAGCTGGTGACGGACGCGGTGGGCGAGGCGCTGTTCCAGAACCTGCCGGCTGGGCGCTACAAGTTCCGCGCGACGGCGAACAACCACCAGGAGATCGGCGGGCGCCTGATCGTCAAGCCGGGCATCACGCTGAACCAGTCGGTGTTCCTCGACTACAACCTGATCACCGTCGAGTGGAGCGTGCGCGAGATCACGATCCAGGACCGCTACGACATCACGCTGAACGCGACCTTCGAGACCGACGTGCCGGCCGCGGTGGTGGTTCTGCAGCCTGCCAGCGTGAACCTTCCGAAGATGAACGCGGGCGACGTGTACTACGGCGAGCTGAGCCTGACCAACTTCGGGCTGGTGCGGGCGGACAACGTGGTGAAGACGCTGCCGACGAGCGACGCCTTCTTCCGCTACGAGTTCCTGGTGGACGTTCCGCCGACGCTCGAGGCCAAGCAGCGCGTGACGATCCCGTACCGCGTGGTGGCGCTGCAGCCGCTGGACCAGGCGGCGAGCAGCGGCACGGCGAGCGGGGGTGGGTGCTACAGCTACAGCAACCTGTTCGCGGTGGCGTGCAAGTTCCGTTGTGCCAACGGCACCGAGTCGGGCTGCGGTTCGTCGATGTCCTGGTTCTCGGTCAGCAACAGCTCCTGCCCGGCGGGCGGCGGCGGTGGCGGTGGCGGGGGGGGCGGCGGCGGTGGGGGCGGCGGTGGCTGGGGCGGTGCTGGCGCAAGCACGCCGATCAAGATGAAGGGCAAGAAGTGCGTGTTTATTCCCAAGGGTGGAACGCAATGCGATTGAGCCGCAACCTCTCGTGGGTCGTCGCGGCCGGGCTGGCCCTGGCCGCCCTGGCGCCGGCGCATGCCGAAGACAGCCGCAACGGCCTGGTGGTGACGTCACCGAACGGGTACGCGAACCTGTCGGCAGAGGACCTGCAACTGCGCAGCACGGCCGGACCGGTGCGATGGATGCGGTCCTGGAATGGGCAGGAATGGAAGTTCAACCCGCAGTGGGAAAGCCTCTCTCAGAGCTGGAGCAACCTCACCGGGAGCCAGACACAGGACTCGTCGAGCGGCAGCCTTTCGGCGGGCGACAGCGCATCGTCGGGTGTCGTGCTCGACACGCCGGCGCCGCGCGGCACCGTGAGCATGAGCAGCGGTGGCGGGGGCGAGGGCTGCTGGGTCTGGGTCGACGAGGACTGGCAGCCGACCTATGCGGCGCTCGAGGTCAGCACCGGCCTGCGCGATGCCGGGCCGATGATCCCGATCCGCAGCACGCCGTTCAACCGCGTGATGCCCGAGGCGGGCAGCGACTATGCGCCGGGCATGCGCGTGAGCATCGATTATGCGAGCCTGTGTGCGGGGAGCAGCGGCGCGAGCGGTGCGGTGTCGGTGGAAGCGATTCGCCGGGTGAACGAACTGCACACGGGTGACAACGGCCGTTATGCGTTCAACAACCGGACCGTGCTGGAGAAGCGCGCGGTGCAAGTGCAGGCGCCCAGCGCTGCAGCGGGATTGGCCAGCGGGCAGGTGGCCCTGGCGCCGGTGACCAACGCCAAGGGCTATCGCTGGATCGACCGCACGGGCGCATGGATCGACTACAACACGCAGGGCCAGGTCGTGGCCTATGGGGACCGCAACAACAACACGATTTGGCTGGTGCGCGATGCCGGCGGAGTGCTGCGCGGCGTCGTGGACGCGGCAGGCCGGGTGCTGTTCACGCTGCACTACACGGGTGAACTGGTCACGGAAGTGCGCGACTATCCGATCGCCGGACTGGCGCAGGACCTGCCGGCGCGCTCGGTCAAGTACGCCTACGACGAACGCAACCGGCTCAAGCAGGTCACCGATGTCCGTGGCAACGTGATCAAGTACGAGTACGACATCGCGAACCACATCGTCAAGATCACCGACCAGGAAGGCAACGCCGAGACGCTGCTCTACACGGGCGAGACGGTGAAGAAGCGTACTGCGCCGGATGGCGGGGTGACGGAGTACGAGTTCGACTACGACGACACGAACAAGCAGTTCGTCAGCAAGATCACGGGCCCGGAGACGCCGGCGGGCCGGCGCGTCGAGGACATCACGCAGAACCGCGTCGGCAAGCTGGTGCGGCGGTTGTTCAACGGCCAGGTGGATGCCGAGGTCCGCTACGACACGGGAGCGCGGGCCGAAAGCGTGACCAACGCACGCGGCTTCACGACGCGTACGACGCGCAATGAATTCGACCAACCGGTCGAGGTGCTGAACCCGGACGGCACCAGCCGCAAATACAGCTATTCCGCGCTTCACCTGGCCGTGACCGAGAGCGTCGATGAAGCTGGCATCAAAACGGCCTATCTCCGCGATGACCGCGGCAACCTGCTCAAGCTGACCCAGGCCGTCGGCACGCCCGATCAGACAGTCATCGAGTACGAGCGCAACAGCCTGGGCCAGGCGATCCGAACCACCCGCAAGGGCCGCACCGAAGCCAATGGCAGCATCACCCCGGACGCTGTCTGGGTGTCGGAATTCGATGCGCAGGGGCAGTTGAAGAAGATCACCGACCCCGAGAACCAGGTGCACGGCTACGTCTACAACCGCGCGGGCCATGTAGTCGGCTACACCAACCCGCGTGGCCATGCCACGGCCTACGAGGTGGACGCCGACGGAAACCTCGTGAAGGTGACGGACGCCTTGGGCCGGGTGCTGTCGGTCACGTACGACAAGCTCGGCAATCCGCTGAGCCAGACGGACCGGCGCGGCAAGACGGTGCGCGCTGCGTACGATGCGATGAGCCGCATGACGCAATACACGGATGCCGCCGGCGGCGCATCCCGGTCGCAATACGACGCCCAAGGCCAACCGATCCGGGAAACCGATGCCGACGGTCGCGCCAGCCTGTCCGAATATGACAATCTGCTGCGCCTGACAAAGCATGTCGATCCCGTCGGCAACACCACGCGGTATGGCTACCAGATTCCGGACGGGTCGCAGGCAGGGCAGCGCGGATCGCTCAGCGAGCCGACCGAAGTCACCTATCCGACCTTCACCCAGCGCCTGCGCTATGACGCACTCGAGCGCGTCACCAGCACAACCATGCTCAATCCCACGAGCCAGGGCGTAGAGGGCCTGGTGACCGGGAGCACGTATGACAAGCGGGGCTTGCTGAAGACCGAGACCGACGCGAACGGCAAGACGCGGACCTACGAGTACGACGCGCTCGGCCAGCTCACTGCCACCATCGACAGCCTCGGTCACAAGACGCAGGCGCTGTATGACGTGCGCGGCAATCTGCTTCAGATCACCGATGCGAAGGATCACGCGAGTCGATTCGAATACGATCGCAACGACCGCGTCGTCAAGGAGACGCTTCCGCTCGGGCAGTCGACCCGGCTGGCCTACGACGAAGCAGGCAACGTGTCGGAACGCACCGACCCGAACGGCAACAGGCTTACTTACACCTACGACGCCGCCGACCGGCTCACCGACGTCAAGCAATATCGCGGCGGCGACGTGCTGGTGCGCAGCATCCACTACAGCTGGGACGATTCGGACAACCTGAAGGGCTGGACCGACAGCGACCTGACCCGTCCCGAGGGGCAGCGTACCAGTGCAGCCACGGCCACCTACGACGACGCCGATCGCCTGACCGCCGAATCGTTCAGCTACCCGACGCCCGATGGCGGCACTTACTCGTTCGGCTACACCTACGCATACAGCGCCGCGGGCTACAAGACCCAGTTGACCTGGCCCGATGGCACCGCGATCGGCTACGGCTACAGCGGCCACGCCGAGTTGGAGACGGTTTCCATCCCCGGCGAAGGCAGCATCAGCGTCAATGAGTTCAAGTGGGTGGCGCCGACCAAGTTGACGCTGCCGGGCGGCAGCACGCAGGAGCGCACGCTCGACGGCCTGCTGCAACTGGAGGGCATGAAGGTCAAGACGCCCGGACAACAAACGGTGCTGAGCGTCGCCAACACCTTCGGCAAGATGCAGGAGCTGAAGACCAGCAGCCGCACCGACACGGCCAACAACCTGTCGACCAGCCGGACGAGCAGCCACAGCTACGACGACGAGATGCGGCTGACCCAGACCACGGTCGATGCCGGCGGAGTCTTCGGTACCGAGACCGAGAGCTTCACGCTCGACGCTGTCGGCAACCGGGTGGCGCACAGCCAGGTGAGCGGTGCGTGGACGTATGACTCGAACAACCGCCTGACGCAGCGCGGCAGTGGCGCGGGGGCGACCACGTACGACTACGACGATGCCGGCAACTTGACGAAGAAGACCGAGCCGGGCAACAAGGTGACGCAGTACGACTACGACGCGGAAAACCGCCTGGTCCAGGTGCGCGACGGGTCCGGGCAGCTTGTGGCGCGGTACGGGTACGACCCGCTGGACCGCCGCATCTGGCGCGAGCAGTACCGCAGCCTCGAAGGCATCGCGTTGTCGCCTGCGATCCGCAGCTACTACTTGTACGCCGACGAAGGCCTGATTGCCGAGAGTCGGCAGGACATCGTGCTGGCCGCGGACGGCAGCGTGACGGCAATGACCTCGCCGGCGATCTGGACCCAGTACGGGCCGCGGCCCGATGCGGAGTTCAGCACCGGCATGTTGTTCACCAAGACGCGCAACAGCAACGGCGATGCGACGTTTGCCTACCTGCATGCCGACCAGCTGGGCACGCCGATCCAGGCGACGGACCGGTCGGGCAACATCGTCTGGTCGGCGAGCTACAACGTTTTCGGCAAGGCGAGCATCACCACGCCCGCGGCGACGCCGGAGCGGCCGACGATCACCCTTGGCCTGCGCCTGCCGGGGCAGGTCGAGGATCCCGAGACAGGCCTCCACTACAACTACCGGCGCTACTACGACCCCGCCACCGGGCGTTACGTCACGCAGGATCCGGTCGGCTTGGCGGGCGGTGACAACCGCTATCGCTATGTCGAGGCCAACCCCGTCAACCTGAAGGACCCGACCGGCGAGATCCTGCCGGCCGTCGCGGCGGCCGCGGCGGCCGCTGAAGCCATTGCCCTGTGCACGGCTGAATGTTCGCTGCTTGATACGGCTGAGAAGGCGGTCACGGGGGAATGCAACGACGTCAGCCAGACCGTCAAGGACTGCGCCAAGACCTGCACGTTGACGCTCGGCGTCGGGTGGGCGTTGAAGAAGGCCTGGAAGTACGGCAAGCGGGCCTACGAGGCCTGGAAGAACCGTCCCTGCGCGTCGCAGAGTTTTGCGGCCGACACCGTGGTGCATGTGAAGCCGGCGGGGGCGGGTGCGCCCGAAGCGGGACGGGCGGTATCCGACTTGCGGCCGATCGGCGAACTGCGGGTTGGCGACGAGGTGCTCGCCCTGGCGGAATGGAAGGAAGCCGGGAATGCGGGTGACGGGCGGCTGAGCTACGAAAAGGTCGCCGACATCTACACGAGCTATCGGGCCCAGACCCTGGTCCACCTGACGCTCGACAACGGTGAAACCCTGACGACGACGGAGGGGCATCCTTTCCGCACGAGCCTGGGCTGGCGCGATGCGATCGTGCTCAAGCCGGGCGCGAAACTTCTGCTCAAGGACGAGCTCCAGGCGAAGACGGCCGCCTACGCCACGCTGACGTCGGTGCGAACCGAGGTGGCCACGGTGCCGGTGTTCAACCTGGAGGTGGCGAATTCGCACACCTTCTTCGTCGGCATCGACGGCAGCTCGGTCCACAACGCGCCGCCGAACAACGGCATCGCCTGCCCGCACGGCGGCCCGGCGCATGATCGCTGGATCGACAAGTACATCGAGCGCCTGAAGAAGTGGACGGACGCGAAGAACATCCGCAAGAACCAGCGACAGGTCGATGCCAACGGCAACCAGGTAGGCACGAATCGACCGGACGTGCAGTTCGACCGCAACGGCAAGCACTACAACCGCGAGGTCGACACCAACGCCAAGAACAGTCAGAACCACATGAACCAGAACACCAAGAACGACCCCAATGCGGTGAACAAGGGGACCGTCCTGCCATGAGCGACGTGGTGTCGTTGCCGTCGGAACTGGCCCGTCTCTGGGCGGCGACCTTCGTGTTGATCGAGGCGCCCTGGGCCGACGTGTGGACCCTCACGCAGGCGTTGTGGGCGAATGCGTCGCGCGATGGCTGGCTCGCCTGGCGCGAGTTGCCCTGCCGGCTCGACCCGGAGGCGGTCGACCGCTATGCGGGGCGGGTGCAGGCCGGGGTGCTGGGCCCCGCCGCCAGCGGCAGCAATGCGTCCACCTTGCGCACGAGCCAGGCGGACGGCGCCGCTTCCTACCTGGCGAAGCTGGCGCAGCGCCTGCGCTGTCGCGTGGTCAGCACCACGTTCTGCGACGACTGGGACCGCGACGACGCAGTGGCCGCCTTGGTGGTGTTGGACGGCCGATCGACGTATGTCGAGCGCTGGGTCCGGGTCATGCGCAACGACAACGGGCGCCTGGAGTACATCGACAAGGGACCGGTCCAGGAGTTCGAGGACGTCCAGGCCTACGCGCAGCGCGCGTTGAAGGACAGGCTCAGCACCGAGGTGCTGCAGGCGTGCTGGCGCCGGCTGGGCCTCGACCTGCCGGCCGAACTCGACACCTCGTCTCCTCGCCGCGGCATCGCCTTCGTGCATGCCAACCGTACGCCGGTGGTCGGCGAGTCGGTTCTTCTGCCGGCGTGAAGACATGAGCTGGCCGACTCTCCTTCGATGGCAGCGAGGCGCCGTGGCGGTCGTTGTGCTGGTGTCCGCCGTCGCGCTGATGCGCCAGTTGCTGTCCAGCGGCGGCAACGACCCCGGCGCCGCACAGGTTCGTGCGCTCGCGGCCGAGGTACGCGCCGAGGAAGTGGTCATGTACACGACGACCGACTGTGTCTACTGCGCACAAGCCAAAAGCTGGCTGCAGTCATACGGCTTCGCCTTCACCGAATGCAACATGAGCACCAGCCCCGCCTGCGTGCAGGACTTCACCCGCTACGGCGGCACGGGCACGCCCTACCTCGTGGTGCGCGGGCACCACATGAAGGACGGCTTCGATTCCGACCAGTTCCTGGCCCTGTTGAGCCAGTGACCCTCCAGAGCAAGACGACCATGGCCACCCCCCAGATCGCCCCTGTTTCATGCGCACGCCACTGGGCGGGTCGCCTGCTGGCCCTCGGCCTGGCCGCCTGCGGCCTCCTGGCCGGTACCGCCGCCCACGCCCAGGAAACCGTCTGCGCCCGCGTCAAGATCGAGATCAAGCAGGAGCTGACCCTCGAGCGCCAGGCTTTCGAGGCCGAGATGAAGATCAACAACACCACCGACACCGGCGTGATCGAGAACGTCTCGGTGGTGGTGAAGGTGACCGATGAGAACGGCACGCCGGTGGCGATCACCGACAACCCGAACGACACCTCGGCGAAATTCTTCATCCGCCTGTCCAACAAGCAGAATATCTCCAATGTCGACGGCACCGGCACGGTCAACCCCAAGACCACCAGCATCATCGACTGGCTGCTGATCCCGGCGCCGGGCTCGGCCGGCACGAGCCCGCTCGGCAAGAAGTACCTCGTCGGCGCGACCCTCAAGTACCGCTTCGGCGGCGAGGACACCGTGCTCGAGGTCTCGCCCGACGTCATCACCGTCAAGCCGCTGCCCCTGCTCACGCTCGACTACTTCCTGCAGCAGGACGTGATCGGCGACGATCCGCTGACGCCCGAGGTTGAGGCGGTCGAACCGGCCACCCTGGGCGTGCGCGTCAAGAACACCGGCCAGGCCACCGCGAAGAACCTGAAGATCGACTCCGCCCAGCCGAAGATCGTCGAGAACAACCAGGGCCTGCTGATCAACTTCACGCTCACCGGCAGCTATGTCAACGACGCGCCGGTGCAGAACACGCTGCTGCTGAACTTCGGCGACATCGCGCCCAGCACGAGCAAGATGGGCCGCTGGCTGCTCGAGACCACCCTTGCCGGCAAGTTCACCGAGTTCACCGCCAAATTCAGCCACGCCGACGAGCTGGGCGGCTCGCTCACCTCGCTGCTGCAGGCCACCAACGCCCACCTGCTGATCCGCGACGTGCGTGTCGACCTGCCGGGGCGCGACGTGGTGCGCGACTTCCTGGCCCAGGATGGCGACGTGGTCCGCGTCTACGAATCAGACGGCCCCGACACCGTCGTCACCGACCGCAGCGGCTCCGCCCAGATGGCCGCCGGCACCAATCCGGCCGGCAACGCCAGCTACCGCATCACCTTCCCCGTCACCGCCGGCTTCTCGTACGTGAAGCTGCCCGACCCCTTCAATGGCAGCAAGGCCCTGGGCACGATGCAGCGCTCAGACGCCAAGCAGATGCTGGCCGAGAACGTCTGGCTGTCCAAGACCCGCAACCTCGAGGCCAAGCGCTGGGAGTACTGGGTCAACGTCTTCGACGTCAACAGCACCGGCAGCTACGACATCGAGTTCAAGGCCCCGCTGCCCGGCGCCGTGCCGCCGCAGCTGCAGTTCATCCCCGACCGCACGGTCAAGGAAGAGCAGCAGGTGTCCTTCCTGGTCGAAGCCAGCAGCGCCACCGGGCTGCCCGTGACGATCAGCGCCGCCCCGCTGCCGGCCGGCGCGCGCCTGCTGCCGCAGGCCGCCGATCCGCAGGCGCCGACCCTGTCGCGCGCGCTCTTCGATTGGACGCCGCCCAAGGGCGCGGCCGGCAACTACCTGATCACCTACACCGCGAACGACGGCACGCTGGCCGGCACGCGCTCGGCCAGCATCAAGGTCGAGTCGAAGACGCCGCCGCCCGGCCCCGGCACGCCCACCGTCGAGGCCCCGGTCTCCGGCGGCCAGGTGACGAGCCTGCGCCCGAGCCTGTCGGTGCTGACCTCGTCGGCCGCGGGCGATCCGTCGACCCAGGTCCAGTTCGAGGTCTACCGCGACGAGGCGATGACGCAGCTCGTCGAGAGCGCCGTCGTCGCGAAGGCCCCGCCGGGCCCCGGCAACGGCAGCGGCCCGGTGCCCCAGCCGACGAGCTGGCAGCCCGCCGCCCCGCTGGTCGACAACACGACCTACTGGTGGCGTGCCCGGGCCTACGACGGCACGCAGATGTACAGCGCCTGGGTCAACGCGCGCTTCTTCGTCAACCTCTTCAACGACGCGCCCGAGACCTTCAACCTCACCAGCCCGGCGCCGAACGCCGAGGTGTCGCAGCTGCTGCCGGTGCTGAGCTGGACCAACAGCAGCGACCGCGACGGCGATGCGATCAGCTATGCCGTGGCCGTCTACCGCAATGCCGCGCTGACCGAGCTGGTCACGCAGGTGGCCGACCTGGCCGCGGACCCGAGCGGCACCACCAGCTGGACGCCGACCGTGCCCCTGGCCAACCACGCCACCTACTACTGGCGCGTGACGGCCAAGGATGCGCTGGGCGCGCAGACCGCCAGCATCGCCCGGCCCTTCATCGTCAACACCGGCAACACCGCGCCCGGCGTGCCGGTGCTGCTGGGCCCGGCGCCGGGCGGCCAGAGCACGGTCACGCCGGCCGTGCTGACGGTGCAGAACGCCACCGACGCCGAGGGCGACCTGCTCACCTACGTCTTCGAGATCGACACCGTCAACACCTTCGACTCGGGCGACAAGCGCAGCTCCGGCCCGGTGGTGCAGGGCGCCGGCACCAGCACCAGCTGGACCACCGGCGCGCTGGTGGAGAACAAGCGCTACTTCTGGCGCGTCAAGGCCCAGGACGGCCGTGCCGAATCCGCCTGGGTCGGCGGCGACTTCCTGATGAACGGCGTCAACGAGGCCCCGCCCGCGCCGACGGTGCGCAACCCCGGCAACGCCGCCTGGACGCCGTCGCTGCAGCCGAGCCTCGAGGCCAACCCGGTGGTCGACCCGGAAAGCGACGCCGTGCAGTACCAGTTCGAGGTCTATCGCGACGCGGCGCTGTCCAACAAGGTCAGCGACGGCAGCTCGGCGACCACGGCCTGGATCGTGCCGTCGCCGCTGGCCGACAAGACCACCCACTGGTGGCGCGTGCGTGCGGTCGATCCGCAGAACGCCGCGAGCGCCTGGTCGGCCCCGAGCGTGCTGTACGTCAGCAGCGGCCCCTACCAGGACCCGAGCATCCAGCTCACGGCACCGGCCACGCCGATCGCGCCGACGCTGGTCGGCACGCGCAAGCAGGTCACGCTGCGCTGGGAGGGCACCGACCCGAACATCGAGCCGACCATCGCGCTGTACTACGGCACCAGCCGCACCGGCTACACCGGCACGCTGATCGTCGACGGCCTGCGCCAGGCCGCGGGCAAGCAATCGGGCAGCTACACCTGGGACGTTACGGCGCTCGGCACCGGCACCTACTATGTCTACGGCGTGATCTACGACGCCAAGGGCATCGGCCGGGCCTATGCGGCGGGCGCGGTGGTCATCGCACCGCCCACGCCGACCGGCGTCATCACGGTGACGGGCAACAACCTGGCCACCGACGAGACCGGCACCGCCAAGACCTTCACCGTCAAGCTGGGCAAGCAGCCGACGGCGGACGTGGTGATCCCGCTGACCTCGAGCAACCTGCGCGAGGGCAGCGTGAGCCCGGCCTCGCTGACCTTCACGCCGGCGAACTGGAACACCGCCCAGACCGCCACCGTGACCGGGCGCGACGACTGCGCACTGGACGGCAAGCAGTCCTACCAGATCGTGCTGGGCGCGGCGAGCTCGCTGGACCCGAACTACATCGGGCTCGTGGGCCGGCCGGTGGACGCGACGAATGCGGACTCGGGCGACAAGGCGAACAGCACCAACTCGCCGGACATCCACATCTGCAGCTATTCGCTGGTCAGCATCCGCCAGATCTCGGCGAAAAGCTACGAGTACGTCGTCAAGCTGGAGATCACCAACACCGGCGCGCCGGCCACCGGCGTCAAGGCGCTGCTGAGCGGCATGCCGAACGGCTACACCGCGCCCGACAACGTGGTGGAGATCGGCGCGATCGGCACCGGCGAGACCATCAAGGCGAACGACAGCGTCACCTTCCTGGCGCCGCGGCTGCTGCTGAACCCGCCGAGCAACCTCAAGGGCTGGGCGGTGTGGAGCGTGACAATCCAACGCTAGCAGTGACCGAAGTGAGTGGTTCCCCTGGAGGCAGGCCCTAAACTGCGCGCTGGTGCGTTCAGGGGGTTGGAGAGCATGAGCCGAGTTGTCAGTTCCGCGACGGTGCGACGCCGCCGCGGGTTCACCTTGCTGGAGCTGCTGGTGGTGATCGTCATCATCGGCCTGCTCGCGGCCTATGTCGGGCCGCGCTATTTCGCGCAACTGGGCAAGTCCGAGCGCGGCGCCGCCAAGGCGCAGATCGAGGGCCTCGGCCGTGCGCTCGACGCCTACCGGCTCGACACCGGCCACTACCCCAGCACCGAGCAGGGGCTGAACGCGCTCGTGGTCAAGCCCACCGACGAGCCCAAGTGGGCCGGCCCGTACCTGCAGAAGGCCGTGCCGCCGGACCCTTGGGGCACGCCGTACGTCTACCGCGCGCCCGGCCAGGGCGGCGACTTCGACCTGCTGTCCAACGGCAAGGACGGCCAGCCCGGCGGCGAGGGCGAGGCGGCGGACATTTCCTACCGCTGACGCCGGCGCCCGACTCCACGACCCTCGAGAGCGTTCATGCAAGCGACGGACCGACCTGGCCCTGCCGCCACGGGCGACCCCCGCGTGCGCCTGCGCCTGCGCGTGCAGGGCGCCGACGGCCGCAGCCAGACCCTGGAATATGCCGACGTCCCCGAGGCCGAGGCGGTGCGGCGCGCGCTCGCCCGCGGCCTGCGCGTGCTGGCCATCGAGACCGGGCCGGACGCCGCCGCCGCCGGCGCCTCGGGGGCCGGCGCCCGCTTCCCGCTGCTGCTCTTCAGCCAGGAACTGCTCGCCCTGCTCGACGCCGGCCTGAACCTGAACGAGGCCCTGCAGACCCTGCATGCCAAGGAGCGCCAGCCGCCGGTGCGTGCGCTGCTGGGCGAGATCCTGCAGGGCCTGGGGGAAGGCCGCAACTTCTCCGACGTGATGGCGCGTTCGCCGCGCCATTTCCCCGAGGTCTACGTGGCGACGGTGCGCGCCGCCGAGCGCACCGGCGACCTGCCGCGCGCGTTGGCGCGCTTCATCGCCTACCAGCTGCAGTTCGACACCATCCGCAAGAAGTTGATTTCGGCCGCGATCTACCCGGTGATGCTGCTCGCGGTGGGCGGCTTCGTGACGCTGTTCCTGCTCGGCTACGTCGTGCCGCGCTTCAGCGCCGTCTATGAATCCTCCGGCCGTCCGCTGCCCTGGATGTCGGGCGTGCTGCTCGGCTTCGGCCAGGTGATCCATGCGCACTGGCAGGTCGCGGCGCTCGGCTTCCTCGTGGCCGCGGTGCTCGCGGGCTGGGGCCTGCGCCGCCCGGCCGGCCGCGCCTGGCTGCTGGAGCAGGTGCTGCGCCTGCCCTGGCTCGCCCGCAAGGCCGAGGAGTTCCGGCTCGCCCGCTTCTACCGCGCCGTCGGCCTGCTGCTCGCCTCGGGCATCCCGCTGGCGCGCGCGATGGGCATGGTCGACGGCCTGCTCGGACCGCGCCTGCGCACCCGCCTCGCCCAGGGGCGGCTGGCGGTGGAGCAGGGCCAGAGCCTGTCGAGCGCGCTCATCGCCGCCGGTCTCGCCAGCCCGGTGGCCGAGTCGCTGATCAAGGTCGGCGAGCGCTCGGGGCAGCTCGCCGAGATGCTGGAGCGCACCGCGCGCTTCCAGGACGAGGACTTCGCGCGCTGGGTCGACTGGGCCTCGCGCCTGCTCGAGCCGGTGCTGATGAGCGTCATCGGCATCGTGATCGGGACCGTGGTCGTGCTGATGTACATGCCGATCTTCGAACTCGCCGGGAGCCTGCAGTGAACGCCCCGCAAGCCCCGCTGATCCCCGACCTGACGCCGGCCCTGCTGGACGGCGCCCGCGCCCTGGCCGCGCGCGAGGACCGCTCGCTGGTGCAGGCCCTGCAGCAGCTGTCCGGCTGGCCGCCCGAGCTGCTGATGGCGGCGCTCGGCCAGCGCTTCGGCTACCCGGTGCTCGCGATGCGCGAGCTGCAGGCGCTGCGGCCGCAGTTCGAACGCATTCCCTATGCGGACTGCGTGCAGCGCGGCCTGCTGCTTGCGGGCGACGAGGCGCGCCTGCCGCACCTGGTGCTGAGCGACCCCTTCGACGGTGCGGCCGAGGACTGGGCGCTGCGCCGCCATGGCGCGGCCGGCCCGGCGCCGCGCATCGTCCTCGTCCACCCCGACGACTTGCAGGCCTGCCTGGCCCAGCAGGAGCGCCAGCTGCGCGCGATGGACGGCTTCCACGGCACGGCCGGTGCGGCCGGCGACGAGGAGGTGGCCGCGGTCATCACCCTCGCCAGCATCGGCGACGATGCGAGCCCGGTCGTCAAGCTCGTCAACTCCACGCTCTACGACGCGCTCAAGCTGCAGGCGAGCGACATCCACCTCGAGTGCGACGCGAACAGCCTGCACGTGCTCTGCCGCATCGACGGCGTGCTGGTGCCGCTGACCCAGGTGCAGGGCCAGGAGATGGCCGAGCAGGTGATCTCGCGCATCAAGGTGATGGCCGAGCTGGACATCGCCGAGCGCCGCATCCCGCAGGACGGCCGCTTCAAGGTGCGCGTCAACGAGCGCGAGATCGACTTCCGCGTCTCGGTGATGCCCAACATCTTCGGCGAGGACGCGGTGCTGCGCCTGCTCGACCGCCAGTCGCTCACCGAGCAGGCGAAGGCGCTGCGCCTGGACCACCTGGGGCTGGATGCGCGCACGATGGCCGGCATCCGGCGGCTCGCGACGCGGCCGCACGGCATGCTGCTGGTGACCGGCCCGACCGGCTCCGGCAAGACCACCACGCTCTACGCCGCCATCACCGAGATCCACACCGGCCGCGACAAGATCGTCACCATCGAGGACCCGGTGGAATACCGGCTGCCGCGCGTGCTGCAGATCCCGGTCAACGAGAAGAAGGGGCTGACCTTCGCGCGCGGGTTGCGCTCCATCCTGCGCCACGACCCGGACAAGATCATGGTCGGCGAGATCCGCGACGGCGAGACCGCGCAGATCGCGGTGCAGGCCGCGCTGACCGGCCACCTGGTGTTCACGACGGTGCACGCGAACAACGTGTTCGACGTGCTGGGCCGCTTCCTGCACATGGGTGTCGACGCCTACAGCTTCGCCGCCGCGCTGAACGGCATCGTGGCGCAGCGCCTGCTGCGCATCAACTGCCCGCATTGCGCGGTGCCGGTGCAGCCCACGCCCGAGGACATCGAGGCGGCCGGGCTGGCGCCGGAGCAGGTCGCCGGCTGGACGTTCAAGGCCGGCCCGGGCTGCGGCCATTGCCGCGGTGCCGGCTACAAGGGCCGCAAGGCCGTCGCCGAGGTGCTGATGCTGGACGACGCGCTGCGCGAGCTGATCGCCGGCCGCGCCCCGATCTCGGTGCTGAAGGAACGCGCCGCCCAGGCCGGCCTGCTGCCGCTGCAGCAGGCGGCGTGGGAGTGGGTCGCGCGCGGCGAGACCACGCTGGAGGAGGTGGCCCGTGTCGCAGGCTGAACCCGTGCCGTCCTCCGCGCCGAAACCCGCGCGCCCGGCGACGCTCGTGATCGCCATCGGCGCCCTGCGCGTCGAGTGGGGCCTGCAGGCCGACGGCCGGTGGCTGGGGGACAGCCTGTCGGCGCTGTCGGTCGCGCCGCTGGGCAGCGAGGCGACCCTCTCCGCCGCCTGCGCGGCGCTGGAGCGCGTGCAGTCCGATCCGGCGCCGCGCCGCATCCACGCGGTGGTGGCCGACAAGTGGCTTGCGCTCGCGTCGCTGCCCTGGAGCGGGGCGCTGCGGCAGCCGGCCGCGGCAGAGGCCTTTGCGCGCGGCCAGTTGATGCAGGCCGGGCACGAGGTCCAGGCGGGCGACCTGCTGCGCCTGGACGATGCCGGCTTCGCGCAGCCGCGCCTGGCCGTGGCCTACCCGGCGCCGCTGATGGACGCGCTGCAGGCGCTGGCCGCGCGCTGCGGTGCCGGCCTGGCCTCGGTGCTGCCGATGAGCGCCGCCGCCTGGGCCGTGGCGCCGCATGCGGCGGGCGTGCTGGCGGTACTGGACCAGGGCCAGGTGCTGCTGGCCCAGGGGGCCGGGCGGCTGGTCGAGGTCACGCGGCGCGAAGGCGGCGTCGCCGAGCTGCAGGCGCTGTGGCAGCGCATGCAGCTGCGCGACCCGCGCCTGGCCGGGCAGGTCGGGCCCGGCGGGCTGCCGGTGCTGGACCTGGCACCCACGCCCGAATCGCCGGCCCAGGCCATCCCCGGGCTCGAGCCGGTCGAGCTGCCGCAGCCGGTGCGCTCGATGTCGCGGGCGCTGCAGCTGGCCGGTCTCGCGACGGCGCGCCGCCTGGCGCTGGACGCGGTCGCCGCCGAGACCGCCGCGCCGCGCTGGCGCTGGGCGCTCGCCGCTGCGGTGCTGCTGGCCGCGGGAGGACTGTCGGCCCAGGCCTGGCAGGCGTGGCAGCGCAGCCAGGGCCTGGCGCAGCAACTGGCCGAGGCGCGCGAGCGCAGCCTGCCGCCCCCGCCGGCCCCGCTGGCGCGGTCCGAGCAGGTGCGCGTGCCCGCTGTCAATGCGGCGATCCGCGAGCTGAACCTGCCCGTCGCGGCCCTGCTGCAGGCGCTGCAGCCGCCGCGCGACATCCGCATCGCCGTCCTGGGCGTCGACGTGGTCGGCGCGGCGCCCGGGGCGAACACCGCGCTGAAGATCAGCGGCGAGGCGCTCACCGGCGCCGAGATGGCGCGCTACGTGGCCTTCGTCGCCTCGCGCAAGCCCTTCACCGGGGCCTACCTGACGCGCCACGAGATCGACGAGAGCACGCCCGAGCGGCCGTTCCGCTTCACGGTGGAGGCGACGTGGAACGACTGAGCCTCTCTTTCCCCTGGCGCGAGGCCGGCCCCTGGTTCGCGTGGGAGCTGCGCCGCGCCGGCCGCGGCTTCCGGCGGCGCTATGGCCGGGCCGGCGTCGTGCTGCTGTTGGCGCTCGCCGCGCTCTGCGTGGCCGCCTGGGCCGCCGACCGCCAGGACCGCGCGGCGCGCCGCCTGCGGGCGCAGTGGGACGATCGTCCGCTGCGCGCCGCCGCCGTACCTGCCGCCGCGCCGGGCGACGAGCGCGACGGCCGCGCCCGCCTGAAGGCCTTCGACGACTACCTGCTGGCGCACGACGACATCCCGACCGTCGTGCAGGACCTGCTGAACCAGGCGGAGGACCAGCACCTGGTGCTCGCGCGCGGCGACTACCGCGTGCAGGCCGACGGCCCGGGCGGCTTCCTGCGCTATCGCATGAGCCTGCCGGTGAAGGGCGACGCCGGCGCGGTGCTGAAGCTGATGCAGGCGGCGCTGCAGTCGCACAAGACGCTGGCGCTGGAGAGCGTGCAGTTCAAGCGTGCGCGCATCGATTCGCCGGAGGTCGAGGCACGCCTGCAATGGGTGCTGCTGACGCAGCTGCCGCCCGGTGCGGCCTCGGGGCCGGCGCGATGAGCCCGATGCTGACCCGCGGTGTGCTCGGGCTGGGCCTCGCATCCACGCTCGTGGCGGCCTGGTTCGCCCCGGCGCCGGCCGACAACGGCGTCGAGCTGGCCGAGCGCACGCGCACGGCCGGCGCGAGGACGTCGACGGCGGAAGCACCCCCGGCGGCCCGCGGCGGCACGGCGGCGCAGCGCACCGAGGTGCTGCGGATCCGTCCTCGCGAGGCCGCGCCCGGCCAGCCCGGGGCCCCCGAGGCCTTGTTCGGCGCGACGCGCTGGACGCCCGCGCCGCCTCCGCCGCCGCCGGTGGCCACCGTGACCGTGCAGGCCGCGCCGCCGCCCCCGCCGCCGCAGGCGCCGCCGCTGCCCTTCCGCGTGATGGGCCGCTACATCGACGGCACCGAGGTCGCGGTCTTCCTGCAATACAACAACGAGAGCCTGGTCGTGCGGGTGGGCGACACGGTGGCGCAGAACTACAAGGTGGAGAGCCTGGAGGGCAGCACGCTGACCCTGCTCTACACCCCGCTGAACCAGAAGCAGACCCTCGACGTCGGGGGCAGCGAACCGAAAGATCCGCGATGAGATGGTGTGAGCTCAACAAGCGCCTCCCGGCCCTGCTGCTGGCGGTGGCTGCGATGGCGGCGGGGTGCGCCGCGCCGCAGGCCTACCGGGACGGCAACGCGCTGCTCGCCGAGGGCAAGACGCCCGAGGGCCTGGCCAAGCTCGAGGAGGCCGTGCGCCTGGACCCGAAGAACGCCGAGTACCGCATCGCGCTGTCGACGCGGCGCGCCTCGGCCGTGACGCGCTTCGTGCTGAACGGCGAGTCGGCGCGGCGCGAGGGTCGCCTCACCGAGGCCGAGAAGGCCTACCGCCAGGCGCAGGCCATCGAGCCGGACAACGTGATGGCGCGCCAGGGCCTGGAGGCGCTGCAGGACGAGCGCCGGCACCGCCAGGCGGTGGCCGACGGCGAGGCACTGCTGCGCAAGGGCGCGCCGGCCGACCTGGAGTTGGCGCTCGAGAAGCTGCGCCCGGTGCTGGCCGAGAACCCGGGCCAGAAGGAGGCGCTGAACCTGAAGGCGCGCATCGACGAGGCGCGCGGCCGGCTGGTGAAGCCCGAGACGCGCCTGGCGGCCGCCTTCCGCAAGCCGATCACGCTGGAGTTCCGCGACGCGCCGCTGAAGTCGGTGTTCGACGTGATCGCGCGCGTATCGGGCCTGAACATCCTGTTCGACAAGGACATCCGCCCCGACCTGAAGGCGAGCATCCTGGTGCGCAACACCTCGATCGAGGACGCGGTGCGCCTGCTGCTCGTGACCAACCAGCTCGAGCAGAAGGTGCTGGGCGACAACGCGCTGCTGATCTACCCGAACACGCCGCAGAAGCTGAAGGACTACCAGACGCTCGCGGTGCGCAGCTTCTACCTGACCAACGCCGACGTGAAGGCGGTGTCGGGCGCGATCAAGACGCTGGTGAAGACCAAGGACCTGGTGGTCGACGAGCGCCTGGGCATCATCATGATGCGCGACACGCCGGAGGCGATCCGCATGGCCGAGCGCATCGTCGCGCTGCAGGACCTGAGCGACCCCGAGGTGATGCTCGACGTGGAGGTGCTCGAGATCAAGCGCACCCGGCTGATGGAGCTGGGCGTGCAGTGGCCGAGCCAGCTGACGCTGTCGCCGCTGAACATGGACAAGCAGCCCTGGACCCTGAACGACCTGCGCAACATCAACCGCAACACGGTGCAGGCGACGGTAGGCAGCATGATCATCAACGCCCGCAAGGAAGACAGCGACGGCAACATCCTCGCCAACCCGCGCATCCGGGTGCGCAACAAGGAGAAGGCGAAGATCCTGATCGGCGACCGGGTGCCGGTGATCACCACCACCTCGACCTCGACCGGCTTCGTCTCGGAGTCGGTCAACTACGTGGACGTGGGCCTGAAGCTGGAGGTCGAGCCGGCCATCTACCTCGACGAGGAGGTGGCGATCAAGGTCAACCTCGAGGTCTCGAGCCTGGTGCGCGAGGTGGTGAGCAAGAGCGGCACGCTGTCGTACCAGATCGGCACGCGCGGCGCCAACACCGTGCTGCGGCTGAAGGACGGCGAGACGCAGATCCTGGCCGGCCTGATCAACGACGAGGACCGCACTACCGCCAACAAGGTGCCGGCGCTCGGCGAGCTGCCGGTGCTGGGCCGGCTGTTCGGCAGCCAGAAGGACGACAAGCAGCGCAGCGAGGTGCTGCTGTCGATCACGCCGCACGTGGTGCGATCGATCCGCCGGCCCGACCTGATGGCGGCGGAGTTCGACTCCGGCACCGAGAGCAGCATCGGCGCGCCGGCGCTGCGGCTGGAGCAGGTCGAGCCGGAGAAGGGCGTCTCAGCGGGGGCGCCGGCGCGGGTCGGGCAACCCGTGCCGCCGGCCCCGCCGCCGGGTGGAATGCCGGCCGTCGCGGCATCGCCTGTCGCCCCGGCGGCCCCTGCGGCCGCGGTCGTGGCCGCCGCACCGCCGGGTGCTGCTGCGGCGGCCGCCGCGCCGGCACTGACCTGGCAACTCCCCGCCCAGGTCAAGGCCGGCGAGCAGTTCACCGCCGTGCTGCGCATGCAGAGCCAGGGGCCGCTGCGCGGCCTGCCGATGCTGGTGTCCTTCGATCCGCAGGCGCTGCAGCTGGTGCAGGCGCAGGAGGGCGACTTCTTCAAGCAGGGCGGGGGCAGCACGCTGTTCAACCAGCGCAGCGACCCGGCCCAGGGCAAGCTCTTCGTCTCCGCGCTGCGGCAGAACCCGTCCGGCACGGACGGCGGCGTCAACGGCTCGGGCACGGTGATGCTGGTGTCGTTCAAGGCGTTGAAGGCCGGCACCGCGCGCCTGCAGCTGCTGTCGGCCACGCCCGAGCCGGCGCCGGCGATGCCGCTCGTGCTGCCGCCGGAACAACTGCTCAAGGTCGTACCGTGATGTGGACCGGGCGTCGCCGCAGACCGCAGGGCTTCACGTTCATCGAACTGATGATGACGCTCGCCATCATGGGCGTGCTGGTGCTGGTGGCGGTGCCGATGGCGCAGGTGGCGGTGCAGCGCGAGAAGGAGCACGAGCTGCGCGTCGCGCTGCTGCAAATCCGCGAGGCGCTGGACGCGTACAAGCGGGCCTCCGACCAGGGCCGGCTCGTGCAGCGCCTGGGCGACAGCGGCTATCCGAAGTCGCTCGACGACCTGGTCGAGGGCGTGCCCGACCAGCGCAGCCCGACCAAGCGCAACATCTACTTCCTGCGCGCGCTGCCGCGCGACCCGATGGCCGCGGACACGTCGCTGAAGCCGGCCGAGACCTGGGCGCTGCGCAGCTATGCCTCGCCGCCGGACGATCCTGCCGAGGGCGAGGACGTGTTCGACATCCGCTCCAAGTCCCAGCGGCAGGGCCTGAACGGCGTTCCCTATGCGCAGTGGTGACGCCATGCGGCCCCCCTCCCGTCACCGGCGCCGCGGCTTCACGCTGATCGAGCTGCTGGTGGTGATGGCCATCGTCGCGCTGCTGCTGGCGATCGCGCTGCCGCGCTACTTCGGCTCGCTCGACAAGTCCCGGGACGTGGTGCTGAAGGAGAACCTGCAGGTGCTGCGCAGCACGCTCGACAAGTTCTACGCCGACCGCGGCCGCTGGCCCGAGACGCTGCAGGAGCTGGTGGAGCGCAACTACCTGCGCGCGGTGCCGGTGGACCCGGTCACCGAATCCGACCACAGCTGGATCCTGCTGCCGCCCAAGGACCCGGAGCAGACCGGCGTCGCCGACGTGAAGAGCGGCGCGACGGGGAACACGCGGGACGGCAAGCCGTATGAGACGCTCTAGCCTTTTGCGCCAGGCAGGGTTCGCCTACCTGTGGGTGCTGATGATCGTGGCGTTCATGGGCATCGGCATCGCCGCCGCGGCCGAGGTGTACACGACCGCCGTGCAGCGCGACAAGGAGCGCGAGCTGCTCGGCATCGGCCAGCAGTTCCGGCGCGCCATCGGGCGCTACTACGAGACCCAGCTCAACGCCGGCCGTCGCGAGTACCCCGCCGAGTTGGAGGACCTGCTGCAGGACAAGCGCAGCCCGGGCGTGCGGCGCTACCTGCGCAAGGTGTTCGTCGACCCGATGACCGGCAAGCCGACCTGGGGCCTGAAGCGCATCGGCGGGCGCATCGTCGGGGTCTACTCGCTGTCGGCGCGGCAACCCATCAAGCAGGACAACTTCGAGGCGGACGACATGGCGTTCCGGGGCAAGGAAAAGTACAGCGACTGGGTGTTCACCTACCCGGCGGACCTGCTGCTGCGCGGCGAGGGCGCGGCCGGCAACCCCGCGGGTGCGGCGAGCGCGCCCTCGCTGTTCGCGTCGGCGCCGCTGCCTGGAGCGAGTGCGCCATGAGGGCCGGTCGGCACATGATGGCGCTGGGGCTGCTGGTGCTCGCAGGCGTGGCGGCGGCGCAGGCGGTGCGTCCCGGCTCTTCGCTGCCCGATGCGCTGAAGGACGTGAAGCCGGCCGGCGGGGCCTGCCGCGCGGCCGACTTCGCCGCACCCGGCAACAGCAACCCCCTGAGCCGCGCGGCGGCGGAGCCCGAGCCCGACCTGGCCTGCCTGCTGCCGGTGGACAAGTGGCCCGCGTTGGCGGCCGATCCGCGCGCGACGCTGGTCGACGTGCGCAGCGCGGTCGAGCGCGAGCAGGGCGGTCTCGAGGGCGCGCTGCCCCTGGGGCCCGCCGAACTGGGGGGCAAGCCGTTTCTGAAGGACAAGACGTTGGTGCTGGTCGGCAGCGGCCGCGGCGAGCGCGAGCTCTACGTCGCCTGCGCCGGACTGAAGGCGCGCGGCTTCCGCGATGTGCGCGTGCTGCAGGGCGGCGTGCCGGCCTGGCAGGCGGCCGGGCGGCCGCTGCTCGCCCGCAGCGCGGTGCCCGACGAGACCCCGCGCCTCACGGCCGTCCAGTTGTGGGGCGAGAGCCATTTCGAGGCCAACCTCGTCCTCCTCCAGGCGGGCCAGTCCGGCCTGCGTTCGGGCCTGCCGCAGGGGCGCGAGGTCGCCGACCTGCGGCCGGCGACGCTGCAGGCCGCGGTGGCGGCGCAGCGCGGCAGCGGCAAGAAGCAGCGGCCCGTTGCCGCGCTGGTGCTGGTGGCCGCACCCGACACGCCGGCCGCCACGCTGGCGGACCTGCGCAAGGCCCTGGCGCCGCTGCCCTTGCTCGTCTATGCGGACGGCGTCGCGGCCTACACCGCGCGCATGCGCGAACAGCAGCAGGTGTGGTCCGCCCAGGCGCGCGGCCCGCGGCAACCGGCCTGCGGGACATGAGCCCGCGGGCGGCGCGGCGCCGGCTGCTTCTTGCGGGCTCGTCGGCCGCGCTGTGCGCCTGGCTGCAGCCCGCGCGCGCCGCCGCGGCGGCCGAGGGTGGGGCGGCACCCCGCCTGCTGCGCTTCACCCTCGGCTTCAGCAACCCCGGCGGCGAGGCCCTCGCGGACCAGGTGCTGTGGCTGTACGCGCCGATGGCGGACACGCCGACCCAGCACCTGCTGCGCGTCGACTGCGCCCTGCCGCACACGCTGTCGTCGGACACGCTGGGCCACAGCGTGCTGCGCCTGCCGCTGCCGGTGTTGCCGCCCTACGCGACCAAGCTGGTGCCGCTGGCCTTCGAGGTCGCGATGCGCGCCGAGCCGCAGCCGTCGCCGTTGGCCGACCCGGCGCCCTGGCTGAAGGCCGAGCGCTGGATCGAGGTCGACGATGCGCGCGTGCAGGCGGCCGCCGCCCCGCTGCGGCGTGCGACGCCGGCCGGGACGGCGCGCGCCGTGTACGACGAGGTGCGCCGCCGGCTGCAGTACGCCGGATACGTCGCCGACGACCTGGGGGCGCTGCAGGCGCTGCAGCAGGGGCGTGGCGACTGCACCGAGTACGCCGGCCTGGCGGTGGCCCTGGCACGGGCCAACGGCGTCCCGGCGCGCCGGGTGGGCGGCTACGTCACCGACGGCAGCGCGGCCCCGCGCGCCGAGGATTACCACGACTGGGCCGAGGTCCACGTCGACGGCGCGTGGCGGCTGCTCGATGCGCAGAAGGAGCATTGGCGCGATCCGGCCCAGCAGTACGTGGCCTTCCGCATCTACCGCGACGAGGCGATCAACCCGCTCGGGCTCGCGCATCGCTTCCGGGTCGACGGGCGGGTGCGTGTCCGGATGTAAAGCTCCCACGGTGGACGGCGGCGCGGTCGTCCGACACGCGCCGCGCGGCGTTGATCGCCGCAGGACCTCACAAGGACGAACCTCATGAAAGCAGTCTGGAAGTTGGCGCTCGCCCTGTGCGCCGCGATGGGCGCCGGTGCCGCGTCGGCCGATGTCACCTTCTTCGAGCACGACAACTTCGGTGGGCGCAGCTTCATCGCCCGCGACCCCTTGCCCGATTTCCGCAGCTTCGGCTTCAACGACCAGGCGTCGTCGGTGGTGGTGCGCGGCGAGCCGTGGGAGGTGTGCGAGCACGTCGAGTTCGGCGGACAGTGCTTCATCCTGCGTCCCGGCAGCTACCCCTCGCTGGGCTCGATGCGCATGAACGACCGGCTGTCGTCGGCGCGGCCGCTGGAGCGCGACCGCCACCACGGCGAAGACCGCTATGCACCGGTGCCGATGGGCGGGCAGATCACGTTCTTCGAGCACGACGGCTTCCAGGGCCGGGCGTTCAGCACCGACCGCGACGTCGTCAACTTCGACCGCTTCGGCTTCAACGACCGTGCCTCGTCGGTGATCGTGCTGGGCGAGCGCTGGGAGGCCTGCGAACACGCCGACTTCAGCGGGCGCTGCGTGATCCTGCGGCCGGGGCGCTATCCCGACCTGCGCTCGATGGGCCTGAACGACCGCCTGTCGTCGGTGCGCGCGCTGCACCCGGCGGCGCGCTTCGACGAAGGCCGCTATGCGCCGCCGCCGGCCCCGGTCTACGACTGGCGGCGCCGCCCGCAGGAGCGGGTCTACGAGGTGCCGGTGCTGTCGGTGCGGGCGGTGTATGCGGCGCCCAGCCAGCGCTGCTGGATCGAGCGCGAGCAGGTGGTGAAGAACGAGCGCGGCGACCCGAACGTCGGCGGCGCGGTGATCGGCGGCATCGTCGGCGGCATCCTCGGGCACCAGGTCGGCAGCGGCAGCGGGCGGGATCTCGCGACGGTGGGCGGGGCGGTGGCCGGCGCGGTGATCGGCGCCAACGTGGGCCGCGACGGCCGCAGCGTCGCGACGCAGGATGTGCAGCGCTGCGCCGCGGTGCCGGCCCAGGGCCGACCGGAGTTCTGGGACGTGGGCTACCAGTTCCGCGGCGTCGAGCACCATGTGCAGATGACGGCGCCGCCGGGACGCACGGTGATCGTCAACGACAACGGCGAGCCGCGGCTGTGAGGTAGCGGCTGCTTACACGATGGACGCGCCGTGTGCGCGTCCATCGCCGCGGGCGTTGCGATCCATCGGCCCGGCGAGGGGAGGGCGGCAGGAATCGTCAGCTTTCGCCGCCCAGGCGGTTCGTGACAAAGGGCACGCTTTCTGCATCCGTGCACGCACACTGTGAACGGATGCCGATGAACAAGACCCTGCAACGACGCCGCGGCCTGCTGGCGTTGGGATTCACCGCCGTGCTGGCGGCCTGTGGCGGAAGCGACGACAACGGCTCGTCGAACCCACCGCCGAGTTCGTCGGCACCTTCGCCTGCGCCCGCGCCGTCCCCCGCGCCGGCGCCGAGCCCTGCGCCGGCACCGAGCCCGGCACCGGCTCCTGCGCCGAGTCCTGCACCGGCCCCCGCGCCGTCTCCGGCCCCCGCACCGGCTCCCGCGCCGAGTCCCGCTCCGGCCCCTGCGCCTGCACCTGCACCGGCACCTGCACCCGGCCCGACCCCCGACACCGGCGCGACGCCGGACCTCGGCCCGAACGTGCTGGTGTTCGATCCCGCCACGCCGGCGGACACGCTGCAGTCGAAGGTGGATGCGGTCTTCAGGACCCAGGAGACGAACCAGTTCGGCACCGAGCGTTACGCGCTGGCCTTCAAGCCGGGCACCTACAAGGTCAACATCCGCGTCGGCTTCTACACGCAGGTGCTGGGCCTGGGCCTGTCGCCGGACGACGTGACGATCAACGGCCGCACGCAGGTGGACGCTGCGTGGTTCAACGGCAATGCGACGCAGAACTTCTGGCGCAGTGCCGAGAACCTGTCGGTGGCACCGCAGAACGGCGAGTCGCTGCTGTGGGCGGTGGCGCAGGCCGCGCCCTTCCGCCGCATGCACGTCAAGGGCAGCATGACGTTGGATCCGGGCGGCGGCTGGTCGAGCGGCGGCTTCATCGCCGACAGCAAGATCGACGGCAACGTCGGCTCGGGCAGCCAGCAGCAGTGGATCACGCGCAACGCCACGCTGGGCAGCTGGAGCGGCGGGGTCTGGAACATGGTGTTCGTCGGCACCGAGAACGCACCGGCCGGCAACGCCTGGCCGAACCCGCCGCACACCACGGTGGCGCAGACGCCGCTCGTGCGCGAGAAGCCGTTCCTGACGGTGGGCTCGGACGGCCGCTACAGCGTGCAGGTGCCGGCGGTGCGCAGCAACAGCCGCGGCACGAGCTGGGCCGCGGGGAGCGGGGCGTCGATGCAGAGCCTGCCGATCTCGGGCTTCTATGTCGCCAAGCCGGGCGTGAGCGCGGCGACGCTGAACGCGGCGCTGCAGGGCGGCAAGCACCTGCTGTTCACGCCGGGCGTGTACCACCTGGACCAGACGCTGAAGGTGACGAAGGCCGACACCGTGGTTCTGGGCCTGGGGCTCGCGACGCTGGTCCCGGACAACGGCGTGACGGCGATGCAGGTGGCGGACGTGGACGGCGTGAAGATCGCCGGGCTGCTGTTCGACGCCGGCACGACGAGTTCGCCGGCGCTGCTGGAAGTGGGGCCGTCGGGCAGTGCGGCCGACCATGGGCAGAACCCGACCTCGCTGCACGACCTGTTCTTCCGCGTGGGCGGGGCCGGGCCGGGCAAGGCGGACACGAGCCTGAAGATCAACAGCCGCCAGGTGCTGGGCGACCACTTCTGGATCTGGCGCGCCGACCACGGCGAGGGCGTGGGCTGGAACGTCAACACGACGCGCAACGGACTGGTCGTCAACGGCGCGGACGTGACGCTGTACGGCCTGTTCGTCGAGCACTTCCACGAGTACCAGACGGTCTGGAACGGCAACGGCGGGCGGCTCTTCTTCTACCAGAGCGAGATCCCGTACGACGTGCCGGACCAGGCGGGCTGGATGAACGGCGCGGCGAACGGCTATGCGTCGTACAAGGTCGGCAGCCAGGTGACGAGCCATGCCGCGACGGGGCTGGGCATCTACTGCTTCTTCCAGACCAACCCGCAGGTCAAGCTGGGCAGCGCGATCGAGGCGCCGACGGCGGCCGGGGTGCAGTTCTCGCGCATGGCCACGGTCTCGCTGGGCGGCAAGGGCGAGATCACGCATGTGATCAACGACCGCGGCGCGACGGTGAAGGACGGCGCGAACAACGCCTATCTGGATAGATAGGGCCCCCCAGTCGCTTCGCTTGCGCGGGGCGCTCAGGCCTTGAAGGTCACCCACGGTCGCAGTCGCGCGACGGTCGCGATCAGGCCGGCCTGTCGCTGCGCCTCGATCACCGGCCCGATCGGCTTGTAGGCCTCGGGCGCCTCCTCGATGCGACGCTCTTCGCGCAAGGTCACGCATTCCCAGGACGAGGATGTGTTGTCTCCAGAAACCTTGAGGGCCCGCGCCTCCTGCCGTCGCATCCGCCGCCCCGCACCGTGGCTGCAGGACCACAGCCAGTCGGCATGGCCCTTCCCCAGCGCGACGTAGGAGTCGTCGCCCATCGAGCCCGGGATCAGCGCCAGGTCACCGGCGCGCGCCGGCGTCGCGCCCTTGCGGTGGAGGTTGAGCCCACGCTCGCGCAGCACCACGTTGTGCGGCACATCGACGACGAGCCGCATGCCGTCGGCGCCGAACAGGCGCTGGAACTCGCGCCGCACCATTTCCGCCAGCACGACACGGTTGAGCCACGCATAGCGCGCCGCAACACCCATGGCTTGCAGATACTCGTCGGCCAGCGGCCCGGCCAGCGCATACAGCCGGCTCTCCGGATGGCGCACGCCGGCCGGCCAGGCCTCGCGGGCCCGGTCCATCCAGCGCAGGCCCACATGGAAGCCGACGTCGCGCGAGCCGCTGTGGATCATCACCACCACCTCGTCGCGCGCCAGCCCGGCCGCATGGGCGGCATGCCGGTCCATCACCTCGGCCACCACCTGCAGTTCGACAAAATGATTGCCCGAGCCCGGCGTGCCCAGGCAGGGGTCGCGGAAGCTCTCGCGACCGCCGACGAAGCCCGGCGGGGCATGCACGGAACTGGCCCCGATGTCCGCGAGACCGATGCACTGCGCCAGTTCGGCGGCCAGCCGGTCGGCGTTCACCTCGGCCCACAGCCCCTCGGGCCGCAGCCGATCGATGAAGGCCAGCGGACCGACGTCGAACAAGGCCCGGAAGGCATCGGTGCGGGTCGGTACGTTGCGCTCGTTCTCCAGCAGAACCGACTTGAGGCGCGCCAGCAGCGCGGAGCGGTGCGGCGCCACACGGTCCAGCCGCAGGCCGGTGCGCAGCAACCGCATGCCGCAGTTGATGTCGGTGCCGATCGCGGCCGGCACCACCACGTCGGCGGGCGTGGCGACGATGGCCCCGACCGGCGCAATCGCACCGGGGTGGAAGTCCGGCGTCGCGCAGGCGCGGCAGACGGCGCGCTCGCCCTGGGGCGTGCGCACCGAGGCGAAGGCGAGCAACTGCTTGACAGCCTTCTCCTCCAGCGGCAAGGCGGACGGCAGCAGGATGCTGGCATCGCCCTGTTCGTGGCGGACATGCCAGGTATCGCCTTCGCGGCGGACGTCGATGGCCGAGCGCGCAAATGCGCGCTGCAGGCGGGAAAGATTCAGGGACATGGTGCTGTGTGCAGAGCCCTGCGCGGAGGATGCGCACGGGCGGCAAGGAACGGCCCGTCGCGTCGCGGCGCCGGGCGAGGGTCCTGGTCTGCAGCAGCAGTCAGAGAGGAGGGCGCGATTCTAGCCTCCTGCGTCAGAATCCTCCAGGTGCGGCCGCGGGCCGCGAGGGAGATCACCGCATGCGCTTCGGCCGCTCCATGCTCGACCACTGGCTCCTCGACCCCGAGGCGGTCTACCTGAACCACGGCACCGTCGGCGTCACGCCCCGCCGCGTCCTCGCCGCCCAGCAGGCCCTGCGCGACGAGATCGAGCGCCACCCCGCCCGCTTCATGTTCCGCGAGCTGATGAGCCTGGAGCTCCAGCCCGCGGGGCCGGCCCAGCCTGCGCTCACGCGGCTGCGCTGCGCCGCCGAGCAGGTCGGCGCCTTCCTCGGCGCGAAGGCCGACAACCTCGTCTTCGTCGACAACGCCAGCGCCGGTGTCAGCGCCGTGCTGCGCTCGCTGCCGCTCGCGGCCGGCGACGAGATCGTGCTGTTCGACCATGCCTACGGCGCCGTCTCGCGCGCGGCCGGCTTCGTGGCACGCGAGCGCGGCGCGACCGTCGTCACCGTCGCGCTGCCCTTCCCGCTCGCCGACCCCGAGGACTGCGGCCCCCTGCTGGAGGCCGCCTTGACGCCGCGCACCCGGCTCGTCATCCTCGACCACGTCACCTCCGACACCGCGCTCGTTCTGCCCGTCGCGCGGCTGGCCGCGCTGTGCCATGCGCATGGCGTGCCGGTGCTCGTCGACGGCGCCCATGCGCCCGGGGCCATCGCCCTCGACATCGAATCCCTCGGCGCCGACTGGTACGTCGCCAATCTCCACAAGTGGGCCTTCGCGCCGCGCGGCTGTGGCCTGCTCTGGGCCGCGCCGCAGCGCCAGGCCGGCCTGCATCCGCCGGTGATCTCGTGGGGCCTGGACGTCGGCTGGCAGCAGGAGTTCGCCTGGACCGGCACCCGCGACCCAACCCCCGCCCTGTGCGCGCCGGCGGGCATCGCCTTCATCACCGAGGTGCTCGGCGAGCAACCCATGCGCGACTACAAGCACGCGCTGGTCTGGCGCGCCGCGCAGTCCCTGTCGCGCCGCTGGGGCCGCGACTGGACCCAGCCCGAGTCGCTCACCGAATGCATGGCGACCGTGCCCTTGCCCGCGCGCCTGGCCCAGGGCGACGCGGCCGTGGCAGGGCGCCTGCGCGACTGGCTGCTCGCCGAGCACCGCATCGAGGTCCCCATCATCGTGCGCAATGGGCGGCTCTGGGTGCGTGTCTCGGCACAGGTCTACAACGACGACGAGGACATTGAACGCCTCGCCCACGCCATCGATGCGGCCACGAACGCCTGAGCATGGCCACCTCCACGCCGGACATTGCCGCCATCGCCGCCGGGGCGCGCCGCTTCGCCACCGCCCGCGCCTGGGAGACCTGGCTGAAGAAGCAGCACGCCGCCTCGGACGGCCTGTGGTTGCTGATCGCCCGCGCCGGCGTGAAGCCCGGCTCCGTCAGCTATGCCGAGGCGCTGGAGGTGGCGCTGTGCTACGGGTGGATCGATGGCCAGAAGCGCAGCCTCGACGATCAGCACTGGCTGCAGCGCTTCACGCCGCGGCGCGCGCGCAGCATCTGGTCCAAGGTCAACCGGGAGAAGGTGGCGCGCCTCGTCGCGGAAGGCCGCATGCAGCCCGCCGGCCAGCGCGAGATCGACCGCGCCCGCGCCGATGGCCGCTGGGACCAGGCCTACGACTCGTCGCGCACGGCCACGGTCCCGCCCGACCTGCAGGCGGCGCTCGAGGCCCGGCCCGCGGCCGCGGCCTTCTTCGCATCGCTGAACAGCGCCAACCGCTTCGCCGTGCTCTGGCGCGTCCAGACCGCGAAAATGTCCACGACTCGCGAGCGGCGCATCGCCACCCTGGTCGATATGCTCGCCCGACAGGAGAAGATCCATCCATGATGTCGATGCCTGGCGCAACACCTGCTTCAGTTCCCGTCATCTTCAAAGGAGGCGGGATGGGCGCGTGACATTTTTCACGGGCATGCACGATGTCTGACAACACCCTGTCGGGGACCGTGTGCGCTCGGATCAAATGCACGGCCACGCCGGACCCGCAGCGATGATCCTCCCGACCATGACGAAGCCCCGCGTACCCCAACCCGATTTCGGACCCACGACGCAGTTCGACACCGTGCCGGCCACCGACGTGCTGCTGGCCGGTGCCCGCGTCGGCGGCTTCCGCATCGTCGAGCTGCTCGGCCGGGGCGAATCGGGCGTGGTCTACCTGGCGCTCGATTCCTCGCTGCAGCGCCAGGTGGCGATCAAGGAATACTTCCCCGGCCGGCTCGCCGAGCGCGGCGACGACCTGCGGGTGGTCCCGCGCCGCCATGTCGACGCGAAGTTGTTCGAGGCAGGGCGCCAGGCCTTCATCCAGCGCGCCAAGCTGTTCGCGCGCTTCGACCATCCGGCGCTGGTGCGGGTGCAGAGCTTCTGGGAAGAGAACGGCACCGCCTACCTGTCGATGAGCTTCGTGCCCGGAACGCCGCTCGGCGCCGCGCTGAAGGCGCTGCCGCGCGCACCCGACGAGGCCTGGCTGCGGGCGTTGCTGACGCCGCTGCTCGACGCGGTCGACCTGCTGCATGCGGCCCAGTGCCATCACGGCGGCATCTCGGCGGATGCGATCGTGGTGCGCAACGTCGGCGTGCCGGTGCTGCTGGGCAGCACGCCGCCGACGCTGGACGAAAAGCCGCTCGCGCCCCCGGGCCCGTGGACGGACTTGCGCGCGCTGGCGAGCCTGCTGCACGCCGCCGTCACCGGGCAGGCGGCGCTCGGGGCCGCCGTGCCGCGCGTGCACCGCCCCCTGACCGGGCTGCCCTACAACCCGCGCTTCCTGTCCGGCATCGACCGCGCCCTGTCGGTCGACCCCCGCCAGCGCCTGCGCAGCGTCGCCGAGTTTCGACGCTGCCTGGGCTGGGCCGAGGCGAGCGCGGCAGCCGCGCCCGCGGCCGCCGCGCCGGCTGCCGCCCGCGCGGCGGCGCCTGCCGGCTATGCGGACCGGCCGCAGCAGCCGGCCGCCGCACCGGCACAGCGCCCGCCGGCCCCACCGCGCCCCGGCGCGCGCAGCGAGCCCGGCTTCGGCGATTCGCGTTTCCAGTCCCGCTTCGACGAGGTGCCGGTGCCGGCCCCCCCGCCGCCGCGCCGGGCCGGCCTGTGGGTGGTGCTGCTGTGCGCTGCGGCCCTGGGCGGCGGCGCGGTGTGGCTGCAGATGAACAAGTCGCGCGCCGCGAAGGCGGCCGCGCCGAATGCGGCGCCGGCCGCCGTCGCCCCCTTGGCGGCCCCGCCGGCCGTGCCGCAGGCCGCGGTCCCCCTCGTCGCCGAGCCAGTGCGCGCCCCGGAAGCGAGCGACGGCACGCCGGCCGAGAGCGAAGGCGCGCCGGCCGCGCCGGCCGCGCTGGCCGCGCCCCTGCCCGAGGCGGCGGCACCGAAGATCCTTGCCCCCGACCCGCTGCCCGGCGGCGGATCGGCGGTCGCCGCGGTGGTGGCCGAAGCAAGCAGCCCGCGCGCCGCCTGTGGCGCGCGCACGAACTTCGCGTTGCTCTACTGCCTGCAGACGCAATGTGCCCGGCCGCAGTTCGCCCGCCATGGACAGTGCGCCGAACTGAAGCGCAGCGGCGACCTGCGGTAGCTTTGCCTCGGCGACACGCCGGAACTCCGCTTCTCGGCCGGGTTACTCAGCGCCCGGCTGGCACGCCAGGGTCGTGCCGCCGATCCACGGCGAGAGACCAGCATGAGGCGCTTCCCCCCTTCCCGGACCGTTGTCGCAACCTGCTCCTCCCAGGCTCCGGAGGCGCCCCGCCCCGCCGGCCGCCCGCACCGCTGCGCATGGCGACCGCGCCCGGCCGCCCGCCCACCGGCCTCCGCTCCCGCCCTGCCGCCCGTGACCGGCTGCCACAACATCACCGTGCCGGACGAGGCGACGCGCGATGAACTGCTTCATCTGCTCGTCGGCTGGCGGCGTGCCGCCGCGCGGCAAGGAGAATCGCTGGTGCAGTTCGCGCGCCGACGGCTGTTTGGCGCCGACCCCGGGACGGACCGCGGCCCGCCGGCCCCCGAGGCGCCTGCGGCGGAGGTCTGCCGCCGCGCCACGATCGAAGAGATCGCTGCCCTCGCGCAACCGGTGGTGCGCATCGTTCTCTTTGCGCCCGACACCCTGGACGACATGGGCCAGTTGATGAAGGACTGGACACGCCTGGCGGACGGCAGTGCCGAATCCTTTCTCCGCATCGGTCGGCAATGCCTGCTGGGCCACCCTGGCGATGACCCGATGCGGCGAATGCCGGCCGCGGGCCTGGTGAAGCGCCCGATCCAGTAGCAGCCAGCCCGCCTACCAGCCCAGGGCCGCGTGCACTGTGGCCAGCGTCGGCAGCGGCGCCACCGCGCCGTGGCCCAGCGTGCTGAGTGCCGCCGCCACGTTCGCCATGCGGGCCGCCTCGTCCAGCGTGTCGCCGGCCGCCAGCCGCGCCAGCAGCGCCCCCGCGAAGCAATCGCCGGCGCCGGTCGCATCGACCGCCTGGACCGCATGCGGCGCGATCAAGCGGGCACCGTGGCCGTCGGAGACCAGGCAGCCGGCGGCCCCGAGCTTCAGGGCGACGCGCTTCGCCCCCTGGTCGTGCGACCAGCGCAGGATGTCGTCGTGGCGCAGCAGCCCGGTGAGGGCCGCGACTTCGTCGATGCTCGGGAAGAAGAGATCGCAGTGCGCCAGCGTCTCGCGCGCGATCGCGAGCGCGCGGGGCGCCGGCCACAACGCCGGGCGGAAGTTCAGGTCGTAGCTGATGCGCGTGCCGGCCTGGCGTGCGCGTGCCATCGCCTCGAACACGGTGTCGCAGGCCGAGCTGCTGATGGCCTGCGAGATGCCCGAGCAGTGCAGCCAGTGCGCGCCCTGGACCAGGCCCGGCGGCAGCTCGACCGGGCGCATGCGGCTCGCGGCGCTGCCGGTGCGGCGGTACGAGAAGCGGTGCCCGCCCTCGCCGTGGGTGACGAAGTAGAGGCCGGTCTCGGCGCCGGCCACCCGCAGCACGCCCTGGGTCGTGATGCCTTCCTTGCGCCACAGGCCCAGCAGCTGCTCGCCGAAGACGTCGTCGCCGACCTGGGTCACGTAGCCGGTGCGCGCGCCCATGCGGGCGGCGGCGATCGCGCAGTTCGAGGTGTCGCCGCCGAAGCCGGCCAGGTAGCGGCCGTCGGGCTGCTGGTTGAACTCGACCATGGCCTCGCCCAGCGCCAGCACGTCGAGCGCCTTCTCTTCCATCCGTTCAGGCGGCATGCGCGCTCCCCCGGGTCAACATGCGTCCGGCGCGCTGCAGCACGCGGCCGCGGTCGCCGGCGCCGAACGAGCGCGCGCCGTTGACCCAGACCGCCTCGATGCCGACGCTCGGGCTGATGGGCACATCATAGGTGGCGGTGTCGGCGACGGTGGCCGGGTCGAACAGCACCAGGTCGGCAAGCAGGCCCGGCCGAAGCAGGCCGCGCTCGGCGATGCGGAAGTTGCGCGCGGTCAGGCCGGTCATCTTGTGCACCGCCTGCTCCAGCGTGAAGAGCTGCCGCTCGCGCCAGTAGCGGGCCAGCACCCGGGGGAAGGCGCCCCACAGCCGCGGGTGCGGGTGCCGGTCGTGCGGCAGGCCGTCGGAGCCGATCATCGTGCGGGGATGGGCGATGACGCGCTCGACGTCCTCCTCGTGCATCTGGAAGTAGCAGGCCCCGCCGGGCTGGAGGCGGCGGCAGGCGGTCTTCTGGTCCACGCCCCAGTCCTCGGCGATGGCCGAGAGCATGCGGCCGGTGTGCTCGGGATGGGTGTCGCTCCAGGTCAGCATGACGTCGATCACCCCGTCGACCAGGTCCTCGCGCAGCACCGTGGAACCGGCGACGTAGGGGTAGACGTCCATCGCGACCGGCTGGCGCGCCCCCAGCGCGTCGATCAGCGGCAGGGTCTCGCGGGTGCGGCCCCATTGCGAGGGACCGGCGCACTTGTGGTGCGAGATCACGAGCGGCACGCCGGCCTCGAAGGCCGTGTCGCCGGCCTCGTGCAGGGCCTCGATGATCTGCGCCATCTCGCTGCGCAGGTGGGTGGCGTAGATGCCGCCGTGGCGGGCGACGATGCGGGCGAGCCCGGTCACCTCCTCGGCCGGCGCGGGGTAGGCCTCTTCGTAGAACAGCCCGGACGACAGGCCGTGCGCGCCGGCGGCCAGGCATTCCTCGAGCAGGGCGGCCATGCGCCGGCGTTCGTCGGCGTTGGCGGGGCGGCCGAGGTCGGCGAGGGTGGCGAAGCGCAGCGTCGTGTGGCCGACCAGCGCGGCGACGTTCAGCGCGGGGCGGGCGGCCTGCACCGCCTCGCGGTAGGCGGCCATGCCGGGGTAGCGGAAGGAGGCGGCGCCGAGCAGGTTGAGCGGCGGCTTCGCGGCGTCGGTGACGTAGGGCGCGAGCGAGATGCCGCAGTTGCCGGTGACCACGGTGGTGATGCCCTGGGACAGCTTGGGCAGGCAGTCGGGGTCGCGCAGCACGATGGCGTCGTCGTGCGTGTGGGCGTCGATGAAGCCGGGGGCGATGGCAAGGCCGCGGCAGTCGACGATGTCGAGGTCGCTCGGCAAGAGGCCCGCCGGCAGGCGCTTGCGCAGGTCGACGCCGGTGCGCAGGATGCGGTCGCCGGCGACGAGGACGTCGCCGTCCCATGACGGGTCGCCCGAGCCGTCGATGACGCGGGCGTTCTCGAACAGGGTGGCGCGCATCATGACGACCCCTCGTCCGACGGGGTCGTCGGCCACTCCCCCGGGGGGAGGGCGGGCCGGCTTGGGAGCGGCCCGGCGCTCGGCCCGCCGGCCCCTACGCCGCCGCCGTCCCAGCTCTGCAGGGGGTGGGTGTGCACGTCGATGCCGTGGCGTTGCAGGGCCTCGCGGGCGTAGCGCAGGCGTTGCACGGCGGGTTCGCCGCGGCGCTGGGCGACCAGCACGGTGAGGATCTCGATCACGGTCAGGTGGGTGAGGTAGGCGTCGATGCCGACGTGCATCACGGCGTCGTCGGGCACGCTGAGGGCGATCAGCATGTCGGCGCGTTCGGCGAGCGGGGTGCCGGGGCGGGTGATGCAGATCGCCTTGGCGCCCTGGGCGCGCGCGATGTCGACCGAGTCGAGCAGCGAGGGCATGCCCCCGACATGCGAGATGGCGATGACGGCGCCGCGCGCATCCTGGGCGGCGGCGGCCACCTGCTGCAGGTGGTAGTCGGCCCAGGCATTGGCCGACAGGCCGAGGCGGAACAGCCGGGCCTGCAGGTCCTGGGCCATGAACCACGAGGTGGAGCCGGCGCCGTAGAGGTCGATGTGGCGGGCGAAGGCGAGCGCGTCGACGGCGGCGTCGAGGGCGGCCATGTCGAGCTGCGAGCGCACGCCGGCGACGGAGGCGGCGGCGCTGCGCGAGATCTTCGCGACGACCTCGTCGGCGCGGTCCTCGATGTTGACGCGGCGGTGCAGCGGCGAGCCGCCGAGGGCGAGCGCGTGGGCGAGCGCGAGCTTGAACTCGCGCAGGCCGGCGAAGCCCAGGTCGCGGCAGGTGCGCATGACGGTGGGCACGGAGCTGCCGGCGCGTTCGGCAAGGGACTCGAAGCTTTCCTCGAGCACGCGGTCGGGGTCCTCGAGGATGAGGTCGAGGATGGCCCGGCGCGCGGCGGGCGCGGCCGCGCGCGCATCGGCGACGTTCTCGAGCAGGCTCTTCGTCATGGCGTCTTCAGAAGTGCGTCGCGACGGCGTCGCTGATGCGGTAGTCGTCCTCGACGATGGGCATCCAGTGCCACTTGTCGAAGGTGGTGCAGGGGTGCGAGATGCCGAGCCCGATGCGTTCGCCGACGGCGGGGGCCGCGGACTCGCCGGCAGCCGCATCCCAGCGCAGGTACGCGTGCTGGTCGTTGAGGCCGGTGATCGACCAGCCGGGCGGCACGGCGGCGGGCTGCAGGCTGCCGCGGGCGGCGCGCGCGATGGGCACGGGCAGGGCGAGATCGAAGGAGATGTCGCGCTTGCCGACGGCGAGGATGGCGAGGCCGGGCTCGGGGCGCGACTGCACGAGGGCCCAGACCTCCATGGCGGGGCGCAGGGTCTCGTCGCAGCCGCAGCCCAGGCGTTCCTCGACGCGGTTCACCATGCGCTTGTAGAAGCCGTGGTCGTGGGTGACGTAGCAGCCCGAGCGCAGCAGGCCGCGCACGGGCCGGCCGAGCGAGGGGGTGAGGCGCCCGGCGACGAGGTCAAAGATGGCCGAGCCGCCGGCCGAGAGCAGCACCTCGTCGGTGTCGAACCAGCCGGCGGCGTCGGCGGCGCGGGCGATGGCCTCGACGCGGTCCATGAAGCCGGTGGCGTAGGCGGTGTCGGCGGCGGTCTCGCCCTGGGCGCCCAGGCCTTCGTAGCACTCGATGCCGGCGAGGCGCACGGCGGGGCTGTCGTGCAGGCGGCGGGCGAGGGCGAGCGCCTCGTCCTGGGTGCGTACGCCGCTGCGGCCGCCGGCGGCGCCGACCTCGAGCAGGACCTCGAAGGGCCGGGCGCCGGGGTGGGCGCCGAACCATTGCTCGATGAGCTCGAGCTGGGCGATCGAGTCGACGAGGAAGACGATGCGCAGCCCGGCGTGGCCCTGCAGCAGGGCCTGGATCGCGGCGAGGTCGCTGGCCTGCACGACCTGGTTGGCGATGACGGTGCGGCGGGCGCCGGCGGCGACGCCGATGGCGAGCTGCTGCACGGTGGCGAAGGTGAGGCCCCAGGCGCCGGCGTCGAGCTGGCGGCGGAACAGCTGGGGCGACATCGTCGTCTTGCCGTGCGGCGCGAGGGCGATGCCCCAGGCCTGCGTGCGCTGCTGCATCCAGGCGATGTTGTGCTCCAGGGCCTCGCGCTTGAGCACGGCGATGGGGTAGGGCAGGTCGCCGGCCAGGACGTTCCATCCTGCGCCGGCGATCTCGCTCCGGCGATGCGGGGCGGCGGTCAGGGGGTAGCCCTTGAGGCCGGGCTGCAGCAGGGGGTCGATCAGTTCGTTCGTCATGGGGGCTCTCACAGGATGCACGCGGACAAGCGACCGCCGCCCTTGTCGGCCAGGGGAGGAATCGCCGCCGCGCACGCCTCGGTCGCATGCGGGCAGCGCGTGCGGAACACGCAGCCCGAGGGCGGGTTCAGGGGGCTCGGGATGTCACCCTTCAGCGGGATGATCTCGGTCTTGTCCAGCGGGTCCGGCTTCGGGCTCGCGGCCAGCAGCGCCTGCGTGTACGGGTGCAGCGGCTTCGCGAACAGCTCGGCCGTCGTCGACACCTCCATCACCCGCCCCAGGTACAGCACCACCACCCGGTCGCACAGGTACTCGACCACGTCCAGGTCGTGCGAGATGAAGAGCATCGTCAGCGACAGCCGCTCGCGCAGCTCCGCCAGCAGGTTGATGACCTGCGCCTGGATGGACACGTCCAGCGCCGACAGGGGCTCGTCCGCCACGATGAACTCCGGCTCCACCGCGAGCGCCCGCGCAATCCCGATGCGCTGCCGCTGGCCGCCCGAGAACTCGTGCGGGAAACGGCTCGCATGCTCGGCGCGCAGCCCCACCAGGTCGAGCAGCTCGGCCACGCGTTCCTTGCGCCGCCCCTTGGCGAGGCCATGCGTCGCCAGCGCCTCGTCGAGGATCGCGCCGATGCGCATCTTCGGGTTCAGGCTCGCGTACGGGTCCTGGAAGATGATCTGCAGCTTGCTGCGCAGGTGCCGCATGCGCCCGGCCGACAGCGCGCCCAGGTCCTCGCCCCGGTACAGCACCTGGCCGTCCGTGCGCTCGATCAGGCGCAGCACCGTGCGGCCGATCGTGCTCTTGCCCGACCCCGACTCGCCCACCAGCCCCAGCGTCTCGCCCGCGCGGATCGCGAACGACACGTCGTCCACCGCGCGCACCGGCCGGTCCGGCGTGCCGAAATAGCGCTTCAGGCGCCGGACCTCGATCAACGGCGTCTCGTCGTGGCCGCCGCTCATGCCGCGCTCCGTTCGTCGGCGGCCGGCACGCGGATGCAGCGCGCCTGGCGCTGGTCGCCGGTTGCCACCAGCGCCGGCACACCCCCCTGGCAATCCGGCACCGCCTGGTCGCAGCGCGGCTCGAAGGCACAGCCCGGCGGCGGCGCGAGCGGGCTCGACACCTGGCCGCGGATCGCGAACAGCCGCTTAGTGCGTGCCGGCCCCGGCCGGTGCGCCTTGCCCGGCAGGCAGGCGAGCAGGCCCTGCGTGTACGGATGCGCCGGGCTCGCGAACAGCGGCCGCACCGGCGCCGACTCGACGACCCGCCCGGCATACATCACCACCACGTCGTCCGCATGGTGCGCGACCACGCCCAGGTTGTGCGTGATGAACAGGATGCTCATGCCGGTCTCGGCCTGCAGCCGCCGCATCAGCACCAGGATCTGCGCCTGGATCGTCACGTCCAGCGCCGTCGTCGGCTCGTCCGCGATCAGCAGCGTCGGGTCGCAGGCCATCGCCAGCGCGATCATCACCCGCTGGCGCATCCCGCCCGACAGCTGGTGCGGGTACTCGTGCAGGCGTTGCGCCGCCGCCGGGATCTCCACCAGGTCGAGCATGCGCTTCGCATGCGCGAGCGCCGCCGCCCGGCCGAGCCCCTTGTGCAGGCGCACGCTCTCGGCGATCTGTTCGCCGACCGTGAACACCGGGTTCAGGCTCGTCATCGGCTCCTGGAAGATCATCGCCAGCTCGTTGCCGCGCAGCGCGCGCATGCGCGCATCCGGCAGCGCCAGCAGGTCGACGCCTTCGCCGGCGCGCGTGACGAAGCGCGCCTCGCCCGCCACCTGCGCCCGCGCCGTCTTGGGCAGCAGCCGCATCAGCGTCAGGCTCGTCACCGACTTGCCCGAGCCGGATTCGCCCACCAGCGCGGTCGTGCGGCCCGGGTCGATGCGGAAGCTCACGTCCGCGACCGAGCGCACCAGGCCGTCTTCCGTCGGGAAGCAGGTGCTGAGGCCGGTCACGGCCAATCGGGGAGGGGTGCTCATCACAGCGTCTTCTTCAGCTTCGGGTCCAGCAGGTCGCGCACGCCGTCGCCGAGGATCTGCAGCGACAGGGCGGTGAAGATGATCGCGAGCCCGGGGAACAGCACCACCCAGAACGCCCGGTCGGCGTACTGCTGGCTGCCGGCGACCATCGTGCCCCAGGTGGGGATCTCGGGCGGCACGCCGACGCCGAGGAAGGACAGGCCGGCCTCCGCGAGGATGGCGTACGCGAAGATGAACGACACCTGCACGAGGATCGGCGACAGCAGGTTGGGCAGGATGTGGCGCCACAGGATGCGCGAGGTGCGCACCCCCAGCGCCCGCACCGCCTCGACGAACAGCAGCTCGCGCACCACCAGCGTCGACGCCCGCACCACCCGTGCCACCCGCGGCGTGTACACCAGCACCAGCGCCAGCACCACGTTCAGCAGCGAGGCGCCGAGGATGGCCACCAGCGCGATCGCGAGCAGGATGTCGGGGAAGGACATCATCGCGTCCACCAGCCGCATCAGCGGCGTGTCGAGGCGGCGGAAGAAGCCCGCCACCAGCCCCAGCAGCGTGCCCAGCAGCACCGAGCCCAGCGCGGTCAGCGCCGCGATGGCCAGCGAGTAGCGGGCGCCGTGCACGATGCGGGCATACAGGTCGCGGCCCAGCTCGTCGGTGCCGAGCAGGTGGGCGGCGCTCGGGGCCTTGAGCCGGTCCAGCACCGCGGTGTCGTTCGGGTCGGCCGAGGCCACCCAGGGGGCGGCCAGGGCGAGCACCGCGATCGCGAGCAGCACGATCGCCGACAGCATCACGATGCGGCGGTGCATGAGCTGGCGCAGGAGGCGGAGTCCAGGGGTCATAGTTTCACCCGCGGATCGACAGCCACGTACAGCAGGTCGATCGCGAAGTTGATCAGCACGTAGATCGCCGCGATCACCAGCAGCGCGCCCTGGATCACCGGGTAGTCGCGCCGCAGCACCGCGTTGACCACCAGGTTGCCGATGCCGGGCAGGCCGAACACCGTCTCGGTGACGACCGCGCCGCCGATCATCAGCGCCACCGTCAGGCCGAGCACGGTGACGATCGGCACCAGCGCGTTGCGCAGCGCATGCTTGAGCACCACGCGCCCCTCCGACAGGCCTTTCGAGCGCGCGGTGCGCACGTAGTCCTCGCCCAGCACGTCCAGCATCGAGGCGCGCGTGAAGCGGATGATGAGCGCCGAGTTCAGCACCCCTAGCACCGTCGCCGGCAGCAGCAGCGCATGCAGGCGCTCGGCGAGCGGCGCGTCCGGCGCGCCGTAGCCCGACACCGGGAACCAGCCGAGCGACACCGCGAACAGCTGGATCAGCACGATGCCGAACCAGAAGCTCGGGATGCTGGCGCCCAGCATCGCCGCGCCGGTGACGACCTGGTCGAGCCAGCGCCCGCGGTACACCGCCGACACGATGCCGGCCGGCACGCCGATCAGGGCGGCGATCGTCACTGCCAGCAGCGCGAGCAGCGTGGTCGGCTCGGCGCGCTCCCACAGGGCCTGGGTCACCGGCCGCTGCAGGAAGATCGACTGCCCCAGGTTGCCGTGCAGCACCTCGCCCAGCCAGTAGGCGAACTGCACCGGCAGCGGCTTGTCGAGGCCGTATTCCTTCTGCACGCGGGCGATGTCCTCGGCGGTGGCCTGGTCGCCCAGCAGCACCGCGATCGGGTCGCCCGAGGCGGCGCGCGTGAGCACGAACACCATCACCGCGACGATGGCGAGCACCGCCAGCATGCCGGCGACGCGGGAGGCGAGATAGCGGTGCATCGATGGCAGCTTCGTCGCGGGCTTACTTGACGCGGGCGTTCCAGAAGAACGGCCAGGTCGACGGCACGTAGCCGTCGAGCGAGGTGTTGCGCGCCGACAGGCCGTTGAAGCGGCCGACGTTGATGTACGGCACCTCGTCGTAGACCACCTGCTGCACCTTGCCCCACAGCGCGCCGCGCTTCGCCGCATCGGTCTCCTGGTTGAAGGCCGCGAGCGCCGCCTGCTTGGCGGGCGAGCTCCACCAGCCCGGCGCGCCTTCGCCGAGCTGCGGCGGCGAGAGCATCGGCTCGGGGAACTGGCCGGAGTGGGTGATGTACAGGTCCCAGAGCTTGGAGTCGTTGCGGCGCTGCACCAGCGTCGCCCAGTCCACCACGTTCAGCTCGACCTTGAAGCCGGCGCGCTTGAGCTGCTCGGCCATCAGCAGGGCCATGTTGTAGTGGAAGTCGTACTGGCGGCTCGTCAGCACGCGCACCGGCTCGCCCTTGTAGCCGGCCTTCTCGGCATCCTCCTTCGCCTTGCGGGCGTTGCGCTGGTTGTAGGCGTCGGTGCCGGCGGTGGAGAAGAAGGGCGAGCCTTTCGGGAAGTGGTTGCCTTCGGCGCTGAAGAAGCGCGTGTCGCCGAAGCCGGCGGCCAGCATCTCGCCCTCGCCGATGGCGGTCTGCAGGGCGCGCCGCACGCCCACGTTGGCGGCCACGCCTTCCTTGGTGTTGAGCACCAGGTAGGGGAAGCCGAAGGCCGGGGTCAGGATGGGCACGGTCTTGCCCGGCGCCTTCTCGAGGCGCGACAGGGCCTCCACGGGCAGCAGGTCGGCGAAGTCGTACTGGGCGGCGAGCGCGCCCTCGACGCGGGTGTTGGCGTTGGGCACCGGCACGAAGCGCAGCTCCTCGATCAGCGCCTCGCGCTTGCCGGCGTAGCCGCTCGCGGCTTCCTTGCGGGGGCTGTACTTGTCGAAGCGCGTCAGCAGCACGTAGGCGTCGGGCTTGCGCTCCTTGAAGCGGTAGGGGCCGGTTCCGACGAAGTCCTTCAGCGGGCTCGCGATCGAGTCCTTCGCCATGATCGCGGCCATGCCGCTCGGCAGCGCGAGCTGGGCGAGCAGCGGCGCATACGGGTTCTTCAGCACGATCTGCACGCCGTGCGTGCCCTGGGCCTTGAGGCTGTCCAGTTCCTTGGCGACGGCCTTGCCGCGCGGCGCCTGCTCCATCCAGCGCTGCAGGCTCGCGACGACGTCGTCGGCGTTCAGCTCGCGGCCGCTGTGCAGCTGCACGCCCTTGCGCAGGGCGATGGTGTAGGTCTTGCCGTCGGCGCTGATCTTCGGCAGCGCCTCGGCCAGCATCGGCACCACGTTCCACTTCGCATCGAAGGTGTAGAGCGGTTCGTAGACGTGCTGCATGATGGTGCCCACCAGGTCGGCGGTGGAGGCCATCGGGTCCAGCGTCTGCGGCTCGCCCACCATCGCGAGCGTCGCGAAGTTGCGGCCCGGGCCCTGGGCCAGCGACGGCCCGGAAGCGCCGAGCAGGCAGGCGGCCAGGCCCATCGCCGCGGGCAGCGCGAGCAGGGTGCGGCGGGGGAGCAGGGCGGGACGGGTCATGGCGGATCTCCAGGGGTCGGAACAGCGGATCTCTGAATATTCTGAAAATTATTTTCAGAACGACGCGACTATGGAGCAAAGCGCGTGCCAGAAGATCGGGGTTTTCCCGCGATGCGCTGGGCTAAACTGAAAGTAGATTTCACACGCGTGGTGCAAGCTTGCACCGTTTCGATCGGATCCGATCCAAGAAGGAGTCCTCATGCCCCTCGAGTACCTGGGTGCCCCGCCGGTGGCGTCCGACCGCCAGGCGCGGCCGTTTTCTCCGGCGGTACGCGCCGGCGATTTCATCTATGTGTCCGGGCAGGTGCCGGCGAATGCCGAGGGCGAGATCGTCGCCGGCGGCATCGAGGCGCAGACGCGGCAGGTGATGGAGAACCTGAAGGCGGTGCTGGCGCTGGCCGGTGCCACGTTCGACGACGTCTGCAAGAGCACCTGCTGGCTGCAGGACGCGCGCGACTTCGGTGCCTTCAACCGCATCTACATGAGCTACTTCCCGAACGGGAAGCCGGCGCGGTCGACGACCGAGGCCAGGCTAATGGTGGATGCGAAGGTCGAGATCGACGTGGTGGCGTACAAGCCAGTCCGCTGATCGTCGCCTGGCGAAAAACGGTACAAATGGACTGCTGCTGAGCGATCGTCGATATGTCTTAATTGCCGCTTTATCGAGCTAAAGAGGCAAATATGATGTCCATGGCGTACAGTTCGGTCCATGGCGGGTCCTGGTGGGCACGCTGCCCGAACGCGAGAAGTCATGCGCCGTCCCGAAGCCGCCTTTGCGAGCCCCGCGTCCATCGAAGTCGCCCGCCAGCTGGGAAGCGCGGTGCGGTCGGCGCGGCTTGCGCGCAATCTGACCCAGGCGGATTTTGCGGAGCGCGCCCGCATGAGCCTCGCGACTTTGCAGCGAATCGAACGCGGCGACCCGGCCGTGAGCCTGACGTCGTGGCTGTCGGCGATGGAGGTCGCATCGATCCTCTCGTTGCTGAAGCGCGTTGCGGATCCGCAAGCCGATGCCGGCGGGCGGGCGCGCCGGCAACTCGAGGAACGTCAGCGGGCCACCGGTTCGAGAGGCAAGGCCTCCGGAACGGACCCCTATGACTTCTGAATTCAAGGGCGTCATCTTCGCCTACCTTGCGGGAGAGGCCGGCGCGGTGCCGGCAGGCCAGGTGTCGATCTTCGAAGAAGGATTGCGTGTTGCCGCGTCGTCCTTTGGTTGGGGGGCGCGATACCTGCAGCGTCCCAACGCCATCCCCTTGGACGCGGCGAGCCTGTCGTTGGAGGGCGCCGAGCCGGGATCGCAGCGGGTGGTGGAACCGACGAACGGCCTGGAATTCTTCGGTGCGGTGCGCGATGCGATGCCGGACATGTGGGGACGCCGGGTCATCGAGAACCTGCTCAAGGTGCCTTCGAACTCGTTGCCCGAAACTCGCTACCTGATGGAGGCGGGCTCCAACCGGTTTGGTGCGCTCGACATACGCCCGGGCTTGCAGCATGAGGAAACGCGAGGACGCCTGACGCCGGTCTCTGACCTGCGCTACCTGATGGATGCGGCGGATCGCGTGATGCGCAGCGAGCCGGTGCCGCAGGAACTGGCCCAACTCTTCGACGCGGGGCCGAGCATGGGTGGAGCGCGGCCGAAGGCGGTGGTGGTGAAGGACGCGAGGCAATACCTTGCGAAGTTCCCCGCGGCGGACGATCGCTTCAACATCCCGGCCGTCGAGCGCGCGACCCTGGAGCTGGCGCGCACCTGTGGCCTGACGGTGCCTGCGACCGATATCCTGCGCCTGCCGGATGGCCGGGACGTGATGCTGATCGAGCGCTTCGACCGCGTCGCATGCGCGGACGGCTTCGCGCGTCGACATGCCATAAGTGCGCTGACGGCCTTGGAGCTTCACGAGTCGCAGTCGGCGCAAGCGTCCTACGCCGACATCTCGCTGAGGTTGGCCGGCATCGGCGCGAAGGGACGCGTGCAGAGGGATCGCACAGAATTGTTCGGGCGGATGGTCTTCAACATCCTGGTCAGCAACGACGATGACCACCTGCGCAACCACGCATTCGTCTGGATGCCGGAGGCTCGGGGGTGGGCCTTGAGTCCGCTCTACGATGTGCTTCCGAAGCCGCAGGTGTCGCACACGCGCTACCTGCACCTCGGTGTCGGCGTGGAAGGGCGGCTGGCCACGCTGCCCAACGCATTGAGCCGGGCGCCGATGTTCGGGCTGCAGGAAGGCGAGGCGCGCGAAATCGTGGATCGGATCGCTCTGGGCGTGCGTGAATGGCGCGTTTACTTTGAGCAGTTTGGCGTCAGCGAGATTGACATCAAGGTTGTTAGTTCTGCGATGCGCCACCCTCGAGACGTGGGGTGGCTGTAGTAGTCAGCTCGCGGCGCCGCCGGCGGTCGGACCTTGCGATACAAGCTGGGTTGCGAGAGTCCGTACTCTCGCCCCCCAGTCCCCATGTCCAACATGTATGACTGCCGGGGTCAGTGGAACATTGCCGAAGATCTTCCGGTAGGCGAATCCAAGGGTGGGGGTTGTGCCGCCGGCCGCTTCGAACGCGGTGACCATTGTCTGGGCGGCGTCCGCTCCGAGGTTTTCCGGCCATGTCATCACAATGAGGTTGCAGGCTGTCCCAACCTTGGTCACGATCTCAGGTCTGTCCGAACCTCTTTCCAGACTCGAGATTGCGTCTTGCGCCATTCTTGCCAAGTCACAAAAGTCCAGAAAGGACAGAGAACCAAAGACCCGTGCAGCCTCCGCGCGAGTCTCGGTTGTCTTGAAGGCCTTTGCAGCGTCTGAAGGCACCTTCATCCAGCCCAGGTAATGCGCTACGAGGGCGGATTCGTAATCGGACAGTGTCGAGTTCTTGCTGCGGAGTCGGTCACTCGCTGTCTGTTGTGAAGCGTATGCATCCACCAGATGTCTCAGCTCCGTAAGGTCAAAGGCTGGGTCGAGAACTGCACTTCGATGGAGTGCAAGCGTAACGATGGAAAGCAGATCGGCAACCGTACCCCCGTAGTCCGATATCCACCTCAGAAGGATCTCCGGAATCACAATGACGGCCCTGGGAGTTTTGTAGGCGCTACAAGCAGCGTAGTGCACATTGCATTCGCTGGAAACAACCAGGAACGTGATCAACTGCTGCACAGCCGTGTGTGGGAGGTAGCACGTGTCACCAAAGCGATTCGTCCCACGCAAGGCATATACCGGTTTCCCCGTTGACCAAAGGCGAAGGTAGCCGTTTGCCTGTACGAGGTTGTGCTCGACTTGACGTGCCAAGCTCGCTCGGGATTCATTCATGTAAAAAAGAACAGCTAGCCCCGAGTCGGTCCAGAGCAGATCCGCCGGTTCTCGATGCCCGGAGGCCTTTCTGAACTTCTGAGGCAGGTACAAAAATGGCGCTCCGAAAGAGCGCTGCATAAAGTCCTCTAGAACGGCTTCCTGTTGACTTTGCATCCTGCTGCCTCAGCAAAGACGGAGGGGAATCAGAAGCTTGAGCGGCTATCCCGATTCGTTCTCCGAGGCCGCGGCAGCCTTCGTATCTTCGCGCGCTACCCGACCCCGCTCGATCGCCACCACCCGGTCCGCCATCGCGATCGTGTCCGGCCGGTGCGCCACCATCACCCGCGTCAGCTGCATCGCCGCCACCGCCTGGTTCACCGACTGCTCGTTGCGCAGGTCCAGGTGGCTGGTCGCCTCGTCGAGCACCAGGATGCGCGGCTGCCGGTACAGGGCGCGCGCCAGCAGCACCCGCTGCTTCTGCCCGCCCGAGATGCCCACGCCCACGTCGCCCACCAGCGTGTGGTAGCCCATCGGCATCCCCTGGATCTCGGCATCGACCGCCGCCAGCCTCGCGCAGGCCTCGATGCGTTCCATGTCCGGCTCGGCATCGAAGAAGCTGATGTTGTCCGCCAGAGACCCGGAGAACAGGCGGTCCTCCTGCATCACGGTGCCGATCAGCGCCCGGTAGTTCGACAGCCCCAGGTGATGGATCGGCGTGCCGTCGAACAGCACCTCGCCCTGGGTCGGCGGCAGCAGCCCCAGCATCACCTTCACCAGCGTCGTCTTGCCGCAGCCCGACGGCCCCGTCAGCGCCACGCATTCGCCCGCCTCCACGACCAGGTCGACGTTCTCCAGCACCCAGGGCTCGGTATTTGCATAGCGGTAGTACACGCCCCGCAGCTCGATGCGCGCCGGCCGCCGCGACAGGTCGACCTCCACCGCGCCCGGCGCCTCGGACGCCTCGGTCTCCGCCAGCACGATGTCGGCCACCCGCTCGCCGTGCAGGCGCAGCATCGCCAGCTCGGACAGCTTGTCGATCATCGAGGCCACGCGCAGCGAGTACAGCTCCTTGTAGGCCATGTAGGCGAACAGCATCCCCACCGTGAAGCTGCCGCCCAGCACCGCCCGCGCCGCCAGCCACACCACCACCACCCGCTCCAGCCCGAACAGCAGCGTCTGCGCCGTCTCGTTGCCGATGTGCACGCGCTGCACCCGCAGCCCGGCGTTGAACTGGTCGGCCAGCATGTTCATCCAGCCGGCGCGCCGCAGGTTGCCACGCCCGAACAACCGCACGCTCTGGATCCCGCTGGCCGTCTCCAGGAAGTGCGTCTGCTGCTTCGCCGCGTGGATGATCTCTTCCGCGCTCGCCTCTCGCAGCGCATGGAACACGGCCCAGCGCAGCCCGCCGTACAGGACTGTCGCCGCCAGCGACACCATCAGCAGCCGGCCGCTGTATGCGGCCATCATGGCGGCCGTGCCCAGTACCATCAGCCCGTCGACCAGCGCCGTCACGACGCCGGTGGTCAGCGTCTTCTGGATCACCGTCACCGAGCTGAAGCACGAGATGATGTGGCCCACGTGCCGCTTCTCGAAGAACTCCAGCGGCAGCTTGACCAGGTGGCCGAAGACATTGCCCAGCCACTGGAAGTTCAGCCGCGCGCTCAGCGTCGCCACCCACCAGCCGCGCACCGCCCCGAGGCCCGACTGCAGCAGCACCAGCAAGCCGAAGCCGATCGCCAGGATCGCCAGCAGGTCGATGTCGGCCGCCAGCAGCGCATGGTCCACCACCCACTGCAGGTAGAAGGGCAGGGCGATCACCACCACCTCGAGCGCGAGCGCGAGCGCCAGGATCTGCGCCAGGCTCGCGCCCAGGCCGGTGATGCGCCCCATCAGCCCGCGCAGCGAGATGTCGATCTTCTCGCGCCGCGGCTCGAAGCCGGCCGCCGGCATCAGCTCCATCGCGATGCCGGTGAAGTGCGGCGCGAACTCTTCCGGGGTGAACGAGCGCACCCCGATCGCCGGGTCGTGGATCACGATGCGCCGCGCCGACACCGACTTCAGCACCACGAAGTGCTTCAGGTCCCAGTGCAGCACGCAGGGCAGCTTGAGCTGCGGCAGGTGCTCCATCTCCAGCTTGAGGGGCCGGTTGTCCAGGCCCAGCGCCGCGGCGACGCGCACCATGCTCTCGAAGGTCGTGCCCTTGCGCGACAGCGCGAAGCGCATCCGCAGCGACGGCAGGTCGGTGTCCATGCCGTGGTACACGGCGATCATGGCGATGCAGGCCAGGCCGCATTCGCTCGCCTCCGTCTGCACCAGCACCGGCAGGTGGCGCGAGAGGCCCAGGCGCCGCGTCACGCCGGCCGGCACGGGATCTCGTTCCATGCTCATTGGCTCGCCACCTGCAGGTCGGCCAAAGGCTCCACCACCCACTCGATCAAGGTCCGCTTCTCGGCCACCAGGCTCGCCTGCACCCGCATGCCCGGCTTGAGCGAGCGGCGCCAGGCCAGGGCTGCGTTGTCGGTCGGGCTGAGCGCGACCCGCACGCGGTAGACGCCGCCCTCCGCCGGCGCAAGCTCGGTCGGCGCCACCGTGCTCTGCGCCACCTCGCGCACCCGCGCCGGCAACTGCCCGAAGCGCGCATACGGGAAGGCGTCCACCCGCAGCTTGACCGGCGTGCCGGCCTGCACGAAGCCGGCGGCGCGGGTCGGCACCTCCAGCTCGGCCTCGAGCTCCGCATCGGCCGGCAGCAGCGTCGCGAGCAACTGCCCGGCCGCCACCGCCTGGCCCGGGCTCACGAGCAGGGCGGCGATGCGGCCGGCCTGCGGGGCCGGCACCGCGGTTTCGCGCCGCGCCTCGGTCTCGGCCTGCTGCTGCGACAGCGCCTGCGCCTCGCGCCGCAGCTGCGAGCCCTCGCGCCCGGCCTGCAGCGGCAGCGCCTGCCGCTGGGCGCGGGCGGCCGCCAGCTCCTGCTGCAGCGAGAGGCGCTGGCGTTCGAGCGTCGCGAGCCGCGCCTGCTGCTCCAGCACCTCGGCATTCTTCTCCGCCACCTCCACCGGCGAGACGGCACCGGAGAGCACCAGCTCGGGATAGCGCGACGCCACCTCCTGCACCACCGCGACGCGGTCGCGCTGCAGCGCGATCTCGCGCTCGTGCTGGCGCAGCGTCGCGTCGAGGTTGGCGAGCCGGGCGTCCAGCGCGCCGGCCTGCTGGCGCGCCTGCTCGTCCTGCTGCCGCAGCTCGTCGCGCAGGGCCTGCTGGCGGCTCGCCAGCGAGCGCGCCACCGCGGCCTGCGTGGGGCCTTCGGCGCTCGACTGGTCGGCCGACAGGCGCAGCACCAGTGCGCCGGCCGCCACCGTGTCGCCCTGGGCCGCGCCGCCCGGCAGCACCACGCCGGCCTGGGGCGCGACCAGGCGCAGCACGCCGCCGCGCGGCAGCAGCACGCCGCTCACCGTTTCCTGGCGCGCGAAGCCCTGGGTTGCGGCGAAGGCGAGGAGGGCCAGCACCAGCAGCACGAAGAAGACCGTCCACGCGGCCTGCTGGGGGCTGCGGGTCAGCACGATGGCACCGTGGAACTTCTGGCGCTGGTGGTCGATGGCCTGGCGGCGGAACAGGTCGGGCACGTCGCGGAGGGGGGTGTTGCGGCCCGCGCCGGAAGGCGGGCCAGATGCGCAGCGTACCGGAGATTCGGGGCCGCGCGCGCCGGGTACGGCGGCCGTCGCCTCAGGTGCTTTCCCGCACGATCAGCCGGTAGCCCACATCCACCGCCGGCTCGGGCACGCTCTCGCCGCGCATCAGCGCCAGCAGCATGCGCGCCGCGGCCGCGCCCACCTCGCCGCGCGGCGTGCGCACCGTGGTCAGCGAGGGCAGCATCTGGTCGCTGCCCGTCAGGTCGTTGAAGCCGGCGATGGCGATGCGCTGCGGCACCTGCACCCCCAGGCGCAGCGCCGCCAGCAGCGCGCCCTGGGCCAGGTCGTCGTTGCAGAAGAAGATCGCGTCCACCGGCCGCTTGAGCTCGAGGATCTGCGCCAGCATCTGGCCGCCCAGCGCCAGCGACGACGGGGCCGGGTTCAGCCATTCCAGCGTCGGGTCCCAGGCGCCGGCGGCCTGCAGCTCGCGCCGCCAGCCCTCGCGGCGCTGCAGGGTGCGGGGGTCGAGCTGTGCGGCGGCGAAGGCGATGCGGCGCCGGCCGCGGTCGAGCAGGTGGCGCGTCAGCGTCGCCGCGGCGGCGGCCTGCGAGAAGCCGACGCTGTACACCCCGGGCACCTCCGACAGCTCCATCAGGTGCACGCAGGGCACGCCGCTCTGCGCGATCAGCGTGCGCGTCGCGTCGCTGCGATCCAGCCCGGTCACCAGCAGGCCGGCCGGGCGGTGCTGCAGCTGTTCGCGCAGCAGCTGCTCTTCCTCGCCGATGTCGTAGTGGGTCACGCCGATCAGGCTCTGGTAGCCGGCGGCGCGCAGGGTGCGCTGCACCTCCTCGAGCAGGTCGACGAACAGGGCGTTCGACAGCATCGGGATCAGCACCGCCACGTGCGCGCTGTGGCGCGAGGCCAGCGCCCGCGCCGCCGGGTCCGGCACGTAGCCCAGGCGCAGGGCCGCGCTCTTGACCCGCGCCACCAGGTCGGGGTGCACCGCGCGCTCGCCGCGCAAGGCCCGCGACACCGTGATCGGGCTCACCTCCGCCAGGCGCGCCACGTCGGCCAAGGTCACGCGGCCCGTGGCACGCGGGCGGGTAGGGACGGTGCTGCTCATCGGGGCATCACGGCTGATCAGGGAAAGTCCGCATCGGAGAGCGCGACATTGTTCAATAGGATAGCGCTGTCCTGCAATCGATGCGATGCAGTGATTCCCCTGATACCTGCCCTTCTCCGCGAGAGGACAGCGCTGTCAATTTCTGTTCTAGAACGAAGCGGGTATGGCGCGCGTGCAGACGATCGGTTCGGTGGTGATGATGGGTGTGGCCGGCTGCGGCAAGTCGACGGTCGGCACCTTGGTGGCGCAGGCGGCGGGCCTGCGGCTGGTCGAGGGCGATGACCATCACAGCGCTGCGAGCCGCGACAAGATGAGCCGGGGCATTCCGCTCACCGATGCCGACCGGGACGGCTGGCTGACGCTGCTGGCGGGCGAGCTGGCGCGGCAGCCGCGGGGCCTGGTGCTGACCTGCTCGGCGCTGCGCCGCGCCTACCGCGAGCGGCTGCGTGCCGCGGCACCGGGGTTGCGCTTCGTGTTCCTGGAGCTGACGCGGGAGCAGGCGCTGGCGCGCGTGACGGCGCGTGCCGCCTCGCACTTCTTCTCGGCGAGCCTGGTCGACAGCCAGTTCCAGACGCTGGAGTCGCCGGTGGGCGAGCCCGGCGTGCTGCGTGTCGACGCGACCGCACCGCTGCCCGAACTGCAGGCCCGCATCGCGGCCTGGTTGCATGCCACGGAGGCCCCATGACGTCCCCTGCCGACAAGAGCCCGCTGCTGCAGCGCCTGGCGCATGGCGCGATGGCCGCGTGCCTGGGCGTGATGGCGGTGGCGGTGTTCATCAACGTGGTGCTGCGCTACGGCTTCGGCAGCGGCGTGGCGGCGAGCGAGGAGCTGTCGCGCCTGCTCTTCGTCTGGATGGTCTTCATCGGCGCCACTGCGGCCTACCCGCTGGGCGAGCACATGGCGTTCACGAGCCTGCTGGGCGCGTTGCAGCACAAGCCGCGCGCCCGGCAGGCGCTGACGCTGCTGATCCGTGCGCTGGTGGTGCTGGCCTGCGGCCTGCTCGCCTGGGGCGCATGGCAGCAGGTGGTGGTCGGCATGGGCAGCGCCTCGGTGGTGCTGGGTTATCCGGCGGCGCTGTTGCCGCTGCCGGCGTTCCTGTCGGCGCTCGCGATCGGCGTGATGGCCTTCATCGAGCTGGTTCGCAACCGGCCGATCGACCTCGGCCACGCCGCGGAGGTGGAGTGATGTCCCCCGAAGCGCTTGCCTTCATCGTCTTCTCGGCCGGCATGCTGCTGCTGATGGGCATCGGCATGAACATGGCGCTCGCGCTGGTGCTGACCGGCGCCGGCATGGCCTGGGTGCTGGGTTTCTGGGACACCCAGCTGCTGGCGCAGAACCTGGTGGCCGGCATCGACAGCTTCCCGCTGCTGGCCGTGCCCTTCTTCATCCTGGCGGGCGAGCTGATGAACTCGGGCGGCATCAGCCGCCGCATCATCGACATGGCGCAGGCCTGGGTCGGCCACATCCGCGGCGGGCTGGGGTATGTCGCGATCGGCGCGGCGGTGCTGATGGCCAGCATGAGCGGCTCGGCGCTCGCCGACACGGCGGCGCTGGCGACGATCCTGCTGCCGATGATGCGCCAGCAGGGCTATCCGATGGCGACCTCGGCGGGGCTGATTGCCTCGGGCGGGATCATCGCGCCCATCATCCCGCCGTCGATGCCCTTCGTGATCTATGGCGTGACGACCAACACCTCGATCTCGGCGCTCTTCATCTCGGGCATCGTGCCGGGGCTGCTGATGGGCGTAGGGTTGATCGTTGCGTGGCGCTGGGTGCTGCGGCGGATCGACCTGCCGTCGGGCACGGCGCTGCCGATGGCGGCGCGGCTGAAGGCCACGGTGCGGGCGTTCTGGGCCTTGCTGATGCCGCTGATCATCATCGGCGGCATGAAGACCGGCATCTTCACGCCGACCGAGGCGGCGGTGGTGGCGGCCTTCTATGCGCTGGTGGTGGCGCTGTTCGTGCATCGCGAGATGCGCGTGGCGGAGATCGGCGCCGTGCTGGTGCGCGCGGCCAAGACGACGGCCATCGTGATGTTCCTGTGTGCCGGTGCGCAGGTGGCGAGCTACATGATCACGCTGGCCGACCTGCCGAGCGTGCTGACGGGCTGGCTGGGGCCGCTGATCGAGAGCCCGCGCCTGCTGATGGCGGTGATGATGGTGGTGCTGGTGCTGATCGGCACGGCGCTCGACCTGACGCCGACGATCCTGATCTTCGGGCCGGTGATGCTGCCGATCGCGGTGAAGGCCGGCATCGACCCGGTGTACTTCGGCCTGATGTTCATCCTGAACGGCGCCATCGGCCTGATCACGCCGCCGGTGGGCACGGTGCTGAACGTGGTGGCCGGCGTGGGCCGGCTGCCGATGACGGCGGTGATCAAGGGAGTCAACCCCTTCCTGCTCGTCTACGTGCTGGTGCTGGCGCTGTTCGTGGTCTTTCCGCAGATGGTGACGATGCCGGTGCACTGGCTGCGCTGAGCCGGGCCGATCCAATTTCCACCCCCCGAGGAGACAACTCGTGAACATGATTCGCCGCACTTTTGTCGCCGCTGCCGCGGCGGCCACCCTGGCCGCGCCGCTGGCCGGATTCGCGCAGGACATCAAGCCGCGCCTAATCCGTTTCGGTTATGGCCTGAACGAGCAGAGCAACCAGGGGCGCGCGGTGCGTTTCTTTGCCGAGCAGGTCGAGAAGGCCTCGGGCGGCAAGATGAAGGTGCGTGCCATCGGTGCGGCCGCGCTGGGGCCGGACGTGCAGATGCAGCAGGCGCTCATCGGCGGGGCGCAGGAGATGATGGTGGGTTCGACGGCGACGCTGGTCGGCATCACCAAGGAGATGGCGCTGTGGGACACGCCGTTCCTGTTCAACAACGCGAAGGAGGCGGATGCGGTGCTGGACGGCCCGGTGGGCCAGAAGGTGAATGCCAAGCTGCCGGAGAAGGGCCTGGTGGGCCTGGCCTACTGGGAGAACGGCTTCCGCAACCTGACCAACAGCAAGCGGCCGGTGACGAAGCTGGAGGACCTGAACGGGATCAAGCTGCGCGTGATGCAGAACAACGTCTACCTGGACAGCTTCAAGACGCTGGGGGCGAACGCGGTGCCGTTGCCGTTCTCGGAGCTCTTCAGTGCGCTCGAGACGAACACGGTGGATGGGCAGGAAAATCCGTACAACACCATCCTGTCGAGCAAGTTCTTCGAGGTGCAGAAGTATTTGAGCATCACCAACCACGTGTACAGCCCGTGGATCGTGCTGGTGAGCAAGAAGTGGTGGGACCAGTTGTCGAAGGACGAGCAGAAGGTGCTGGCCGATGCGGCGAAGGCGAGCCGCGACTTCGAGCGCAAGGACACGCGGGACGAGGCGGGGAAGGCGCTGGCGGACCTGAAGGCCAAGGGCATGCAGATCAACGAGCTCTCGGCGGCCGAGGCTGGGCGGATGCGGGACAAGCTGACGCGCGTGAATGCGGGGATCGGGGCGAATGTCGGCATGGACCTGTGGCAGGAAGCCCAGGCTGAGTTGGCGAAGTTGCGGAAGTAGGCTTCTTCGTTCTTTGCCTCGTTCTTTGCCTTCGGGCGCGGGGAACTGGGGTACTCCTCTCCGGGAATGTCCCCCGCCCCCTGATTGCCTCCCGGCAACCAGGGGGCTCCTCCTTTATTTCCCTACGAGGAGCACCCCAGCTCCCCGCGCCAACCGCGCACGTCCCACACTCCAATTCCCAAATCCAACCCCCAAAACAGCAGCGCCGTCTCTTTGGGTGGAAGTGATCGAGCGTGGCGCGACGGGAGGAGCTGGGGTGCTCCTCGGAGGGAAATAAAGGAGGAGCGCGGCGACTGCCGTGAGGCAGGCGTCGCGCGGGGGACATTCCCGTAGAGGAGTACCCCAGTTCCTCCCGTCGTCTCAACGACCGGCGAGAAGGGAATCCTCAGCGAGAGAAGGAATCGACGGTGCTCCCATCCGCCCCGATGGCCTTCACCGTGATGGTCGAGTCTTTCACGTCCAGCCGCAGGTAGTGGTAGGCCGCGGTGGCCTTGGCATTCAGCGACCCGATGGTGCGGAAGCCCGCCAGGTCGGAACCCCCGCCGCCCGTGATCACATACACCGTGCCCTTCGCATCGTCGCGCACCCCCGCCGGCGTCGCCGCATCGGCATACACCGGCACCGAGCGCTCGTACACGTGGTTGTGGCCGGAGATCACCATCTTCACCTTGTACTTGCTGAACTCCTGCAGCAGCGTGTTCCACGACGCGTTCGCGGCATGCCCGTCCGAGTACGTCACCAGCGGCGCATGCGTCAGCACGATCGTGTTCCGGATCGCCGGGTTCGCCGCCGCCTTCGCCAGGTCATACCGCAGCCAGTCCAGCTGGTGCTTGTAGTAGTACGCGTCGTAGTTGCCCTCGTTGGCCGGCGTGCAGTTGTTCGAACACTCCATCAGGTTGTAGTAGTCCGAATTCAGGTGCATCACCACGAAATGGGTGTTCTTGTAGTCGAACGAGTAGTACATGAACTCGCCGTACACCCCCTTCGTCTTCGCACAGGCCGACGCATAGAACTCGCCGTCGGTGAGATGCTGGATGTCGCTGCGCGTCCAGTCCTGGAAGTAGGCCTTCGCCTGCGTGTGGTTGGGCACCAGCTTCTGCACCGTCGCCTGACTGAAGACGTCGCAGAAGCCGTTGCCGAACTTGTCCGGGTACCAGCCGTCGCCGAAGTTGTCGTCATGGTTGCCGACGACCGGGAAGTAATAGACCGGCAGGCCGGCGGCCGGGGTCTTGTTCTGCAGCGGGGCGATGATTTCCTTGAAGCTGCCCTTGCTCGCGTCGCTCGGGCAATCGCCGCGCTGCACCCAGTTCGTCGACTTGTCGTAGCCCGTGATCATGTCGCCGGTGTTGAACACGAAGGCCGCCGACTTGTCCGCCGCCATCGCGTTCACCAGCTTCATGTGCGTCGCGTTCCCATCGCAGCCGCCGCCGGCCCGGCTGTCGCCATACGCCAGGAAGCTGAAGCTCGTGCCGTCACCACCGCCGCCGGCAGGCGTGCCCGGCGCGGCCGCCTCGGCGGACTCGCCCCCGCCGCCGCCGCTGCAGGCCGCTACCGCCACCAGGGCGCACACGGAAAGTTGAATCAGGCGATGCATGGCCCTGTCCTCAGTATTCGTAGGCACCGACATCGATGGCCCCGTTCTTCGGACGGGCCACCGACTGGAAGTCGCGCGCCACCAGCGCGGTCGCCACCCCGGTGTTGATGGCGGGGCTCGTGCTCTTGAGCGTCAGCGGCGTCCCACCCGTGGTCGTCGCATACTGCGGATCCAGCACCCGGCTCGCGTCCGTCAGGCCCGTCACCGACGAATACAGCGTCGACCACTGCCCCGCAGGCACCACCGTATCGCCCAGCGCGAAAGTCGGCGCACCGTTCGTCGCCCAGTAGATGTTGCCGCTGATGCGCAAAGTCTTGAAGTCGCCCAGCGCATCGCCGTTCACCTTGATCACCGGGCGGCTTGCGGAGCCGTAGACGATGTTGTTGACGATCTCGATGTTCGTGCCGGCCTGCCCCACCTCCGACTCGTTGGACAGGAAGATCGAGCCCTGGCCCGCCGTCGCGGTGTTGTAGCAGCTGTTGTTGTAGATGCGCACGTTCGACGACGAGGACGTCGCGACGCAGGCCCAGGTGGCATTCACCACCACGTTGTTGCGCACGATGCCGTCGTAGCTCTCGTACCGGCCGTCGACCAGGCGGTCGGCATCGGTCTCCTGCCCCAGCATGATCGCGTGGCCGTTGTCGGCCCGGCCGATGTTCACCAGCAGGTTGTTCTCGAAGATCGTGCTGCGCGCATTGCCCTTGGCATACATGCCGAAGTCCGGCACGTCGTGCACATAGTTGCCGGCAACGCGGGTGCTGTTGGCGCCGACGATGTCCACGCCCTGGGCATTCGCGCCCGGCGCCACCACGCCGCTGCTCTGGAAGATCTCGTTGTCCAGGATCTCGACGTCGTTGGCGGTGCGCACCAGCTTGACCACGTCGGCCACGCTGCAGCACAGCTTGTTGCCCTGGATGCGCACCTTGGCGGTGTCGACCTTGATGACATTGCCGTCGTCGCCGCCGGTGGTGCTGCCGCGCACCTCCAGCCCCTGCACCGTCCACCAGCTCGCGAAGCAGTCGGTGTTGCCGGTGCCCGTGCCGATGGTGTCCTCGTCGCAGGCGCTGTTGTAGAAGTAGATCGTCGGGCCGGCCCCGGTGCGCTGCAGCACCGGCTTGGCGTTGTCGCCGCTGTAGCCGCGCAGCGTGATGCGTGCATTCGCCGTGCCCGCCGTGCGGATCACGACGGCCTCGGTGTAGGTGCCGGCGCGCAGCTCGATGGTGTCGCCCGGCTGGGCCACGCCGACCGCCTTCATGATGGTCTTGAACGGCGCCGCCAGCGTCCCGGCTGCGCTGTCGCTGCCGACCGCGGAACTCACGAACCAGCTCTTGCCGTTCGAGCTGCCGCCGGGCGTGAAGCTCGCGCTCACCTGCGAGGCGGTGTTCATCGTCACGGTGCAGCCGGCGCTGCCGCTGCAGGCGCCGCCCCAGCCGTTGAAGACATAGCCGGTGGCCGGCACGGCGTTCAGCACCCAGCTGCTGCCTTGGGACAGCGAGACCTTGCAGTCGCCGTTGCAGGACACGCCGGCGACGGTGGAGGCGATGCTGCCGGCGCCGTCGACATGGACGGAGAGTTCGAGCTGCGGGCCGGTGGGGGGCGGGTTGCCGCCGCCGTTGTCGCCGGAGGATCCACCCCCGCCGCCGCTGCCGCAGGCGGCCAGGAGTGACACGGCCCATCCCATCGCGGCGGCGGCCGCGAAACGCTGAATTCTGCTGATGCTCACTGCGACAACCCTGAATGCAACGCGCCGGCCGACGGGCCGGGCGAAGCCAGGATTGTCTGACAAGGCGCGAACGCGTGCCGCGCCGCACCCCCCTCAGGTGGGTGTCTTCAGCGTAGCCCGGATGCCAATCCGGGGATCGTCGTCACTTCGACGGCCGCTCCCGGATTCCGCTGCGCTCCATCCGGGCTACGTGCAAGCGCAGCGAGTCACCGGCTGAAGGAATCGATCGTGGTGCCGTCCTTGCCGATCACCTTCACGCTCACCGTCGCCCCGTTCACGTCCAACCGCATGTAGTGGTGCGCCGCCGTCGCCTTGGCGTTCAACGGCCCCAGCGTCTTGAATCCGGCCAGGGCCGAGCCGCCCCCGCCCGTCACCACGTACACCGTGCCCTTGGCGTCGTCGCGCACGCCGTTCGGGTTGGCGTCGTCGGCATACACCGGCACCGAGCGCTCGTACACGTGGCTGTGGCCCGAGATCACCATCTTCACCTTGTACTTGCTGAACTCCTTCACCAGCGTCGGCCACGAGGCGTTCGGTGCATGCCCGTCCGAGTACGAGATCACCGGCGCATGCATCAGCACCACCGTGTTCTGGATCGCCGTGTTGGCCGCATTCTTCGCCAGGTCGTAGCGCAGCCAGTCGAGCTGGTGCTTGTAGTAGTAGGCGTCGTAGTTGCCCTCGTTCGCCGTCGTGCAGTTGCTCGAGCACTCCATCAGGTCGTAGTAGTCGGAATTGACCCGCAGCACCACGAAGTGGGTGTTCTTGTAGTCGAACGAGTAGTACATGAAGTCCGGGTAGACGCCGTTGCGCGTCTTCGAGCACGCGGTGGCATAGAACTCGGCATCGCTGTAGTGCTTGACGCTCGAGGTCGTCCAGTCCTTGAAGTACGCCTTGTTCTGCGTGTGGTTGGGCACCAGCTGCTTCGGGTCGAAGACGCTGCAGAAGCCGTCCCCGAACTTGTCCGGATACCACCCGTCGCCGAAGTTGTCGTCGTGGTTGCCGACGATCGGGTAATAGAACACCGGCAGCCCCGCCGCCGGCGCCTTGCCCTGCAGCGGCGCGATGATCTCCTTGAAGCTGCCCTTGCTCGCGTCGCTCGGGCAGTCGCCGCGCTGCACCCAGTTGGTCGACTTGTCGTAGCCGGTGATCATGTCGCCCAGGTTGAACACGAACGAGGCCGGCTCGCCCACCATGCGGTTCACCAGCGCGATGTGGGCGGTGTTGCCGTCGCAGCCGTTGCCGGAGCGGCTGTCGCCGTAGGCCATGAAGGTGAAGGCCCCGCCCGCCACCGGCGCGCTGCCGGTCGTGAAGCTCCAGGTCTTCGCCGCGGCCAGCGCATTGCCGGCCACGTCCTTCACCGCCGTCGTCAGCTGCGCCGTGTAGGTCGTGCCGTAGGCGAGCGAGGCCGACGGCGTGAACACCGCCGACGAACCCGAACACGAGACCGTGCCCGCGACGCCGCTCGCGCCGCTGACCGACAGGCTCGCGCCCGTCACCGTGCCGCAGTTCACCGCCTCGGAGAACGTCACCGACACCGGGCTCGTGATGGCGACCGAGGTGCCGCCTGCCGCCGGGCTGGTGGCCGCCACCGTCGGCGGGGTGGTGTCGGCCGGCGTGCTCGAAGCGAAGCTCGCGCCCACCGCCGCGGCCTGCGCCAGCGTCACCGTGCACGTGCCGGTGCCGCTGCAGGCGCCGGTCCAGCCGCTGAAGGTGGCGCCGCTCGCCGGCGTCGCCGCCAGCGTGACGACCGTGCCCACCGTGAAGCTCGGCGAGCAGCCCGCGCCGCAGGCGGTCGCCGGGCTGGTGATGGCCACCGTGCCATTGCCGCTGGTCGTGACCGTCAGCGTGTATTTCGGCTTCTCGGTGAAGGTGGCGCTGACCTGCTGGTCGGCACCCATCGTCAGGCTGCAGGTCGGCACCGTGCCGCTCGCCTGGCAGGCGCCGGCCCAGCCGGCGAACTGGAAGCCTTCGGCCGGTGTCGCGGTCAGCACCGTGCTGCTGCCGCTGTCGTAGACCGCGCTGCAGGTCGCGCCGCAGTCCAGCCCGCCCGAGGCCGCCTTGATGCTGCCCGAGCCGGTCTTGCTCGCGCTCAGCGTGTAGGTGATGGTCTGGAAGCCGGCGTTGACGGCGGTGGCGCTGGCCAGCGTCACCTTGCAGGTCTCGGCGGTGCCGCTGCAGGCCGTCGAGTTGCTCCAGCCGGTGAAGCGCTGCCGGGCGGCGGCCTTCGCGGTCAGCGTGACCTGGGTGCCCATCGGCAGGGTCTCGGCGCAATCGCCCGGGCAGTTGATGCCCGAGGGCGCCGACTGCACCGTGCCGTTGCCGCTCACGTTGACGTTGATGGCGGCCATGCTGGCGGGCGTCGGCGCGAAGCTCGCGCTGACCGACTGCGCGCTCGACATCGTCACCTTGCAGCTGCCCGTGCCGCTGCAGCCGGCCCCGCTCCAGCCGCTGAACGAGAAGCCGCTCGCCGGCGCGGCCGACAGCGTGACGCTGCTGCCCTGCGGATAGTTCTCGCTGCAGTCGCTGCCGCAGGCGATGCCGCCCGGCGCCGAGCTGACGCTGCCCGAGCCGCTGAGGCTCACGTTGAGCGCGAAGCTCGGGGCGGGCAGGGCGGCAAAGGTCGCGGTCACCGAGCGCGCGCTGCCCATCTGCACCGTGCAGCTGGCGCCGCTGCAGGCGATGCCGCTGCCGCTCCAGCCGCTGAAGCCGTAGCCGGCGGCCGGCTGGGCCGTCAGCGTGACGGCGCTGTTGGCGGCGTAGCTGCCCAGGCAGTCGCTTGCGGTGCTGCAGGCCAGGCCGCCGGCGTCGGCACTGACGGTGCCGCTGCCGGCGATCGCGACCGACAGGTTGAAGCGCGTGCCGGCCTGCGGGCTGAAGGTCGCCGTGACCGACTTCGCGGCCTCGAGGGTCAGCGTGCAGTCGCCGGTGCCGGTGCAGCCGACCGCGCTGCCGCTCCAGCCGGCAAAGGTGTAGCCGCCGGCCGGCGAGGCGCTCAGGGTCACCTGGGTGCCGGCCGCGTAGTTCTCGCTGCAGTCGCTGCCGCAGGCGATGCCGGCGGGCGTGGACTGCACCTCGCCCTGGCCGACGCGGCTCACGCTCAGGGCGGCCCGGGCCTCGGCGGGGGGCGGCGGGGCATCGTCCTCGCCCTTGCCGCAGGCGGCGAGGACGAGCAGGGCCAGGCAGGGCAGCGCAGCGCGGAGGTGCTTCATGGGAGCGGCAGGGTCAGTATTCGTAGGCGCCGACGTCGATGGCCCCGTTCAACGGCCGCGCCGTGCCCAGGGTGTCCTTCGTGACGAGCGAGGTGGCGAGCCCGGTGTTGATGGCCGGGCTGGTGCTCTTGAGCGTGAGCGGCGTGGCGCCGGTCGTCGTCGCGTACTGCGGATCGACGATGCGGCTGGTGTCGGTGCGGCCGGTCACGGACTTGTACTGCGCCGCCCATTGCGAGGCGGAAATGCTGTTGTCCTTCAGCGAGAAGCTCGGCGCGCCGCCCGTCACCCAATAGATGTTGCCGTCGATGCGCAGGGTCGAGAAGTCGCTCAGCGCGTTGCTGGCCACCTTGATCAGCGGCCGGCCGGCCGAGCCGTAGATGATGTTGTTGTAGATCTCGACGTTGACGCCGGCCTGGCCGATCTCCGACTCGTTGGACAGGAAGATCGAGCCCTGGCCGGCGGTCGCCGTGTTGTAGCAGCTGTTGTTGTAGATGCGGACGTTCGACGAGGACGAGGCCGCGACGCAGGCCCAGGTCGAATTCACGACCACGTTGTTGCGCACGATGCCGTCGTAGCTCTCGTAGTTGCCGTCGACCAGGCGGTCGGTGTCGGTCTCCTGGCCCAGCATGATCGCGTGGCCGTTGTCGCTGCGGCCGATGTTGACCAGCAGGTTGTTCTCGAACAGCGCGTTGCGCGCATTGCCCTTGGCGTACATGCCGAAGTCCGGCACGTCGTGCACGTAGTTGTTGGCGACGCGCGGGTTGTTGGCGCCGACGATGTCCACGCCCTGGGCGTTGGTGCCCGGGGTGACGACGCTCGCGTCCTGCCAGATCTCGTTGTTCAGCACCTCGACGTCGTTGGCGGTGCGCACCAGCTTGACGATGTCGGCCACGCTGCAGCACAGGCGGTTGTCCTGCAGGCGCACCTTGGCGGTGTCGATCTTGATCACGTTGCCGTCGTCGCCGCCCGTGGTGCTGCCGCGCACCTCCAGGCCCCGGATCGTCCACCAGCTGGCGAAGCAGTCGGTGTTGCCGGTGCCCGTGCCGATGGTGTCCTCGTCGCAGGCGCTGTTGTAGAAGTAGATCGTCGGACCCGCACCGGTGCGCTGCAGCACCGGGCGCTCGCCGTTGTAGCCGCGCATCGTGATGCGCGCCGTCGAGGTGCCGGCGGTGCGGATCACCACCGCCTCGGTGTAGGTGCCCGCGCGCACCTCGATCACGTCGCCGGCGCCGGCCACGCCGACCGCCTTCATGATCGTCTTGAACGGGGCCGAGAGGCTGTTGCCGGCGGCCGAGTCGCTGCCGGCGGGGCTCACGTACCAGCTCTTGCCGGTGCTGCCGCCGGTGCTGGCGGTGAAGGTCGCGGTCACCGACTTCGCGGCCGACATCGTCACCGCGCAGGTGCTGCTGCTGCCCGAACAGGCGCCGCCCCAGGCGGTGAAGCTGAAGCCGCTGGCCGGCGTGGCAGTCAGCGTGACGCTGGTGTTGGCGGCGAAGCTCGTGCAGCCGGTGCCGCAGGCGGTGCCGGCGGGCGAGCTGCCGACCGTGCCCGAGCCGGTGGTCGTCACCGTCAGCGCATAGGTCGGGATGGCGGTGAAGACGGCCGTCGCGCTGGCGGCGGCGTTGACCGTCAGCGGGCAGGTGGCGCTGCTGCTGGCGCTGCAGGCGCCGGTCCAGTTGCTGAAGACGTAGCCGCTGGCCGGCGTGGCGGTGAGCGTGACGGTGCTGCCGGCGTTGTAGGTCGCGCTGCAGGTGCTGCCGCAGGCGATGCCGCCGGTGTTGGCGCTGACCGTGCCGCTGCCCTGCTTCGCGACGGTGAGGGTGTAGGTGTCGAGCGCGAAGGCGGCGCCGGCGCTGGTGGTGGCGGCGAGCTTCAGCGTGCAGCTGCCGCCGGCGGTGCCCACCGTGCCGGTGGCGGCGCAGGCGCCGGTCCAGCCGCTGAAGTGCGAGGCCGTGCCGCTGGCGGCGGTCAGCGTGACGCTGGTGCCGCTCGCGAGCACGCTGCTGCAGCTCGTCGGGCAGTTGATGCCCGCCGGGCTGGACGTCAGCGTGCCCTGGCCGTTGCCGGTGACGGCGGTGTTCAGCGCAAAGGTGTCGGCCGGCGTCGCGGTGAAGGTCGCGGCGACGCTGCGCGCGGCCGACATCGTCACGACGCAGGTGTTGCTGCCCGAGCAGCCGGCGCCGCTCCAGCCGGTGAACGAGTAGCCCGAGGCCGGCGAGGCGGTCAGCGTGACGACGGTGTTGTTGTCGAAGCTCGCGCTGCACGTGGCGCCGCAGGCGATGCCGGCGGGCGAGGAGTTCACGGTGCCCGAGCCGGTGGTGGTGACGGCCAGCGCGAAGCGCGGCACCGCGACCTGGGTGAAGCTCACGCTGACGCTGCGCGCGCTGCTCATCGTCACCGCACAGCGGGTGCCGCTGCAGTCGACGCCGCTGCCGCTCCAGGCGCCGACCTGCCAGCCGCTGGCCGGCGTGGCGGTGAGCGTGACGACGGTACCGCTGTCGTAGGTGCCGCTGCAGTCGGTGGCGCTGCTGCACGAGAAAGGCGTCTTGTCGGCGGCCACGCTGCCCGAGCCGGCGAGGGTCACGGCCAGCGCGTAGTCCGGCGCGTCGACCGCGCTGAAGGTGGCCTGCAGGGCCTTGCTCTGGTCCACGGTGACGGTGCAGTCGCCGGTGCCGGCGCAGGCGATGCCGCTGCCGCTCCAGCCGACGAACTGGTAGCCCGAGGCCGCGGCCGCATGCAGCCGGACGTCGGTGTTCTGCGCGTACTCGCCGCTGCACTTCGTGCCGCAGTCGATGCCGCCCGGCGTGGACGCGACCGAGCCCTGGCCGAGGCGGCTCACCGACAGCGTGGCCTTCGGCGCCTCGGGCGAGGCCGACAGGTTGTCGTCGCCGCCCTTCGAGCCGCCGCAGGCAGCCAGCACGGCCGCCAGCGCCAGGCTCAGCAGCGTCGTCGCGCGGGTGGGGATACGGGAGGAAACAACGGCAAGCAGGGGCAGGGGCATCGCACTTCAATCCGGACGGTCACCGGGATCCGACACGGAGCCCTGGCCGGACGCATTGTGTTGGCGGCCACTCACGAACCTGTGTCCAGATGTGGGATAGACGGACGGGTTCGTTTCGGCTGGCATTGTGGCGTCCATCCGACGATCGGGCGACGGTCGGATGCGTCGTGGGCGCCCACTCGCTTCAATCCGTGGCGCATGACACACAGTCCATCCATCGGTTGTCCGGATGGTTGACAGCCGAAGCGCGAATGTCGGGGCCGTGCAACGGTGATGGCTGGGTGCGGACCTGCGTGGCGCATGCCGCACCCCCGCGTTCGCGGGGCGGCTGTTACAAAAACAATCGGAAAAACATGCCGGTCGGCGCGGCCTGCATCGAGCCGGACGGCCCGGCCCGGCGCGGGCCGGCGCGGCTTTGTCCGGGGCCTTGCGAGTCCGTGAGGTATGTGACGACTTCGGCCGCGCGCCTGCATCGACCCCGTAACTCAGGGATTGGCGGCCCCAGGGGCATCTCCGATCATCCCGACCAATTCGAAATTGGGAGCTTGTGCGAGGGTTGTTGTTTCACAGGTAATCGGCGGGGGTTTCTGGATACACCCGGGATTACCATTCGGGCTTCGTCGGCTCGCGTGCTCCCACCACGGCAACGCTGGCTATCTGCAATTCACCGCTGATTTGTTCGCGGCATTTTATTTTCAAGCAAAAGAATCATGACCACCGTTGCGATCGTTGGACTGGGGTATGTCGGATTGCCGCTGGCAGTTGAATTCGGCAAGAAATACAAAACCATCGGGTTTGATTTGTCCGCCGCCAAGATTGCCGCGTACAAGGAATTCATCGACCCGACCGGCGAAGTCAGCACCGAGGCCCTGAAGTCGGCCCGCCAGCTGCACCCGACCACGGACCCGGCGGCGCTGAAGGAGGCCGATTTCATCGTCGTCGCGGTGCCGACGCCGGTGGACGACGCACACAACCCGGACCTGTCGCCGCTGGTCGGCTCGAGCACCTCGGTCGGTCGCCACCTGAAGCGCGGTGCGACCGTCGTCTTCGAATCCACCGTCTACCCCGGCGCGACCGAAGAGGTCTGCATTCCGATCATCGAGAAGGAATCCGGCCTGAAGTGGAAGCAGGATTTCTTCGTCGGCTATTCGCCCGAGCGGATCAACCCGGGCGACAAGCAGCACACGCTGACGACCATCACCAAGGTGGTGTCGGGCGACACGCCGCAGACCCTGGCGCTGGTGGCCGAGATGTACGGCAGCATCATCACCGCCGGCGTCTACCCGGCGGCGAGCATCAAGGTGGCCGAGGCCGCCAAGGTGATCGAGAACACCCAGCGCGACCTGAACATCGCGCTCGTCAACGAGCTGTCGCTGATCTTCCACCGCATCGGCATCGACACGCTCGAGGTGCTCGAGGCCGCCGGCACGAAGTGGAACTTCCTGCCCTTCCGGCCGGGCCTGGTGGGCGGCCACTGCATCGGCGTGGACCCGTACTACCTGACGCACAAGGCCGAGCGCCTGGGCTACCACCCGCAGGTGATCCTGGCTGGCCGCCGCATCAACGACGGCATGGGCAAGTACGTCGCCGAGCAGACCATCAAGCAGCTCATCCAGGCCGGCTTCCAGGTCAAGGGCGCGAACGTCGTGGTGCTGGGCCTGACCTTCAAGGAAGACTGCCCGGACCTGCGCAATTCCAAGGTGATCGACGTCATCCGCGAGCTGGAAAGCTATGGCGTGACCGTCACGGTGCACGACCCGGTGGCCGCGCCCGACGAGGCGCGCCACGAGTACGGCGTCGAGCTGGTCGGCTGGGATGCGCTGCCGACGGCGCAGGCCGTGGTCGCCGCCGTGGCGCACAAGTCGCTGAAGGCGCGGCCGGTGGACGACTACGTCGCCAAGCTGGTGCCGGGCGGCCTGTACGTGGACGTGAAGAGCCAGGCCGATGCGAAGGCGCTGAAGGCGCGCGGCCTCAACGTCTGGCGGCTCTGAGGTCCCCGCGATGACCCCGATCCTCGACCCCGCTGCCTTCGACGACGTGCTGGCGCAGGTGCGCGCCGCGCCGCGCCGCTGGCTCGTCACCGGCAGCGCCGGCTTCATCGGCTCGCACCTGCTGGAGCAGTTGCTGCGCGCCGGGCAGCAGGTGGTGAGCCTGGACAATTTCTCGACCGGCCACCAGGCCAACCTGGACGAGGTGCGGGCGCTGGTGGGCGAAGAGGCCTGGTCGCGCCACACCTTCGTCCGCGGCGACATCGCCGACCTGGCGGCGTGCACGCAGGCCTGCGAGGGGGTCGACATCGTGCTGCACCAGGCCGCGCTCGGCTCGGTGCCGCGCTCGATCAAGGACCCGCTGACGACGCACCGCTCGAACGCGACCGGCTTCCTCACCATGCTCGAGGCCGCCCGCGCCGCCGGCGTGAAGCGCTTCGTCTATGCGGCGTCGAGCTCGACCTACGGCGATTCGCCGACCCTGCCCAAGGTCGAGGAGACCATCGGCCGGCCGCTGTCGCCCTATGCGGTGACCAAGTACCTGAACGAGCTGTACGCCGAGGTCTTCGGCCGCTGCTACGGTCTGTCGACCATCGGCCTGCGCTACTTCAACGTCTTCGGCCCGCGCCAGGACCCGAACGGGGCGTATGCGGCGGTGATCCCGCGCTGGGCGGCCCAGATGCTGGACGGCACGCGCTGCGTCATCAACGGCGACGGCGAGACCTCGCGCGACTTCTGCTTCGTTCTGAACGCGGTGCAGGCCAACCTGCGGGCCGCCCTGGCGACCGACCCGGACGCCTCGAACCAGGTGTTCAACGTGGCCGTCGGCGACCGCACCACGCTGAACCAGCTGCATGCGGCGCTCGCCCGCGCGCTGCAGGGCGAGTGTGCCGGCCTGCGGGTCGAGCCGCCCGAGCATGCCCCCTTCCGCGCCGGCGACGTGCGCCATTCGCTGGCCGACATCGGCAAGGCGCAGCGCCTGCTCGGCTACCGCCCGACGCACGACGTGGGCGCCGGGCTGCAGCAGGCGATCGGCTGGTATGTGCGGCGCGCGCGCCAGCCGGCCTGACCCTTCTTGAGGGGCGGCCTGCCGCCCCGGTGTGAATCAATTTCCGTTGTTTGACTCGACCAGGACCCCGCCATGAACTCCGACAAGATCCGCTCCGTCATCGCCAAGCATGCCCGCCTGTCGGTGGACGCCGCCACGCTGGGGGAGGACAGCGACCTCTACGCCGCGGGCCTCACCTCGCTGACGACGGTGAACCTGATGCTGGCGCTGGAAGACGAGTTCGACATCGAGTTCTCCGACAAGATGCTGGGCCGCAAGACCTTCGAGAGCATCCGTTCGCTCTCGGAAGCGATCGAAGAACTCGTCAGCGCCTGAAGCGCTGCACCCTGCCTGCCCGCCTGCTTGTTGGAGACGCCATGTCGCAACCCACCCGCCTGAGTCCTCAACTGCCTGCGCTGCTCGAGGGGCTGCACGGCATCGGCCGCGACGTCATCGCGTCGCACGCCGTCGAGGTGGACCGTGACGCGCGCTTCCCGCACGAGGCCTTTGCCGCGCTGAAGCAGCAGAAGCTGCTGAGCTGCTACGTGCCGGTGGAATACGGCGGCATGGGGCTGAACATCAGCGACCTGTCGCAGATCTGCGAGGTGCTGGGCCAGTACTGCGGCTCGACGGCGATGATCTTCGCGATGCACCAGATCCAGGTCGGCTGCATCGTGCACCACGCGCTGGAGTCGGAGTTCTTCCGCGGCTATGTGCGCGAGATGGTGGAGCAGCAGCTGCTGATCGCCTCGGCGACGACCGAGCTGGGCATCGGCGGCGACGTGCGCTCGAGCCTGTGCGCGGTGCAGGTGAGCGGCGAGCGCTTCACGCTGGAGAAGCAGACGCCGGTGATCTCGTACGGCGCGACGGCCGACGCGATCCTCGTGACCTGCCGCAAGTCGGAAGACGCGGCGCGCAACGACCAGGTGCAGGTGCTGGTGCGGCGCGGCGACTACGTGCTGACCAAGCTGTCGGGCTGGGACACGCTGGGCTTCCGCGGCACCTGCAGCGAGGGCTTCGTGCTGAAGTCGCAGGGCCGGGCCGAGCAGATCCTGCCGCAGCCGTATGCGGACATCCACCGCCGCACGATGCATCCGTTCGCGCACGTGGTGTGGGCCTCGCTGTGGCTGGGCCTGTCGATCGACGCGGTGAACCGCGCACGCAGCGCGGTGCGGGCCGAGGCGCGCAAGAACCCGAGCGTGACGCCGATCTCGGCGACGCGGCTGGCGGAGTTGGACACGGTGCTGTTCTCGATGCGCGGCGGGGTGTACCAGGCGCTGCGCGAGTACCACGACCTGCTGCTCGCGAACGACCCGGAGGCCTTCTCGGGCTTCGGCTTCGCGATCAACATCAACAACCTGAAGCTCACGGCCTCGCAGTTCGTGGTCGAGATCGTCGGCAAGGCGATGCTGATCTGCGGCATCCAGGGCTACCGCAACGACTCGAAGCTGACGCTGGGCCGGCATCTGCGCGATGCCTACGGGGCGGCGCTGATGGTCAACAACGACCGCATCCTGGGCCAGAGCGCGACCATGCAGATCGTCCAGCGATGAACCGCGGCACCGCGAACCCGGATGGAGCGCAGCGCAATCCGGGAGCGGCGCTTGCGCAGCGAGACCCCCCGGCAGACCGAACCCGCCTGAGACAAGGACACGCCCCATGTGCACCCACCACGACGACCCCTACAAGCAATACCAGGCCGAGCTGATCGAGGCCGGCCTGCTGATCCCCTCGGGCGTGCGCGGCGTCTACGGCCGCAGCGGCACCTTCGAGAACATCATCGACCAGTTCGAAGGCCTGGTGACCCGCGAAGGCGCGTTCCAGAACGCCGAGGTCATGCGCTTCCCGCCCATCTTCAACCGGGCCCACTACCAGCGCATCGACCACATCAACAACTTCCCCGACCTGATGGGCTCGGTGCACAGCTTCCTCGGCGGCGAGAAGGAGCACCAGGCCATGCTCGGCAAGTTCGAGGCGAAGCAGGACTGGACCACCGAGCTCTCGCCCGCCGAGGTGATGCTGGTGCCGGCCGCCTGCTACCCGCTGTACCCGACCGCCACCGGCACGCTGGGCGCCCAGGGCCGCGTCGTCGACCTCAAGACCTTCGTGTTCCGCCACGAGCCGTCGGACGACCCGGCCCGCATGCAGATCTTCCGCCAGCGCGAGTTCGTCCGCCTCGGCACGCCCGAGCAGGCCCTCTCGCACCGCAACGACTGGCTGAAGCGCGGCCAGGCCATCCTCGAATCGGTCGGCCTGCCGGTGAAGAAGGTGCTTGCCGATGACCCGTTCTTCGGCCGCGGCGCCCGCATGATGAAGGCGACCCAGCGCGAGCAGGACCTGAAGTACGAGCTGGTGGTGCCGATCTGCAAGGAAGACAAGCCGACCGCGATCACGTCGTGCAACTACCACCTCGACCACTTCGGCATTTCGTTCGACATCCTGCAGGCCGACGGCACGCCCGCCCACACCGCCTGCATCGGCTTCGGGCTGGAGCGCATCGCGCTCGCCCTGCTCAAGACGCACGGCTTCGACCCGGCCCGCTGGCCCCACGAGGTGCGCCAGCGCCTGGCCATGGCCTGACGAGGGCGCGCATGAAACGTGTCCTGCCGATCGAGCCGGCCAGCTTCCAGCGCCACCCGATCCACGCCGCGCCGCGCACCTGGGCCGAGACCAACTGCTACGCCGACGTCCTGATCGAGCTGCTGCACGGCCTCGGGCACGACCCGGTGCCGGCCCTGGCCTTCACCCTCGGCGTCGACTTCGAGGGCGACCAGTGGACCTTCTTCAAGTTCCCGGACGGCGACCTGTACGAGCTCTACGGCGTCGACATCCAGGAGCTTGCCGTCTGGCGCCCGCTGGTCCAGCACATCGAGGACCAGGTGGCCGCCGGCCGCCCGGTGCTGGTCGAGCTGGACTCCTGGTTCCTGCCCGACACCGCCGGCTCGGCCTACCGGCTCGCGCACACCAAGTCGACCGTCGGCGTGGTCGCGATCGACGCCCAGGCGCGGCGCATGGACTACTTCCACAACCAGGGCTTCTACACGCTCGAGGGCGACGACTTCCGCGACATCTTCCAGCTCGACGGGCTGGTGCATGAGCGCATGCTGCCGCCCTACATCGAGTACCTCAAGAAGCGCCCCGGCTTCACGCCGCCCACCGGCGCCGCGCAGGTCGAGGCCTCGCTCGCGCTGCTGCGCCGCCACCTCACGCGGGTGCCGGCCGACAACCCCTTCGAGCGCTTCAAGGCCCAGTTCGCGAAGGACCTGGACTGGCTGATGCAGGCCGACCTCGCCACCTTCCACACCTACTCGTTCGCGACGCTGCGCCAGTACGGGGCCTGCTTCGAGCTCGCCGAGACCTACCTGCGCTGGCTCGACGCCGAAGGGGTGGCCGGGGTCGCCGCGGCCGCCGAGGGCTTCGCGGGCATCGCGCAGACCGCCAAGGCCTTCCAGTTCCAGCTCGCCCGCTCGATGGCGCGCAAGAAGGCGCTGGACCTGGCACCGATCGACGGGATGGGCGCCGCCTGGGCGTCCGCGATGGGCGACCTGCAACGCTTCCGATGAAGATCGCGCTCGACAGCGGCTGGGAACTGGCCTGCGGGCCGGACGAGGCCACGCTGGCGTGGGCCCCGGTGCGCGAGCTCGGCACGGTCGCCGCCGCGCTGGGGCTGGAGGTCGACACCGCGGCCGGCCGCTTCGACGCGCAGGACTGGTGGTACCGCTGCCGCTTCGCCGCGCCCGAGGCCGCCGGGGCCCCTGCGGCCGGACGCCACCGGCTGCGCTTCGAGGGCCTCGCCGGCCTGGCCGAAGTGTGGCTGAACGGCGAGCCCCTGCTGCAGTCCTCGAACATGTTCGTGACCGAAGTCGTGGACGTCGGCACGCGCCTGCGCGCCGACAACGAACTGCGCATCCGCTTCCGCTCGCTCGATGCGGAACTGGCCGCGCGCCGGCCGCGCCCGCGCTGGAAGACCGCGCTGGTCGAGGCGCAGAACCTGCGCTGGGTGCGCGGCACGCTGCTCGGCCGCATCCCCGGCTGGACGCCGCCCATCCACCCGGTGGGCGTGTGGAAGCCGGTCGTGCTGGAGACGCCGGGCCCGGGCGAACTCGACGACGTCGGCCTGCACTGCACGGTCGAGGACGGCGTGCCGCGGCTGCGCCTCACGGCCCGCCTGGCCGAGGGCAGCGACGTCGCCGAAGCGCGCCTGTGCCTCGGCGAGGCCCGCCACGCGCTGGCGCTCACCGCCGAGGGCCTGTCCGCCGACCTGCGGCTGCCCGAGGCGCCGCGCTGGTGGCCGCACACCCATGGCACGCCGGCCCTGCTGGACTGCACGGTCGAGCTGCGCCAGGGCGCGCACTGGACGCGCATCGCGCTCGGCCGCGTCGGGTTCCGCGAGATCGACGTGCTGCGCGACGGCGGCCGCGTGCAGTTCCGCCTCAACGGCACGCCGGTGTTCTGTCGCGGCGCCTGCTGGACCACCGACGACTTCATCCGCCTGCACGGCGATCCCGCGCAGCTGCGCCGCACCCTCGAGCTGGCGCGCGACGGCGGCCTGAACATGCTGCGCATCGGCGGCACCATGACGTACGAGTCGGACGCGTTCTACGCGCTGTGCGACGAGCTGGGGATCCTCGTCTGGCAGGACTTCATGTTCGCCAACATGGACTACCCGGTGGCCGATGCGGGCTTCCGCGCCGGCATCGAGCGCGAGGCCGGGCAGCAGCTGCAGCGGCTGCAGCGGCACGCCTGCATCGCCGCGTACTGCGGCGGCAGCGAGGTGGAGCAGCAGGCGGCGATGCTGGGCCTGCCGGCCAGCGAGTGGAGCAACGATTTCTTCGCCGAGACGCTGCCGGCGCTGTGCGCGCAGCACCATGCCGGCGTGCCGTACTTCCGCTCCTCGCCCTGCGAGGGTGCGCTGCCGTTCCACGTCGGCACCGGCATCTCGCACTACTACGGCGTCGGGGCCTACCGTCGCCCCGTCAGCGACGCGAAGCATGCGGGCGTCAAGTTCACGACCGAGTGCCTGGGCTTCTCGCACGTGCCGGAGCCGGAGACCATCGAGCTGCTCGCCGGCCAGCCGGTGATCGCGCCGCACCACCCGCTGTGGAAGCAGCGCCAGCCGCGCGACAACGGCGCCGGCTGGGACTTCGAGGACATCCGCGACCATTACCTGCGCGAGCTCTTCGGCCTCGACCCGATCGCGCTGCGCAGCCAGGACACGGCGCGCTACCTGGCGCTCTCGCGCGCCGTCACCGGCGAGGTGCTCAAGCGCGTGTTCGCCGAGTGGCGGGCGCCGGGCAGCGTCTGCGGCGGCGGGCTGGTGTGGTTCCTGAAGGACCTGTGGCCGGGCGCCGGCTGGGGCCTCATCGACAGCACCGGGCGGCCGAAGGCGGCGTACTGGGCACTGAAGCGGGCCTGGGCGCCGCGCACGCTGACGATCACCGACGGCGGCCTCGACGGGCTGCAGCTGCAGGTGCACAACGAGCCCGATGCCGCCTTCGAGGGCAGCGTCGAGATCGCCCTCTACCAGGACGGCCAGGTGCGCACCGCCCAGGGCAGCGCGCCGGTCAACCTCGCCCCGCGCAGCAGCCTGGCGCTGCAGGCCGATGCGCTGATCGGCCATTTCGCCGACACCGCCTACGCCTACCGCTTCGGCCCGCCGCAGCACGACGTGGCGGTGGCGCGCCTGAAGAACGTGGCCGGGGAGGTGCTGGCCGAGGATGTGCATTTCCCGCAGGGCATGAACCTCGCACCGCAGCGCGCCGGTGCGCTGGCGGCGCAGGCGCAGCGGCGCGACGACGGCAGCGTCGGCGTCACGCTGGCGGCCGAGGCCTTCATGCAGTCGGTGCACGTGGAGTGTGCCGGGTATGTCGCCGACGACCTGCATTTCCACCTCGCGCCGCAGTCGCGCAAGACCCTGGTGTTCCGCCCGCTCGACGCGGTGCCGCGCCGGTTCAAGGCGCACCTGGGGGCGCTGAACCTCCGAGAGCTGGTGACCGTCCGTGCGGACTGACGACGCCCCCGTGCAGGCCGACGGTGGACCGCGCACCGAGGTGCGGCGCGAGCCCTTGTACCTGGGTGATGGGGACCGGCCGCTGTTCGGCTGGTACCACGTGGCCGAATCGGTGCCGCGGCGCGAGGGCGTGGTGGTGATCTGCAACCCGATGGGCTACGAGGCGGTGCATGGCCACCGCTCGCTGCGCCACCTGGCGGACGCGCTGGCGCGGGCCGGCATCCCGGCGCTGCGGTTCGACTGGCACGGCTGCGGCGATTCGCCCGGCACCGAGACCGACCCCGGCCGCTGGCCGCGCTGGCAGGACGACGTGCAGGCGGCCATCGCCGCGGCCCAATCCCTGAGCGGCAGTGCCCGGGTCGGCCTGCTCGGCGTGCGCCTGGGGGCGACGCTGGCGGCGATGGCCGCCACGCAGCGCGACGTGGATGCGCTGGTGCTGTGGAACGCCTGCGCCTCGGGCCGGCGTTATGTGCGCGAGATGCAGGCATTGGACCTGGCGGCCGGCGGTGGCGCGCGGCGCGTCAGTGCGCCGCTGGAACCGGCCGGCTTCCTGATGAGCGGCGAGACGCAGGAGGCGCTGAAGGCGGTGCAGCTGACGCGCCAGGCGCTGCGGGTGCGGGGCCGGGTGCTGCTGGTGGCGCGCGACGACCTGATCGGCGAGGAAGAGGCGCTGCGCGAGCACCTGCAGGCGCAGGGCATTGCGACCGACGCGGTGGCGATGCCGGGCTATGCCGACATGATGGCCGAGCCGGTGCACACCGTGGTGCCGCGCCAGGCGCTGGACACGATCGTGCCCTGGTTCGTCGGGCAGACCGGGCTGCGGGCCGCGGCCCCGCCGGTGCTGGCGGCTCCGGTGGGGGCGGCCGCGGCGGCCTTCGCGCACACCGCCATCGACGGCACGACGCTGCGCGTCACCGAGCGCCTGTGCGCGCTGGGGGCGCAGGGGCAGCTGTTCGGCATCCACACCCGACCGGCGGATGCGCAGGCCGCGGCCGCGGCGGCGCAGCGGCCGATGGTGGTGCTGTTCAACTCGGGCACGGTGCACCACGTGGGGCCGAACCGGTTGTACGTGATGCTGGCGCGCGAGCTGGCGGCGCTGGGGTATGCGAGCGTGCGCTGCGACCTCGAGGGCCTGGGCGACAGCGTGCAGCGCGGGGCAGGGCGCGAGAACCATCCCTACCCGGACAGCGCGGTGCCGGATGCGCGCCAGGTGCTGGAGAGCCTGCAGCAGGGCTTCGGCGTGAGCGAGTTCGTGCTGATGGGGCTGTGCTCGGGGTCGTACACCGCGTTCCAGATGGCGCTGGCGGAGCCGGCCGGGCCGATCCGCGAGCTGGTGCTGATCAACCCGCTGACCTGGCGCTGGGTGGAGGGCGACGCGGTCGACACGCAGCACTTCTCGGCGGTGGCGCACTACAAGGGCACGATGCGGCGGCTCGACAGCTGGAAGAAGCTGCTGCGCGGCCAGGTGAACCTGGTCTACCTGGGCGGCGTGGTGCTGTCGCACCTGCGCAAGCAGGTGGCATCGCGGGTCAGTGCGATCAACGAGCTGCTGTTCCCGGCGCGCGGGCCGCTGCTGTCGCGGCAGCTGCGGCAGTTGTTCGCGGCGAAGATCCACGTGACGCTGCTGGTGTCCTCGGGCGACCCGGGCTGGGACATGCTGCAGGACGGCGCGCGGCAGACGGCGCGGCGGGCCTTGAAGAGCGGGGACTTGGCGCTGGAGTTCATTCCCGACGCAGACCACACCTTCTCGCGCGATGACGCGCGGCGCAGGCTGGTGGCGGCGGTGGGGCGCCGCCTGAGCCGGTGACCTCAGGCCTCTACGGGCTGTCGCCGCTGGAGCACTGGTCGAGCCTCCAGGCCGTGGGGCCGTTGTAGCGGTGGAATGTTTCGACGGCTTCGCGGAACTCGTCCAGCAGGGCCGGCACCCCCTTGCCGCGTTGTCGCAGGATGTCGATGGCCATGCTCGTCAGCAGGTCGCCGTTCTTCCAATCGTCGGTCCAGCCGGTGCCCGCGGCAGCTTTCCGCAGTGACTTCAACCAATCCCGCATCCGGTCGCTGTCAGCGCGGGGGTCCCATGTGAACTGATGCCATTCCAGCACGGCGATGAGGCCCGGACGGTCCAGCGACGGCACATGTGCTTGCAGTGGCGGATGGCGTTCCAGCGTTTGCGAGCTGCGTCGCCGACGCTTGTGGACCTCGCGTCGCAGATGCTTGGCGACGTTGTACCGGACCGGTTCGGTGGGGTGGTCTCGGGATTCGAGTTTGCGTTTGAGTCCATGCATTCCCATGTGTGGCCGCGTTCTCCTGGGCGTTCCTCTCCCGCCTGACTCTGCCGTCGAGGCCGAGGAACCGCCGATGTGCGGCTGCCACATAGCCAGTCCATGAAGGAATTGCTTCCCTATCGATAAACACTCATTGCCAGGAGCCGTCATGTCGTCTGCCAATCCCACCACTGTTCGTTCCTCGTTGCTTGGCTCGTCGCGACTCAAGAACGAGCCGCGCTACAAGCAGCTGTGGATGACGTTCGCCAGTCTGCGTGAGGTGGCCAAGGGTCTATCTGGGGACCTGTGTCATGAACTCGCGAATGTCACCCGAGAGGTGGAGTGGCCGGGGTGGTGCAAGGAGGCCGTGGAAGCCTGCAGGAAGGCAGCAGACGACGACTTCGGCATCGAGGTTGCGTTCAGCGCGATTCGAAACGCGGAGCCCCAGACAGTGAGTGATTTCAAGCTTTTGTGCGACGAACTCACTGCAGCGTGGAAGTCGATGGAGGACAAGCCGGGTTCGGCCGCCGAGAAGACGGCCAAAGTTCTTGCCGCCCTGACCGCCGAGGTCGTTGCAAAGATGCAGCGATTCAAGGGAGCGCCTTTCCTGGCCCAATCCATCGAGTGGGCCGTTGACATGGGATTGATCTTCGATGTCAAACACTTTGACTTCGAAGTCAATCGCGAGCGCATTCCCGAGATGCTTCAAGACCCAGAGCAGATGCAGGAGGTGATCAAACTGGCCTCCAACCTGCTCGTCGTCAATCCGGATGCGGCGAGCAAGCTTTGGGATGCCGTCAAGCAACACCCTGGGGTCCGCGGCCCTCAGTTCGCTGCCGCAATGAAGAAGTTTGAGGAGTGTCTCGAACGCCAAATCGGATTCAGCGACATGTGGCGCCTCGACCCAGAACTCAAAAAGGAGTTCTATGACAAATGGGAAAACATGCTGACGCAGCTTGACCGCCAAGAGGCTGATCGCCAGGAGACGAACTCCGGCTGCACCGTCAGCTGACGCCAGGTAGGCGGCCAAGCCGCCATCAATCGCCTGACGCGAACCCGCGCGGGTTCGCGCTCTGCCACCGCCACGCATCCGCGCACATCGCATCGATGTCACGCGTGGCCGTCCAGCCCAGCAGTTCACGCGCCAGCGACGGATCGGCATAGCAGGCCGCGACATCCCCCGGCCGCCGCGGCACGATCCGGTAGGGCACCGCCTTGCCGCTCGCGCGCTCGAAGGCCTTCACCACCTCGAGCACGCTGTAGCCCCGCCCCGTCCCCAGGTTCACCGTCAGTGAAGGCTTGCCGTCGACCAGGTGGCGCAGCGCCGCCACGTGCCCCTCGGCCAGGTCCAGCACGTGGATGTAGTCGCGCACCCCGGTGCCGTCCGGCGTCTCGTAGTCGTCGCCGAACACCTGCAGGAACTCGCGCTGCCCCACCGCCACCTGTGCCACGTAGGGCATCAGGTTGTTCGGCACGCCGCGCGGGTCCTCGCCGATGCGACCGCTGGGGTGCGCGCCCACCGGGTTGAAGTAGCGCAGGTAGGCGACCTGCCAGCCCGCATCGCAGCGCTCCAGCTCGCGCAGCAGCTGCTCGCCCAGCAGCTTGGTGGTGCCGTAGGGATTGGTGGCCGACAAGGCCGAATCCTCGGTGATCGGCAGGCGCTCCGGCTGCCCGTAGACGGTGGCCGACGAGCTGAACACCAGCCGCTTCACGCCATGGTCCTGCATGGCCTGCGCGACATTCACGAGCCCGCCCAGGTTGTTGCGGTAGTACTCCAGCGGCTTCTGCGTCGATTCGCCGACCGCCTTGTGGGCCGCAAAGTGCACCACCGCGTCGATGCGGTGCGCACGGAAGACCGCGTCCATCGCCGCCCGGTCGCACACGTCGGCCTCGACGAAGACCGGTGTCCGCCCGCCCAGCTCGGCCAGCCGGTCGAGCACGAGGCGTGAGCTGTTGGCGAAGTTGTCGACGCCCACCACCTCGAAGCCGGCCGCCTGCAGCGCGAGCCAGGTGTGGGATGCGATGTAGCCGGTGGCGCCGGTCAGCAGGATGGTGGGCATGGTGCATCGTCTCGGAAAGGGCAGGGATCATAGGCCGCCCCAGCCTGCGAGGCAGCCCCCCGGGATGGATGGCCTCGGTCCGCCACCTACAATCCCGCGCATGCTGAACGCCTTCTTCGCCTCCCTGGGCGCCGGTGCGCTGGAGCGCATCACCCTGCTGCTCAACCACGTGATCGCCTCCGAGACGGTCGCGACCGAGCGTCTCAAGCCGCATGCCGGGCGCAGCGTGCAGCTGACCCTCACCGGCTGGCCCTCGCTGCTGCCGCCGCCGCCGCAGGTCGCCTTCCGCATCACGCCGGCCGGCCTGCTGGAGTGGTGCGGCGACACGCCGCCGGCCAACCCGGAGCTGCGCCTCACGCTCGACGCCTCCAACCCGGCCCGCCTCGCCGCCCAGTGGTTCGCCGGCGAGCGCCCGAAGATCGGTATCGAGGGCGACTCCGCCTTCGCCGCCGACGTCAGCTGGCTGATCGACAACCTGCGCTGGGACATCCAGGACGACCTCGCCAAGGTCATCGGCCCGGCCCCGGCCCACGAGCTGTCGCGATTCGCCCGCATGGTGGCGGGCGGCCTGCGCGAGGCGGTGCACGTGCTGCAGGGCCTGGTCCAGCGGGGCGGCTCCCGCGGATGAGGCACCTGCTGCGCCTGTGGTTCATCGCCTTCATCGTCCTGCGCTACGGCCTGGACGAGCTGGCGCTGTCGGGCTTTCGCCAGCGCTGGGTGCGCGCCCTGGTCTGGGTGATCACGCTGGGCCGGCGCCTGCATGCGCCGCGCGGCGCGCGCCTGCGCGAGGCGCTGGAGCGCCTCGGCCCGATCTTCGTCAAGTTCGGCCAGGTGCTGTCGACGCGGCGCGACCTGCTGCCCGACGACCTCGCCGACGAGCTGGCCCGCCTCCAGGACCGGGTGCCGCCGTTCCCCGGCGCGCTCGCGCGCCAGCTGGTGGAGCGTGCCTACGGCCGCCCGATCGAGGACATCTTCGCGCGCTTCGAGGCCGAACCGGTGGCGAGCGCCTCGATCGCCCAGGTGCACTTCGCGACGCTGAAGGACGGCCGAGAGGTGGCGGTGAAGGTGCTGCGCCCCGGCATGCTGGCGGTGATCGAGGACGACCTGTCGCTGCTGCGCACCATGGCCCGCTGGATCGAGCGCCTGTCGGCCGACGGCAAGCGCCTCAAGCCGCGCGAGGTGGTGGCCGAGTTCGACAACTACCTGCACGACGAGCTCGACCTGGTGCGCGAGGCGGCCAACGCGGCCCAGCTGCGGCGCAACATGCAGGGGTTGAACCTGGTGCTCGTGCCCGAGATGGTGTGGGACCTGTGCACCACCACCGTGATCGTGATGGAGCGCATGTACGGCGTGCCGATCAGCCAGACGCAGCGGCTGCGCGAGGCCGGGGTGGACATCCCCAAGCTGGCGCGCGACGGCGTGACGATCTTCTTCACCCAGGTGTTCCGCGACGGCTTCTTCCACGCCGACATGCACCCGGGCAACATCCAGGTGAGCGTCGACCCGAAGACCTTCGGGCACTACATCGCGCTCGACTTCGGCATCGTGGGCACGCTGACCGAGGTCGACAAGGAGTACCTGGCGCAGAACTTCATCGCCTTCTTCCGGCGCGACTACAAGCGGGTGGCCGAGCTGCACCTGGAGTCGGGCTGGGTGCCGCCCGGCACGCGCGTCGACGAGCTGGAAGGCGCCATCCGCGCGGTGTGCGAGCCGCACTTCGACCGGCCGCTGAAGGACATCTCGCTGGGCCAGGTGCTGCTGCGGCTGTTCCAGACCTCGCGCCGCTTCAACGTCGAGATCCAGCCGCAGCTGGTGCTGCTGCAGAAGACGCTGCTGAACGTCGAGGGCCTGGGGCGCCAGCTCGACCCCAACCTCGACCTGTGGAGCACGGCCAAGCCCTTCCTGGAGCGCTGGATGAACGAGCAGGTGGGCTGGCGCGGCCTGCTGCTGCACCTGAAGCGGGAGGCGCCGCGCTACGTGCAGCTGTTCCCGGAGCTGCCGCGGCTGCTGCACGATGCGCTGAAGGCGCCGCGCGGCAGCGACCCGCGCCTGCTCGAAGCGGTGCTCGCCGAGCAGCGGCGCACCAACCGGTTGCTGCGGGCGATCATCTACGGGGCGATCGGCTTCGTGCTGGGCCTCGCGGCGACGCAGGTGGCGACCGCCTGGCGCTGGTGACCGGGGGAGGGAACTCCCGGTTCCGGCCGCACCGAACCCCGGGCTACGGGTTCTCCCGGGCCCAGTCGGCCCGGAGCTTGCATTCGGGCGGGGCCGGGCCATGGATAATCCCGGCCGTCCCTTCCACCGCCTTGAGCCCTGGTCGATGAACCCCACCCTGATTTCCTTCGTCGTGCTGTACCTGCTGGGAACCCTGGGCCTCGGTGTCTGGGCCGGCACGCGCATCAAGAACACCAGCGACTTCGCCATCGCCGGGCGCAGCCTGCCGCTCATCATGGTGGTCACCACCACCTTCGCCACCTGGTTCGGGGCCGAGACCGTGATGGGCATCCCCGCCCGCTTCGTCCAGAGCGGCCTCGGCGCCATCGTCGAAGACCCCTTCGGCGCCGGCACCTGCCTGGTCCTGGTCGGCCTGTTCTTCGCCACCAGGCTCTACAAGCAGAACCTCCTCACCATCGGCGACTTCTACCGCAAGCGCTATGGCAAGGGCGTCGAGGTGTTCTGCTCCATGGCCATCATCCTCAGCTACCTGGGATGGGTCGCCGCCCAGATCACGGCGCTGGGCCTCGTCTTCTCGGTCCTCACCAACGGCGCCATGTCCGAGACCGCCGGCATGATCGTCGGCACCGTCGCGGTGCTGGTCTACGTCGTCGTCGGCGGCTTCCTGGCCGTGGCCTGGACCGACTTCATCCAGATGATCGTGCTCGTGATCGGCCTGAGCGTCATCGCCGTCTTCGCCGGCGACCTGGCGGGCGGCACCGGCAAGGTCCTCGCCTACGCCCAGCAGAAGGACCTCTGGAAGTTCCTGCCCGCCCCGAGCTTCACCGAGATCGCGATGTTCGTCGGCGCCGGCCTCACGATGATGCTGGGCAGCATCCCGCAGCAGGACGTGTTCCAGCGCGTCATGTCGGCGCGCAGCCCCGAGGTCGCCCGCAACGGCGCCGTCATCGGCGGCGTCAGCTACATCCTGTTCGCCTTCGTGCCGATGTTCATCGTCACCTGCGCCGTCGTCGTGATGGGCGACAGCGCGCTCGAGCTGGCGAAGAACGACTACCAGCGCCTGCTGCCGACCTTCGTGCTCGAGAAGATGCCGCTGTTCATGCAGATCCTGTTCTTCGGCGCGCTGCTGTCGGCCATCAAGAGCACCTCGTCGGCCACGCTGCTCGCACCCAGCACCAGCTTCGTCGAGAACATCCTGAAGAACCTGCGCCCGGACATGAAGGACCGCGAGCAGCTGTTCGCCATGCGCTGCACCATCGTCGTGTTCGCCGCCCTGGTGCTGGGCTATGCGATCTTCATGAAGGGCACGTCGATCTACGACCTGGTCTCGGCCGCCTACCAGGTGACGCTCGTCGGCGCCTTCGTGCCGCTGGTGATGGGCCTGTACTGGAAGCGCTCGACCACCCAGGGCGCCATCCTGTCGCTCGCCGCCGGCATCTCGGTCTGGGTCATCTTCTTCCCGCAGCTCTCCGGCCTGAGCGAGCGCTTCCCCGGCCAGCTCGCCGGCCTCATCGCCGCCTTCATCGGCATGATCGCCGGCTCGCTCGCGCCGCAGGTGCTGAAGAATCGCCACGAGCCGCGGCATCACGTTGTCGAGCGCGCGAAGGCTTGAAGGCCTGAGCCGCGCCTCCATCTTCGCCTCGCGCTCGGCCGCGCCACCGGCCGCCCGCGGCACGCGGGCGCGGCCACTTATAATTTCGTGTTTTGAATCAAAGGCTTAGCCATGCCCATCTACGCCTATCGGTGTGCGGCCTGCGGCCACGCCAAGGACGTGCTGCAGAAGATCTCCGACCCGGTGCTCACCGTCTGCCCGAACTGCGGGGCCTCGGCCTTCCAGAAACAGGTCACCGCCGCCGGCTTCCAGCTCAAGGGGTCGGGCTGGTACGTCACCGATTTCCGCAACGGCTCGAACGCGCCGGCCACCGGCAGCGCGCCGGCGGGCGGCGGCGCTGAATCCGGCAAGTCCGACGCCACGGCTCCCGCGGCGGCACCTGCCGCGGCGGCTTCGGCGCCCACCCCCGCGGCGGCCCCGGCCACCCCGGCCAAGCCGCCGTCCGGCGGCACCTGAGCCCCACAAGGACCTTCGTGAAGAAATACCTCATCGCGGGCTTGCTGGTCTGGCTGCCGCTGGCCGTGACCATCTGGGTGCTGCACTCGGTGCTCGGCCTGCTCGACGGTGTTTTCGGCAGCGTGGTCTCGGCCACGCAGGCGGTGCTGCCCGAGGCGGCGCGCGAGCCGCTGAATGACCTGCGCTCCATCCCGGGCCTGGGCGTGGTGCTGATGATCGCGGGCCTGCTGCTGACCGGCATGTTCGCCGCCAACATGTTCGGCCAGTGGTGGCTGTCGCAGGCGCACCGGCTGCTCAACCACATCCCGATCGTCAAGTCGATCTACAGCTCGGTGAAGCAGGTCTCCGACACGCTGTTCTCGAGCAGCGGCAACGCCTTCCGCGAGGCGGTGCTGGTGCAGTACCCGCGTGCCGGCTCCTGGACCATTGCCTTCGTGACCGGCCGCCCCGGGGGCGAGGCGGCGATGCACCTGCACGGCGACTACCTGAGCGTCTACGTGCCCACCACGCCCAACCCGACCTCGGGCTTCTTCCTGATGGTGCCGCGCGCCGACGTCGTGGTGCTGGCGATGAGCGTGGACGAGGCGCTGAAGTACGTCATCTCGATGGGCGTGGTGGCGCCGCCGCCGCCGGCCGCGCCGGTCCCGCCGGTGCTGCCGCCGGACGAGCCGCGAAATCAGACCGGCTGAGCGCCTGGCGGCCGCTCAGCGACAGGGGCTTGCCACCGCGCCCGTCAACGCCTATCCCTCTTTCACCGCCGGCCGTGGCGCCCTGCGCCGCCCGGCATCGACGACCGAATCCTGGAGAGAACACATGAGAACAACGTACTGCGGCCTGGTGAGCGAAGCCCTGATGGGCCAGACCGTGACCCTGATGGGCTGGGCGCACCGCCGGCGCGACCACGGCGGCGTGATCTTCATCGACCTGCGCGACCGCGAAGGCCTGGTGCAGCTGGTCTGCGACCCGGACCGCGCCGAGATGTTCAAGACCGCCGAGGGCGTGCGCAACGAGTTCTGCCTGAAGATCGTCGGCAAGGTGCGCCCGCGCCCGGCCGGTACCGAGAACGCCAACCTCACCAGCGGCAAGGTCGAGATCCTGTGCCATGAGCTCGAGGTGCTGAACCCGAGCGTCACGCCGCCGTTCCAGCTCGACGACGACAACCTGTCGGAGACGACGCGCCTCACGCACCGCGTGCTCGACCTGCGCCGTCCGGCGATGCAGAAGAACCTGATCCTGCGCTACCGCGTGGCGATGGAGGTGCGCAAGTTCCTGGACGCGAACGGCTTCATCGACGTCGAGACGCCGATGCTGACCAAGAGCACGCCGGAGGGCGCTCGCGACTACCTGGTGCCGAGCCGCGTCAACGAGGGCATGTTCTTCGCGCTGCCGCAGAGCCCGCAGCTGTTCAAGCAACTGCTGATGGTGGCGGGCTTCGACCGCTACTACCAGATCACCAAGTGCTTCCGCGACGAGGACCTGCGCGCCGATCGCCAGCCCGAGTTCACGCAGATCGACATCGAGACCAGCTTCCTGAGCGAGGAAGAGATCCGCACGATGTTCGAGGGCATGATCCGCACCGTCTTCCGCAACGCGATGGGCGTGGAGCTGCCGGCGTACCCGGTGATGACGTACGCCGACGCGATGTTCCGCTTCGGCTCGGACAAGCCCGACCTGCGCGTGAAGCTCGAGTTCACCGAGCTGACCGACGTGATGAAGGACGTCGACTTCAAGGTCTTCTCCGCCCCGGCGACGAACCCCGACGGTCGCGTGGTGGCGCTGCGCGTGCCGGGCGGCGGCGAGATGAGCCGCGGCGAGATCGACGCCTACACCGAGTTCGTCAAGATCTACGGTGCCAAGGGCCTGGCCTGGATCAAGGTGAACGATGCCGCCAAGGGCCGCGAAGGCCTGCAGAGCCCGATCGTGAAGAACCTGCACGACGGGGCGATCAGCGCGATCCTCGAGCGTACCGGCGCAACCAACGGCGACCTGCTGTTCTTCGGCGCCGACAAGGCCAAGGTGGTGAACGATGGCATCGGCGCGCTGCGCGTCAAGATCGGCCACAGCGAGTTCGGCCGCAAGAACGGCTTGTTCGAGGACCGTTGGGCGCCGCTGTGGGTGGTCGACTTCCCGATGTTCGAGTACGACGACGAGGGCGAGCGCTGGAACGCGGTGCACCATCCGTTCACCGCGCCGAAGGACGGCCACGAGGACTACATGGACAGCGACCCGGGCAAGTGCATTGCCAAGGCGTACGACATGGTGCTCAACGGCTGGGAGCTGGGTGGCGGTTCGGTGCGGATCCACCGTGCCGAGGTGCAGAGCAAGGTGTTCAGCGCGCTGAAGATCGGGCCGGAGGAGGCGCAGCTGAAGTTCGGCTTCCTGCTGGACGCGCTGCAGTACGGCGCGCCGCCGCACGGCGGCCTGGCCTTCGGCCTCGACCGGCTGGTGACGCTGATGACCAAGGCCGAGTCGATCCGCGACGTGATCGCCTTCCCGAAGACCCAGCGTGCACAGGACCTGCTGACGCACGCGCCCAGCCCGGTGGACGAGAAGCAACTGCGCGAGCTGCACATCCGGCTGCGCAACCCGCAGGCGACGCAGGCGGGGTGATGCGCCTCGGGCCGGCGGCGGCGGCGGCCCTTCGCATCGTCACTGCAGGCAGTCCTGCGAGCCGAAGTCGAACTGGCCCGCCGTCGTCAGGGTGACGGCCGTGGTCGGGCCTTCGCCGATGCTGTTGACGGCCGACAACAACAGGTAATAGGTCGTGCTGTACGACAGGTCGGTGAAGTCGTGCCCGGCGCCGGCCGTCGCGTCGAAGTCGATGGTTCCAGCGGGATTGACGAGGTGCGTCAGGGCCGCGTCGTCGTAGAGTCTCATGCGGTAGTTGATGACGGACGCGCCGCCGTTGGCGGTGGGGGGCGTGAACTTCGCGCGCAGGACGTTCTTGCTGCAGATGTACGAGCCGGCGTCCGGCACCGCACCCGGCTGGGTGGTCGCGGTGTGGGCCGACTGCGAGGCGGCTGCACCGTCTCCGCCGACGTTGTGGGCCGTGGCCGCGCAGCTGTAGTCGGTGTTGTTGGCCATTCCCGCCAGCGTGACGGAGGTCAGCGACGTGACCGTCGCGCTCGCCGACGCCTTGCCGCTGGCCGTGCAGGTCAGCGTGTAATGGTCGATGGCATTGCCACCGTTCGAAGCGGGCGCCGTCAGGCTCAGCTGCAGCTTCGCATTGCCTGCGGACGAATAACTCGCGGCATCGGCAGCGGTGACCGCGGCAGGCGCTCCGATCATGGTGACGCTGAGCCCGGGCGCGTCCGGCGTCGTGTAGGGCGTCAGCGAGACGGATTCCGAAGCGAGGCTCCATGACTGGGAGCTGTTCCTCGCCTTCACGGTGCAGGCATAGCTCTCGCCGTTGGTCAAACCGGAGACCTGCAGCGGAGTCCCGGTGCCCACCTCGCTCTGGTACAGCCGACTGGAGCTGCTGCTGACACAGCTCGCGCGGTAGCTCAGGGTGCTGCTCGTGTCTCCGGTCGAACTGGGCGCGGTGAAGCCGACGCTCACGTAGCCATTGCCGATCGAGCTGCCGGCGTTCTCGGCCAGGATGGTCGGCGCCCCCGGGGCCGTGTGGGGCGTGGCCGCTGCCAGTGCGGTGGATGTGGATCCGGCGCTGTTGCTGGCGGTGATCGTGCAGGTGGCGGAGCTGCCGTTGGTGAGGTTCGACACGGTGATGGACACCGTCGTCGCGCTGGTCGCCGTCGACGAGGTGCCGACCGGCGCTCCGCTGTTGTTCAAGCAGGCGGCGCTGTAGGCGACGTCGCCCAGGTTGCCCGCGGGAACGGCGAACGAGAAGCTGAGCGCGCTGTCCGAGAGGGTGGTCGTGACCGCGCTGGCGGCAGGCGCTGCCGGCTTCTTGTTCGGCGTGGCGGTCGGCAAGCTCATCCAGCTGCTGCCGAAGCTGTTGGTGGCGCGGAGGGTGCAGCTGACGGCCGTGTCGTTGGTGAGGCCGCTGACGGTGACGGGACTGCCGGTCGCGTCCGCCGAGTTGATGCTCCCGCACTCCACCGCATAGCGCGTGTCGCTGGAATTGGTGGGGGCCGTGAAGCTGAAGCTCAGCGAGCCATCTCCGGCGGTCGCGGTGACGTTCGACGGTGTGCTCGGCGCAGCGGCATTGGGCGTGCCGGTGACCGTGACGGAACTCGATCCCCGGCTGTTCGTCGCCGTGAGCGTGCATCTGTAGGGCACGCCGTTCGACAGGCCGGACACCCTGTACGAGCCGTCGTCCTGCAGCGCGGCCGAGACCGGCGTTCCACTGGCGTCGGCCAACATGCAGCTGATGGCATAGGAGACGTCGGCCAGGTTGCCCGCGGGCGCGGCGAACGACAGGCTCAGTGTGCCATCGCTCACCTGGATGGCGATGGACCCGGCGGACGGCACGGCGGGCGCGGCCGCATTGGGGACGCCCGATACCACGTCCGAATCGCTGCTCAGCGCCGTGTTGCTGGCGCGCACGAAGCATTCGTAGCTTGTCCCATTCGTCAGCCCGCCCACGCTGGCGTGAGGCGTCGCGCTTGGGTCGAGCTGAGCCCCTTTCCATTCCGTCGTGCCGATGCGGCAGACGGCCTGGTAGTTGGACATGTCGGCGCCGCCGTTGTACGACGGCTTCACGAAAGACAGCGTCAGCGTGCCGTCGCCGACCGCCTCGATCGCCACGTTGGTGGGCTTGTCGGGGGCGGTGCGGGGCAGCACCTCCAAGGGATCGGACGTGCTGTTGGCCGCGCTGCCATGGGCCGTCACCGTGCACGAGTAGAGCTGCCCGTTCGTCAGCCCGGTCACCGTGAGGGGCGAGCTGCTGCCGGAAACGCTCGTGCTTCCGCAGATGGCCTCGTACGACAGCACGGGGGTGCCGTTGTCGCTTCCGGGCGTGAATCTCAGCGTCGCGCTCTGGTTGCCGGGCTCGGCGAGTTGCAGGGTCGGTTTCGGCGGCAGCGGGGCGACGGGCGTCACCGGCAGGCTCGTGGAGGCCGGGCTGGTGCCACCCGCGTTGCGCGCCTGCACGCTGCAGTCATACAGGTTGCCGTTGACCAGCCCCGACACGGTGATGGGCGAGGCCGTTGCTGTGGCCTGGGAGAAGGTCTGCGGCGCATCCCGCAGCGCACAGGTGGCGGTGTAGTCGAGGATGCTCGCGTCCGGCGTGCTCGCCGCGAACGACAGCACGGCCTGCCGGTCGCCGGCGGTCACCGCGCTGAGCGAGGGGGCGGCCGGCGCCGGGACGACGACCGGGCCGGGGTCGATGACCGGGCCGGGATCGATGGCCGGTGCGGACGGCGTGGCCTGCAGTGCCGGCGTCGACGCGGGGCCGTAGCCGGCCTCGTTGCGGGCCTGGACGCTGCAGGCATAGCTCGTGCCGTTGACCAGGCCGGGCACGACGACCGAGCCCGCCGCGGTGGCCTCGACCGTCGCGGTCTGGGTGCCGGCCAGGCAGCTCACCCGGTAGCGGTCGATCGTCGCCCCGCCGTTCCAGGCCGGCGCCTCGAAGCTGACGGTGGCGCTGCCGTCGCCCGGTGTGGCAGAGAGGCCGCGCGGCGCGTCCGGCACGGTGCGAGGCGTCGCGGTCGCCGCCGCCGAACTGTCGCTGGTGCCCGCCCCGGGAACCGTGGTCGTGACGCTGCAGCGGTACGACGTGCCGTTCGCCAGACCGGTCACGTTGATCGGCGACGCGCTCGATTCCTGCGACACGGAGATGCCGTCCGAGACGCAGGTGGCCTGGAAGGTGGCGTCACTGCCCAGGCCTGCGGGCGGCGTGAAGGCCACCGAGATGGCGCCGTCCGAAGGCGTCGCGCTGACGTCGACCGGCGCCGCCGGACGGCCGACGACGGGCGTGGCGGGCGCGGTCGGGGTCACGTCCACGGGGTCCGAGGCAGGACCGTCGCCGGCACTGTTCGTGGCCACGACGCTGCAGGCATAGGGCTGGCCGTTCACGAGGCCGGACACGGTGATCGGTCCGGCCGTCGCGGTGCTGTAGCCATTCTGGCCGGCGCTGCGGCAGGTGGCGGTATAGGTCTGTGCGCTGCCGGGCGGCGGTGTGAAGCTCACGATGGCCGCCCCATCGGCGGCCGTGGCCTGCACATTGATCGGAGCGCCCGGAACCTGCACGGCCGCTGCCGCCGCGGTGGGCGTGACCGGCACGGACTTCGAGGTCGCACCGTGACCGGCCGCATCCGTCGCGGTCGCGGTGCAGACGTAGGTGAGCCCGTTGATCAGGCCGGTGACCTGGATCTGCTCGGTGAGGGTCCCGTGCGAAGCCATGCTGACCGAGGACTGCGGCGTGCCGGCGATGCAGTGTGCGACGAAGGTCACATCGGTGCGCGGCGTGCCCACCGCGAAGCTCAGCAGCGCCGATGCATCGCCCGGGCTGGCCTGCAGGGCGGTGGGCGCCTCAAGCAAAGCCACGGTCTCCGCTTCCGCCGCCGGACTGCCGCCTCCACCGCACCCGGCCACCAGCCCGATCGACAGGCTCAGGGTGATCGGCAGAAGGCGCTCGCGGAGGCGGAATGCAACGGCTCTCATGAAGACCCCAGGGCTGGAGAGACGTTGCAGCGTGGCCGGCGATTGTGCAGAGAGCATGGATAGGCCTCGGACAAGCGTTCCTGGCGTGCGATCCCTCACTCAGGTGGGCCCCCCTTCGGAGGGACGCTGTAAGCGTTTGTGCGCTGGCATCATTCCCGGCTTCGGGTCAATGCCGTCGGCGGGGATGATGCTCATGGGTCGTGCAGGTTTCGCAATCACGGGCGGTGTTGTCGCCGCGCTGCTGGCGCTCGCTGGCTGCGGCAAGCAGGGCGCCGAGCTCGGCCAGGGCGGCTCGGTCGTCACCGGCTCGGCCGGGCCGGCGGGGGCGCAGTCGGCGGCGCGCGAGCTGATCCGCTGCGACGCCCCGGTCGCGACCCTCGCGCTGGTCGAGAACCCGAATGGCTACACGATGGTGTCGGGGTACCAGCTGCCGCAGTCTCCGGTGCCGCTGGTGCGGCTGCTGGCGCAGCAGAGCGGCTGCTTCCGCGTCGTCGACCGCGCGGCCGGTCTGCGCGCCACGGTGCAGGAGCAGGAGCTGAAGGACGCCGGCATCCTGCGCAAGAGCGGCAGCACCGTCGCGAAGGGCAAGGGCTACGAGGCGCAGTACACGCTGACGCCCAGCCTCACCTTCAGCGAGCAGAACGCCGGCCGCGAGATCGGCGGCATCCTAGGCATGATCCCGGTGCTGAACAGGTTCGTCGGCGTGGCGGAAAGCGTCAAGCTCAAGGAAGCGCAGGTCGCGCTGCTGCTCACCGACAACGAGACCACCGAGCAGCTCGCCGCCTCCACCGGCTCGGTGCGCGTCACCGACCTCGGCATGGGCGGGCTCGTGCTGGGCAAGCTCGGCGGCGCGGCCGGCGCCGGCTGGAGCAACAGCAACGAGGGCAAGGTGATCGCCGCCGCGTTCCTGGATGCCCACAACCACCTGGTCACGCAGGTGCGCCTGCTGCAGGCGAAGGAGCTTCCCCCGGCGGTGGCGGTGAAGCCCGCCGCCAAGGGCTGACGCCCGCGGCGCCGCTCAAGCCGGCGGCGCCGCCTTGAAGGGATTGCGCTCCGGCGCCTCTTCATGCCGCACCAGCCCCAGCATGCGGCGCGTGATCTGGTTGATCACCGGCTGGCGGTGCCGCACCCACACCTGCATCGGCTGCGGCTTCGCGCCGAGGCGGGCCTTCGGGTCGAGGGCGGTGCGGCCGAACGACACCTCGCGTGCGCCCAGCTCGATCGCCTGCTCGATGCTCGCATGCAGCAGGCGCAGGTACAGCGGGTGCTCGGCCGCCGCGGCGCGGTCGAAGCCGATGTGGTACGCCACCGCGCTCGGGCCGTCCAGCAGCGTCGCGATGAAGCCGAGCAGCGTCTCGCCGCCCCCCGCGTCGGCGCGGAACAGCCCGCTGTAGCGCAGCCGCGGCCCGGCCGCCGAGGCGAGGGCGCCGAAGTAGTCCGGGTGCAGCGTGAAGGGCCGCAGGCTCGCGTTCTCGTGCACCTGCAGGTAGAGCGCGTGCATGCGCGCCTGCAGCGCCGCGTCGGGCTCGAAGGCGCGCAGCGCGAGGCCGGCCTGGCGCACCGGCTCGAGGATCTGGTTCTTCACCGCGCTGCGGTACTTGGACGCCATGCCCGCCAGGTAGTCGGCATGGGTCTTCCAGGCCTCGGGCAGCGCCAGCACCATGTTCGGCTCGGTCTCGACGCCGCGGTACGACAGCCCGTCCAGCAGCTTCAGCGCCGGCGCGTGGTCCGCGGTCACGTCCTTGATCATCACGAAGCCGGCCTGGCCCGCCAGCTTCTCGGCCCTGCGCACCCGGTACAGCACCTCGGCCACCGCCGGCCAGACGGCATCGGGCGCCACGTCGGGGGCGATCGCCACCGCATGCATGCCGTAGCTCAGCAGGTTGCCGCAGACCAGCACCCGCTCGCTCAGGCGCGTGGCCACCGCGCTGCCGCCGTCGGCCGCGGCGCGGCCGAGCAGCTGCTTCAGCCGCGCCCGCCTGCCCTCGGCCGGCGCGGCCGTGCCGGGGCGGGGGCGCAGCCGCTCGCGCTCCAGCTCGGCCCACTGCATCACGACGGCGGCGATCGGGCCGCCATCGTCGCTCACCAGCGCGTAGCGCGGCGCCAGGCAGGCCGGCGGGGCGGCCTCCAGCACCCCCAGGTAGGCCCGGCTGAAGAACCAGGACTGTCCCTCGACGACCGCGTCCCAGTGCTGCGGGTTGAGCTGGTCCAGGGTGTCGGCGATGGCGAAGCGCAGGCCGGTGGGCTGGCGCAGGCGGCGGCGCTGCGAGAGGCGGTGCTTGAGGGCGGTGAGGCTGGGCATGGGGCGGGAGTTTGCCCGACCCGGGCGTGGGGCATCCGCCGACACGCGCCCGGCGTGTCCTGCCGCTATCCTTCACGCATGACGAAGATGCCGGAATCGGTGCTGGTGCTGATCCACACCCCGCAGCACGAATTGCTGCTGCTGGAGCGCGCGGACGCCGCGGGCGGCTGGCAGAGCGTCACCGGCTCGCGCGCCTCGCCCGACGAGGCGCTGCGCGACACCGCCTGCCGCGAAGTCGCCGAGGAGACCGGCATCGTCGTCGGCTCGCCCGCCGTGCCGGCCGCTCGCCTGGTCGACTGGCAGCGGCGCAACGTCTACCCGATCCTGCCGGCCTGGGCGCACCGCTACGCCCCCGGCGTCACCCACAACACCGAGCATGTGTTCGCGCTGCAGGTGGAACGCGACACGCCGATCCGCCTCAGCCCGCACGAGCACGTCGGCTGGCAATGGCTGCCGTGGCGCGAGGCGGCGGCGCGCTGCTTCTCGCACACGAATGCCGCCGCCATCCTCCACCTGGCCCAGGCCCCTGCACCCGCGCGATGAGTACCGCCTCACCTTCCACCCTGCACCCCACGCACGTGCTGCGCGTGGCCACCTACAACATCCACAAGGGCGTGCGCGGCGTCGGCCCGCGCAAGCGGCTGGAGATCCACAACCTGGGCCTGGGCATCGAGGCGCTGGACGCCGACATGGTTTTCCTGCAGGAGGTGCGCAGCTTCCACCACGGCGAGGCGCGGCGCTTTCCCGACACCCACATCGGCTGGCCGCGCATGCCGCAGGCCGACTACCTGGCGCCCGACGGCTACCATGCCGCCTACCGCACCAACGCCGTCACCAACGGCGGCGAGCACGGCAACGCGCTGCTGTCGCGCTGGCCGCTCGGCGACGACATCGGCCACCACGACGTCTCCGACCACCGCTTCGAGCAGCGCGGCCTGCTGCACGTGCGGGTGCACTGGAACCACACCGTGGTGCATGCCATCGTCGCGCACCTCGGGCTGATCCATGCCAGCCGGGTGCGGCAGGTCGAGCGCATCGGCGCCTTCGTCGCGAGCCAGGTGCCGCCGCACGAGCCGGTGGTGCTGGCGGGCGACTTCAACGACTGGGGCGGCAAGCTCGACGCGCCGATGCAGGCGCTGGGCCTGTGCCGCGCCGAGCGCGACGGCGCCGGGTCGTCGCAGCGCACCTTCCCGTCGCGCATGCCGGTGTTCTCGCTCGACCGCATCTACACCCGCGGCTTCCGCTGCACGCGCACCGAGGTGCCGCGCGGTGCGGCGTGGGCGCGCATGTCCGACCACCTGCCTCTCGTTGCCGAGCTCGAACTGGAGTGAAGGTCTCGCAGATGCATCGCCGCCGCCGTCGTCGCCACGGCGAACCGCCGCTCGACACCCTGTGGCAGTCGCTGCCGCGGGCGCTGTTCTGCGGGGGCAACGAGGTCGAGCTGCTGTGCGGCGGCGATGCGCTGTTCCCGGCGATGGTGCGGGCGATCGAGGGCGCGCGCCACGAAGTCTGGCTCGCCACCTACATCTACCTCGATGCCGCGAGCGTGATGGCGGTGACGCGCGCCCTGCTCGCCGCGGCGGCGCGCGGCGTGGCGGTGCGGGTGGTGCTGGACGGCTTCGGCTCGCGCGCCTACCTGCCGCAGCTGCAGCCGCTGTTCGAGGAGGGCGGCATCGACCTGGTGGTGTTCCGCCCCATCACCAGCTGGTGGAGCTGGTTCCAGCCCGGCCAGTTGCGCCGCCTGCACCAGAAGCTGTGCGTGGTCGACGGCGAGACCGCCTTCGTCGGCGGCATCAACCAGATCGACGACCGCATCGACCTCGTGCACGGCCCGACCGAGCAGCCGCGGCTGGATTTCGCGGTGCAGCTGCGCGGGCCGATCGTCGCGCCGATCGAGCAGGCGATCCGCGCCGTGTGGACGCGCGCCGACCTGGGGCAGGACTTCAAGGAAGAGATGGTGGCGCTGGCGCGCAGCGCCGAGCCCTTCGCGCGGGCCAAGCGCCTGCTGCGCCGCCTGCGCATGCCGCGCGCCAAGGGCCTGCAACTGCAGCCCGAGGCGCTACCGCCGGTGCGCGCCGCCTTCGTGCTGCGCGACAACCTGCGCCAGCGCCGCACCATCGAGCGCAGCTACATTGATGCGATCCGCGGGGCGCGCACGCGGGTCGACCTGGTCTCGCCGTACTTCTACCCCGGCCGGCCGTTCCGGCGCGCGCTGCGCGATGCGGCCGGCCGCGGCGTGGCCGTGCGCCTGCTGCTGCAGGGCAAGCTCGACTACCGCATCGCGGGCCTGGCGGCACGCGTCCTGTACGACGAGCTGTTGCACCACGGCGTGCGCATCTACGAATACACGCCCGCCTTCCTGCACGCCAAGGTGGCGGTCATCGACGACGACTGGGCGACGGTGGGCAGCTCCAACATCGACCCGTTGTCGCTGCTGCTGAACCTGGAGGCGAACGTGGTGGTGCGCGACGAGGACTTCAGCCGGGCCCTCGCGGCGCGCTTCGACGAGGCGGTGGCGGTGTCGCGCGAGATCGATCCCGAGCAGGCGCATCCGAGGACGTTCCGGGGTACGCTGCAGCGCGGCTTCGTGGCGTGGTGCGCGCATGTCTACCTGCGCATCGCGGGCCAGACGGGACGGTATTGACGCGATGACGAACGCAAGCCTGCCTGCCGTTCACCCTGGCTCGGGACCGGCCACGGGCATGGCATGACCACTGACCTCGTCATCGAGCGCCCCGAGGGCCTCTACTGCCCGCCGGGCGACTTCTACATCGACCCCTGGCGGCCGGTCGAGCGCGCCGTCATTACCCATGCCCATGGCGACCATGCGCGGCGCGGCCACGGGCACTACCTGGCCTCGGCCCCGTCCGAGGGCGTCCTGCGCGCCCGCCTGGGCGACGACATCGCGCTGCAGACCCTGGCCTACGGCGAGGCGATCGAGCACCACGGCGTGCGCCTGTCGCTGCACCCGGCCGGCCACGTCCTCGGGTCGGCGCAGGTGCGGCTGGAGCACGGCGGCCGCGTCTGGGTGGCCTCGGGCGACTACTTCGTCAGCGGTGCCGGCGACGACAACCGCACCTGCGCGCCCTTCGAGCCGGTGCGCTGTGACTGCTTCATCACCGAATCCACCTTCGGCCTGCCGATCTACCGCTGGCAGCCGCAGCGCGAGGTCTTCGCCGCCATCGACGCCTGGTGGCGCGCCAACGCCGAGGCGGGGCGCGCCAGCCTGCTGCTGGGCTACAGCTTCGGCAAGGCGCAGCGCATCCTGGCCGGCGTCGACGCGAGCATCGGCCCGATCGCCGTGCACGGCGCGGTCGAGCCGCTGAACCAGGCCTACCGGGCCGCGGGCGTCGCGTTGCCGCCCACGCCGCTCGTCACCGGGATCGCCGACAAGTCCATCTTCGCGCGCGCCCTCGTGATCGCGCCGCCCTCGGTGCAGGGCTCGGCCTGGACGCGCCGCCTGGGCGAGCACAGCGACGCCTTCGCGAGCGGCTGGATGCAGCTGCGCGGCACGCGCCGGCGGCGCGCCGTCGACCGCGGCTTCGTGCTGAGCGACCATGCCGACTGGCCCGGCCTGCAGCAGGCCATCGCCGCCACCGGTGCCGAGCGCGTCATCGTGACCCACGGCTACGAGGCGGTGATGGTGCGCTGGCTGCAGGAGCAGGGCCTGCAGGCGGGGGCCTTCCACACCGAGTACGACGACGAGCGCAGCGACGACGCGGGCCGGGAGGCCACCGAGGGGGGAGCCGCGCCGGAGGCCGGGGCATGAAGCGCTTCGCGCAGCTGTTCGCCGAGCTCGATGCCACCACCTCGACGGCGGCGAAGGTCGCGGCGCTGGCGCGCTACTTCGCATCGGCGGCGCCGGCCGACGCGGCCTGGGCGGTCTACTTCCTCTCCGGCGGCAAGCCGCGCCAAGTGGTGCCGACGGCGACGCTGCGCGCGCTCGCCTGCGAGCAGGCCGGCATCAGCGACTGGCTGTTCGAGGAGTGCTACCAGGCGGTCGGCGACCTGGCCGAGACCATCGCGCTGGTGCTGCCGGCGCCGCGCCACGAAGGCGACGTGGGCCTGGCCGACTGGGTCGAGCAGCGCCTGCTGCCGCTGCGCGGCCTTTCGCCGGCGGAGCAGGCGCTGCGCATCGCCGGCTACTGGGACGAGCTCGAGGCCACCGGCCGCTTCCTGCTGACCAAGCTGATCGGCGGCGGCTTCCGCGTCGGCGTCAGCAAGCTGTTGGTGCAGCGCGCGCTGGCCGCGCATGCCGGGCTCGACCCCAAGCTGCTCGCCCAGCGAATGATGGGCTGGACCGATGCCCGCGCCACGCCCGACGCGGCCCGCTACGCCGCGCTGCTGGCGCCCGAGGGCGAGGGCACGCCGGCGGCGGGGCAACCCTATCCGTTCTTCCTCGCCCATCCCTTCGAGGCGCCGTTGCCGGAGTTCGAGCAGCGCCTGGGCGCGCCGGACGACTGGCTGGTCGAATGGAAGTACGACGGCATCCGCGCGCAGGTGGTTCGGCGCGCCGGCGGCACCTGGATCTGGTCGCGCGGCGAGGAGCTGGTGACCGAGCGTTTTCCCGAGGTCGTCGAGCTCGCGCGCGAGTGGCCGGACGGCACGGTGCTCGACGGCGAGATCCTGGTCTGGAAGGGCGATGCGCCGGCGCCGTTCAACCTGCTCCAGCAGCGCATCGCGCGCAAGACCCTGACCAAGCGGGTGCTGGCCGATGCGCCGGTGAGCTTCATCGCCTACGATCTGCTGGAATGGGAAGGACACGACCTGCGAGAACGCCCGCAGCGCGAGCGCCGGGCCCTGCTGGAAGCGGCGGCGGCCGGCCGGTCGACGCGGGTGTCGCCGCTCGAGCGGCGGACGAGCTGGGCCGAGCTGGCGGCACTCCGCGAGGAGTCGCGCGCCCGTGGCGTCGAGGGCTTCATGCTCAAGCATGCGCAGGCGCACTACGGCAGCGGCCGGCGCAAGCAGGAGGGCCTGGCGGCGGGCACCTGGTGGAAGTGGAAGGTGGATCCCTTCAGCGTCGATGCGGTGCTGATCTATGCGCAGGCCGGCCACGGGCGGCGCGCGAGCGTCTACACCGACTACACCTTCGCGGTGTGGAACCGCATGCCGCAGGATGCGGCCGAGGCGCGGGCGGTGGTCGAGGCGATCGGCCGGCGCGAGCCGGCGGCGCCCGAGGCGCTGCAGCTGGTACCGTTCGCGAAGGCGTACTCGGGCTTGAGCGACGAGGAGTTCGACGAGGTGGACCGCATCATCCGACAGACGACGGTGGAGAAGTTCGGGCCGGTGCGCAGCGTGCGGCCCTCGCTGGTGTTCGAGCTGGGCTTCGAGGGCATCAATGCGAGCCCGCGCCACAAGAGCGGGATTGCCGTGCGGTTTCCACGCATGCTGCGCCTGCGCCGCGACAAGCCTTTGCATGAAGCCGACACGCTCGCTACGCTGCGGGCGTTGATGACCATGGACGACGACGAGGGAGCCGGGGCATGACGGTGACGCGAGAGGGGAGTGGGGATGGACGGGCCTGGGACTGCGACCTGTTCGTGATCGGGGCCGGCAGCGGCGGGGTGCGGGCCTGCCGGATGGCAGCGCAGCTCGGCGCGCGCGTCATCCTGGCCGAGGGCAGTGCGCTGGGCGGCACCTGCGTCAACCTCGGCTGCATCCCGAAGAAGCTGTACAGCTATGCCGCGCATTACCACGAGGCCTTCGAGCAGTCGCGCGGCTTCGGCTGGAAGCTGGACGAGCCGGTGTTCGACTGGGACACGCTGAAGGCGCGCCGCGCCAGCGAGATCGCGCGGCTGAACGGGGCCTATGCCGAGCTGCTGCGCGCGGCCAACGTGCAGCTGGTGCGGGGCTGGGCCAAGCTGGTGGATGCGCACACGGTGGCGGTGAAGACGCCGACGCACGAGCAGCGCTTCAGCGCGAGGCACATCGTGCTGGCGACCGGCGGCGAGCCGGTGCGGCTGGACGTGCCGGGCAGCGAGTGGGCGCTGAACTCGGACGCGATGTTCGACCTGTCGCCCTTCCCGAAGCGGCTGGTGGTGGTGGGCGGCGGCTACATCGCGTGCGAGTTCGCGTCCATCTTCAACGGGCTGGGCTCGAAGGTGACGCTGCTGCACCGCGGGCCGCAGCTGCTGCGCGGCTTCGATGCCGAGATCGCCAACTTCATGATGGCCGAGATGCGCAAGAAGGGCGTCGAGGTGCGATTGAATGCGCGCATCGCGGCGGTGGAGCGGCGCGGCGAGGTGCAGCGCCTGCAGCTGGCGGACGACAGCGTGCTGGAGGCCGACACGGTGCTGCATGCCGCCGGCCGGCGCGCGCGCAGCCGCGGGCTGGGGCTGGCCGAGGTGGGCGTGCGCGTGAACCCGGACGGCACGGTGCCGGTGGACGAGCGCTTCGGCACCAACCTGCCGTCGGTGCACGCGCTGGGCGACCTGGTGGGCCGCAAGGCGCTGACGCCGGTGGCGCTGGCCGAGGCGATGCTGCTGATCGACCACCTCTTCGGCGACGGCAAGCGGCCGCCGATCGACTACGGGGCGGTGCCGACGGCGATCTTCACGCACCCCAACGTCGGCACGGTGGGAATGGGCGAGGAGCAGGCGCGTGCGACGCACGGTGCGCTGCGCATCTACCGCAGCGAATTCAAGCCGCTGCAGCACACGCTGAGCGGCAGCACCGAGCGCACGCTGCTGAAGTTGGTGGTCGACGACGCGAGCGACCGGCTGCTGGGCGCGCACATGGTGGGCGCGGACGCGGGCGAGGTGCTGCAGGGCTTCGCGGTGGCGGTGCAGGCGGGCCTGACGAAGGCGCAGCTGGACCGCACGGTGGGCATCCACCCGACGGTGGCGGAGGAGTTCGTGACGATGCGGGTGGCGGCGTCGCGGGGGTGAACCGGGTCGAGGGAACCGGGTTGCACGTCTGCCGCTCAGGAGGAACGGCGCAGCGGTGACGGGGACTTACGGCGACAGCACACAGAGACACCGGTCAGAAGCCGGCGTTGACACTGGTTCAGGAGTTGCCGTGAATTCTTCGCCCCGTTTCCAGGACGCGATCCGTCCCTTGTGCGAGCGCATCGGTGTCAAGCCGCCCGGAGAACACCAGCTGAGCGTTGCGCTTGCGGTGGACCAGCACCTGACCGTCGGGTTGCTGGGGTACCAGGAGGGATTCCTGGTGGTGATCGCGGAGATCGCGGTGCCGGTGGATGCGCGGGATGCGCAGCGGTTGTTGCCGCTGCTGGCCGCGAATCGATTCACCGCGGCAACTCCTGCCTTGATCGGAACGGTCGATCCGGACAGCAGCAGGTTCTCGCTGTGGACGCGACAGTCGCTGCGTGATCTCGATGATCCGCAGCAGCTTGTTGCGTTGTTCGATCGAATGCTGGAATCGGCAAGCGCAGCGCGCGATTGGATACAGGCACCCCTGAGGCCGGCGCAGTCGCCGATGACCTCGCAACTGCTGGCCTGACGGTCGGCAAGAAGATCGAGACAGCCAGTGGTCGTGAAAGGAACGAGGCGATGAATGTTCAGAATGGAACCTGCCGACCCCAGACCGTGCATACAAGTTTTGGCCCGACGCCGGTCGACTTGCTGGTCAGCAAGTATGAAGCCATGCATGGTGGGCAGTCCGTGTGGTACTCGATTCATGAGGTCAGCGAGGAAGCCCTGCAGGCAATGCAGATGTTTTCGCAGGTTCATGACGAGGCACGAGCTCTCGTTCACGGATGTCCAGGCACATCTCCGATGGCGTTGTCGAGCGAAGAGCTGCACGGGCATCCGACCGAAGCGATGATGATCCCCGGGAACCAGCTGTGGACCATCTTTGCATCGAAAGGAAGATCCATTCAGCTGTTGATCTATAGCCGCCATCTGGACGAAAAGAAAACTCCGAATCCCAATGGTCAGCTGGACGGCATGCGTGTTGGCGTCAGCAACTGTGGGTCGATTTCTGATGCCGTGTTCTCAACACTGTGCGACCTATACAGCAACTCCGGCACGCCTGGTTGCAGCGGCGTCTATCAGTTGCTCTTTGAAGAGGATGACCATGTAGCCTGCGCCGTGCAGACGAGCTCAGGTGAATGGGTTGTGCATGACCACTGGGTCCCGGCGTACGAACCGCATTTGTTGCAGCATGATCGCTTCTACGCACGGTTGAAGGATCCATCGCAGCTGAAGATCTTGAAATACTGGCAGCCCGGAATGCAGGTCGACATGGACATGCGCCGCCTGCTCGAGGCGGCATGTGAGGCCGGTCCTCTCGCGGAGAACGAACGGCCCTTCGAGCGAATGGATCAAATGTTCCGCCTGGGAGGCGGCTTAGACGGCGTGGGGCGATTGATGCTCTCGAACGGGTTTCGACTGTATTCAGAGGACGAAAGCACGCTGACGCCTGATCAGGTTGCAGGCATGAAGATCCCCGTCGGGTGCAATGCTCATGGCGCGCCAGTTGTTCAGCGAGTGGCCGTCAATGAGCGTTTCGTGTACAGGTCACCCAGCGGCGCCACTTTCAATGGTGACCTGTTTTGCCCCGAAAAGATCGGTTACCTCATGGATGTCAAGAGCGACATGGAGCGCGAAGACTTCCCGCAAGCGCACATCGCTGAAGCACAGAAGTATCAAATCCATCTTGCATCCCGTGCAGCCGAATCTGCGGGCTTGGCGGCGAACACGTTGGAGGGTGTCGCGCCCAATGTGAGTGAAGCTGCACTGCTCGAAGCATTGCAGGCCAGCACGGACGCCGGGTTGCTCGATGGGCCGGCTGAGCGGCGAGACGGATTGGAAGACATGCACGGTGCGTCTTCCCAAGACCAACGTTGACGGCAAAAAGGTGAGGCGAGCCGACAATCCTGCTTTCGCCTCTGCTGCACGATGGCATGTCATTCTTCGCCCTGACGCTCGTCCTCACCGCCGCCCTCCTGCACGCCGCCTGGAACCTCGTCGCCAAGAAGGCCGGCGGCGACAGCCGCTTCGCGCTGCTGTCGAGCCTGATGATCGTCGTGCTGTGGGCGCCGGTGGGCCTCTGGGCGGCCTGGGACGCGGTGCCGCTGTGGGGCTGGAAGGAGTGGGGCCTCATCGTCGCGAGCGGCCTCACCCACCTCGTCTACTTCAACGTGCTGCTGCGCGGCTATGCGGCGAGCGACCTGACCGTGGTCTACCCGGTGGCGCGGGGGACCGGGCCGTTGATCAGTTCGTTCGGGGCGCTGCTGCTGCTGGGCGAGCACATGAGCCTGCCCGGTGTGCTGGGGGTGTTCGCGGTCACCGGTGGCGTGTTCCTGATCGCGGGCGGGCCCTCGCTGTGGGCGCGTGCCCATGACCCGGTGCAGCGGCAGCGCATGCTCGCCGGCCTGCGCTACGGCGCGGCCACGGGCTGCATGATCGCGGTGTACACGCTGATCGACGGCTATGCGGTCAAGGTGGTGCTGATCTCGCCGATCCTCATCGACTACTTCGGCAACCTGGCGCGGCTGCCCTTCATGCTGCCGGGGGCGCTGCGGCGGCCGCAGGCCTTCATGACATCGGCGCGGGCGCTGTGGAAGCATGCGCTGGTGCTGGCGATCGTCAGCCCCTTCGGCTACATCCTGGTGCTGTATGCGGCGCGGCTGGCGCCGCTGTCGCACGTGGCGCCGGCGCGCGAGGTGTCGATGCTGTTCGCGGCGCTGCTGGGCGGGCGGCTGCTCGGCGAGGGGGAGCGCGGGACGCGCATCGCGGGTGCGGCGTGCATCGCGGCGGGGGTCGTCGGGTTGGCGGCGGGTTGATCCACGCCGCTCCCGGATTGCGCTGCGCTCCATCCGGGCTACGCGCCTGTAGCCCGGATGCCAATCCGGGGATCGTCCTTCACTTCATCGGTAGAGTCGCAGCCCCATGATGTCTCACCCACCCGCCGGCCTGCTGCTCGCCGGCATCGACTTCACCAGCCGACCGACAAGGCGCAAGCCCATCACCGTCGCCCTCGGCCGCGCCGAGCACGGCCTGCTGCGGCTGGAGCGCCTCGAGGCCCACGAGACCTTCGACCGTTTCCTCTCCTGGCTGCACACCCCCGGGCCCTGGCTCGGCGCCTTCGACTTTCCCTTCGGCCTGCCGCGCGAGCTGGTGCTGGCCCTCGGCTGGCCGACCGACTGGCTGCCCCTGGTGCGCCACTACACCTCGCTGTCGCGCAAGGAGATCCGCGAACGCTTCGCCGCCTTCTGCGCCACCCGGCCAGTGGGCAGCAAGTTCGCGCACCGCGCCACCGAAGCCACCTCCGGCGCCTCGTCCTCGATGAAGTGGGTCAACCCGCCGGTGGCGTACATGCTCCATGCCGGCGTGCCGCTGCTGCTGCAGGCCGGTGTCGACCTGCCCGGCCTGCATTCCGGCGATCCCCATCGCGTCGCCCTCGAAGGCTACCCCGGCATGCTCGCCCGCGAGCTCATCGGCCAGCGTTCGTACAAGGCCGACGACCTCGCACGCCAGACGCCCGAGCGCCTGATCGCCCGCAAGGACCTGCTCGAGGCGCTGGAGCAGGGCCGCTCCCGCCTCGGCCTGCGGCTGCGCCTCTCGCACGCCCAGCGCGACGCCCTGGTGGCCGATGCCTCCGGCGACCGCCTCGACGCGGTGCTCTGCCTCCTGCAGGCCGCCTGGGCCTCCACCCGGCCTGACCACGGCCTGCCTGCCGATCGCGATCCCCTGGAGGGCTGGATTGTCACTTCTTGAATTTCTGTCTTGACAGAAATAATTGGCGGTCCTAGAGTGCGGCCCATGAACCTGTCGCCGACCCTCTCCCGCTTCGTCCTCCACTGGGGCGAGATGGGCACGCGCTGGGGCGTCAACCGCACGGTGGCGCAGATCCATGCGCTGCTCTTCATCACCGGCCGGCCCATGCATGCCGAGGAGATCGCCGACACGCTCGACGTGGCGCGCTCCAACGTCAGCAACAGCCTGCGCGAGCTGCAGGGCTGGAACCTGGTCAAGCTGGTGCACCTGGCGGGCGACCGGCGCGACCACTTCGAGACCGCGACCCAGGTCTGGGAGCTGCTGCGCACCGTCGTGCGCGAGCGCCAGCGGCGCGAGATCGCTCCCACCATCGAGGTGCTGAACGAGCTGCTGGCCGACCCCGCCCTCAGCCGCGACCCCGCCGAGGCGCGCCTGCGCATCCGCGAGACCCAGGAACTGCTGCTGACCCTCACCGCCTGGAGCGACGAGATGCTCCGGCTCGACACCGACACCCTCACCAAGGTGCTGAAGCTGGGCGCGCGCATCAAGAAGCTGCTCGGGCGTGACGGTCCGGTGGAAGACGTGCATCCCGCGCAGTTGCTGGGCCCATGAGGGGGCCTTTTTTTTTGGCTTTAAATTTCTCTAAAGACAGAAATTACAGACAGGATCGCTGACATGATGCCGAGCCCCTATCCCTTCACCGTTCTCTACGACGGGGCCTGCCCGTTGTGCCGCATGGAGGTGGAATGGCTGCTGGCCCGCAACACGGAAGGCCGGCTCGTCTTCGTCGACATCAGTGATCCGGCCTTCGACCCCGCGCCCTACGGCGCCACGCTGGCGGCGATGGACGCGCAGATCCACGGCCGCACCGCCGACGGCCGGCTGCTGGTCGGACTGGATGTGCTGCGTCTCGCGTACGAGGGCGTCGGGCTCGCGCGCTTTGCGCAGCCGGTGGTTTCCGGGCCGCTGCGGCCGGTGTTCGACCGGGGCTACCGCTGCTTCGCGCGCCACCGCAAGGCCATCTCGCGCGTCGCCGCACCGCTGGTGCGCGGCCTGCAGGCGCTGCGGGCGCGCCGCGCCCTCGCGCGCATGCAGGCCTGCCGCGACGGCGCCTGCCAACGCAGCGAGTAGGCGGCCGCGATGCGCAACGAAGTCGACACCGTCCACGCCGGCCCCGGCTGCAGCGCGAGCGAAGGCCGCGTCGTGTGGTCGCCGCAGCGCTCGCTGTGGTGGTTCGCGATGGCCGCAGGCGGCGTGCTGGCGGTCGCCTGGCGCCCGAGCTGGGGCGGCTTCGCGCTCTTCCTCGCGAGCAGCGTGGTCACGCTGTGCCTGGGTCATTCGCTCGGCATGCACCGTCGCCTGATCCACCGCGCCTACGCCTGCCCGCTGTGGCTGGAGCGGCTCTTCGTCTACCTCGGCACGCTGGTCAGCATGGGCGGCCCGCTCGGCATGATGCGCACCCACGACCTGCGCGACTGGGCCCAGCGCCAGCCGCAGTGCCACGACTTCTTCGCGCACCGCCGGCCCTTCCTGCAGGACGCCTGGTGGCAGCTGCACTGCGAGCTGCGCCTGGCCCGCCCGCCGCGTTTCGAGCCCCCGGCACACCTGGCCGGCGACCGCGTTCTGATGGCGATCGAGCGCCACTGGCTGGCGATGCAGCTCCCGTGGGCGCTGCTGTTCTTCGCCGTCGGCGGCATCGGCGGCGTGCTGTGGGGCACCTGCCTGCGCTGCGCCGTGAGCCTCACCGGGCATTGGATGGTGGGGCACTTCGCCCATCGCAGCGGCCCGCAGCACTGGCACGTCGACGGCGCCGGCGTGCAGGGCCACGACGTGCGCGGCTGCGGCCTCATCACCTTCGGCGAAGGCTGGCACAACAACCACCATGCCTTCCCCGGCTCGGCGCGGCTCGGCCTCTATCCCGGCCAGGCCGATCCCGGCTGGTGGGTGCTGCTCGTGCTGCAGCGCTTCGGCCTGGTGTGGGACCTGAGCCTGCCGGCCACGCTGCCGGCGCGGCCCGCGCTGCGTGCGCTTCGACCCGATGCCGGGCAGGTGCTTGGAAACTTCCTGAGGAGATCGACATGAGCGTCCTGGTCTGCGGCTCGACCGGCTGCGTCGGCGCGGCCGTCGTGCATGCGCTGCGTGCGCGCGGCCACAAGGTGATCGAGGGCTCGCGCCGGCCGGCGGCGACGCGCGACACGCTGGCGATCGACTTCGCCCAGCCCGTCGCGCCCGAGACCTGGGCCGAGCGCCTGCGCCGGCTCCAGGTCGACACGGTGATCAACTGCGTCGGCATCCTGCTGCCCTCGCGCGGCCAGCGCTACGAGCGCGTCCACGCGCAGGGGCCGGTGGAGATGTTCCGCGGTGCAGCCCTGGCCGGGGTGCAGCGGGTGCTGCAGGTGTCCGCGCTCGGCGTCCACGAGGGGGAGGGCGTCGACGGCCTGGCCAGCCCGTACCTGCACAGCAAGCTGCTCGCCGACGAGGCCCTGGCCGCGCTGCCGCTGGACTGGGCGGTGCTGCGGCCTTCGCTGGTCTACGGCCCGGGAAGCCACAGCGCTGCCCTGTTCGCGACGCTCGCCGCGCTGCCGCTGATCGGCCTGCCCGGGCGCGGCCTTCAGCCGGTGCAGCCGCTGCACGTCTACGAGCTGGCGGAGGCGATCGCCCGCCTGGTCGAGCACCGCGGCACGCTGCGCACCGTCTACCAGCTCGGCGGCCCGCAGGCGTTGAGCTGGCGCGAGATGCTGTCGCACTACCGCGGCGCGCTGGGGCTGGGCCGCCCACGTTGGCTGCCGCTGCCGATGGCCGCGATGAAGGCCGCCGCGTGGCTGGCGCAGGCCGTGCCGCAGAAGTTCCTGAGCGTCGACACGCTGCGCCTGCTGGAGCGCGGCAACGTCCCGGCGGCAAACGCGCTGCCGATGCTGCTTGGCCGCACGCCGACCGCGATGCCGCAGGGCCTGCGCATCAGCCCGCCGCAACCGCTGTTCGACGTGAGGGCGCTGTCGCGCGCGGCCGCGCTGCCGATGCTGCTCGCCTCGGGCGCGCTCAACCTCGCGCTGGCCCTGCTGCTCTGGCGGGCCCGATGAGCGGCGGCGACGCGCGCGAACCGATGCTGCCCTTCCTGCGCCGCTGGCCGGTGCTGGCCGGGGCGCTGGCCGGCATCCTGCTGCGGCTGATGTTCTCCGCACCGGCGGGTTCGCGCTTCTCGGCGATGGCGGGGGCCTTCATCTTCCTGGCACCGGTGGCGGTCGGCATGGTGACGGTCTACGTGGCCGAACGGCAGGAGCCGCGCGACTGGGGCTACTACTTCGTGGCGCCGGCCGTCGCGACCGGGCTGTTCGTGGTCGGCACGCTGCTCATCCATGTCGAGGGCCTGATCTGCGCGGTGCTGATCGCGCCGCTGTTCGGCATCCTGGGCGGCCTGGGCGGCCTGCTGATGGGCCTGGCCTGCCGGCTCACCGGCTGGCCGCGGCCGACGCTGTACGCGGCGGGCGCGCTGCCGCTGCTGCTCGGCGCGCTGATCCCGCCGACGGCGTTGCAGCATGCGCACAGCGAGGTGGAGCGCAGCCGCTGGGTGGCCGCGCCGCCGGCGGTGGTCTGGCAGCAGCTGACACGGCTGCCCGATGTCCGGCCGGCCGAGGTGGAGCGCGGCTGGGCCTACCGCATCGGCGTGCCGCTGCCGGAGTCGGGCGTCACCGGCGAAGGCGTGCAGCACTTCCGCATGGGCAAGGGCATCCACTTCGACGCCGACATCACGGCCTGGGCGCCGGGGCGGCGGCTGGCCTGGGCGTATCGCTTCACCGAGGACTCGGTGCCGGCCGGGGCGCTGGACGACCACGTGCGATTGGGCGGCCGGCACTTCGACCTCGTCGACACGGCCTTCGAACTCGAGCCCGAGGCCGGCGGCACGCGGCTGCGCATGCGCACCCGCTACCGGGTGAGCACGCAGTTCAACGTCTATGCCGAGGCGATCGCGGCGCTGTTGCTCGGCAATGTCAGCGAGGTGCTGCTCGACCTGTACGCGAATCGCGCCTCGTAGCCCGGATGCCAATCTGGGGATCGTCGTTCACTTCAACGGGCGCCCCCCGGATTCCGCTGCGTTCCATCCGGGCTACGAATTCGACTCGACGGCGGGCTCGTGTTTCAGCTCGATGGTGCCGCGCGCGACATAGCGCTGGAAGTCGCCGAGGGGGATGGCCGTCGAGCCGCGGGTCTCGCCGTCCGTCCAGCTGAGCGTGGCATCGGTGATGGTGGTCTCCACCTCGATCGGGCCGGGCGGGATCAGGATGGTCTGCCCGTCGCCCTCGCGGTACTCGACCTTGCCGATGATCTGGGCTGCTTGCGCCATGGGGTCCTCCTGGAGTAGCTGTCTGTTACAGCGTCACCGCCGCACCGGCCTCGGAGAATCGGACGACAGGCTGCCTGCGCGTCAGTTTTCTCCTACGTCTCGTCGGATGCCCTGCTCGCGAAGCGCAGTCGCACCGCCAGCCCCGGGCCCGCATTGCGGATCTCCAGCTCGGTGCCGTGGGCCCGGGCCACGAGCCGGCACAGGTAGAGCCCGAGGCCGACGCCGCCGGTGGCGCGCTGGCGCGAGCGGTCCAGGCGGTAGAAGGCCTGGCTCAGGCCCGGCAACTGCTCCGGCGGCACGCCGGGGCCGAAGTCGCGCACCGACAGCGACACGCTGCCGTCATCCTCGCGCTGCGTCGCCACCTGCACCGGCGCGGCCGTGCCGCCCGCGTCGGCCCCGTGGCGCAGGGCGTTGTCGATCAGGTTGCGCAGCAGCAGGCGCAGCCGCACGCGGTCGAGCGACAGCACGGGCAGGTCCTGGCCCAGCCGCAGCTCGATCGGCCGGCCGGCGAAGTGGCTTGCGAGCGTGTCGGCCAGCAGCGCGTTCAGGTCGGTGGGCTCGCGCTGCAGTGCGGCGTGGCCGCTCGCGAGGCGTTCGCTTTCCAGCAGGTCGGAGACCAGGTCGCGCATCTCGGCCAGGTCGCGCAGCAGGGCGGTGCGCTCGGCGCTGTCGTCGACCAGCTCGGCGTTGACGCGGGCGCGCGTGAGCGGCGAACGCAGTTCATGGCTGATCGCGAGGAGCAGGCCGCGCTTGGCGTCGAGCATGGCCTGGATCTCCTGCGCCATGGTGTTGACCTGGCGCGCCAGGTCGCCGAGCTCGTCGTTGCGGCGCACCGGGATCGGCTCGCTGAAGTCGCCTCGCCCGAAGCGCACCGCGCCGGCGCCGATGTCGTCCAGTGGCCGCATCAGGCGCCGCACGAGCAGGAAGGCGCCCCAGGTGATCATCAGCAGCAGGCCGAGCGTGGCCCAGCCGACCCAGCTCGGGTGGCGGTCGGGCGAGGGCGGTGCGAGGCCGAAGACGATGCGGTGGCCGTCCGCGAGCGTGCGGATGTGCACCATGCCCTCGTCGCTGCCGCCCGGCGCGCGCGCCCAGCCGCCCAGTCGCGGCTTGGGGTGCGAGTCCCAGTTCACCTGCGGGCCGTCGATGTGGATGGAGATCGGCAGCCGGGCCACCAGGGCCTTGGCGCGTTCGACGTCGGGCGGGGTGCCGATGCCGGCACTGAGCTGGTCGACGTAGTCGCTGAGCAGGGGGCGGCCCCAGCCCTGCCAGCCGAGGCGGGCGACTTCCTTCATGCCGGCGAGGAAGATCACGGTGGTGCCGAGCGCGAGCAGCAGGAACAGCCGCACCAGCTTCCATTTCAGCGAGTGGCTGAAGCGCTCGCGCGTGCAGGCCCATCGGTGGTGCCATCGCTTCCAGCGGCCGCGGCCCATCAGCAGCGGCCTCCGGCGAAGGCATAGCCGACGCTGCGCAGGGTCTTGATGCAATCCAGCGGCTCGAGCTTCTTGCGCAGCCGGCTCACCAGGATGTCGACGGCGCGGGTCTGCAGGTCTTCGGCGGCGCGGCCGTGCAGGCGGGCCAGGATCTCGTCGCGGGTGAACATGCGGTTGGGTTCGGCGGCCAGCAGCACCAGCAGCTCGAACTCGTTGCCGGTGAGCTCGAGCGCTTCGCCCTGGCGCTGCACCTCGCGGCGGTCGAGGTCGATCTGCAGGCCGTCGAAGACGAGGCGACGCGAGGCCGAGGCGGGCGTCGAGCGGGCGCGGCGCAGGATGGTCTGTACGCGCACCAGCAGCTCGCGCGGCTCGAAGGGCTTGGGGAGGTAGTCGTCGGCGCCGAGCTCGAGGCCGACGACGCGGTCCATCACGTCGCCGCGCGCGGTGAGCATCACGATCGGGATGTCGCTTTCCTTGCGGATCGCGCGGCAGAGCTGGAAGCCGTCCATCTCGGGCAGCATCACGTCGAGGATCGCGGCGTCGTAGTGCCCGGCGCGCAGCAGCGCGAGCCCGGCGCTCGGCCGGGTGGCCGCGTCGAGCTCGAAGTCGAAGCGCCGGAAGTACGCCGCCAGCGGCGCGGACAGGTGCTCGTCGTCGTCGATCAGCAAGAGGCGGGGCATGGACGCGATTGTCGTGGGCCGTCGGGAGTAGGAACGACGATCCCCGGATTGTCATCCGGGCGACGAGCCTCTCCCGTAGCCCGGATGGAGCGTAGTGCAATCCGGGGGCGGCGCGGCCAACAGCTCAACTCCACGGCCCGTGGCGTTGTTGGAGAAAATCCCGCACCTGCCGCTGCTGCTCCGGCCGCAGGCTGTCGTAGAAGTCGCCGACGGCCGCCACCAGCTTCGGGCTGCCCTCGCGCACGCTCGCCAGCTTGCTGTTGATCAGGTCCTGGGCGTGCCAGCGGTCGAAGGTGCCGTCGCCCATCAGCGCCTGGAACTGCGCACGCGGATCGCCGGTCCCGCGCAGCGCCTGCCGCTGCTGCTGCAGGGTGTCGATCAGCACCCCCAGCTTGGCCTGCTGGGCCGCGTCCAGGTCGAGGCGGCGCGCCGCATGCTCGACGGCGCGCGTCTTGAAGCGCGCGGCATCTTCCTCGCTCATCGACTCCCAGCGGCCGAAGCCGTGCGGGTGCTGCGACCACGCGGCGAAGCCGCCGAACAGGGCCGAGGCGCCGAAGACGCCGATCAGGGTGCGTTTGAGCCAAGGGCGCATGGAAATCCTCCTGCAGGTGATGTGGGAACAGGCCTGCATGGTCGGGCGCCGCGCCCGCGCCGTCTTCTCGACGCGGTATCGCTGTGTTTCGTTTTTTTTCAGCGGACGCTGAAGTCGTAGCGCAGCTCCTGCTCGAAGCGCTCGCCGGGCCGCAGCACGCAGCCGGGCCACTCGGGATGGTTGGGCGTGTCGGGCGAGAACTGCGGCTCGAGCGCGAAGCCGGCATGCGGCGCGTACGTGGTCCCCGGGCGGCGCGCGGGCGTGCCGGCCAGGTAGTTGCCGCTGTAGAACTGCAGGCCCGGCAGGCGGGTGTACAGCGCGAGCGCAACGCGGCCGTCGCCCGACGTCACCTCGGCCGCCGGCCTGCGTGCGTCGGCACAGTCCGCGTCGAGCCAGAACGAGTGGTCGTAGCCGCGCGTCAGCCGCTGCTGCTCGTCGGCCAGCAGCCTCTCGCCGATCGTGCGTGGCGTGCGGAAGTCAAAGCTGCCGCCCTCGACCGGCCAGCGCTGGCCGGTCGGGATCGATTCCGCGTCGACCGGCAGGAAGTGCTGCGCCGCGATGCGCAGCCGGTGCGCCCGCACGTCGCCGTCCGGCGCATCGCCGTCGAGGTTGAAGTAGGCGTGGTGGGTCAGGTTGACCGGGCAGGGCGCGGTCACGGTCGCGGCGAGCACGATGCGCACGCCCAGGCCCTCGTCGAGCCGGTAGGTCACCGTGGCGTCCAACGCCCCGGGGAAGCCCTGGTCGCCGTCCGGGCTGTGCAGGCCCAGCACCAGCGCCCGGTCGTCGTGCGAGACGAGGGCCCAGGTGCGCTTGTCGAAGCCGTCCGGCCCGCCGTGGAGCTGGTTGCGTCCCTCGTTCGGCACGACCCGCACCTCGCGCCCGTCGAGCGCGAATCGCGCGCCGCCGATGCGGTTGGCATAGCGGCCGATGGTGGCGCCGAGGTAGCCGGTGTGGCGGCGGTAGCTCGCGAGGCTGTCGCAGGCCAGCAGCACTTCGCGCGGCGCCGCGTCGCCCGGCAGCGGCACCTGGCACGACACCCAGGTGGCGCCGTGGTCCATCACCTGGAGGGCGAGGCCGGCGGAGTTGCGGAGGGTGAAGACGCGGGTGTCGTGGGCAAGGCTCATCGTGTGTAGGCAAAGGACTGCAGGGAAATGCGGTCGATAGTGTGCCTTGCCGGGCCGTCGCTCTGATAACGTCCACCGGATGCACGCCTTCCACCTCCTGCTGCTGGCGAGCGGGCTGCTGGTGTTCTTCAGCCTGCTGGCCGGGGTGTTCTCGGCGCGGCTCGGGCTCTCGTTCCTGCTCGTGTTCCTGGTGGCCGGCATGCTGATCGGCGTGGACGGCCCGGGCGGCGTGCGCTTCGACGACACCGAGATGACCGCCTGGGTCGGCAACGCCGCGCTGGCGGTGATCCTGCTCGAAGGCGGCATCAGCACCACGATGGCCAGCGTGCGCAGCGCGCTCCGGCCGGCGCTGCTGCTCGCCACGGTCGGCGTGGTGCTCACCGCCGTCATGGTGGGCGTCGTGGCGATGGGCGTGCTGGCGCTGGACTGGCGGCATGCGGTCCTGCTCGGCGCGGTGATGGCCTCGACCGATGCGGCGGCGGTGTTCTCGCTGCTGCGCCATGCCGGCATCCAGCTGCCCGAGCGGGTGTCCTCGACGCTGGAACTGGAGTCCGGCCTCAACGACCCGATGGCCGTCTTCCTGACGCTGGCCGCCATCGCCGCGATCCAGTCGCAGGCCGGCGGGCTGGAGGTGGCGCTGCTCTTCGTCAAGCAGGCCGGCTTCGGTGCGGCGATCGGCCTCGCCGGGGGCGGGGCGGTCGCCTGGCTGCTCAACCGCATGACGCTGACGGCGGAGCACAGCGGCCTGCTGGCGCTGATCGTCCTGTCGGGCGGGCTGGCGATGTTCGCGATGGCGGGCCTGGTCGAGGGCTCGGGCTTCCTCGCCGTCTACCTGTTCGGCTTGCGCGTGCGTGCGCGGGCCGAGGCGGCGGCGCACGGCGCCTCGTCGGCGCTGGACGGCTTCGCATGGGCGGCGCAGGCGAGCCTCTTCCTGCTGCTCGGGCTGCTCGTCTCGCCGCGCCAGATGCTCGAGATGGCGCTGCCGACGCTGGCCGTCGTCGGCGTGCTGCTCTTCGTCGCGCGCCCCCTGGCGGTGTGGCTGTGCCTCGCGCCGCTGCGCTTCCCGGCGGCGCAGCGGCTGTTCATCGGCTGGGTGGGGCTGCGCGGCGCGGTGCCCATCGTGCTGGCGCTGTTCCCGCTGATGGCCCACGTGCCGGGCAGCTACCGCTTCTTCAACGTCGCCTTCGGCGTGGTGCTGGCCTCGCTGCTGCTGCAGGGGATCTCGCTGCGGTGGGTGGCGCACCGGCTCGGGGTGGTGGAGCCCCCGGCCCTGCCGGCCGGCGGCGAGCGGGCGGTGCAGGGCCGGCTGACGCTGGATGCCCAGTTGCCGCTGCAGGAGGTGTTCAGCTTCTTCCAGCTGCCGGTGCCGCACAACGCCGGGCCGACGCTGGGCGACTGGATGACCGATGCGCTCGCGCGCGGCCACGCGCAGGGCGACGGCGTCGACTGGCACGGCGCCTTCTTCGAGGTGGCCGAGCTGGCCGACGGACGCGCGACCCGCGTCGGCATCGTGCTGCGGCCGCGGGACCCCGCGGCGGACGAGGCACCGCGGACGTGAGTCGCCCGGCACCCGCCCCGGCGCCCGGCGACGCCTGGTTCGCCCAGCGCGGCTGGCGGCCCTTCCCCTTTCAGCGCGAGGTGTGGGCGGCGATGGCCGAAGGGGAGAGCGGATTGCTGCATGCGAGTACCGGCTCGGGCAAGACGTATGCGGTGTGGTTCGGTGCGCTGCAGCGCGCGGGCCGGCTCGGCATCGGGCTGCGCGAGCGGCCGGTGCCGCGGCTCGGGGTGCTGTGGATCACGCCGATGCGCGCCCTGGCCGCCGACACGGCGCGCGCGCTGCAGGCGCCGCTGGCGGACCTGGACAGCAGCTGGACCCTGGGCCAGCGCAGCGGCGACACGCCCTCGGCCGAACGGGCGCGCCAGGACCGGCGCTTCCCCAGCGTGCTGGTGACCACGCCCGAATCGCTGAGCCTGATGCTGACCCGCGAGCAGGCGCGCGACGAACTCGCCGGCGTGCACACCGTGGTGGTCGACGAATGGCACGAGCTGATGGGCAACAAGCGCGGCGTGCAGGTGCAGCTGGCGCTGGCGCGACTGCGACGCTGGCAGCCCGCGCTCGCGGTGTGGGGCCTGAGCGCGACGCTGGGCAACCTGGCGGAGGCGATGCAGGTGCTGCTCGGCGATGCGCCGGGCCGGCTGGTGCAGGGGCGGGTCGACAAGACGCTGGTGATCGACACGCTGCTGCCGCACGAGCCCGGCCGCTTCTCGTGGGGTGGGCACCTGGGGCAGCAGATGCAGCAGCCGGTGGTGGACGAGATCGAGCGATCGAGCACGACGCTGGTGTTCGTCAACGTGCGTTCGCAGGCCGAGGCCTGGTACCGCATGCTGATCGAGCGCCGGCCGGACTGGGCGGGCGTGGTCGCCCTGCACCACGGCTCGCTGGACAAGTCGGTGCGCGAGTGGGTGGAGCTGGGCCTGAAGGAAGGGCGGTTGAAGGCGGTGGTCGCGACCTCGTCGCTGGACCTGGGCGTGGACTTCCTGCCGGTGGAGCGGGTGCTGCAGATCGGCTCGGCGAAGGGCATCGCGCGCCTGCTGCAGCGCGCCGGGCGCAGCGGCCATGCACCCGGCCGGCCGAGCCGCATCACCCTGGTGCCCACCAACACGCTGGAGCTGGTGGAGGCCGTGGCCGCCCGCCGCGCCGCGCAGGCCGGCCGCATCGAGAAGCGGGCCACGCCGGAGAAGCCCTTCGACGTGCTGGTGCAGCACCTGGTGACGGTGGCGCTGGGCGGCGGCTTCACGGCCCGCGCGCTGTTCGAGGAGGTGAGCACGGCCTGGGCCTACCGCGCGCTCGGGTGGGAAGAGTTCCTCTGGGCGCTGGCCTTCGTCGAGCAGGGCGGGGCGAGCCTCTCGGCCTACCCCGACTACCACCGGGTGAAGCTCGTCGACGGCGTCTACCGCGTGCCCGACCGCGGCATCGCGCGGCGCCACCGGCTGCAGGTCGGCACCATCGTGTCGGACTCGGCGATGCAGGTGAAGTACCTGAGCGGCGGGCGCATCGGCACGCTGGAAGAGGGCTTCATCGCGCGCCTGCGGCCGGGCGACTGCTTCGTCTTCGCGGGGCGCACGCTGGAGTACGTGCGCACGCAGGACATGACCGCCTACGTGCGCAAGGCCGAGGGGCGCAAGGGCCTGCTGACGACCTGGGCCGGTGCCAAGATGCCGCTGTCGAGCGAGCTGGCGGATTCGGTGCTGGAGGTGCTGGCGGCGGTGGAGCGCGGCGAGGTGGACGAGCCCGAGCTGCGGGCTGCGGCGCCGATGCTGGACACGCAGCAGCGGCTGTCGCGGCTGCCGACGCCGCGCACGCTGCTGGTCGAGCGCTTCCGGTCGCGCGAAGGCCAGCACCTCTTCATGTACCCCTTCGCCGGGCGCTACGTGCACATCGGCCTGGCGAGCCTGCTCGCGTGGCGGCTGGCGCGGGATGCGCCCAACACCTTCAGCATCTCGATCAACGACCACGGGCTGGAGCTGCTGAGCGCGTTGCCGGTGGACCCGGCGCCGCTGCTGGCGGGTGAGCTCTTCGGCGACGAGACGCTGCTGGGCGACGTGCTGGCGAGCCTGAACTCGAGCGAGCTGGCGCGGCGGCGCTTCCGCGAGATCGCGCGCGTGGCGGGGCTGATCTTCACGGGCTACCCGGGGCAGGCCAAGAGCACGCGCCAGCTGCAGGCGTCGAGCTCGTTGTTCTACGAGGTCTTCCGCAAGTACGATGCCGACAACCGGCTGCTCGCGCAGGCGCAGGACGAGGTGCTGCGGCAGGAGCTTGACATCCGCCACCTCGCCACCAGCTTGCAGCGGATGCGGGGGCAGCGGATCGAGTTCGTCGAGCTCGAGGTGCCGAGCCCGTTCGCGCTGCCGCTGATGGTGGAGCGCTTTCGCGAGAAACTCACGACCGAGAAGCTGAACGACCGGCTGGCGCGCATGCTGAAGGACATGGAGCGCGCGGCCGATCGCGAAGCCGATCGCGAGGATTTGCCCGCGGCGCCGCGCGCCGCGTCCCGACCTGCGGCGCCGCGCGCCGCGGCCCGACGAAGGACTGCCCGATGATCCTGCGCAAGACCCGGCTGCTGCGCCTGGCCAACACGGCCCGGCTGGCCACCTACCTGATCGCGCTGTGGAAGCTGTTCAAGCACCCACGGGCGCCGCGTGTCGCCAAGTTCGTCGCGGTGGCGGTGCTGGCGTATGCCGCAAGTCCGATCGACCTCATTCCGGATTTCATTCCGATCCTCGGGCAACTGGACGACCTGCTGATCATTCCGCTGGGCGTGGCGCTGGTGGTGCGCCTGGTGCCCAAGCCGCTGTGGAACGAGCTGCTGCAGGAGGCGGAGCGCACGCGCGAGAAGCTGCCGCGCTTCTGGTGGGGGGCGGTGCTGATCGTTGGCGTGTGGCTGCTGCTGCTCGGCGGCTTCGTGTGGTGGCTGGTGCGCGGGGTGTTCGGGGCATGAGGTCATGAGGGCGAGGTGGTGCGGCCTGGTGCTTGCCGTGGTGGCCGCCGTGGCCGCGGGCCCGGCATGCGCCGGCGGCGGCGTGGTGACCCATGTGACCGACGGCGACACGCTATGGGTGCGCATGGACGGCGCGCGCGCCGGTGCGAAGCCGCTCAAGCTGCGCCTGCAGGGCATCGATGCGCCGGAGCGCTGCCAGGCCTGGGGCCCGCAGGCCCATGACGCGCTCGCGGGCCACGTGCTGAAGCGGCGCGTGGACGTGCAGACGAAGGCGCGCGACGTGTACCACCGCGCGGTGGCGCGGGTGACGCTGGAGGGCGAGGACGTCGGCGCGTGGATGGTGACGCACGGGCATGCCTGGAGCGATCACCCGCCGCACCATCGCCAGGGACCTTACGCGGCGCAGGAGGCGCGGGCGCGGGCGGGCCGGCGGGGCCTGTTCTCGCTGCCCGATCCGATGGAACCGAAGGCGTTTCGTAGGATGCATGGCGCCTGTCCATCCCTAAGGCACTGACCGTTACATCGCTTGCGGCCGATCGAAGCCGGCGACACGGTCCCGACACGTACCATGCGCCCCACATCAACCCGAGGGGCGTCAGTGAGCGAGAGAACAAGGCGCGCGGCGCGATGGGGTGGGGCCGCGGCGGGGATTGCCGTCGCGTGCGTGATGGCGGGGTGCGGCGGCGGTGGGAGTGGTGCGGCGGAGCCTGCACCCGGGCCGGCCGGCGTGACGCTCACCGGCAAGGTGATGCTGGGTTACCTGCAGGGCGCCACCGTCTGCCTCGACAGCGACGACAACCTGCGTTGCGATGGGAACGAGCCCACGGCCGTCAGCGATGCGCAGGGCGAGTACAGCCTGGCGCTGACGGCGGCGCAGGCGGCGACGCTGGCGGCATCGGCGGTGCCGGTGCGCCTGGTGGCGGTGGTGCCGCCGGCCTCGGTCGATGCATCGAGCGGGCAGCCGGTGGGCAGCGAGCATGTGCTGCTGAGCCGGCCGTATGACGCGACCAGCACGCGCTACCTGTTCACGCCGCTGCGCACCCGGGTCGAGCAGATCGTTTTGGGGGGCGTGGGCCGCGCCCAGGCCGAGCAGGTGGTGCGGCGCGAGGCGGGCCTCTCGGCCCTGTCGATCGACGAGGACTATGTGGCGGCTGCCTCCGGTGTCAATGCCGAGGAGGCGGTGGCCGCGCACGAGCAGGCCAAGACCTGGTTCGCTCAGCAGGCGCGGGCGTGGGTCGAGCTGATGCACCGGCCGTCCGATGCGTACTTCACCGCGCGGGCCGCGGACGGTGTCTATGCACTGTCGGGCGCGGCCGGCAGCGATGGCACGGTCTACGAGGTGCAGGAATCGCGCTCGACGCCGACGGGGATCGCCGGCGAGGTGCTGGCGACGCAGCGCATCTGGAGCTTCGACCCGGTGAAGGACACGGCCTTCCAGGGCTATGTGCCGGTGGCGGTGCGGGGGGACTTCCTGGACGAGTCGCTGGGCTGGCTGGATGGGGATCCGCAGGCGACGCTGACGGAGCGCTCGGAAGGGGGACGGGTGCTGCACCTTCGCTCGGGCGTGGTGATCGCGGCGGAGCATCGGGATGTGGAGGAGCTGGGCGGGCAGGCGGTGTCGCGTGATGACATCGGCGGGGCGGGCGAGGTCACGATCGGCGCGGCGACCTATCCGGCCGGGGCCCGGAGGTTTCGCCACGGGGCGCGGGTGCAGTGGCGCAGCGGAGGGTACGCGCAGCCGTACGAGGAAGGTCAGCCGTTCGGGAAGACGCTCGCAAGTCTCGATGAGTTCATTGCAGCACGACGGGTCCAGCCGGACGGGGCCGGTGCCTGGAGGCCGTTGCGGGGAGTGGAAGCCAGCGCGGTGGAGTTTGGCTTCGACGGGCAAGGTGGCGTGCTTTTCAGGGATGCAGGGAACCTTGAATCGTTGGGCAATACATCCATTGAAGTGTTCAGCTTTGGAGCGGTGCCGATCCTCCTCATTCCGCTGAGCGAACGGGCCGGTTTGGCCGAGTTCGGTCGTGTGGGAGGGAACTTGTACTTCGCGTTGCGCCGTGGGGTGCATGAGCTGAAGATGACCGAAGCGGGCACGTTGACCCTCACGCCCGGCATGGCGCTGAATCGAGTGGCCGCTGATGCCGCCGTGCAGGCATTGGGTGTCCCGCGCGTCCCTGATTGAAAAGTCCCGGGGCTAAACCAGATCGGCGAGGAAGTTCTCCGGAAGTTGCGTGGTCGTTGTCGGAGACGGGATTCTTGTTGTCAGAGATCGTTGCAGGTGCTCCTGCAACCGGTTGTGGATCTCGTCCATCGCGCCGCAGAGGATGTCGTTGACCTCCTCAGCGTACAGGTCGAGCCTGGTTTCATCCGGATGGATGATCTCCTTGATCCGCGAACAGACGTTGAAGAGGCTGAGGTCGAAGTTGACGACATGGATCTGCCTCCAGAGGTTCGTCCAGAACGTGGAATTCCCTTCGTAGCACAACCGATTGTTCCAATTGATGCAGTCGTCGGGGATCGGGTGCGACAGCAATGTCGTGAAGTTGCGAACCACACCATCCAGTCGATCCGGGTTCAGCCGAGAGATGTAGCACCGCGAATCGGGGTTCAGCACGCTCGAATTGGGCGGAGAGAACTTTTCGTTCTGCTGCTCCTGTCGCTGCCGGTTCTTCTCCAGGATGAACTGCCAATAGCAGTACGCCACCAGGTATGAGACCACGGCCCCGCTCAGGGCCGTGACGCCGCTGGCGATCTGGATGCTGTGCGCAATGATGTCCATCGTGTCGTGTTCGATGTTCGAGCCGAATTGAAAGGCTGCGCCCAGTGCATCGAAAAGCGACTTCAGGCCGGTGATCCCGGAGGTGCCGGCATAGATTCGGCAAAGTCCGATGCCAAGCTTGTAGGTCTCCTGATCGGTCTTGAAGCTGCGTCGTTCGACAGCTCCGAATTTGGCGATGAGCTCGTCCCAGTTGGACGAGTCCACCTGGTCGACGTTGCCACCAGCGGCAGCGACGAGACCACTGCGCAGCAAGGCATGAGAGGTGTCGGGAATGTCCTTGCTTGTGAGCAATGCGGCAATCTCGCCTCTTTTGATCATGCCAATGGCCGCCAAGGTTGATTCGTGGATCCCCAAGAGCCTCTTGACCTTCTGCCTTCTCTCCGGTTTATTGGATTTGCGCAATGGAGTCAACATGAACTTTTTGCGTTCGGACTCTGTCTTGAGTGACAGGAACTCGGTCGCAAGTCTTCGATAGGGGAACCTTTCGTTATTCGCCTTGAGATCCAGAACCTGGGACACCAACGCTGCCGTGCTGCAGTTGAGATCATCGGTCAGGGTCTTCGCTGCCGCATCCAGCACGCGAAACATGCCGCTCTTCAACATCGCGTCGAGTCTGCCAGGTACGACCTTTCCATCTTCGTCGCACATCCTTCCGTGCGGAAGCAGCGCGAGTGCTGCCGTGTAGGCCTCCATCTTCCTTTCATAATCGGCCTCGCAAGCGCCAGGGAGGTTCCACCAGTATCGACCGACGTTGACCAGCTTTACGCTGAGATTGAACACGTCGAGCGCCAATCCCCAAGGGTTGAACCCCGTGCACTGTTCCACAACGGTTCCCGCTGCAACGGTGATGTTTTGCGCAAGCGGCAGCAGGCCTGCCGTGGCATTGATGATGGGGGTCGTGGCGTTGCTGACGACAACCGGAATGCAGTGTCCGAGGTGTGTGCCGGCCTTGGTCAGGCTCGGGACCGCCTGCAAGGCGAATAATTTCGCTCTGGAAGCTTTGACATCTCCTTGATGTCGTCCGGCGTTGAATGATTCGACAATCCTGGACAGCGCCAACTGTTCCTGGATTTTTCCTTCAATGTGCGAAAACTCTTCCGACAGCGAATTCCGGCCGCGCGCCTCGAGTTCATTGATCAGGGCGCGAACGAGCTGAAGTCGTTCCCCGGCAATGCGCAAGTCCTCGTTTTGCCGCCCCGTGCGGTGAGTGATGCCCTCGAGATCGGTCTTCCTTGCGTTGAGGTCGAACTCGATACGCTTAAGTTCCTGATGCATGTCCTCCGTCGCGTACACGTCTGATATTGCAGTACGCGACTTGCTGATCAAGTCCAGTCGCCATTGCATGTCTTCTTTCCTCGGATAGGCCACCGATGTTTGGGTAGGCTTTCCGCCCGAACCCTTTTCGAACCGGCTGTAGTCGATCGACGATACGTTCGGGATATAGGGCCCCTGCATTTCGAGGTGCTTGACTCCTTCGGGCTGGTCGCGAGCTGAAAAGAGAAGTCCGTAGAACGTGGCATAGATCTGCCATGGAAGCTGAATGATCTTGGCGCCGGCTTTGATGCCGTCGACGACCGGGGACGGTGTGAAGAGCTTCGCAAGTTCCAATGCGACGCACAGAAGGTCGATGGCGATCGGGCCCGCTTGATTGAACAGAAATTGTTGCCGGGAGTTCCTCGTATAGTGTTCTGCGCCAATTCCGAATGCGTCTACATACGCTCGATCCCAGGCGATATCGCCACCCTGACTTCTGACCATTCCCAATGCCTTGAGGAACTCGGTGGCCCAAGCTGCGGCTGCCGTGCGGATTTCGGCGGCGCTGAGCCGGTTGCCTTCGATGGCACGGAACAGCTGCTCCTGGACCTGGCCGCATCGGTCAATATCTCGTCGGAAATCTTGGTCGGTGAAGTACTTCACCTGCCAGTGCCGCTGCTGCTGGCCATAGGCCAATTCGATGTCTTGCGCCGATGAGTCCCGGGTCAGTTCGGGACGGGCGCCCCTGCCTTCGTCAGGAATTTCGTTGGGGGCAACGTCTGGGTCGTCAATGGCCGATTGAGCGGAGAAGGTCAGCAAATCGTCGCCAAAACGTTCTCTGCGATCATCCGATATCTCGGACTGCGCCGTGAACCATTCGTTCGAGCGAACCGAAAGGCTGGCGCTGGCCAGTGATGAGGCTCTCATCGCACGGCCCTCGCGATCTCGCGACTATCGGCTCGAGGATTCGCGGTGCGGTTTCTGTGGTGCATACGCAGAACGTCCAATCACATGGAAAGGCCCGTTCTGTGTGATCTGGCGCTTGAGCGTTCCTCGGTGTAAGTGCCGATGCCGAATCGCGACGGATGGTCACTTCCTCATCAACGTGCTCTTCCCAAACATCGACTCGATCAAATCCACCGCCACCTCCGCGGTGCGGTTGCGCACATCCAGCGCCGGGTTCAGCTCCATCACGTCCAGCGAGCCCAGCCGCCCGGTGTCGGCGATCATCTCCATGCACAGCTGCGCCTCGCGGTAGGTCGGCCCGCCGCGCACCGTCGTGCCCACGCCGGGGGCGACATCGGGGTCGAGGAAGTCGACGTCGAAGCTCACGTGCAGGTGCGTGTTCGCGTCCAGCGTCGCCAGCGCCAGCTCCATCGTGTGCCGCATGCCCATCTCGTCGATGTAGCGCATGTCGAACACCTCCAGGTCCATCTGGTGCACGAAGCGCTTCTCGCCCTCGTCCACGCTGCGGATGCCAATCTGGCGGATCCACTTCGGGCTGATCGCCGGCACGTGGCCGCCGATCTCGATCAGTTCCTTCGGCCCATGCCCGCACAGGCAGGCCACCGGCATGCCGTGCAGGTTGCCGCTCGGCGTCAGGATGTTGGTGTTGAAGTCGGCGTGCGCGTCCAGCCACAGGATGCGCAGCTTCCTGCCGGTCTCGCGGCAGTGGCGCGACACCGCGCTGATCGAGCCCAGCCCCAGGCAGTGGTCGCCGCCCAGCAGGATGGGCAGCCGCCCCAGCGCCAGCTCGGCGTGCACCGCGTCGTGCACCGACTGGTTCCACGCCGCCACCTCGTGCAGGTGGCGGTAGCCGTCGACCGGCGGCAACCACGGGTTGGACGGCCCGCTCAGGTTGCCGCGGTCGATCACCTCCAGCCCGTGGCCCTCGAGCACCGGCACGATGTTGGCCACGCGCAGGGCCTCCGGGCCCATGCTCGCGCCGCGGCTGCCGGCGCCGATGTCGGTGGGTGCGCCGATGATGCTGATGGATTTGCTCATGTCTTGTTTGCGTCCTTCACAGGTCCGTCGCGAAGCGGTTCTTATCTTCCGGGTCGATCTCGCGCAGCTCGAAGCCGTATTCGGCCTCCAGCAGCCCCCACGCCTCCTCCGCCGTCTCGACGAAGCGGAACAGCTGCAGGTCGACCTCGCTGATCATGCCGGTCTGCACCAGCAGGTCGAAGTTGATCAACTGCGTCCAGAACTCGCGCCCGAACAGCAGGATCGGGCGGCGCCGGCACTTGCCGGTCTGGATCAGCGTCAGCGCCTCGAACATCTCGTCGAGCGTGCCGAAGCCGCCCGGGAAGCACACCAGCCCGATGCTGCGCATCAGGAAGTGCATCTTGCGCATGCCGAAGTAGTGGAACTGGAAGCACAGCTCCGGCGTGATGTAGGGGTTCGGCGCCTGCTCGTGCGGCAGCACGATGTTCAGGCCGATGCTCTTGCCGCCCACCTCGAAGGCCCCGCGGTTGCCCGCCTCCATGATGCCCGGGCCGCCGCCCGTCACCACGTAGATCGGCGTCTGCAGCTCCTTCGACTTCAGCGTGACGATCTCGGCGAACTTGCGCGCCTCGTCGTAGAAGCGCGACATCGCGACATGCCGCTCGGCGATGCGCAGCGCCGTCTCGTTGCCCGCCGCCTGCGCATCCGCCACCAGCCGCTGCGCCACCTCGGGCGACACGATGCGCGCGCTGCCGAAGATGACGATGGTCGATTCGATGCCCTGCTCGCTCTGCACCAGCTCGGGCTTGAGCAGCTCGAGCTGCATGCGCACCGGGCGCAGCTCTTCGCGCAGCAGGAAGGCCGGGTCGGTGAAGGCGAGGCGGTACGCGCTCTCGGGGCCTTCGTAGCGGGTCGGCGGCTGGGGTTTGGCCGCCTCCTGGCGGGCCGTGGGGAAGTTGCGGGCGGTGAGGTCGGTTCGCTTGTCCATGCGCGCAGCTTACCGCCGTATTCCGCCCCTGGCGGCCCCCGGGCTACCGGGGCCGCGACAGCAGGTTCACGTAGTCGTGGCGCGAGGTGTCGATGAGGGACTCGCGGTGCTCCACCGGCCGGTCGCCGAAGCCCAGCGCCACCCGGTGCACCTGCATCACCGGCAGGCCGATGGCCAGGCCGAGCAGGCGCGATACGCGCCGGTCGGCGGCCACCGCGCGCGCCCGCTCCCGTACCCGCACGACGGTGATGCCGAATTCGCTCTGGTAGAGCTGGTAGAGGGTGCCGGGCCGCTCGCGCAGGCGCTTCTCGGTGAGGCCCTTGAACAGGCCGGCCGGCAGCGTCAGCCGGTCCAGCACCACCGCCCGGCCCTGCAGCGCGAGCCGGTTCTCGACCTGGAAGGCCGACGCGCCGGCAGGCAGGCCCAGGCGCTCGGCGACGGGTTCGTCCAGGCGCACCCGCTCGAAGGAGACCAGCTCGACCGTCGGCGCCTCGCGCAGGCCGTCGGCGCGTTCGACGTGGAAGAACTGGAACAGGAAGCGGTCGGCCGAATGGGTGGCGACGAAGGTGCCGCGGCCCTGGCGCCGCACAAGGATGTGCTCGGCGACGAGCTCGTCGACCGCGCGCCGCAGCGTGCCGATCGACACCCCGAAGGCGCGTGCCAGCCCGGGCTCGGCGGGCAGGGTGGCGCCCGGTGGGCAGGCGCCGCACTCGATGGCCTGCAGCAGGGCGCGCTGGACGCTGCGGTAGAGCGGCATGCCGGCGGCCTCGGGCGCGATGGCCTCGAAGGCCGGCAGGGCGGGCGCGGTGCTCATCCTGCCGATTCTAGGCAGGCCCGCGCCAGTCATATGGATGACCTGTTTGACAGCCTTGGGGGGCGCGGCCGATATTCGCCGCCATCGTGACCGCCGCCCGGTGCGGCAAGAGAGGCAGGATGATTCATTTCGTGTTGCACGACGCCCGCGACAGCGTCGCGGTGGTGGTCGTCGAGGGCGTGAAGGCCGGCATGGCGCTGTCGGGCTGGATCATGGACGAGGACCGCATGACGGAGCTGCGGGCGCGCCAGGACATCCCCATCGGCCACAAGATCGCGCTGCGCGACCTGGCGGTGGGCGACACGGTGCTGAAGTACGGCATCGACATGGGCCAGGTCGTCGCGCCGATCCAGGCGGGCGAGCACGCCCATGTGCAGAACATCAAAACCAAACGGTGGTGAACATGAGCGTCATTTCCAGCACCACCACCTTCCTCGGCTGGCGCCGCGAGAACGGCCGCGTCGGCGTGCGCAACCACGTCATCATCCTGCCGCTCGACGATTTGTCGAACGCCGCTGCCGAGGCCGTCGCCCACAACATCAAGGGCGCGCTGGCCATCCCGCACCCCTATGGCCGGCTGCAGTTCGGCGCCGACCTGGAGCTGCATTTCCGCACCCTGATCGGCACGGGCTGCAACCCGAACGTCGCCGCGGTCGTCGTGATCGGCATCGAGGACGGCTGGACGCAGAAGGTGGTCGATGGCATCGCCGCCACCGGCAAGCCGGTCTGCGGCTTCGGCATCGAGGGCCACGGCGACCACGAGACCATCCTGCGCGCGTCGCGCGCCGCCCGCGAGTACGTGCAGTGGGCGAGCGAGAAGCAGCGCGAGCCCTGCCCGATCCACGAGCTGTGGGTGTCCACCAAGTGCGGCGAGTCCGACACCACCTCGGGCTGCGGCGCCAACCCGACGGTGGGCAATTCCTTCGACAAGCTGCACCCGCTGGGCAGCACGCTCTGCTTCGGCGAGACCTCCGAGATCACCGGCGGCGAGCAGATCGTCGCCGCGCGCTGCGCCAGCGATGCGGTGCGCGAGCGCTTCATGTTCATGTTCAACCGCTACCAGGACATGATCAACCGCCACAAGACCAGCGACCTCTCCGACAGCCAGCCCACCAAGGGCAACATCGCGGGCGGCCTGACGACGATCGAGGAGAAGGCGCTCGGCAACATCCAGAAGATCGGCAAGCGCTGCACCGTCGACGGCGTGATCGACAAGGCCGAGGTGCCCACCCACCCGGGCCTGTGGTTCATGGACTCGTCCTCGGCCGCGGCCGAGATGGTGACGCTGTGCGCGGCGTCCGGCTATGCGCTGCATTTCTTCCCGACCGGCCAGGGCAACGTCATCGGCAACCCCATCCTGCCGGTCATCAAGATCTGCGCCAACCCGCGCACGGTGCGGCTGATGGCCGAGCACATCGACGTCGACACCTCGGGCCTGCTGCAGCGCGAGATCACGCTCGACCAGGCGGGCGACCGGCTGCTCGAGTCGATGCTGCGCACCGCGAACGGGCGCCTGACGGCCGCCGAGGCCCTGGGCCACCGCGAGTTCGTCCTCACCCGCCTCTTCGAAAGCGCATGAAGATCCTGATCAGCGAGTTCATGGACGCGCCGGCCGTCGCGCGCCTGGCGGCCGCGCACGAGGTGGTGCACGACGCGACCCTGGTCGACGACCTGGCGCGGCTGGTCGCGCTGGCCCCCGCGGCCGATGCGCTGATCGTGCGCAACCGCACCCAGGTGCGCGGCGAACTGCTCGCGGCGCTGGCGCGCTGCCGGGTGCTGGGGCGGCTGGGCGTGGGGCTGGACAACATCGACCTGCCGGGCTGCGCGGCGCGGGGCATCCAGGTGATCCCCGCCACCGGCGCGAATGCGCAGAGCGTGGCCGAGTACGTGGTGGCCACCGCGATGCTGCTCTTGCGCGGGGCGTACCAGGCGACGGCCGAGGTCGCGGCGGGGCACTGGCCGCGCAACGCGCTGGCGAACGGGCGCGAGATCGGCGGCAAGACGCTGGGCCTGGTCGGCTACGGCTCGATCGGCCGGCTGACCGGGCAGCTCGGGCAGGCGCTGGGCATGCGGGTGATCGCGCACGATGCGGCCTTGCCGCCGGCCGATGCGACGGTGCCGATGCGCAGCCTCGACGCGTTGCTGGCCGAGGCCGACGTGGTGAGCCTGCACGTGCCGCTGTCGGACGGCACGCGGCACCTGCTCGATGCGGCCCGCCTCGCGGCGATGAAGCCGGGGGCGGTGCTGATCAACACGGCGCGCGGCGGCGTGGTCGACGAGGCCGCGCTGGCCCAGGCCCTGCGCACCGGGCGCATCGCCGGCGCGGCCCTGGATGTCTTCGAGGCCGAGCCGCTGCCGTCCGGCAGCCCCTTGGCCGGCTGCCCGAACCTGCTGCTCACGCCGCACATCGCGGGCGTCACGGCCGAGGCGAACGAGCGCGTGTCCTCGCTGATCGCGACCCGCGTGCTGGAGGCGCTGCGGTGAGCGGCACGGTGGTGCTGGCGCTGGACGAGGCCCGGCGGCGCGTGGCCGCCGCGCTGGAGCGTGCCGGCGCAGGCAGCGCGATGGCCGCGTCGACCGCCCGGGCGCTGGTGCTGGCCGAGGCGCAGGGCCTCGCATCGCACGGCCTGAGCCGGGTCGCGCAGTACAGCGGGCACCTGCGGCACGACCGGGTCAATGGCCGGGCGCTGCCCGCCGTGGTCCGCCGCAAGGGGGCGGCGCTGCTCGTCGATGCGCAGGAAGGGTTGGCCTTCCCGGCCTGCGACCTGGCGATTGCCGAGGCGATCGCGACGGCGGGCACGCAGGGCATCTGCATCGCGGGCGTCGTCAACAGCCACCATTGCGGCGTGGTGGTCGACCACCTGCGCGCGGTGACGGCGGCCGGCATGGTGGGCCTGGGCTTCTCCAACTCGCCGTCGGCCATGCCGGCGGCCGGCGGGCGCCACCCGATCTTCGGGACGAACCCGGTGGCCGCCGCCTTCCCGCGGCGCGATGCCGACCCGCTGCTGGTCGACCTGAGCCTGAGCGAGGTGGCGCGCGGCAAGCTGATGGTGGCGGCCAAGGAGGGGCGCAGCATCCCGCTCGGCTGGGCGCTGGACGCGAACGGCGAGCCGACCACCGACCCGAAGGCGGGGATGGACGGCTCCATGCTGGCCATCGGCGCCGCGACGAGCCCGAAGGGCGCGATGCTGGCGCTGGTGGTGGAGCTGCTGGTGACGGCGCTGATCGGCGCCAATTTCGGCTTCCAGGCGTCGAGCTTCTTCGTCGACGAGGGCAACCGGCCGCACCTCGGGCAGACCTTCCTGGTCATCGACCCGGAGGCGCTGGCGGGGCGCGAGGCCTTCCTCGACCGGCTGGAGGTGCTGGTGCTCGAGATGCTGCGGGACGAGGGCGTCCGGCTGCCGGGGGCGCGGCGCGAAGCCTTGCGGCGGCAGGCCGAGCGCGAGGGATTGAGGGTGCCGGAGGCGCTCGCGCAGCAGTTGAAGTGATCGACGATCCCGGATGGAGCGAAGCGCAATCCGGGGATCGTTCTGCATGAATCGTTCTCGTCATATCGATAGGTTTGCCCGCCGCCCCCTCAACCGGGCAGCATCCCGCCCATCTGACCAAGGAGACGAGCGTGAAGCGACGTGCAGTACTGATCGGTGCCACGGGCTGGGTGCCCTGGCTGGCCCAGGCCCAGAACGGCGACTACCCCAAGCCCGGCGCGACGATCCGCTACATCGTGCCTTTCCCGCCGGGCGGCCTCACCGACGTGATGGCGCGCCTGGTCGGCCAGCAACTGGCCGACCGGTGGAAGGTCAGCGTCGTGATCGACAACAAGCCCGGCAACGGCGGCCAGATCGGCGCCGACCTTGCTGCCAAGTCGCCCGGTGACGGCAACACCCTGCTCGCGATCACGCTGACCCACGCGGCCAACGTCACGCTGTTCCCCAAGGCGCCCTACAGCTTCGCCCGGGACCTGCGGCCGGTGGCCCTGCTGGCGGGTTCGCCCATGCTCGTGGTGGTGCCGGCGGCCGGCCCCCTGCAGTCCTTCAAGGACCTCGTCGCCGCCGCGAAGTCACGTCCCCTCAACGCCGGTTCGAGCGGCAATGGCACGCCGCCGCACCTGACGCTGGCGCTCTTCAACGAACTGGCCGGCACCGCGATCCAGCACGTGCCCTACAAGGGCGGCACGCCCTCGATGACCGACCTCATGGGCGGCCAGCTGGACGTCGTGTTCTCCAACTTCCCCGAGAGCATCGCCCATGTGAAATCGGGCAAGCTGCGCGCGCTGGCGATCGCGAGTGCGTCCCGCCACCCGCTCGTTCCGGATGTCCCGACCACCGCCGAGGCCGGCCTGCCCGGGCTGCTGACCGAGAACTGGACCGGCCTGATGGCACCGGCCTCGATGCCCGATGCGGCGGTGAAGAAGCTCGCCGACGAGGTGGTGCGCATCATGCACACGCCCGAGCTGGAAGAGCGGGCGAGGACCCAGGGCTTTCGCGTCGACGCACGGCCGGCCGAGGCGTTTGCGGGCTTCCTGCGCGACGAGATCGCCCGCTGGGGGCAGGTGATCCAGTCGGCGAACATCAAGCCCGACTGAGGGCCGGGCGCCGCTGCCCGCACACCGGGCAGCCGGCCTGGCGGCCGAGCCGGATCTCGGTCCATTCCATGCGCCGCGCATCCAACATCTGCAGCCGGCCGGCGAGCGAACTGCCGATGCCGGCGAGCAGCTTCAGCGCCTCGGCGGCCTGCATGCTGCCGATGATGCCGACCAGCGGGGCCAGCACGCCCATCGTCGAGCAGGCCACCTCCTCGAAGGCCACGTCGGGCGGGAACAGGCAGGCGTAGCAGGGCGCGGCAGGGTCGCGGGTGTCGTAGACCGAGATCTGGCCGTCGAAGCCGATCGCGGCGCCCGAGACCAGGGGCTTCGCGTGCGCGACGCAGGCGGCGTTGACGGCGTGGCGGGTCGCGAAGTTGTCGCTGCAGTCGATCACCACGTCGGCCTGGGCGACGAGCGCGTCCAGGCGGGCGGCGTCGGCGCGTTCGACGAGGGCGTGCACGCGCACGTCGGGGTTGATCGCGGCCAGCGTCTGGGCGGCCGAGGCGGCCTTGGGCTGGCCAAGGCGCGACAGGTTGTGGGCGATCTGGCGCTGCAGGTTGGTCAGGTCGACGGTGTCGTGGTCGACCAGGGTCAGGGTGCCGACGCCGGCGCTCGCCAGGTAGAGCGCCACCGGCGAGCCCAGGCCGCCCGCGCCGATGACGAGGGCGTGGGCGTCGAGCAGGCGCTGCTGGCCCGCGATGTCCAGCTCGTCGAGCAGGATGTGCCGCGAGTAGCGCAGCAGCTGGTCGTCGTTCATCCGGGAAGGATACCCGCCGCGCAAAGTGCACGACATCCGTAGCCCGGATGAAGCGAAGCGCAATCCGGGTGGGGCGGTCAACGCGAAAGACGATCCCGGATTGGCATCCGGGCTACGGCCCACCCCTGGCGCGGTTCAGTTCGTCGCCGGCGCCTCCGCGCGCCGCTCGACCACCGACTTCGACACCACCACCGGCTTGCCCTTCAGGCGGTTGATGGCCTGGGTCAGCGGGAAGTCCTCTTCGCTGCCGAACTCGGGCAGCGGCTTCAGCGGGTTCTTCTTCGCCGCCTCTTCCTCGAACTTCTTGCGCGCTTCCTCGCGTGCCTTCTCGCGGGCCTCGTCCTTCTGCTCCGAGCCCTGGCCGCTCGCGATGTGCTTCTCGAGGTCGGCCTCGCGCACGCGCAGGGCCGAGAACACGTTGCCCTCGGCGGTCTCGTCGATCACCACGTCGGGCACGATGCCCTTGGCCTGGATCGAGCGGCCGCTCGGCGTGTAGTAGCGCGCGGTCGTGATCTTGAGCGCCGTGTCCGGCGACAGCTGGCGCACCGTCTGCACCGAGCCCTTGCCGAAGGTCTGCGTGCCCATGATGGTGGCGCGCTGGTGATCCTGCAGGGCACCGGCGACGATCTCGCTGGCCGAGGCCGAGCCTTCGTTCACCAGCACGACCATCGGCACCTTCTTCAGCGCCTCGGGCAGCTTGCGCAGGGGGTCGCTGCCGCCGCGGCGCAGGTAGTCGCTCGGCGAGGCCTTGAACGACTGCTTCGATTCGGCAATCTGGCCATTGGTGCTGACCACCACCGCATCGGCCGGCAGGAAGGCGGCCGACACCGCGACCGAGGCCTCGAGCAGGCCGCCCGGGTCGTTGCGCAGGTCGAGCACCAGGCCCTTCAGGTTGGGTTCCTGCTTGTAGATCTCTTCGAGCTTGCGCGCGAAATCGTCGACCGTGCGGTCCTGGAACTGGCTCACGCGCAGCCAGGCGTAGCCGGGCTCGACGATCTTCGAGCGCACGCTCTGCACGCGGATCTCTTCACGCGTGATCGTGACCGGGAAGGTGCGGCTCTCGGACTTGCGGAAGATGGTCAGCAGCACCTTGGTGCTCGGCTCGCCGCGCATGCGCTTGACGGCCTGGTCCATGGTCAGGCCCTTGACCACGGTGTCGTCGATCTTGGTGATCAGGTCGCCGCTCTTCAGGCCGGCGCGGAAGGCGGGCGAGCCTTCGATCGGCGAGACGATCTTGACCAGGCCGTCTTCCATGCCGATCTCGATGCCCACGCCGACGAACTTGCCGGTGGTGCCTTCGCGGAATTCCTTGAAGGTCTTCTTGTCGAAGTACTGCGAATGCGGGTCGAGGCCGGCCACCATGCCGCCAATGGCGTCGGTGATCAGCTTTTTCTCGTCGACCGGTTCGACGTAATCGCTCTTGACCATGCCGAACACGGCGGCCAGCTGCTGGAGTTCTTCCAGCGGGAGTTGCGCAGCGGTATTGCGGGCCGTGGCCTGCAATTGCATGGTGGTGAGCGCGCCGGCGACGGCCCCCAGCGTGATCCAGCCTGCGACCTTGAGTTTGGCACCCATCATTGACCCACTTCCTGCACGAGATGAAGACTTCACGCGGACTCAGTATAGAGCTGTGACCGGGCTTGGAGCAGCGAAGGTGGAGGAAGTTTCACGGCCTTTTCCCGAAGCCGCGGCCGGCCGGGCGACGCGGGCGCTGTCAGACAGCGCCCGCGCGATGTCACCCCCGGGATATCACTGACGGGTGGCCGTCCAGGTGCCGGAGGCGGACAGGCTGGAGCTCTGCCACGGGCCGCTGCCGGTGCTGCCGGCCAGCGTGCCGCTGAAGGCGGCGTCGCTGGAGGTGCTGCCCAGCGACAGCGTGCCGGCGGCGTCGACCGAGCCGCTGACGATGAAGCTGCCGCCCAGGCCGGTGGAGGTGCAGGTGCCGATCACGTGGCCGGCGGCGTTGACCGCCATCGCCGCGCAGCTGCCGGTGTCGCCGCCGGTGTAGCTCACGCTCCAGGTGCCGGCCGCCGCCGGCGCGTGGGCCGGGATGGACGGCGGCGTGATGCCCAGGGCGGCGGCCAGCGCCTCGAAGGCGACCTTGTTCAGGCGCGTCTGCGTCGTCGTGGTTGGCTTGTCCTGGAAGCCGAAATACACCTTGCCGGCGAGCTGCACGAAGACCCGGGTGAAGGTCTGGATGCTGGTGGCGGCGGGCAGGCCGGCGAAGGTCAGGATGGGCGTGGCCCCGTCCGCCGCGGTGCCGATGGCGTAAGTGCCGGTGCCGGCGACGGTGCAGTTGGTCTGCGCGCCGGTGCTGGTCGTCAGGTCGCACAGGTAGTAGGTCACGGCGTTGCCGCTGCCGAAGGCGGCGCGCAGGCGCTCCTGCGGGCACTGGGCGGCGCCGCAGCCGGCGCTGCCGTGCAGCCCGCCGAGCGACACCGTGTTCGCGGGGGTGATCGTCACCTGGGCGGCCGGCACCGGGAACGCGGCGACCATGCCGGCGAGGCTGGTCACGCCGTTGCCGACCGTGCCGTCCGCCGGGTTGTAGCCGACCGGCGTCTGCGACTCGACATTGGTGATCTTGCGGACCTTGGCGCCCGCCGGCATCGTGCCCGTGAGGGCTTGCGCCGTCACGCCGTTCACGGTCGACGAGGTGTTCACCGACAGGTCCTGGGTGAGCGCGACGACCGAGGCCAGGGTCTGGCCCGAGACGTCGGTGTCGGTGCGCGTCGAGCTGCCGATGTAGCCGTGGTTGTAGGTGTAGGTGCTGTCGGCGCCGCCGGTGTTGGTGTTGGGCGTCGAGCCGTCCAGCGGGGCGTGCCAGCCGCTGGCGGTGACGACGCGCGCCGTGGAATAGAGGACGACCGCCGGCTTGCCGCCGGACACCGCCTCGCGCACGTCGTAGTAGGTGTACAGGCCGTTGGCGTCGGTGACGTTGTCGCTGTAGTAGTAGCGCAGCACGTAGCCGTTGCCGGACATGCTGAAGTCGCGGACGGTGTACGACGCCTCGGTCGGGGTGCTGCTGTTGCCGCCCGACGCCGCCGAGGACGGCGGCGTGTCGCTGGAGCCTCCGCCGCCCCCGCAGGCGGCCAGGGTGGCGAGGACGATGGACAGGACAGGCGCGGCCCAGCGGGCGCGCACAGGGGTGCACTTCATGGATCTCCCTCGTGACATGATGGTGGTGCCCGGGAGCGATCCGTGTCGCGGCCGGTGCGGCGTCATTCTGTAGAAGCCCTCACGCGATTTACAAGCCGTGACGACCCTGTCTCCGCCCTCTCATGTGTGTCACCGATGACATGAATTGGCAGCCCGGATGCCAATCCGGGGATCGTCTCCCTGAACTCTTCATCAAGGTTGATGAAGCGTCGGATGCGCGACTTGAAACCGTCATCCGGCACGGCTAAAACGCATCGACGGTCAGCAGGGGAGGCTGGAATGGAAGCTCGTGCCATTGCATTCGCCAACAACGACATCGCCTACATCTGGTGGGTGTATCCGAAGAAGATTCCGAAATGCCTGGGCTTCTCCGTCCGGCGAATCGATGCCGCGGGGGTGGAGACGCCGTTGCCGGCCCTGGTCGGCTTCGAGCCGGGCATTCCTGGGCAGCCGCACGAGTTCAGGAACACCGATGTGTGGCCGGTGCAGGCCTTCCAGTGGAAGGACGTGTTCGCGCGCAACGGCGTCTACCGCTACAAGGTCGTCCCGATGCTGGGCCCCGACCCGAAGGCCCTGGTCGCGGACGAGGCGAACGCGCTGCTCACCGGAGAGGCTCACCTGACCGGCGACTATGGTGACGTCGAGGCCTACTTCAACGTCGGGCTCATTTCGACGCAGGCCATCACCAAGAAGATCAACAGCCTCGTCGGGACCCAGCCGGCTTATACGAGCAGCACAGAAGTCCTGCGCGGCGAGATCGCCCGCGAAGACAGCGAGATCCGGCGCCGGCTGGCCGGGCAAGTCCTGGACAAGGGCGTCCTCTCCTTGCTCCGCCGGGCCGCAGCGGAAGGCGGGAAGTGCCACCTCGGCCTGTACGAGCTGACGGACCGGCAGCTCATCGATGCCATCGAGAGCGAGGCCGCGGCGGGTCGGCTCGAGCTGTGCCTGTCGAACGCCGATTCGTCGCGCGAGTACACGGACGCCCAAGGCAAGAAGCACAGCGAGAAGATCAAGGACGGGACGAACAAGGCGGCGCGGGAGGAGCTCCACGAGAAGAACGTGCCCCTCACGGACCGCTTTGTCCCGTCCAGCTCGATCGGCCACAACAAGTTCGTCGTGCTCTCGCGGGCGGGCGAGCCCGAAGCCGTGCTGACGGGGAGCACCAACTGGACGTCGACGGGCCTGTGCTCCCAGACCAACAACGCCTTGATCCTCCATGACAAGGCCGTTGCCGAGGGGTACCTCGAGTACTGGAATCGACTGGTGGCCGATGCCGGCGCCCAGCCCGTCCAGGGGAAGGCGCTCCGCGATTGGTGCGGAGGCGGCGCCATCCAGGCGACGGTCGACGGTGCTGCGGTCAGCGTCTGGTACTCGCCCAACACCGAGCGCAAGACGAAGGGCGAGGAGACGCCGCCGGACCTGGCCGAGGTCTTCGAGCTGATCCGCGGCGCGAAGAAGGGCGTCCTCTTCCTGGCGTTCAACCCGGGCACGCCGAGCTGCCTGGAGGTCGTGCGCGAGAAGGCGGAGCAGATGCGCGAGGCCGGAAAGGACTTCTTCGTGCGCGGTGCGGTCACCGACCCGACGCCGCTGGGCCAGTTCGCCACCTTCCTCACCAAGCGCGATGCGCTCGAGGCGCCGGACGTCCTGGTGACCGGCGTGGCCGGGGTGCCCGACGACTACGGCTACTGGGAAACGGAGCTGTACAAGCTGGGGCATGCCGTCATCCACGACAAGATCCTCGTCATCGACCCGTTCACGCCCGACTGCGTGGTGGTGACCGGCAGCCACAACCTGGGCTACAAGGCGAGCTACCAGAACGACGAGAACCTGGTCATCGTCAAGGGCCATGCGCGGCTCGCCCGGGCGTATGCGGCGCACGTGCTGGACGTCACCAACCATTTTGCGTGGCGCTCCAAGCTGGCCTACCTGAACAAGCAGGGCAAGCTGGCGACGGCCTGGGGCGACCTCGCGGAGACGGACCGCTGGCAGAACAAGTACTTCGACGGGAAAGGGCTTGCGTCGCGCGACGCGTTCTTCTTCGCGGACTGAAGCCGCGGCCGGGCCATCCAGGCTACCCGCAGCTCCCGATGTGCCCGCACGCCGTGCAGAACTCGCACCCGTCCTTGTGGATGACGGCGTGGTTCCCGCATTCCGGGCAGGCCGTGCCGGCGAAGGTCGGTGACGAACCGGTGACCGCCCCATCCTCCGCCTCCGGCGCCTGCAGGATCCCCATGTCCGAGAGCGGGTAGCCCTCCTCGTCCAGCACGCCCAGCATCGCGTAGCGGTGGATCAGCAGCCGCGCCACATAGGCCACCGTCGACGGCCAGGTCTGCTGGCGCTGCTGGCCCGGGGCGAGCCCGGGCACGAAGGCCATGAAATGCCCCAGCGGCTCGGCATAGCTGAGCAGCTTGCGCAGCTTCATGCCGATCCAGGCCGGGTCGAGCACCCGCATGTCCAGCGAGAGGATGCGCGCCAGCCCGTCCATCGCCCGCGGGTAGTTGCCCGAGAGCCCGATCGCGCAGGGCCGGGTCAGGCTGCCGCCTTGCCCGTCGGGCAGCAGCACCTCTTTCAGCGACAGCGTGAAGGCCTCGTCGCTCGCCGGGTTGTGCACGTCCACCGACCAGGCGAGCGTGCCGTCCGGCCCGGTGAGGGGTTCCTGCCGGCTGAACATCGCGTCGATCACCGGCGATGCCGCCGCTGCGTCGCCTGCGGCCGGCCACAGCCCGAGCTGCTCGCAGCGCCAGCGGATCACCGCCGCGGTCGCCGCGACCACGCCGGGAAAGCGCCGCGGCTGGCCGTCGGGCGGGAAGGGCATGTCGAAGGCGCGCTCTTCCTGCACCGTGGCCAGCGCGTCGAGCTTGAGCTTCACCCAGCCGGCGTCCTTGGCGCGCAGGTCCATCGACAGCGTCTTGGCGAGCGCCCCCAGCCCGCGCGGCTGCTCGGCGCCGTTCACCCACACCTCGAACGGGGCGGTGCGCCCGTCCTGCGGCAGCTCGCCGATGAAGAGCGCGAACTCGCCGTGCGGGTGCCGGATCATGTAGGTCCAGGCCGCGTTGCCGGCGCTCAGCTCGGGCCGGCCCGGCCAGCGCAGCGAGGCGAGCACCGGCTGCGGCATGCGCTCCAGCGCCAGGCGCTGGTTGGCGTGTCCCGCGGCCGGCGCGAGCTGCAGCGCCGGGGCGGCGGCCGGTGCGTCCACGCTCAGCACGGCGCCGAGCACCGCGTTCGGCCGGTAGGTCGCCAGGCCCTTCAGCCCCGAGGTCCAGGCGCGCAGGTACAGGTCCTGGAAGTCCGCGTACGGGTAGTCGGCCGGCACGTTGACGGTCTTCGAGATCGCGGTGTCGACGAAGGGCGCGACCGCGGCCACCATCTCCTCGTGCGCCTGGGCGCTCATCTCCAGCGCCGTCACGAAGGCGGGCGGCAGCGGCGCATCCGGACCGTGCAGGTGGCGGAACAGGCGCCAGGCGTGGTCCTCCACCGGGTACTGCTTCATGCTGCCGTCGGCCATGCGCTTCCTGCGCGTGTAGGTCCAGGCAAAGGGCGGCTCGATGCCGTTGCTGGCGTTGTCGGCGAAGGCGAGGCTGATGGTGCCGGTGGGCGCGATCGACAGCAGGTGCGAGTTGCGCAGGCCGTTCTCGCGGATGCGCTCCTTCAGCGGCGCCGGCAGGCGCGAGGCGAAGGTGCCGCGGCTGAGGAAGAGGTCGGCGTTGAAGAGGGGGAAGGCACCGCGCTCCTGGGCGAGGTCGCACGACGCCGCATAGGCCGCCTCCCGCAGCTGCGCGGCGATGCGCCGGGCGGCCTCGCGCGCCGGCACCGTGTCGTAGCGCAGGTTCAGCATCGCGAGCGCGTCGCCCAGGCCGGTGAAGCCGAGGCCGATGCGGCGCTTGCTGCGCGCCTCGCTCGCCTGGCGCTCGAGCGGCCAGAAGCTGATGTCGAGCACGTTGTCGAGCATGCGCACCGCGAGCTGCACCAGGCGCGCGAAGGCTGCGTCGTCGAAGGCCGCGCCGGCCTCGAAGGGGGCGCGCACGAAGCGCGTCAGGTCGATCGAGCCGAGGCAGCAGCAGCCGTAGGCAGGCAGGGGCTGCTCGCCGCAGGGGTTGGTGGCGCTGATGGTCTCGCAGTACGACAGGTTGTTGTCCAGGTTGATGCGGTCGAGGAAGAGCACGCCCGGCTCGGCATGGTCGTAGGTGGACCGCATGATGAGGTCCCACAGCTGGCGCGCCGGCAGGCTGCGGTAGACCCACAGCCCGTCGGCACGCTGGTGGGCGCCGGCCGCCACCTGCTGCGGCCCGGCGGCGGCGCGGTGCACCAGCTCGACCGGGGCGTCGCGCTGCACCGCCTCCATGAAGGCGTCGGTCAGGCCGACCGAGATGTTGAAGTTGCTGAGGTCGCCGTGGTCCTTGGCGTGGATGAACTCCTCGATGTCCGGGTGGTCGCAGCGCAGCACGCCCATCTGCGCGCCGCGGCGCGCTCCGGCCGACTCGACGGTCTCGCAGGACCGGTCGAAGACCCGCATGTACGACACCGGGCCGGAGGCGTTGGCCTGCGTGCTCGCGACCCAGGCGCCGCGCGGGCGGATGCGCGAGAAGTCGTAGCCGACGCCGCCGCCGCGGCGCATGGTCTCGGCCGCCTCGGTGAGGGCGGTGTAGATGCCGGGGTGGCCGTCGTCCTCGGTGGAGATCGAATCGCCGACCGGTTGCACGAAGCAGTTGATCAGCGTGGCGGTGAGCTCGGTGCCGGCGGCCGAGTTGATGCGGCCGGCGGGAATGAAGCCGCCCTGCAGCGCCTCGAGGAAGCGCGCCTCCCAGGCGGCGCGGGTGTCGGCGGCTTCCGGCTGCGCGATGGCGCGGGCGACGCGGCGGCGCACCTCGTCCAGCGTGCGCTCGCCGTTCTTCGCATACTTCTCGAGCAGCACCTCGGTGCTGATGTCCTGGGCGGGCAGGCTGGGGGCGGTCTCGCCGGTGGGCGCGGGGCGGGTGCGGGTGCCGGGGTCGGTGCTCATCCGGCCGAGCTTAGGCGCGGCGGGAGCCCCTGCTGCCGCGAGGGATTCGCATGCGTCACCGCAGCCGGGAGGGTGGCCTGCGGGAGCGGGCAGGCGGGCGGGATGCGCAACAGCACGAACGGGCCGACGGCGATGCGACGGCTGGCGCAGGCGAGTTGCGCCAGCGGGCCGGCGTCGTCCGAGCGCAGGACCACGAAGCCGCCGCGGCGGTCGAGCTTCTGCAGCGCGTCTGCAGGGGTGTCGGCGAAGCGGGCCTGGCCGCGGCTGTAGAAGTCGGCGGAGTGCTGTCGTTCGGTGATGATGACCAGCGGCTCGCCGGCGTGGCGGTAGGCCTGCCAGGCGGCGACGACGTTGCGCGCCGAGTGGGCGTCGGGCCGGCCGGACCACCAGGCCGGCAGGCCGGCGCCGAGGAGGAGCAGCAGCGTCAGGCCGAGGCCGGCGGCGACCGCCCCATCGACGCCGTCCGGCCCGGTGCGGCGTGCGAGCCAGTGGGTGGCGAGCAGGGCGAGCGGCGGCAGGGCGGGAAGGACGTAGGGCAGGATGATGTTGTGCGCGGCCGAGAAGAAGAGCAGCGGGGCGAGCGCCCAGCACAGCAGGTACGCGGCCCACGAGGCGTCGTCGTGCGCCGGGCGCGCTGCGGCCTGGACGGCGGGGCGGCGGCGCCACAGGGCGATCGCGCCCAGCACCAGCGGCCAGGGCAGCACGGCGACGGCGGCGAACAGCCAGATCGTCCCGCAGGGGTAGGCATGGGCGAAGCCGTAGAGGTCGCCGCTCCAGCCCGGCGTGACGAAGCGGTGCCAGTGCTCGCCGACGATGAAGTAGGCGAGGAAGCCGGGGGTCTTCAGCTCGGCGGCCAGGTACCAGGTGCCGGCGGCGAGCAGCGTCGTCGCGGCGATGGTGGGCCAGGGCAGGGCCGTGAGCAGGTGCCGCGGCCGGCGCGTCCACAGGGCCCAGGCGCCGACGGGCAGCGCGACCAGCACCAGGGCGAGGGGGCCCTTGGCCAGCAGGCCGATGACGAGGCCGGCGACGATGCGGCGCTGCTCGGCGGCGACGCCTTCGCGGGGGCCGTGCAGGGCGAGCCAGATGCCGCGCATGGCGAGCGTGGTGCCGAGCACCAGGGCGGCGTCGGTCATCACCGCGCCGGCGGCGGCCAGGGGCAGCGCGGCGCCGGCCAGGATGGCGGCGCCGGCGAGGGCGGGCAGGCCGTCGCGCGAGCGGGCCAGGCGGTGCACGCTGAAGGCGATCGCGACCATGCACGCGAAGTGCGGCAGGCGCGCGGCGAAGGCGTTGACGCCGAAGAGCTTCATGCTCAGCGCGGTGAGCCAGAACGAGAGCGGCGGCTTGCCCCAGAACGGCACGCCGTTGTCGTGCCAGGGGGTGATCCAGTCGTTGAGCGCGAGCATCTTGCGGCCGATCTCCGCATAGCGCGCCTCGGTGGTGTCCATCAGCGGCAGCCAGGCCATGGCAGCGAGGCGCAGCAGGAGCAGGGCGCCCAGGGCGATCAGCAGCGCCCAGGTCGCGCGGCGCAGGCGCGGCAGGGCCGGGGCCGGGAGGACGAGGGGCGCATCGAGCGTGCGCGAAGCGGACGGCAGCTGGGTCATGGCCCGCCATCGTGGCGGGGGGTGCCTTAGCGGCGGCTTAGCCTTTGATGAAGCCTGCGTTAAGGCGCCGGCTGTCCGAGCGACCCCGGCGAGGCCTTGTCCGGCAACGTCGGCGCGGGCAACGCATTGACCTCGACCGTCAGGTGCACCAGTTCCTCGTGCACGCTCAACTGGGCCTTGAAGTCGTCGGGCGTGGCCGGCCGGTCGGTGGCGAGCGAGACGATGCAGGCGTAGCGGCCGGTGCCGACGCGCCAGACATGCAAGTCGCAGATGCTGGCCGGGATCGGGCCGGCGGCGATCACGTCGCGGATCTCCTGGACCACCGGCGCGTCCATCTCGGCATCGAGCAGGACCTTGCCGGACATCCGCAAGAGGCCCCAGGCCCAACGGGCGACGAGCACCGCGCCGACGATGCCCATCGCCGGGTCGAGCCAGTCGGCGCCCCACAGCCGCCCGCCGGCCAGGGCGAGCAGGGCCAGCACCGAGGTGGCCGCATCGGCGATCACGTGCAGGTAGGCGGAGTGCAGGTTGACGTCGTGGTGGGCGTGCCCGTGGTGGTGAGGGCGGCCGTGGTGATCATGGTCGTGGTGATCGTGACCGTGGGGAGGGTGCCCGTCGCGCAGCAGCCAGGCGCAGGCGAGGTTGACGAGCAGCCCGAGCGCGGCGATCGCCATCGCCTGCTCGTAGTGGATGGGGGTGGGGGCGACCAGGCGCTCGACCGACTGCCACAGCATCAGCCCGGCGACGCCGAGCAGCAGGATCGCGCTGCTGTAGCCGCCGAGCACCTCGATCTTCCAGGTGCCGAAGGCGAAGCGGCCGTCGCGCGACAGGCGCCGTGCCGCGGCATAGGCGAAGGCCGCGAGGCCCAGCGCCAGCGCGTGCGAACTCATGTGCCAGCCGTCGGCCAGCAGCGCCATCGAGTTGAAGGTCCAGCCGCCGGCGATCTCGACCACCATCATCGCGAGGGTGAGCAGCATCGCGCGGCGGGTGTTGCGCTCGGCCAGCGGATTGCCGTCGTCGAAGACGTGCGAGTGCTGCCAGCCCTGGGCGGTGAAGAGGGATTGCATGTCGTTTCCAGGATACTCCACCCCAGTATAGGGCGACGGCTAGAATGCCGGCCCATGGCGCATGTGATCAAGGACAAGAAAAAGCTGTTGGCGAGGGTGCGGCGGCTGAAGGGGCAGGCCGAGGCCCTGGAGCGGGCGCTGCAGGCGGACGAGGCGTGCCTGGCGGTGCTGCAGCAGATCGCGGCGGTGCGCGGCGCGGTGAACGGGCTGATGGCCGAGGTGCTGGAGGGCCATGTGCGGGAGCACCTGGGGGCACCGGACCTGGATCCGCGGCAGCGGCAGGAGGAGGTCGAGGCGGTGGTGGCGGCGATGCGCTCGTACCTGCGCTGACGGGCGGCCCGGCGTTCAGCGCATTTGAATCCTGTGTTCGCTGCAGGGGCGGTGCGCGGTGCGGGGCGAGCGACCAGAATCCGTCGGATCCATTCACCCAACCCGACCGAGGAGATTCTGATGGCAGCGAAGGTTCTGGTCCTGTACTACAGCAGCTACGGGCACATCGAGACGATGGCCCAGGCGGTGGCCGAGGGCGCGCGCAGCGCCGGGGCCGAGGTCAGCATCAAGCGCGTGGCGGAGATGGTGCCGGAGGCGATCGCCAAGGCCTCGCACTTCAAGCTGGACCAGGCGGCGCCGATCGCGACGGTGGACGAGCTGCCGGACTACGACGCGATCATCATCGGCGTGCCGACGCGCTTCGGCAACATGGCGGCGCAGATGAAGCACTTCCTCGACCAGACCGGCCCGCTGTGGTTCGGCGGCAAGCTGGTGGGCAAGGTGGGCTCGGTGTTCGTGAGCACGGCCACGCAGCACGGCGGGCAGGAGAGCACGATCCTGAGCACGCACACCGTGCTGCTGCACCATGGCATGGTGGTCGTCGGCCTGCCGTATGCGTGGGCGGGCCAGATGAAGCTGGACGAGATCACCGGCGGCAGCCCGTACGGCGCGACGACGATCGCGGCCGGCGACGGCTCGCGCCAGCCGTCGGCGAACGAGCTGGAAGGTGCGCGCTTCCAGGGGAAGCACGTGGCGGAGATCGCCGCGAAGCTGGCCCGCTGAGGCGGCGTCAGTCGTCGGCGGGCTCGCCGAACTCGGCGAGAAACTGCTCGGCGAAGGCGGAGGACGCGGTGAGGGTCAGCGTGACGGTGTGCCAGCGGCCGTCCTCGAGGCTGACCTGGAGGTCGTGGTCCCAGTCCAGGCCGTCGTCGGCGGGGCCGTGGGTGTGCGGGAAGCGCGCCCAGGCCCAGTCGAGCACGCGGCCGGCTTCGGCGAGAACGGCGGCGTGCTGCTCGGCGGAGGTGGAGGCCATGGCCTCGAGCGTGGTGACGCCTTCGGCGCCTTCGCTGACGTCGAAGCGCAGGTAGTTCATGGCGGGAACTGTACCTGCGGGCAGGGGCCTGTTCCGGCACCCGCCAGCATCCACTGACGAGTCCCACTTGAAGCCCGGGCCCGCAGCCGCTATGTTGTCGGGCGAGCCGGTGGGTGTCTGTTGCCTGCCGGTGCCAGATGACCAGGAGGACACCCATGGACGAAGCAAGATCGTCGTGTCCCGGGCCGACGGCCGAGGACACACTGCGTAACCGCACTGGCGCCCCGCCATCCGGGGAAAACGGCCGACGGTCGAGACCCGACCGCCCCTCCATGCGCTTCAGCCCGCCTCTGCGGCGGGGGCAAGGCCTGTCGCGCCAGCATCGCTGGCCGTGGATCGCGGAGGACCTCTTCGACGAGGACAAGTGGTAGCAGGACGGCGGGACGGCCCTGGTCCCGCCGACAGGAATCGAACCTGTATTTGCCGCTTAGGAGGCGGCCGTTCTATCCATTGAACTACGGCGAGAGGGGGTGGATTCTAGCGTCGATTTCTGCCCTCTCTCCTCTAAGAGAGTCATCGCATATCATCGCCTCAAACAACCTCAGTGATACGCGGTGATACGACGTATCACTCGTCTCAGGCGACGATGGCAAGCATCATCAAAGTGGGTGAGGGATGGCGAGCGCTGATCCGCCGAAAGGGCCATCCATCGTACTGCAAGACCTTCAAGACGAAGGCCCAGGCAGATGTCTGGGCGCGCCAAGTCGAAGGCGATATCGACCGAGGCAAGGCCCCCTCTGCGACGTCAGTGATGGGGCGCACGCTACTGTTGCGTGACGTGATCGATGCCTACCGTGACTTGCGCGACAGGTCAAGGCCGATTCCGGACACGAGCAACGAGCACTACATGCTGAGGCACCTGGTCGAGGGACTCGGCGAACTCGATGCGACGGTGATGACACCGCAGGACTTGGTCGGGTACTGCCAGATGCGTCGGGACGAAGGTGCGGGACCGTACACCTGCAACATGGAGATCAGCAAGCTCGGCACCGCGATGCGGTATGCCGGCGTGGGGCTCAAGGTGGTGTTGCCGGACGTGGCCGCCGCCGCGCGTCCGTTGCTGAAGCACTTGGGGCTGATTGGTGGCGGCGGAAAGCGCGAACGGCGCCCGACCGAGGACGAGCTGGTGCAGATCATTGCGCACCTGTCCGAGGTGCGCGGCCAGCTCTTCGCCGACGTTGTCCGGTTTGCTGTGGCGACGGCCATGCGGCGCGGCGAGATCTCTCGTCTGCAATGGGAAGACGTGGACAGGAAGCGAAGGCTCGTGTTGGTGCGCGACCGCAAGGATCCGCGGAAGAAGGAAGGCAACGACCAATGGGTGCCGCTGCTGGGAGACGCATGGACGATCCTGAATGCGCAGCCACGGCTTGATGGCGAGGCTCGGATCTTCCCGATCGGCGAGTCAACCGTGAGCAAGTACTTCACCGAGGCGTGTCGCTCTCTCAGCATACCGGATCTCCATTTCCACGATCTGCGACACGAGGGGACAAGTCGGCTGTTTGAAGTTGGATTCGAGATTCAGCAGGTCGCCTTGGTCACAGGGCATAAAGACTGGCGACATCTGCGTCGCTACACGAACCTGAAGCCGGAAGACCTTCATGAGCGGGTTGCTGGGCGTCGGCTGAAGAACTTGGAACGCGATGTCGTGCCGGGAGATTGAGCCTGCTCTTCTTCTGCAACTGAGTGCGAGAGCTGTGGTTGATTAAAAAAGCAGCGCTGAGTGGAGATGCAAGAACGATTGGCCTGTGACAACAACTTAGTGATGATTTTCGCAGCGGTTGTCAACAGGTTGCCAACACAATTTCCACAGGGTTGTGCGTTGTTGGCTGTAGGTTGGGCTCGTAGAATGGATCGCCCAACGCAAAACGCCAAGGCTGGAACCTTGGCGTGAGCGCCCCAGACCGTTACGGCTCTAGGGACGGGGGCCTTTGCAGACCACCGGATCAAACCTTCGGATTATAGGCAATGGCTGGGCAATCGGGGCCTTCTCACTCTAGGAAGGGCTTGGATACCTGCTATGCCGCGCATGTCTGTAAACAAACTCGGCGAATACCTCGTCACCACGAGTCCGACCCGTCGGCGCCGAATCATCAACGACCAGAAGCACCCCAAAGGTTCCGTCGTTCCCCTCTACCGACTCGCTGACGAGCCGCTGAATGAGTTCCTGACCGGAGGGTGGGATCCGCGTGCGATTGACCGAGCAGTCGTGCAGTTGCGGTCCGATGTGTCGGGGTCGGATTGGGCGATCAATGACCGAAAAAATACGGCTGATGCGCTGGATGCCTTCCTGGCTCTCTCTGGCAAGGTGCCCAGGGAGGATGTCGTGTTCAGTCAGGGGGCAGACCATCCCCCGCATCTCCGCATCAAAGGGCTGGACGTTTCCGTTCGCCCGCAGTTTCTTCTGCGATTCGAGCACCGTGGAGTGTCCTGTGTCGGCGCAATGAAATTGCACTTTACGAAGTCGGCCGAAAGTGCGCTCGAGCGAAAGGGCGGCGAGTATGTTGCAACGCTCTTGCATCGATGGCTCATTGAGCACGGTCCCCGCGGCTGCAAAGTTATGCCATCCCACTGTCTCTCCGTGGATGTTTTCCGCAAGGAGGTGGTTCCGGCTCCCGCTGCGACCGCTCGTCGCATGGCGGATGTAGCTGCTGCCTGCGAAGAGATCGACGCGCATTGGCAGCAGATCTGAACCTTCGTTGAGTTATGGCCGTGTTCCGCACCTTTGACGATGTGTCCGAGTGGGTTAACAGGCACAGCGTTGAGGAGTTGCGGGACGCGGTTGCCTCTCCAATCACGCTCCACCCCCGCAATCGCTCCGTCGCTGCCGCATGGTTGCTGGCGCAAGAGCAAGAAGGTGTGATCGAGCGCGAGGATGAGCAGCATGAATTCATGCGCCGGCAGACCGTCGCTGCGGAGAGTTCTGCCCGCTCAGCTCGAACATCGGCTCGATGGGCCGTGATTGGAGGAGTGGTCGCAGCGGCCATGCTGATCGCAACTGCGTGGCCCTACTTCAAACTGCTTGAGGTTGTCGATCGGCTGTCCAGGCACTGAAGGCTTGCGCAATCTCTATTGCCGAGAACGCGCGCGGTCTCGACACGCATCGAGATGCTCGGCGACATCTCGAAAGTCTGCCCACCGCTTCCCGCTGTCGATGTACGTTGGCACGGGAAACGTGTCCGCGCTTATCTGGTTATACACAGCGCCTTTTGACAGGCCCAGAAGGCTCGCAAGCTGGTCGACATTGAGGCGCGCGCCGTACTTCTCCGCCACGAGCATTTGCGTGACGATGCTACTCATTCGAGGTCTCCTCGGTGTGCTCGATAGGCCTAGTCGGAATGACGGGGCAGTTGTGGAAGGCGTCGCGCGGGGTGTTTGTGATCCGTGCCATGGGTGGTTGGCGGTTGGGTCGGTGCGCTTGCTCATGGCGTTGGAAGTCGAGGGCGTCGGCGCGTTCGCTGAAAGCACTGCGCCAGTCGCTCCAGCGGGCGGTGCAGCGCTTGCGAGACATCAGGTCGACCCATGGTGCGATCGGCACGTCGTGCAGGACTTCCCAGGGCGTGCCGCCTACTGGCAGCAGCTGGGCGCGCTCGGTCGCGAGGGCGATCAAGTCGGCGCGCTTGATCGCGGCGGCATGCGCGGTCGATGCGACGTGGATGGCGAAGGCACTGCGGACTAGCCGTTCGAAGCGGTGCTCGAAAGCAGCCCACGGCGCGCCGAGTTCTGCCTTCGCGGGCGTGCTGATGTCGTTCGTGAAGGCCTCGTGGGCGTCGTGCAGCAGCGCGGCGAACAGGCCGTGCGCGTCGAGCTGGAACTCGCGCTCGGCGATCTCGCAGACCAGCAGCGAGTGCTCGGCGACGCTGTAGGGCCTGCAGGTCGCACCGGTGAAGCGGTTGATGAGGCTGAGGTGATGCGCGATCGTGCGCAGTGTGATCGCGCCGGGCTGCGGATGCTGCAGCGATACCTCGGCGCCGGTGGCGGTGGTGATCCAAGTCATGCGTGTCCTGTCAGGGCGTGTTGAAGCTCGCCGCCTGCGAGGTCGCCGGCGGACGGGGATGGGCTGGAGTTGAGGGTTAGAGCGGGGCGCCGCCGAGGCTCATGTGTCGAGCCTCGGGGCCGCACTGGCCGTGCGGCGCACGTACGACCGTCACCGATTGCCAGCGCAGCGGAGCGACGGCAGCGGAGCAGTGGCAGTGCAGCTCGGCGTCATCCGCCGGACGGCCGTGGTCGCACAGTTCGCAGGCACGGTAGCTCGTCGCGTCCCAGCGCGGCAGCGGCGGGACGTTGAGAGGGATGGAGGCATTCATCACGACACCGCCACCAGGTTGCCGAAGTCGTCGATGATCGATTCGAGATGTATGCGGCGACCGCACACCTCTGTCGAAACGTGCCACGCGTCCGCCCGGCTGCCGTAGCTCGTATCGCGCAGGCGATACCAGATGCTGCCGCTCAGCTCGCCAAAGTCGCTCGTTGCGCCGAAGTAAATGCGCTCGTAGCGGTCGTCATTGTTGAACCGATGGCCGGCCACGCGCGCGCCGACGATCGGCGCACGCCGCGCTGAGTGAGGGCGCATGCTGGACGCGTTCATGCCCACGCCTCTTCGAGGCGTTCGACGCTGCTGATCGAGCAGCCGGTCAGCTGGTGGGCGATGCGCTGGGCATTCTCGGCGTCACGCGCCTTGATCTGCACGAAGGGGAGGACGCCGGAATCGCACGTCGCCGGGTACCCGTTACGGTCCTTCGGGTGGTAGTGGCAGCGGTAGCTGCGAGTCGAGAGCAATTGCATCGAGGCCTCACGAAAAACTGAACATGAGGCGTAGCGTAGCAAACGCTACCGATCAATGCAATAGCATTTGCTGCCCGATTGCTGCGGGCACCGCCCGCCAGCTACAACCCGCCCGAACCGGACCGATCGCGCACCCGTCCGATGATGGTGATGTGCGTAGCGACCAACGCCGGAGGCACCGTCTCGTCAACGTATTGGGGGTTGTCGCTGCGGAGGATCAGCGTGCCATCCAGGTGACGGAGCAGGCGCTTGATGCGCAGCTCGGCGTCGTACCGAAGGGCGTAGACCTTGCCGTCAATGACTTCCGTTTCGGCCAGATTCACGAGCACGTGATCGCCCGCGTAGACGAACGGCTCCATGCTGTTTCCAGTGACCCTGAAGCGACGAACTCGGGTCGGGTTGATGCCCTCTTTGGTGAACCAATCTCTTCGGTAATACGCGGGCTCGCTGTCTTCCACGATTTCGTAGGTGGCCTCGTGGCCATTGCCGGCACTGAACCGGACATCCCATTCGGGTACAGCTACTACCCCGTCTGGAAGCTCGTCCGCATTGGTCAGTGGAAACACGTTGATCGTTGCGTCGAGGCGGTTTCGTGCCGCTGGGCTGAACCAGTCGGACATGCCCGGTAGGGCCTCGATCGCTTGTACTGTTTTCTCAGAGATGGGCCGTGCCTCCGACAGCATTTGGCGAATGAACGCGCCGTCTTTGTATCCCAACGCTCGACCCATCTCCGATCGATTCCCATCGAACTTGTGCGCGAGCGCAGCGGCGAGGCGCTCCACTCTGTACTGCTGCAGTTGTTCGGGTGTCATGCCCTGAACGGTAGCAGACGCTAGCGTTGCATTTGCTACTTGCATACTAGAAGCAAACGCTACTATCATGGGGTATGAACCTCGCTGACTACCTCGCCGAGAAGCGCGGCCAACATGCACGGGTTGCGCGCGAAGTCGGAGTGGCATCGGCCTACCTCTCGCAGATGGCGAGCCGCATCCGTCCTGTCCCGCCCGCACTGGTTCCAGCTCTCGTCCTCGCCTGTGAAGGCCGGGTCGAGTGCTGGGACCTCAGGCCCCAGGACTGGCACCTCATCTGGCCCGGGGCGGTAGGGCGACCCGGGGCGCCAGAACAGCGCTTGCAGGTTCCACCTCGTTCCACCGTTGCTGCAGCCGACGCCGCGGTGATGTCCGCAGTGTCGTCTCCAGCAGCGGTGGCTGGCTATAGCAATCACTTCGCGCACCTGCCATGAACGTTCAGACTGCCGCCTTCAACCTCGTCCACGACTACCCGGGAGGCGCGACCGCACTCGCGCCGCTCCTCGGCAAGAGCGCCTCGACGCTCAACCATGAGGTCGACCCCAACTACGCGACCGCCAAGCTCGGCCTGGCCGACGCGCTGAAGCTCACGATGTTGAGCAAAGACCGCGGCATCCTGAACGCATTCGCGATGGCCTGCCACTGCATGGTGCTGCCGCTGCCGTCGAGCCCCGAGGGCATCGACGACGACACCTTCACCAGCGTGACCCGCATGGCCCGCGAGTTCGCCGAGGTGATCAGCCAGATTGCAGAGGTCACCGCCGACGGCGCTGTCTCCGACAATGAACTGGGCCGCGTCGAGCGCGAAGCCGCCGAGCTGGTGGCCGCCGTGCAGGCCGTGCTCGCTGCGCTGCAGGCCCGCAACCGCGCCAGCAAGCGCACCTCGCAGTGGGAGGCCCGCTGATGCGCCCGACTACCGCACCGCCCGCGGCGCTGATCCGCGACACCCTCGAGCGCCTGAGCGCTGATGACCTCGCCACCGTGCGCGAGGCCGAGTTCCTGGAAGGCGCCCTGGCTGCCCACCACCAACGCGCGCAGCGCAGCCTGCACCTGCCGCTGGGCACCTGCGCCAACTGCTGCGAGGCCTGCGCACCCACCGCCTTCTACTGCGACGACGACTGCCGCGATGACCACCAGGCCCGCCAGCGCCAGTCCGTGCGCATCGGCCGCTCGTTCTTCTGACCTCGCCGGCCTGCATGTCCCACCAGAACTACAAAGAAGACTTCGCCGCGGTCGGCCGCGCCGCGCTGGCCTGCGTTGACCGCCTGCTCGCCGCCTGGCTGCCCGAGGGCAAGCGCATGGCCCGCGAGTTCAAGTGCGGTGACCTGAGCGGCCGCCCGGGCACGAGCCTGAGCATCAACCTCGACACCGGCATCTGGAAGGATTTCAACCAGGGCGACGGCGGCGCCGACCTGGTCAGTCTGTACGCGGCGATCGAAGGCCTGGAGCAGTGGGACGCCTGCCAGCAGCTCGCCGCACAGCTCGGCGTGACCCTGCGCAGCACCGGCAGCCACGCTTCGGCGCCTTCCTCCCCACGCGACCGCGCCGCGCGCGCGCAAGCCGATGGTGGGGTGGAAGCACCTCCGGAGGCTGCAGAGGACACGGCACCCGCCCGCAGCGACTGGGAACCAATCGTCCCGGTCCCCGATGACGCTGGCCCGCACCCAGTCGCGCACAGCCGGCGCGGCCGGCCCGAGCACACCTGGACCTACACCGACCAATCCGGCCGCAAGCTCGGCGTCGTCTACCGCTTCAGGACCAGCGACGGCGGCAAGGAAGTGCTGCCGTGCGTGTACGCGCGGCACCGTGAGACGGGCCGCTGCGAATGGCGCTGGATGCAGTGGCCCGAGCCGCGTCCGCTGTACTTGACCGCGCCGCTGAGCGACGACAAGGTCGTGCTGGTGGTCGAGGGCGAGAAGTGCGCCGATGCCGCGCACAGAGTCGAGCTGCTGCGTGAGAAGCTGGACATCGTGAGCTGGCCAGGCGGCGGCAAGGCCACCAGCAAGGTGGACTGGTCGGTGCTGGCGGGCCGCAAGGTCATCCTGTGGCCCGACTGCGATGCGAAGCGCGTCAAGCTGACGGCCGAGCAGCGCAAGGCCGGCGTTGACCCCGACAGCCAGCCCATCGCGCCGGAGGCAGAGCAGCCCGGCACGGTGGCGGTCGAGCAGATCGCGAAGCACCTGGTCAAGCACCAGGCGCGCGCGGTGCGCATCGTGCAGATCCCGGCGCCGGGCGAGCGCGTCGACGGCTGGGACATCGCCAACGCGATCGAGGAGGGCATGAGCCCGGACGACCTATGGGCGATGCTCGGCCGGCGCCGGCTGCCTGCCTGCCTGCAGGTCGAGAAGGCTGAACGTGAGGACAGCACCGATACCCCACCCACGGCTCGCGCAAGCGAAGGATCGCCGCGTGAGCGCGCTGCGGGCCGTCCGGGCGCCGCTCGCACGGCGACTCGCGCTGGCCTCGCCAACTGGCGCGCCGAGCTGATCCAGAAGCCCCGGGGCGGCCTGGACGACTGCCGTGAGAACGTCTACCTGATCCTGAAGCACCATCCCGACTGGTGCGGCATCGTCGCCTACGACGAGTTCGCGAACCGCGTCGTGAAGCAGCGCGAGACGCCGACCGACCTGCCGCCGGGCTCGTGGGAGATCCGCGACGACCACCGGCTCGGCCTGTGGCTCGCCCAGCACCTGGGCCTGGTCATCAAGGGCGATGGTGCCATCACGGGCGGCGTCGGCATGGCCGGCGACGACAACCGCATCGACCCGGTGAAGGACTACCTCACCGGCCTGCGCTGGGACGGCACGTCGCGCCTGGACACCTGGCTCGAACAGATCATGAAGGCCGCCAAGCTGCACGCGCGCAGCGGCGAGTACCTCGCCACCGTCGGCCGCAAGTTCATGATCGGCGCGGTCGCCCGCGTGTTCCGGCCTGGCGCCAAGATGGACAACATGCTCGTCTTCGAGGGCGGGCAAGGCCGGGGCAAGTCGACCGCGGTGAGCATCCTCGGCGGCGCGTGGTTCTCCGACACGCCGCTGGACCTGGACAGCAAAGACGCCTTCATGGCGCTGTCTGGCTGCTGGTGGCTCGAATGGGGCGAGATGGACGCACTCAGCCGCGCTGAGGTCACGCGCGTGAAGGGCTTCATCACGTCGAGCAAGGACCGCTACCGGCCGCCGTACGAGCGCCGCGAGGTGGACGTGCAGCGACGCTGCGTATTCGTCGGCACCACGAACCAGTACGAGTACCTGAAGGATCCATCCGGCGGCCGGCGCTTCTGGTGCGTGCGCATCGACGGCGAGGTCGACCTCGACCGCCTGCGCCGCGAGCGGGATCAACTCTTCGCCGAAGCCGTGCACCGCTTCAACGCGGGCGAGGTCTGGCATCTCACGTCGCAGGAGCAGCGCGACCTCGCCGCGCCCGAGCAGGAGCACCGCGAGATCGCCGACCCGTGGCAGGCCGTCATCCAGCGTTGGCTCGCCGAGCCGGAGGTCGCGATCCTGGGCCGCTGGTACGCGCACAGCATCCTGATCGAGGGCGTCAAGGTGCCGGTCGACAAGATCGACTCGGCGCGCAACATGAGCATGCGCATCGCCGGAATCATGACGCGGCTGGGTTACGTCAAGCGCCGCGACACGGGCGGCGAGCGCGCGTACTACTACGAGCGCGCGGACGCCCAGCAGGAAGCCGCCACGGCGCACGCAGGCGCTGCAGACGACGAGGGCGACGACTCGCCGCTCTGACCCGCATGCACGCCTTCCACATCCCCCAGGACCAGCCGAGCGGCCAGCTCGGCCGCACCCCCTGGCGGTCACAACCCGAGATGGGCGGTCGGTCGACTGGACGGTGGGGAACCGTCCAACCTCGACCAACCTCACCCGACAAGGTTGGACGGCCAGGTTGGACGGCCGCAAACCCCCGCCGGCATTGGGTTTTCGGGGAATCCGTCCAACCTCCCAACCTTCCTCATGAAATCGCCCCCGTGTGTGGGTGCGGGCGAGCGGGCGCGGATGTGCGCCCCCGCCCGGGCGCACCCCTGCACGTGAGCTTTCCCTTCCTGAAGGTTGGGAGGTTGGACGAAGTCAACAACGGCGCGGCCCGCAGCCCGTCCAACCTTCACGACCAACCCTCCGACCGACCTGAGGTTGGACGGAACGACCAGAGCAGCAGCCTCAGCGGAATCCACAGCACCACCGGCATGACGACCACCACCGACACCCCCATCGACACGAGCAGCGAGGCCTGGCGCCGTCTCTGCGAAGCGCGCTCCATCGCCCGCAAGCCCGACCTCATGCAGCGCATCGACTGGCTCGACGAAATCGAGCGGCGCCGCGGTCGCGATGCACGCGCCGAGCTGGACGTCGAGGTCGTCCTCGCGCTGCCGGACAAGCCGAGCCGCCACCAGCACCTCGCTGGCTTGGCGCTGCGGCTCGGCGATGCATACCGCCAGCACGTCGAGGCCGGCGTGCACGAGACCTGGCGCGAGCGCAAGGCGGCCGCAATGGCCTCGGCAGGGAAGGGCGCCGCATGCTCAGCATGAACATCCGCTTCGACGCGACCGAGATCGCCCAGGTCTTCGGCGAGCTGCAGCAGGAGCACCCGGACGTGATGGCCAAGGCCATCAACGACACAGTGCGCGAGGTGAAGGAGGCCGAGGTCGCCGAGATGCGCGCGAGCTTGAACAACCCGACCCGCTTCACGCTGAACGCGCTCTATACGCGCTTCGCCACCCGAACCCGCATGCAGGGCGAGGTCTGGCTGAAAGACGACGCGGCGCGGGCTCACTACCTGCTGCCGCAGATCGAGGGTGGCAACCGGCCGCTCAAGCGCTTCGAGGACATCCTGGTGCGGGCAGGCTACATGCGCAGCAATGAGCGGGCGGTGCCCGGCGCAGGCGCGAAGCTCGATGCCTACGGCAACATGGGCCGCGGCCAGATCGTGCAGATCCTCAGCCAGCTGAAGGCCTTCAACCTCGCAGGCTCGGACGCGAATGCCACGGCCAGCAAGCGCTCGCGGGCGAAGCGGAGCCGCATCGAGTACTTCGTTGCGCACGGCGGCGAGGCGCGGGTGGGCAAGGGCTCCTGGAAGCACGGCGAGAAGGAGCAGCACCTGCGGCGCGGCGTGTGGGCTCGGTACCGCTTTAGCTCGGGCAGCGCGGTGAAGCCCGTGCTCCTGTTCGTCAACGGCACGAAGTACGGCAAGCGCTTCGACTTCGCGGGCACGGCCGAGCGCGTGATCGGCTCGCGCTTCCGCTCGCACTACCAGCAGCGCATGGAGCGGCAGCTCGCCAAGCTCGGGCTGTCGGTCAACGGTCGGGGAGGGCAGTGAGCATGACCCAAACCAAGGCTCGGCCGACCACCCCCACCCCCCTGGTCGGGTCCTCCCGGGAGGCCTCGATCAAGGGTAATTCGAACCCCGTTCGCACCGCAGTTGCGGGGCGTTCCTAAGGGGGTTGTACCCATGGAAGCACTGCAAACCCCAATCACCCAAGAGCAGTTCGGCGACCTGGTCGGCATCAGCCAGCAGGCGGTGAGCGAGCTGCTCGGCCGCTCGATCCTGCAGGCCGGCCAGCCGGCGGCGACCTGGCTGCGCGCGTACACGAAGCACCTGCGCGAGCAGGCCGCTGGGCGGGGCGCCGATGGCGAGTTGGCGCGCGAGCGCGCCCGGCTCGCCCGGGAGCAGGCTGACCGCGTCGCGATGGACAACGCGGTGAGCCGCCGGGAGCTGGCGCCGGTGTCTGTGCTGGAGCTGGTGCTGGCCAAGATGGCCGGCGATGTGGGCAGCCTGCTGCAGGGGCTGGTTCCGCGCGTCCGCCGTCGCGTGGATCTACCCGGCGAGGCACTGCGCATCCTCGACGAGGAGGTGACCAAGGCCCGCAACCGCGCGGCGGCCATGACGCTTGAGGATGCAGAGGACGAAGCCGACGAGGAGGAAGAGGCATGACCCAGCCGACCGAGCTGATGGAACTGGAGCGCCCGGTCACGCTGGCCGACCTGGGCACCGAGCAGCGCGACGAGATCAACGCGGCGCTGCGCCGTGGCCTGCGTCCGCTGGAGGCGCCGCCGCCCATGCGGCTGTCCACGTGGATGGCCGAGCACTTCTACTTGTCGGAGGAGAGCAGCTACGAGCAGGGCCGCTGGGAGGCCTACCCGTACCAGGTCGCCATTGCCGACTGCATCGGTCACGACGAGATCACGCACGTCACCTGGCGGAAGTCGGCGCGCACGGGGTACACGAAGATCTTCCTCGCGGCCATCGGCTACTTCGCCGAGCACAAGCGCCGAAACCAGGCGGTGTACCAGCCCACCGACGAGGACCGCGACGACTTCGTCACGACGGAGCTGGAGCCGATGCTGCGCGATGTGAAGGTCATGCGTCGCGTGTTCCCGAAGTTCAATCGCAAGTCCAAGGACAACACGATCAAGAAGAAGCAGTTCCTCGGCTGCCTGCTGCACTTGCGCGGCGGCAAGGCGGCGAAGAACTACCGGCGGATCACGGTCGACTGCGTCTACTACGACGAGACCGACGGCTTCGACCGCGACATCGAGAAGGAGGGCAGCGCCTTCCGTCTCGGCGACAAGCGCGTCGAGGGCGCGACCTTTCCGAAGTCGGTCGCAGGATCCACGCCGAAGCTGAAGGGCTTCAGCCTGATCGAGGACCGCGAGCAGCAGGCCGATGCCCGCTTCCAGTACTTCATCCGCTGTCCGCACTGCAGCGAGGAGCACACGCTCGACTGGGGTGGCAAGGAAGCCAGCCACGGCTTCCGATGGACGAACGGCGACCCGGAGACCGTCGGCCACGTCTGCCCGCACTGCGGCGTGTGCATCAACCAGGCCGAGTATCTGGCTGCGTGGAAGGGCCGCTGGAAGAGCCAGCAGGGGATCTGGATCGACGAGTCGGACCCGGCCCAACTGCGCTTCCGTGATGAGGCCGACGCGGAGATCCCTCCGCCCAAGCACGTGGCCTTCTTCTGCTGGACGGCGTACAGCCCGCAGGCGAGCTGGGTGAGCCTCGTCCGCGACTGGCTGGCCGCCTCGAAGAAGGCGCAGGCCGGCGATGACAGCGACTTGAAGACCTTCATCAACACCACTCGTGGGGAGACCTACGCGCAGGAAGTCGAGAAGAGCGACGCCAGCATGCTGGCGCTGCGGGGCAAGTACGGCCACACCCTGCGTACCGTGCCGCGCGGAGCGGTGAAGCTCGCCATCGGTGTCGATGTCCAGGGCGACCGCTGGGAGCTGGTGGTGTGGGGCTTCGGTCGGGGGGAGGAGATGTGGGTCGTCGACCACTTGGTGATCGAGGGGAACCCGGCCGACCAGCGCGAGTGGGACCTGAAGTTGGAGCCGGCCATCCAGGCCACCTACCGGCATGTGAGCGGGGCGGAGATGTCAGCCGACGCGGTGGCCATCGATACCGGCGGTCACTTCACCCACCAGTGCTACGTCTTCGTGCGCAACCGCCCAAACCAGAACCTCTACGCCGTGAAGGGCGAGACGCGCGTCGGACGGCCGATCAAGAGCGCGAGCGTGCTGGTCGACGTGAATGAGCGCGGACGGACTGTGCGCAAGGGCGTGCGGCTGTGGCACGTCGGCACGGACACGGCGAAGGATCTGCTGTTCGGCCGGCTGCAGGTCAACCAAGCGGGGCCAGGCTGCGTGCACTTCGCGCGGGAGCTGACCAGCGAGTTCTACGAGCAGCTCACTGCGGAGAGCCGCATGCTGGTCAAGTCCGCCAGGGGTGACGAGTACCGCTGGCTGAAGCCCGCAGGCAAGCGCAACGAAGTTCTGGACTGCACCGTGTACGCGCTGTTCTGTGCCCAGATGCTCGGGCTGCACACCATGAGCGACAAGCTGTGGGCACGGCTGGAGGCCGGGCTGGAGCCAGACCTCTTCGCAACGCCTTCAGTCGGCGATCCGCCGCCATCGCCGCCGGTGTCACCGGCGCCGCATCCGCCGCCGGCGCAGGCTCCGAAGCCGATCCCTATCAAACCCCTTTTGCCTCAACCCTCACCGATTGCGAGCGACGCATGGAGCAACCGCCTGTGAACCTGTGCCTCTTCGAAGACATCGTGCCGCAAGCCGCGGAACCGCCGCGGCCGCCGCGGCGCCAAATCGACCACGCAGCGCTCTGGCGACAGGAAATGGCAGAGGTAATTCAGGAGCGCCTGTCAGTCTATGAGCCGTGGGCGAGCGAGATGGCCCGCGAGATCGTGGAAGGGCTGCGTGGCCGGATCGGTGGTGCGATGATCTACGTGCCGGCACCGGACAAGCAGGCTCGCAACGTACGGATCCGAACGCTGTTCACCGGGCGCAATGTCGAGGAGCTGTGCGATTCCTTCGGCCTCGGTCGGTCGACCGTCTATCGCATCTGCAAGCTGCGCTGACCGGACAGCACCCGGTTGCCTGCAGCATGCAGTAACACGGCTGAAATTGACGCTCCCTGGGGCTGCACGTATCCTGCCGCTCCAGGGAGAAAAAAACTTCATGCACTACACCGATACCGATCTCTACCGGGGGATCAAGAACGGCACTTTCCACGACGACGTGTTCGTCGTCGACGAGGCGGCCGTGCCAGGCCTGCTCTATCCACGGTTCAAGGCGACTTCGTACATCGACAGAAGCGGCCAGGAGCAGGTCAGCCCGCCTGACGTGACCGTCGTCTCGGCGCCTGGGGGCGATCAGGTGGAGGCCGGCGGCGGCACGTCGATGTTTACGGTCGACGGCTGGTTTGGCTTCTCGGAATGGAAGTACTTCCATGTCCCCGAGGGCACCGAATACCCGGCCAGCCTGCTCTTCATCAAGAAGGGCAAGTCCAAACGGAAGAACAAGGCGGGCGACCGCACTGGCTACCATTACCAGATCGAGCCGAGAAACCGAATGACGGTCGAGGCCTACAAGGGCGCGCTGGACAACTTCGCTCGCAATGCCGTGGTCAAGCAAATCGCGCTGGCCAAGGGCCTTTCTGGAAGGAAATGACCGTGGCCAACATTCGTGGACGAACGCTGGTCCTGCTGATCCAGGCGGTGGACAACGAGGTCCACCGCCTTCGTTCTCTTCCGGACGAGGACACCACTGCGGGCGACGAAGTGCGCCTGGTGGATTTTGAGAACGTGGCCGAAGAGCTGGCCGAGCTGTACGAGCAGGCACTCGCCAGCGAGACGGGCTTGCCACCGTACGAGAAGCTGGTGCGGTCCGTCGACTGAAGCTGCACGCACCATCTGCTGGAGGGCCAACAAGATCGGGCAGCGAATGCTGATCCCGGCGCCTCAGCGCAATCTACAAATCGTCCCACCTTGCGACTGCAAACGGGACGCTGTTTTTTCGAAGATGACGGCATGCACAACGCACCCGTCATCGAATGAGCGCCACTCCCTGGTACAGCATTCACCGTCGGCCGGTCGTCTCCGCCCAGGCCACCACGGCGGTCCCGCACGCCGAGATCTGGATCTACGGCGACATCGGTGAATCCTGGTACGGCGACACCATCGCCGCCAAGGACTTCGTCAAGACTGTCGCAGCCCTTGAGGCCGAGACGATCACCGTCCGCCTCAACAGCTTCGGCGGCTCGGTCGCTGACGGCATCGCCATCTACAACGCGCTCAAGCGGCACCCGGCCACCGTGACCGTTTCGGTGGACGGCGTCGCTGCGTCCATCGCCAGCCTGATCGCGATGGCGGGCGACCGCGTCGAGATCGCCGAGAACGCGATGCTGATGGTGCACGCACCGTGGGCCGGCGCCGCAGGCAATGCCACTGAGCTGAGGCAAGCGGCCGACATGCTCGACAAGTGGGCGCAGGCGATGGCTGCGAGCTACGCGAGCAAGACCGGTCGTCCCATCGAAGAAGTCATGGCGTGGCTCAGCGACGACCAGGACCACTGGTTCAGCGCCACGGAGGCTGTCGCCGAGAAGCTCGCCGACGCCACGACGGCCGCCCTGCCGGTCACTGCGAGCGCCACGCGCTTCGGCTGGTCCCGCGCCAGCCGCGCTGCGGCTTTGGCCACATCGGTCGCCGCCCCCGTCGTCACCCGCCAACCCGAACGCCTCTCTTCATCCAATCCGGAGACCACTTTGCCGACCCCTGCCCAGACCACCGCCAATACCGACCCGACCGCACAGCTCGACGCCGTCCGCACCGCTGCTCGTGCGGAGAACGAGCGCCAGTCGCACATCCGTGCGGCCTTTCATAACCACATGCACAAGGCCGGCGTGCAGGCCGTGCTCGACGCCGCATTGGCCGACGTGGACTGCACCCTCGTGCACGCCAAGTCCCTCCTGCTGGACGTGTTGGCGCGCGGCGTGGAGCCGACAGGCAGCCCGAGGATCGAGACGGTCGAGGACGAGGGCGACAAGCGCCGCACTGCCATGGCGGCCGCGCTCGACATCCGCGCCGGCCTGGCCAAGAACGACACGAGCAATCCGTGGCGCGGCCACAGCCTGACGGAGATGGCGCGGGCATCGCTGCAAGCCCACAGCGTGCGCTACGAAGGCTCGGACAAGATGAGTCTGATCGCCATGGCGTTCACCCACAGCTCCGGGGACTTCCCGCTGCTGCTGGCGAACGTCGCTCGCAAGGCCATGCTCAAGGGCTACGACGAGGCCAACGAGACCTTCCAGCTCTGGACCAGCAAGGGCACGCTGCCGGACTTCAAACCGACGTCCATGGTCGACATCGGCAGCTTCCCGGCGCTGCGTCAGGTGGGCGAGGGGGCGGAGTACAAGTTCATCAGCATCGGCGAGCGCGCCGAGACCCGCGTGCTGGCGACCTACGGCGAGATGTTCAAAATCACCCGCCAGGCGGTAATCAACGACGACCTGGGTGCCTTCACCCGCATCCCGCAGAAGATGGGCCGGGCCGCGATCCGCACGGTCGGTAATTTGGCCTATGCGGTGCTGACAGGCAATGCGCCGATGGCCGACGGCCGGGCGCTGTTCCACGCCGACCACAACAACCTCGCCAACGCTTCGGCCATCTCGACGGCGAGCGTGGATGCCATGCGGGTCGCGATGGCGCGGCAGCGAGACATCGGGCAGAACTCGGGCGCGCTGAACATCCGTCTGGCTCGCCTGCTGGTGCCGGTGTCGCTGCAGGGGACTGCCAACGTCGTGCGCGACAGCGAGTTCGAGGTCGGCGCTGCCGCCAAGAACAACACCGTCCCGAACAGTGTGCGCGGCACCTTCGAGGTGATCTCGGACGCACGCCTGGACGATGCGTCGCCCTCGATCTGGTACGGCCTAGCCGACCACAACCTGCACGACGTGGTGACCGTCGACTACCTGGACGGCAACGAGGCGCCGACGATGGAGCAGCAGCAAGGCTGGAACGTCGACGGCGTGGAGTTCAAGGTCCGGATCGATGCGAGCGCCAAAGCGTTGGACTGGAAGACCCTGCAGCGCAACGGCTCGCCGGCCTGATCGCCCCCCAGCGGCCCCCGACTACACACCAACCACACAAGGCTCCAGCTCACCATGAAAACCTTCGTTCAACACGGCCAGTCCATCACCCACAGCCCGGCCGCTGCCGTCCCGGCCGGTGGCGTCGCCAAGATCGGAACCCGCATCGGCATCGCTGTCTCCGCCGTGCTCGCCAACACCGCCGGCAGCTTCGCGACGGAGGGTGTCTTCCGTCTGCCCAAGGTCGCAGGGGATGCCATCGCCCAGGGCGACGGCGTCCGCTGGGACCACCTACAGGGCCTGGTCACGACCGCAACCGTGGGCGCCGGCAATGTGGCGCTCGCCTCGGCTGGATTCGCGTTCGCTTCAGCCGGTGCTGGCGAGGGCTTCGTCGACGTCAAGATCAACGCCTGAGGCGCTGCGATGCCGCAACAGAGCGCCGACATCTTCACGCGCAAGCTCGCCGTGCTGTACGCGCGGCTGGGCAAGGACGCGCAGTTCCAGCCCGTGGGCGGCGACGCCCAGCCGGTCCGGGTGCTGCTGGATGAGCCGGGCGGCACCGGGCTGGACGGGCTGCAGATCCGCTCGGAGCCGACGATCCGCCTGCAGGCCGCCGATGCGCCGGACGGCGTGCGGCGAGGCGACCGGTTCACCGTGGCCGGGCGTACCTGGAGCGCGCGCGAGGCAGGCGTCCCGCTGCTCGACGGCGCCGAGCTGCAGATCGACCTGAAGGCCGTGTCGGCGGGGGCCAACGCATGAGCGCGGCCGACCGCCACACCAGCGCTCACGAGCGCATCCTGCAACGCGTCGATGCCGCGCTCAAGGCGGCGGCGACCGACGCCGGCACCCAGGTCCACCGTGGCCGCGTCGACCCGTTCGGCGCTGCCGAGGTGCCGGCGATCAACGTGCGCCGCTCGACCGGCACCGGCGATGCCTACGCGCATGCCATCGACCGCGGCCTGATGGAGTTCGAGCTGGACCTGCTGGTGCGCGGCGACGACTGGGAGACCAGCGCCGACCGGCTGCATCTGCAGGCACACCGAGCCATCGCGATCGACGCCGAGCTCAACACCCTGGGCCGGGGCCTGCGCTGCGTGCGCACCGAGCCGCGCGCCGAGAGCGGCGATGAGGTCATCGGCAAGCTGACCGCGACCTACCAGATCCAGGGCCTGTCCCGGGCGGGTGACCTCGCGCGCCTCGGTTGACGCGCCGCCTCTCCTCACAACTATTCGAGATCCCATCCATGATTCTTTTTGGTACCGGCAAGATGATCACGACGCTCGACTACGACGCGTCGGGGGTCAAGCTGGCGACGCCCACGCCTGTGCATTGGGGCTCGCTGCAGGACATCAGCATCGACATCGATGTCGACATGAAGACTCTCTACGGCTCCCAGCGCTTCCCGATCTCGGTCGGGCAGGGCAAGGGCAAGATTGAGATCAAGGCCAAGTACGGCGAGATCAGCGGTGCGATCCTGGGCGGCATGCAGTTCGGCAAGGCAGGAACGTCGGGCGTGCGCGCCGGGGTCTTCGACTTCGCCGTCACGATTCCCAAGGCCGAAGGCGCGAATCCGCCCGCCCAGCAGTTCATCGTCGAACCCCCGCTCGACGGTACCTTCGTCGCCGACATGGGCGTCCTGGACGCGGCGACCGGCGAATCGCTGCAGCGCGTGGCCCCGGCGGACGGCAAGTCTCCTGCGCCGGGCGAGTACACCGTCGCCAACGGGACCTACAAGGTCGCTCCGACGGCGCAGGAGCGCACGCTGCTCGTCAGCTACGAGTACCGCGCCAACAGCAGCAAGGGGCAGGTCTTCAGGCTGACGAACGACGTGATGGGCACGACGCCGTCGTTCACGCTGATGCTGCAGAACAGCTTCGACGGCCAGAACCTGGTCATGCGCCTGAACCGCGTGGTCAGCAGCAAGCTGAGCCTGCCCTTCAAGAACGACGACTACTCGGTCTACGACCTGAACGCCCAGGCATTCGCCGACGCGGCCGGCGAGATCGGCTACCTGTGCCTGTTCCCTTCCTGAGCAACATCGACTGGACGAGATGAACGACAACACCATCACCCTGGGCACCCAGAGCATCGAGGTCGCGCCCATTCCGCTCGGGCGGCTCAAGAAGCTGCTGCCCGCCTTCAACCGCGCCGGCATGGCCCTCAAGGTCGGCCGCCTGGACGAAGTGGTCTTCGACGACATCGTCCTCGTCCTCTCAGCCGGCACGGGCAAGGCCGTCGAGGAGGTGGAGGCGATGCCGGCCACCATCGTGCAACTCAGCGTCGCGCTGGAGGTCGTCGCCAAGGTGGCGGGCTTGGACCCGCAGCAGGGCGGAGCCAATATCCTGGGGGAAGGTGGGGCGTCGCCGGCAGCCACGCTGCCGGGGGCGCCAATGATGCAGACCCCTGGGACGACCTTTACGCCTGGCTGATCACCGCGACCGGCTGGACCTGGCAGCACATCGACCAGTGCGTGACGCTGCCCCAGGTCCTCGCCCTGTCGGCGTTCTGGCGCCACACGCCGCCGACCGCCTTGCAGTTGCGCCGCATCGCGCTCGCCATCGGGCTCAAGCCCGAGGTGTCGGCCGGCGCTCGCAACGCTTCACAGCGGGTGGATCCCCAGCAAGCCCTGCAGCAGGCGCGTGATGCCGGCTTCCAGGTGGCAACCGGCCGGCCGGATGACCCGCTCCTGGCCTTCCTCGATCTCTGAACCTTGCATTCCTGAACCTTCATGACCGATCCCCGTGCCCGCGTCGTCGTTGACGGCGATGTCTCCCCGCTGCGCCAAGCGCTTCGTGCCGGCCTGCAGAACGTGCAGCAGTTCGGCGAGCAGACGACGAACCATGTGGGGCGCATCAACGGGCCGTTGGAGGCCATCCACGGGAAGTTCGTGGCGCTGGCCGCGGTGCTGGGCGGCGGGGCGCTTTTCAGCCGCGCGATCGAGCGGACCGCCAAGTTCCAGGAGGAGAGCATCCAGCTCGGCAAGGCGCTGGGTGTGTCGGCCTCGGGCGCGAGCACCTGGCTCGCAGCACTGGAGGACGTGGGCGCCACCACCGAGCAGTTCGCGAGCGCCGGCCGGGGCCTGCAGAAGCGCCTGGCCGAGGACGAGGGCGCGCTCAACCGCCTGGGCCTGGTCACCCGCGACAACGCCGGTGCGTTGCGCCCTCTGAACGAGTTGATGCTGGATGCGATCAAGGTGGCCGGCGACTACCGGGAAGGCACCGACCGCAACGTCGTCGCTGGCAAGCTGTTCGGCGAAAGCGTGGACGCCAGCTCGACGATCCTGAAGCTGAATGCCGACACGGTGCGCGAGAACGCCGAGCTGATGAGCGAGCTGGGCTTGATCGTGGGCCAGGAACAGGTCGATGCCTACAACGCCTTCGACAACGCGGGTGACAAGGCGCACCTGGTCATGAAAGGCTTCACCCACACCATCGGCAACGTGCTCATGCCGGTGGTGACGAAGCTCGCCGAGTGGTTTGTCGCTATCGGGCCGGCGGCGATCACCGTCACCCGTGGCGCGATCGGAGGGCTCACCGCCGTCTTCTGGGGCCTGAAGAACGCCGTGGTCGTGGCTTGGGAAGTGCTGAACGGCCTGGTCGTGACGGTCGCCGAGCCGCTGCGGTCCCTCGCGTCCGGCCTCTACAAGCTCGTCACCGGCGACCTGCAGGGCGCGCAAGAGGAGCTGACGGGCTGGCCGGCGCGCATCGGCGAGGCCTGGTCGAAGGCCTGGGAGAACATCCTCGCGTCCAGCACCGAGACGCGCGACCGCCTGGCCAGCATCTTCAGCCCCGACCAGACCGAAGCCGCGCCGGCAGGCGGCGGCGACCGCCAGGTCAAGCTGAAGGGCAAGGGCAGCCACGAGAAGGGCGAGAGCTCGTACATGAGCTACTACGAGGCGCTGCTGGCCGAGGAGAAGCGAGCCCAGGCCGTCCTGACCCAGGGCCGTGAGTACAGCAAGGAAGAGGAGCTGGCCTACTGGCGGTTCCTCACCGAGAACCTGACGCTGGCGACGGCCGACCAGGTCGCGATCCAGCGCAAGACGGCCGCGCTGGAGGTGGCCATCGCCCGCGAGGCGCGCCAGCAGCGCGAGCAGATCGAGCAGGAAGAACTGCGCTCGGCCGAGCAGCTCGCCCTCGGCCGGATCGAGCTGGAGCGCACCGCGGCCAAGGCGGGCGTGGATTCCGAGCAGATCACGAAGGCGCAGCTCGCCCAGCTCGAAGTCGACTTCGAGGACCGGCGGTATGCGGTGCAGGCGTCTGCACTGCAGCAGCGCCTGCAGCTCATGAGCGCGGATCCGGACCGCAACCCAGTGGAGCTGGCCCGCATCAAGAACGAGCTGCTGCTCATCGAGCAGCAGCACGAGCAGCAGCGCTTGGCGCTGGTGTCGGCGGCGAACGTCGCGCTGAAGGAGCAGGGCGCCAACGTCGGGCAGGGCCTTTTCTCCGGCATCGGCGACAGCTTCGGTGGCGCGCTGGACGGGTTGCTGGAGCGCACCACCACCTGGGGCCAGGCACTGGCCAACGTCTTCGGCGGGATCCGGGACGCCTTCATCCGCAATGTGGTCACCGAGCCGGCGTCGCAATGGATTGCGAGCCAGGCACGCATGCTGGCCATGAAGCTCGGTTTCCTGACGCAGGAGACGGGCATGCAGGCGACGGCCTCGGCCACGAACGTCGGTCTGAAGTCCGCCGAGGCCACTGCCGTGGCCGGGGCGAATGCCGTGGAAGCTGGCACCGGCGCCGCGGCGTCGCAGGCCGCCATCCCTGTCGTCGGCCCCTTCCTGGCTCTGGCGGCGATGGCTGCTGTCTTCGCAGCGGTCTCCGGCATGGGCAAGGGGATCAAGAGCGCCTCGGGCGGCTTCGATATCCCGAGCGGCCTGAACCCGATCACCCAGCTCCACGAGGAGGAGATGGTGCTGCCGAAGCAGCACGCCAACGTCATCCGGCGTCTCGCCGGCGAGGACCAGGCGCCCGCCGCCCCTGCGGCTGACGGGCCTGCCGTGGAGCTGCGCGGCGTGTCGGCGGGCGAGTTCTTCATGGCGAGCAAGCGCGACCTGGTCGCGGTGCTCAAGGCGCTGAAGCGCGACAACTCGTTGACCTGACCACGCGACGGATCCACATGCGTCTTAGCATCTTCCCGACGTTCGCCGGCCTGAAGTGGGGCGGCACCCGCACGGCCATGCACCGCACCGGCATCCGCGAGACCGCGAGCGGGCGCGAGTTCCGCACTCGCTACTGGAGCTTCCCGCGTTGGGCCTACCGCCTGAGCTACGAGGTGCTGCGACAGGCTGAGGGCCTCGCTGAGCTGGAGGGCCTGGTGGGCTTCTTCAACGCCCGCGGCGGCTCGGCCGAGCCCTTCCTGTACCTGGACCCCAACGACTGCAGCGCGGTCGACCAGCACCTCGGCACCGGCGACGGCGTATCGCGCCAGTTCCAGCTCGTGCGCACCTGGGGCGGCGTGGTCGAGCCGGTGCTCGGTGCGGCCGACGACGTGCAGGTGGAACTCGGCGGGCAGCTCGTCGACCGCGCCGGCTACGTGATCGACGAGAACGGCGTCGTGAACTTCACCGCGCCGGTCGCGGCCGGCCTGCCGGTGACCTGGTCGGGGCACTTCTACTGGCGCGTGCGCTTCCGTCAGGACCAGGCCGAGGTGTCGGAGTTCCTGCGCGGGCTGTGGGAAGCGCGCAGCGTCGAGCTGATCACTGTGAAGCGCTGAGGACCGGGATGCGGACACCTTCGTGGGAACGCCCGCCGGGCGCGCTGGCCGAGCTGCTGAACAGCCGCACCGCCGTGGGTTGCATCGACCTCTACACCTTCACGCTGCCGGGCGGCCAGGTGCTGCGCTGGACGGGCGGCGACCAGGCGGTCACCGTCAACGGTGCGACCTGGTCGCTCGGGCCGGGCCTGCAGCGCGGCCGCACGCGGCTGAGCGTCGGGATCGAGGTCGACAGCCTGGAGGTCACCGCGTTCGAAGGCGTCGGCGGAGCCCAGGCGGTGCAAATCGCCGGCACGCCGCTGTTGCCCTACATCGCCCGCGGCGGCTTTGAGCACGCGCGGATGTCGCTGGAGCGCGGCTTCCTGCCCATCGAGCACATGGCGCGCCTGAATCCGCCGGTGGTTGGCACGCTGCTGTGGTTCACCGGCCGCGTGGCCGAGACCCAGGGCGACCGGACACAGCAGAAGCTCACCATCAAGAGCGACACCGAGCTGCTGGACGTGATGGTGCCGACCGAGGTCTATCAACCGGGGTGCTCCAACACGCTCTATGACGGCGCCTGCGGCGTGAACCGCCACGCGATGTCCGTGGCAGGCGTGTCGATCAGCGCAGGCGACGCGACGCGCACGCGCTTCATCCACGCGCTGCCCCAGCCGGCGGGCTACTTCGATCTCGGCGTCGTGCGCTTCACCAGCGGCCCGAACACCGGGGTCTCGCGCACCGTGAAGCGCCAGACCGGCCAGGGCAACGCGGGCGAGCTGGTGGTGCTGCAGCCGTTCCCCTTCGCGATCACCGCGGGCGACGCCTTCGTGATCTACCCGGGCTGCAACAAGACCCAGGCGACCTGCGAGGGCAAGTTCAAGAACCTCATCCGCTTCCGTGGCAAGCCCTATGTGCCGGCTGCTGAGACCGTGATGTAGACCGCGATGCGACCCATGACCATGACCGAAGACCAACAACGACAAGCTGTGATCGCTGAAGCCCTGACCTGGTTGGGAACGCCGTACCACCACCACGCCCGCCTGAAAGGGGTGGGCGTGGACTGCGGGCAGAGCTTGTGCGCGATCTACGAGGCTGCCGGCGTGGTGGCGCCGGTCGACCCGGGTGCGTACAGCCCGAGCTGGCATCTGCACCGCAGCGAAGAGCTGTACCTGGGCTGGCTCGAGCATGCCGGCGCCCGATGCACGGATGCCCCGCTGCCTGGCGACGTGGCGGTGTTCCGTTTCGGGCGCACCTTCAGCCACGGCGGGGTTCTTGTGGAGGGGGGCGGGAGCGAGGGCCTGGTGCTCCACGCCTACGTGAACCAGGCCGTCATCCTCACGCGGCTCGACGAGGCGCCGCTGGCCGGCCGCCCGGTGCAGTTCTGGACGCTTTGGCCGACGGGCACGGTGGCTGCGGTCGCTGACGAGATGGAGGCCTGAGCATGGCCGGCGGCAGCACGATCTCCACCAGCGAAACCCGCGCCGAGGCCCTCAAGCTGCAGAGCAGCGCCCAGGGCGTCACGATCCCGCTCGTCTACGGCGTCAACAAGATCGCCGGGAACCTGATCTGGTACGGCGCCTTCCGCGCCATCCCGCACACCAGCCGCCAGAGTCAGGGCGGCAAGGGCGGCGGCGGGGTCACCACTGAGAACACGACCTACACCTACAGCGCCTCGGTGATGATGGGCCTGTGCCACGGTCCCATCGCGGGCGTGCCGCGCGTGTGGCGCGGCAAGAAACTCTACAGCGGCGGCTCGACGCCGGAGCAGCTCCGCAACGCGCAGGACCGCTTCCGGCCGCCCGGCGAGGGGCCGATGGTGCACACCCTGCAGCAGATCAGCGGCAGCGACCAGCTCGCCTCCCTGCGCAGCGTCATCTACCCCGACCTGGAGGGCGCGCCGACTGTGCTCGCCAACGGCACCGACTACGTGCTGGTGGGCAACCAACTCACCATCCTGGTCGACTTCTGGCGCGGCATCGACCTGCTGGTGAACTACCAGGTGAAGAGCCCGGCGACGACGAAGACCGCGCTGGAGGAGCTGGGCATGAGCCTGAAGCCGGGCGCGCTCGGCCAGGCCCCATGGGCCTACCTGCAGGGTGCCTTCCCGAGCCAGGCGCTCGGCTACAGCGGCCTCGCGCTACTCGCGGCGCAGGACTACGACCTCGGCGGCTCGGCCCAGGTGGAGAACCACGTCTTCGAGGTGCAGGGTCCTCACGCCTACGAGTTCGGCGCCGAGGTGCCGGACGTGGACCCGAGCCGGGTGCTGCTGGATGTGCTGTCGAACGCCCGATACGGCGCCAACATCCCGAGCGCCCGGCTGGACGGCATGCAGGCCTGGTCGGACTACTGCGTGGCCGCCGGCCTGCTGATGTCCCCGACCCTGGAGCAGCAGGTGAGCGCCGCCGAGTTCGTGCAGCTCATGGCGCGGCTGACCAACGCCGCGCCGGTCTGGAGCGGCGGCAAGCTGAAGCTGATCCCCTACGCCGACAGCCCGGAGGCCGGCCGTGGCCGTACCTTCACGCCCAACGTGACGCCGGTCTACGACCTCACCGACGACCACTTCCTCACCGAGCCCGGCGAGCCGCCGGTGCGCCAGGTGCGCAAGACGCCGTCCGACGCGAAGAACCACTTCCGCATCGAGTACCGCAACCGGTCCAACAACTACAACACCGACGTGGCGGAAGCCAAAGACCAGGCCGACATCGACGCCCACGGCCTGCGCTCCCAGGACGTGATCAAGGCGCACTGGATCACCGATGGCGCCGTCGCGCGCCTGGTCGCCCAGCTCCTGCTGCAGCGCTCGCTGTACATCCGCGCGAACTACACCTTCCGGCTGTCGGCGAACTTCAGCCTGCTGGAGCCGATGGACCTGGTCACGCTGACCGATGCCGGACTGGGCCTCGACAGGTACCCGGTGCGGATCGTGACGACCGATGAGGAGGGGGAGGAGGGCGACCTGGTCGTCACGGCGGAGGACTTTCCGCCGGGCACCGCCAGCGCGCCGCTGTACCCGACCGAGATCGGCGCGGGCTACCAGCACGACTACAACGCGCTGCCGGGGAACGTGGACACGCCGGTGCTCTTCGAGGCGCCCGTGGCGCTCACGCAGACCGGCCTGGAGGTCTACGCCGCGGTGAAGGGCAGCAGCCCGGCCTGGGGCGGCTGCAGTATGTGGGTGAGCGTGGACGGCCTGAACTACCAGAAGGTGGCCACGCTGCACGGGCCGGCGCGCTACGGGCGCCTGGCGGGCTCGGTGGCCAACGGCGCCGTCACGGTGGACCTGGGGACGAACGGCGGCCAGCTCATCGGCGCCAGCGCGGCCGATGCGCAGGCGCTGACCACGCTGTGCTACCTGGGTGGCAGCGCGCCCGAGTTCGTCGCCTATGAGGGCGCTACGCTGCTCGGCGCGGGGTCGTATCAGCTCACCGGCCTGGTGCGGGGCGCCCACGGCACGCCGAAGACCGCCCACCAGGCGGGTGACGCTTTCGTGCGGGTGGATGCGGCCATCGGCAAGAGCGGGCCGCTGGAGCTGAGCTTCATCGGCAAGACGCTACACGTGAAGTTCACGAGCTTCAACATCTTCGGCGCGGCGGAGCAGAGCCTGGCCGAGGTGCAGGCCTACGACTACCGGGTGACCGGCGTCATGGCCGCGCTGCCGCCGTCGGCGCCGACCAGCCTGTCGGCGAGCTTCGAGCCCTTCGGCGTGCGGCTGAAGTGCGCCCAGAATCCGGAACCGGACGTGGTGGGCTACGAGTGGCGGGTGAGCACCGGCGCGGCAGGCGCCTGGGAGACCGCCCAGGTCCTGGAGCAGAGCGGCGGCACCTCCCACCTGTGGGCGGTGCAGACCGCTGGCGCCTTCACCGCTTGTGTGGCGGCCGTCGACGCCCTCGGCAACCGCAGCACGCCGGCCAGCATCGCCGGCAGCGTCACCGCGCCCACCGTCAGCACGCTCACGGCGACCTTCAGCGGCACCGACCTGCAGCTCGACTACACCGGCGTGCCGGGTGCCTTCGCGATCGGCGGGTATGAGCTGCGCTATGGCGACGCCTTCGCGACCGCCACGGTGGCCGGCGTCTATCAGGTGACGCGGCATACGCGGCGCATCGAATGGGGCGGCGCACGCCGCTGGTGGGTGGCGGCTGTCGACGTGAAGGGAAACCGCGGCACGCCGGCCTCGGTGGACACCGTGGTCACCGTGCCGGGCCCGATCACCGGCTCGCGTGCCGAGGTGGTCGACAACAACGCGCTGTTGTACTGGACCGCACCTGCCTCCGGAACGCTCCCCATCGACCGCTACGAGGTCCGCAAGGGCGCGAGCTGGTCGGCGGGAACAGTTGTCGGCTCCAACGGCAACAGCACCTTCACGGCGATCTTCGAGCAGCAGGCCGGGGTCTACACATACTGGGTGGCGGCCTTCGACAGCGCCGGCAACACCGGCACGCCGGTCGGCATCCCGGCCACGATCAACCAGCCGCCGGACTACGTCCTCCGTACCCAGATCCGCTCCACCTTCGCGGGCACCGCGACGAACCTCTACCTGGAGGACGGCACGCTGCTGGGGCCGGTCGCGCCCGAGACCTGGTCGCAGCACTTCGAGTCGCGCGGCTGGACGAGTCCCCAGGCGCAGATCGACGCCGGCTTCCCGCTGTACGCCGAGCCGAGCGTCGCGACGGCCACCTACGAGGAGGCCTTCGACTACGGGACGGCGCTGCCGCCGACGATCGTGACGGTCACCCTCGGCGCGACCGTGATCGCCGGCCAGGTCGCCACCTCCTGCCAGATCTACACGAAGCTCGCCAGTGCAGACGCCTGGACGGCTGCCGCGGCGGGCGCCACCAGCGTGCTGGCGGCCAGCTTCCGCTACGTGCGGGTGGTCTGGACCTTCAGCGGCAGCCCGGGCGCGAACCTGATCCGCGTGACGAGCTTTGATGTGAAGCTCTCCAACAAGCTGCGGACGGATTCCGGGCGCTTCGTCATCACCAACGCGGCCGCGGGCGTCTTCGTGCCCTTCGGCGTGGCCTTCATCGACGCCGACACGCCGCTGTGCCAGGCCGCAGGCACCACGGCGCTGCTGCCCATCGTCGACTTCGCCGACGTGCCGAACCCGAGCGGCTTCACCGTCTACCTGGTCAACCCTCAGACCGGCGCCAAGGTCACCGGCTCAGGCAGCTGGACAGCCCGCGGTTACTGATCGCTCCTCCAACGAACAACACCACAACACAGAGAACCACGATGCCGATCGACTTCACCAAGCCCATTACTACCGACCGCTACGACACCGGTGTCCTGCCGCAGATCCGCGGTGCATTCAGCGCGCTCGCCCAGTGGCTCGATCCTGCCTTCGTCGGTGCCGTCACGAGCCCGCCCGTTGGCGCCAAGCGCTTCTCCGGCGGCCTGTTCCAGGAGTTCAACGGGTCGAGCTGGGTGGAGAAGGCGACCGGCTATTTGAAGAACACGTCGCCGGTCTCGTACACATCGGTCTCGATCCCCGGCGCCGCGAACGGCTGGGCCGGCGTGCAATTCAGCGACACGGTCAAGCTCTACTCGCTGATGGTCAGCGCCGGCGACGGCGCCTCAGGCATCTACTCGGTCAGCGACGGCCAATGGAAGTGGCATTTCGATGCGAACGGGCAGCTCGGTGCCGGCACCGTGCCGTGGACCCGCCTGAGCGGGGTGCCGGGGATCACCGGCCTGACGGCGGACCCGAATCCGACGGGAAACACGGTCCTGCAACGCAACAGTGCGGGCCATGTCATTGCAACGTACCTTGCGCAGGTCTCTGGCAACGATGAGAACCCGGGCATCAGTCAAGTGATGGTGACAAACGGGGGTGACGGCTACCTGCGCAAAGCCGGGCTCGCCCACCTGGGCAACAGCATCACCGTGCCTTGGCGCAACATCGCTGACCGTCCAGGCGCACTTTCGCAATTCAACAATGACGCGGGCTTCGTGTCGGCGAACGGCAGCCCCGTGTTCAGCGGCCTGCTGTATGCGCGAGGCGGCGGCGACGGTTTGGGCCGCATCACGATGGTCAACGTCGCAGGTCAGCCCAGCGGCGGCGCGCCGGGCGACATCGTGTTCGTGTACTGAGGGGGAGAGCCAGCATGGCTGAAATCTGGAGGTGGGACCGGGACGGGGTGCCGCGCAAGGTGCGGGAGGTTTGGCGCTACGACGCTGCGGGCGTGCCACGCAAGGCTCGTGAGATCTGGCGCTATGACTGGAGCGGTGTTGCCCGCAAGGTCTTCAGTGGCTCGTTCGTGCTGACGGCGGTGCCGGACCAGACCATCGGTGACGGAACCTCTTTCACGAAGGGAGGCGTGTGCTCCGCGCTCACGGGGACCGTGAATGTCGTGGTCGAGGGCGGCAATGGTCCGTTCACCTATGTGTGGTCTGCCATTTCCGGAACGCCGGCCACCGCACGTTCTCCGAACGCGCCATCAACCATCTTCCAACGAAACGAGGCAGCACCCACCAAGGTCGGGACGGCCAAAACCTACAGCGGCGTGATGCGCTGCACGGTCACCGACACGGGCTCAGGGGAGGTGAAGACGGTCGACGTGACCGTCATCACCAAGCACTTCTACGACTTCTGATCCGAAGTGTTGCGCCGATGGAGCGGCATATGAAGTATTGTGGATAGCGTCGCCGCAGGACCAGGTGGCACGATGCACAGTACGACTTCACGTGAGGCCTGCCATGAGTGCGCGAGAGCAAATCAGTCCTGCAGATTCACTTCGGAGCCCCGAGGAAATCAATGCGCCGGACCCGCGCCAAATCCTTTCTCTGGGTGCTGCAGATGAGGCTTTGAGGCGTCATCATGGAGACGTTGCACAGTTCGTCCTGTCTCACGCCGTCCCTCTTGATGTCGTTGTGCAGTTCGAGACGGCGAAGAACCTCTACTTGTACGCCTGGCACGTCTACCGGTTCTACCCTGTTGCCGAGGGACATGCGCTCACCACACTGGAGTTCGGGCTGCGAGAGAGATTGCGGTCTGAGTTGCCGGTGATCCTGCAGCGATACAAGGGCCGGAAGAAGCAGGCTACGCTCCCAGACCTGCTGCGATACGCAGTCGACCAACAGCTGATCCGCAACGAAGGGTTCCGCCGATGGCATGCTCGTGCGAGGCTGCGTGCGGAAGAGCGATATCGCTTGGAGCGAATTAAAAAGATGGCCGCGGAGGGGCTCGAGCAGATTGAGCTCGACTATGAAAATGCGGTGATTGAACCGGTCGACCAGAACTTGAACCTTGTCGACGAACTCGTGGACAGCCTTCGCGAAAACCGCAACATGCATGCCCATGGAGGCCGATATCTCGCGCCCCGTGGGCTCGGCACTTTCGAGCTGGTCACCGAGATTTTGAACCAGGTGTTTGAAGCGTGAACGACGAGTTCCTCTGATCGAAGTTTGTCCAGGTTCGGGTCTACAAATCAGACGGTGATCTCCGGATCATTAGGGGCATGAGCACTCATGCCACAACGATGCTGGACGCCTACCTGCAGGCCGAAACCGATGTCCTCCTGGGCAAGGAAACGCGCATTGGCGACCGCGCGTTCCGCAGCGAAGACCTTGCCGAGATCCGTGCGGGCCGCCTGGAGTGGGAGCGCCGCGTTGCCGCTGAGCGCGCACGTGCGGACGGCGCGGCAACCCTCGGCGGCCTGCGCTTCAGCGTCGCGCGGCTCGACCAATGAAGCCGCAGCTCAATCCGATCGACCGCCTGGTGGCCTGGCTCGATCCGCAGCGCGGCCTGGCTCGCCTACGCAGCCGCACCGTGCTGGCGCACTATGAAGCGGCGCGCCCGAGCCCGCAGCGCAAGTTTCGCAGGGACGGCGGCTCTCCGAATCAGCTCGTTGAGCAGGGAGCCGTCGCCCTGCGCAATCAGATGCGCTACCTGGATCGCAACCACGACCTGGTCGTCGGCTCGCTCGACGTTCTGGTGAATAACACCGTGGGCGCCCAGGGCATTGGCGTCGAGTTCCAGCCACGACTACCCAACGGCGAGATCCATGCGGACTACGCCGCAGCGCTTGCTTCTGCCTGGCGCGACTGGCAGCGCCGGCCGGAGGTGCGCTGGCTGCACAGCTACGCCCGCTGCCAGCGGCTGCTCGCCCGCGCGCTGTACCGGGACGGTGAGGCCTTCGCCCAGCGGATCACCGGCCGCGTGCCCGGGCTGGACCACGGCACCCGCGTGCCGTACTCGCTGGAGCTGATGGAGGCGGACTACGTGCCGATGGACCTGAACGATCCGGCCCGGGGCATTCGTCAGGGGATTCAGCGCAACGCCTGGAACCGGCCAACCGGGTACTGGACGCACAAGACCCACCCGGGCGAGGCCACCAGCCTGCGCCCCGACCTGAAGGTCATCCCTGCCGACCGCATGCTGCACCTGGCTCACCTCTCGCGGATCGACCAACTGCGCGGCGTGACGCGCTTTGCCAGCGTCATCGGACGGATCGAGGACATCAAGGACTACGAAGAGTCCGAGCGGATCGCGGCCAAGGTGGCGGCGATGCTGACCGGCTACGTCAAGCGCCAGGCGCCGGACGGCGGTGGCTACGAGGGGCCGCTGAAGGACGACAATGGCGATGCGGTCGCCCGCCAGATCGCCCTGTCCCCGGGCACCATCATCGACACGCTGGCGGTCGGCGAGGAGATCGGCCTCATCGACAGCAAGCGGCCGAACCCGAACCTGATCACCTTCCGCAACGGCCAGCTCCGTGCCTTCGCGGCTGGCATCAGCGCGAGCTACTCCAGCATCAGCCGCAACTACGACGGCACCTACAGCAGCCAGCGGCAGGAGCTGGTCGAGCAATGGGTCCACTACGCCTGCCTGACGGACGATTTCGTGACGATGGCCGTGCAGCCGACGGTCGAGGACTTCGTCGAGGCTGCAGACAAGTCGGGGGTTGTGCCGCGGCCGACGGATCTGCAGCCACACACGGCCGATGACGTGCTCTACGTGGCGCCGTCGATGCCGTGGATCGACATGGCCAAGGAAGCCACCGCCTGGCTGACCCTGAGCCAGGCGGGCTTCATTAGCGAGGTCGAGGTGATCCGCAAGGCTGGGCGCAACCCGGACACGGTGCTGGAGCAGATCGCGAGCTGGCGCAAGAAGGTCGAGGACAAGGGCCTGCGCTTCAGCAGCGATGTGCGCAACCAGAACGCGAGCGGTCAGCCGAGTCCGCCGAAGCAGAAGGACGCCAGCGAAGAAGAGGAGGGCGCCGATGCCGCCGAAGCCTGAGCCGCGGAGCCTGAGCGACGCGGACGTCCGCGCCATCGCTGAACACCTGTCGACCCAGCTGATGACCCAGCTCGGCGACGAGCGCACTGCACAGCGCCTGGTCAACGTCTGGGGCGGCTATGTCGACCGGCAGCTCGGCCGAGGCCTGCGCCGGCTCGCCATGTATGCGGTGATGGCGCTGCTCGGCCTGGGCGCCCTCAAGTTCGACTGGTTCAGCCGCCTGCTGGGCAAGTGAGCTATCCGCAGTCACTGCTCCAAACATGCCACCTCCCGATAGATCGAAAACCCATAGAGAGAAAGCGATGGACTTCAACTTAGCCTATGAGACCGTGCTCGGCAAGGAAGCCGGGTACAGCGACGACCCGCGCGACAGCGGCGGCCAGACGAAGTACGGCATCACTGAATCGGTGGCCCGCGCCTTCGGCTACGTCGGGCCGATGAACCTGCTCAGCCTCGGGCAAGCGAAGGCGATCTACCGGGGTCGGTACTGGGACGCGCTGCAGCTCGACCAGGTCGCGAGCCTGGCGCCGGCCGTGGCCGGCGAGCTGTTCGATACCGGGGTGAACCTGGGCACCGACCAGGCTGCCACCTTCCTGCAGCGCGCCCTGAACGTGCTGAACAAGGAAGGCAGTTGGTATCCGGACGTGAAAGCGGACGGTCGGATCGGCCCGATGACGCTCGCGTCGCTGCGAGAGTTCGTCCGCCGCCGCGGCGCCGAAGGGCAGGTGGTCCTGCTGCGTGCGCTCAACGCGCTGCAGGGCGCGTTTTACGTCGAGCTGGCGGAACGCCGAGCGAAGGATGAAGCCTTCGTCTACGGCTGGCTGCTGAACCGCGTGGACGTCCCGACCACCCCCGAAGGGCATGCCTGATGGACCCGATCAGCACCGCATTCGCGCTCGCGCAGTTCGTGCCGGGCATTCTGAAGTGGATCACCGGCAGTGACCGGGCTGAGGAGGCCGCCAGCGCCGTGATTGGCATCGCGAAGCAGGTGACTGGCAAGGACAGCGGCCGGGAGGCGCTGAGCGCCATCCAGGTCGATCCCAACGCGCTGTTTGCCTTCCGCCAGGCCGTAATGGCGGCCGAGGTCGACCTGGACAAAGCCTTCCTCGTCGACCGGCAGGACGCCCGCAAGCGCGACGTGCAGCTCGCCCAGCTCGGCAGGACCACGAAGCGAGCCGATCTCATGATCGTCGGCGACGTGGTGGGCATGCTCGCCTGCCTGTCGGCGATGGTCTACGTGACCTGGCTGGGCGTGACGAAGGGCGGGGACGTGAATCCGCTGATCATGGCGCTGAACGGGCCGCTCGGGATGCTGACCCAGCAGTTCGCCAACGGCCTGCGCGACGCTCACCAGTTCGAGTTCGGGTCGAGCCGCGGATCTGCCGAGAAGACGGAGCTGTTGGCTCGCGCTCCGGCGGTGAAGTAGACAGCAATGTTGCAGATGTCCTTCAAGGTGGTAAACGGGTTGCACAGCCCTGGGATGCGTGCCGTCGGCCGTTTTTTGCCCGAAGCATCTATCGATGCCACGGACAGGCGCATCAGCTATTCGCCCATTCAGTTCGGCCATCGGCGTGCTCAGCGGGTGGGTTGTCGGCCTCTGGTCAACTCGATGGATCGCACGACGTTGCGGACGAGATTGTCGAGCGCCCCCTCCAAGCATCAACGCTCATCAGCTCTGCGCGGCTCTCGATCTGATAGTGGTCGACCTGGAAGACGTCGCTGCGGCCAGTGACCCGGACGATTGGGCAATCAGGCCCTTCGGTTCCCTCGGGCAGATCGAAGCTGCCCCTGGCTGACACATTCGTCGAGCGGCTGCACTGGAAGGCCTGCCTCGAACGCTCCCTGCAGGATGAAACTGATGTCTCATTAGTAAGGAAACGCGCCTCGGCGTTCGCACCTTCGCAGCGAAGCCTCGCTCAGCTCCGCGCTGACAACCCCTTTGTTCGCCGTCGCACAGACAGGGCGATGGTGAAGTTGGAACCTCGGAGCTGAAGTCGATGGAGGAACTCCACATGAAATCCATTGTTCGACCCTTGCAGCTGCTCGTCGTGGCGGCACTAGCCTGGCCGCTGCTGCTTGCGGCGCCATCTGCTCGGGCGGTGGACAGCGCAGTCGTGAAGTCCGCGACGCAACGCTTCGAGCGGGATCGAGCGGTCTGCGTACGAGGGCGCTCAAGCCAGGACCAGGCGACCTGCATGCGGGAAGCGGCGGCGGCCCTCGCCGAGGTCAAGAGGGGCCGACGCACCAATGCGAACGAGGACTTCACGCGCAATGCGCTCCGGCGCTGCGAGGCCTTGCAGGACGACGATCATGCCGATTGTCAGGCACGCATGCACGGGCAAGGCACCACCAGCGGTAGTGTGGCGGGCGGCGGAATCTACCGCGAGCTGGTCACGCGCGAGGTGGGTGCCGTACCAGGCCCCGGGGCCTCTGTCCCGGCGGCTCGCTGATCGCAACCAGGAGTGACCATGCGCAGACGACCTACCCAGCGTGGCGACGATAGCGGCTACGCGGCCGCCGAGGACGCTTTCACATCCGAGGGGGGGCACGTGGCGGGCCGCACCGACCGGGGCGACCGCCCTGACGACGCCGAACCGTCCGAACGCACGCGGCTGATGGCGCAGTTCGCGATCCGCTACGACGGCAGTCACTACAAGTACAACGGCTACCGCTACGTCCGCCTTACCGACGCCGTCAACTACGCACGGTTGGTCGGCGCGCGCGAGGCCGACCAGGTTCGCCAGCGCGAGAGCGCCCACCCGGGCATCGATGCGCCCAGCGATGCCGAGCGCAGCACCATGGCGGCGCTGGCCATCACCTGCAAGGACGGCGTGTATTCGTTCGCCGGCTTCGACTACCACCATCTCAGCGACGCGGTCCACTTCGCGACGCTGGTGCATGGCTCGGACGGCCGGGACCATCCCGGCTGAAGGGGGAAGGCGCCTCATCCGGACGCCGGCCTTGCGTGCGCTGGCAGACAGACGGCGGCGGCGTTGGCTGTCATGGTCGGGTATCGGCGGCGCCAGAGTGATGCCGCACGTCGAGCTACGTATGCGTCGAGGGGTGCAGCGCAGACCACCCCACCGTCCTCCCCTCTTCTCATCCAACCGAAAAGGAGTCCCTCATGAGACTCATGCCTTTGCCTTGCCTGTCATTCCCGCAGGCATCCCGTCCCATCGTCCTGGCCGGGCTGATGGCCCTCATCCTCGGTGGCTGCGCCACCACGCCGCCGCCGACGGAACAGGTGGCCAGCGCCAAGGCCGCCGTCGACAGCGCGGCCGTCGAGGGCGCACCGGCCTATGCGCCCACCGAGACTCGCCTGGCCACCGACAAGCTGGCCGCTGCGCAGAAGGCCGTGGTCGCGAAGGACTACGTGCTCGCGAAGCAGCTGGCCGAGGAGAGCCAGCTCGATGCGCAGCTCGCGGTGCGCAAGATGCAGACCGCCAAGTCCAGCCAGGCAGCCGACCAGGCCCGCAAGGCCGCGTCCAACGGAGGTACCCAATGAACACGCTTTCGATCTTCACCGTCACCACGCTTGCCGCAGCGCTGGTGGCGTGCGGCACCGTGCCGCAACCCAGCCCCGCCCTCGACAGGGCCCACGCCAGCTATGAACTGCTGCAGGGCGACCCGAAGGCCGTCGAGTTCGCCGGGCCGGAGATGACGCAGGCCCGCGAAGCGCTGGGCGCTGCCGATGCGGCCCGCGCGCGCGGCGACACGCTGCGCAGCGTCGACCACTTCGCCTACCTGGCACAACAACGCGTGGCCATCGCGCGCGAGGCCGCGAATGCGAAGACCTGGGACAAGGCGGCTGCCGACGCCAAGGCCGGCAGCGTCGGCGACAAGGCGGCACGCGACGTGGCCGCTGCCCGCATGGCGACCCAGGCCAAGGGTGCAGAGCTGGCGGCCGCCACGGCCGGCGCGCAGCAGGACAAGGCCCGCAACACCGAGCTGGAGAAGCAGTTGAAGGACCTGGGCTCCAGGCAGACCGACCGCGGCGACGTGATCACGCTGGGCGACGTGCTGTTCGACTCCAACCGCGCCGAGCTGCGCGCCGGCGGCGTGCGCGACATGGGCAAGCTGGTCGAGTTCATGAAGAACCATCCGAAGCGCACCGCGATGATCGAGGGCTTCACCGACAGCCAGGGCGCCGAGAGCCGCAACGTCGAGCTGTCGACGCGCCGCGCCGAAACCCTGCGCATGGCCTTGATCGACCAGGGCGTCAGCGGTGACCGGCTGCGCACCCGCGGCTACGGCGAGGCCTACCCCGTCGCCAGCAACGGCAGCGCTGCGGGCCGGCAGATGAACCGTCGCGTGGAGATCGTCCTTTCAGATGAAGACGGCGTGGCCAAGCCGCGTTGAACCTGGAGACAACCATGTCCAAGGAACGCAAGCACGGCAACAAGGAAGTGAAGAAGCCCAAGCAGGAGCGTGCGCCGGCGGTCAAGGAGGGGACGCCGGCGCTGCCGGCGGTCGCGCCGGCCAAGCCGGATCGCCAGCGCACGCGCTGATCAGGAGGCGCCGGTCGCCAAGGCCGGCCGCCCGCCGATCGACAGCCCGTAGATGCGGCGGTCTGCGAGGTAACAGCTGCAGGCGGCCGCCTCCAGGCCGGCTCGGTCGACCACGCGCAGCTCGCCGCGGCGATACTCGATCAGGCCGTCGGCTTGCAAGACGCCGGCTGCGGCCGTCACGCCGACCCGCCGTACGCCCAGCATGTAGGCGAGGAACTCGTGCGTCATCTGGAAGCGGTCGGACTGCGCGCGATCCTGGCTCATCAGCAGCCAGCGCGCCAGGCGCGGGCCGAGCAGGTGGAAGCGCAGGCAGGCCGCCGAGCCGGCCAGCTGCGCCATCAACACGTTGATGTAGCGACCCATGCTGCGCTGCAGCGGCGCACTGCGCGCCAGTTCGCGCCGGAAGGGCGCGACGGCGATGCGCCATGCCGAGCCCGGCCCCTGCACCACCGCATGCAGCGGAGCGACCGGCACGCCGAGCGCCACGTGCACGCCCAGCATGCCTTCGCGTCCGACCATGCCGACCTCCAGCCCGGGGTGCCGGTCCACCCTGGAAATCAGCGACACGAAGCCTCGGGTCGGAAAGTAGACATGCCGGGTCGGCGTGCCGGCGTTGCTCAGCACCTGGGCCAGCGTCATGTCGACCGCAACCCCCGCAGCCAGCAGGTGCTGGCGCTCGGCACGTGGAAGTCGTTCGATGAGGCCGTTCTCGATGGTTTTCATGGCGCAGCCAGTCTAGGGCTTGCGCGGCCGCATCACCGTCTGCCAGCGTACACAGGCGGCTCAGCGGGCCGGCCGCGCAGGCAGCAGCCGGTCATATTCCTTCTTCACGACTGCATAGCATTCGCAGGTGCGCTGCTCCAGGCCCGGACGGTCGAGCACCGCGATGTGCCCGCGTGCGTAGCGGATGAGCCCGGCCCGCTGCAGCTTCAACGCCGCCGCGGTGACGCCTTCGCGGCGGACGCCCAGCATGTTGGCGATCAGCTCCTGGGTCATCACGAGCTCGCTCGACTCCAGCCGGTCTAGGCTCAGCAGCAGCCAGCGGCACAGCTGCTGGTCCAGCGAGTGATGGCGGTTGCACACCGCCGTCTGCGCCATTTGGGTGATCAGCGCCTGCGTGTAGCGCAGCAACAGGTGCAGCACCGGGGCGCGGTTGAACTCGTCCTTGATCGTCGACGCCTTGAGCCGGAAGCCTTCGCCAGCGCTTTGCACCACCGCGCGGCTGGGTGTCGACTCGCCCCCCATGAACAGCGAGATGCCGACGATGCCCTCGTTGCCCACCACGGCGATCTCGGCCGACGAGCCGTTCTCCATCACGTACAGCAGCGAGACGATGGCGGTGGTGGGGAAGCAGACGTGACTGAGCGAGCGCCCGGGTTCGTAGAGGACCTGGCCGAGTTCCAGCCTGACCCCTTCAAGCTGAGGCAGCCAGCGCTGCCACTCTGCGTCGGGCAGGGCCGCCAGCAGCTGGTTTTGCTTCGGATCCGGGTAAAGGGTCATGGCGCGAAGCTCCGTCACAGTGTCGAACCCCGCGCGCAAAAACGTACCGCGCCAGGCCGCCGATGGGGGCGACTATAGGCGCTGGCGGGACCCCGGTGTGTCCGGTACCGGACAATGCGACGAATGCAGCGGCCTATAGCCGCTCGTCGTAGCGGCCTGCACCTACCATGCGGGCGAAGTTGGCCGCGTCGTGAAGGTTGTCGTACAGGATGCAGGAGAAGTGATAGGCTCCCGCTTCGAAGCGTATGCCTAGCGTGGCCATCAGCTGAAGGTCGGTCTCCGTGGGCGGTACCGCGATCACGGCGGGCTGGGTCTCGGCGGACTTCAGATGGTGTTTCCTGGCCATGGTTTGCCTTTCCGAGTGAGGAGGTACAGCCGGCACACTAGCCGCAGGGTGATGATGCGTCTGTGCGGTATGCAACGCTGCGCCAGGGACGCCACACGTCTGCGTACGCTACCGCACAGACGGGCTCGGGGCCGTCCCGCAGACTGGCGACGGAGCGCCTCTATAACCGATATCGAAGCCGGCGCACCCGGGCGTTGCGATTCGCCGCACCGGGGCCCCGGACCTCCGCCTGATCCACGCGCGCTCCGTTTCGGAAGGACATCACCATGTCTGTCACCCTTCACCTGTTCGAAACGCCCGTCGGCCCCTCCACCAAGACGACGCTCGGCACACTACGCCACGGTGCAGCAGACGCTCGCCGCTGGGCCGCGTCGCGCGCTGCCTTGTTCGGCCGGCAAGCCGATGTTGCCTCGGAGACCACCATTGGCCGGCGCGCACTCGTGACGCTGGCGCGGCTGCGGGAGGTCAACGAGCAGCTGCTGCAGGCCACGCAGCGCCCGGCTCGGGCTGGGCAGCCGCTTCGTCGTCAACATCGCGACTCGCGCTCAAAGGCGAATAGCCGAGCCGTCATGGCGGGCACCGTCGAGTGAGGATGGACCGCATGACCTATGAAGACGACATCAACGCACTGGCTTCACGCTTGAGCAAGGCCGAAGCGGACCGTGACGCATGGAAAGCTGCAGGCTTACAGGAGCGCTATCTGGCGGCATACTTTCTCGTCGAAAGTCTCGAAGCCAACATGTTTGAGCGCATGAGACGCGAACGCATTGAAAACTCGCCGGAGTAATGCAAGTTGAGCGTCGTTTCAGCTTGCCGAACGGTACCGTGAAGGGTTCAATGAAGGCAGGGGCGTTGGTTTCATTGCGCCGGACGGTGGGGGCATGGACCCCTTCGCTCACTTCAACCAAATCCAGGGCAGTGGCTTCAAGTGCGCAGCTAACGAATCGCTGGATTGAATTGCGCTTGGTATGCAGATGTGCTGACGATACTCACTGCCGCAAGATCGCTGACAGGCGCTCGCGGCCAAGGAATGCAATGAGTTGCACCATCAAGGGACCGGATCCCGTGGGAGCAGGGCAAACTGACGGGGTCAACCCGTGGAGAGCGGAGCGGGCGGAGCGGGCGGAGCTGCATCGACAAGGCGCCAAAGCGGCCGCTCGCGGCGAGCCTACTGACGCCAATCCCCTTAGCGACCCATGCAACAAGCCACCGGCAACTGGTGAATCCGAAGATAAATGGCTTCAACGCAGCGATGCCTGGGCACAAGGCCATGACGCACAAACGGCTGGACGAAACGCAGTGCCGATTGCGCCTAAAAAAGCAAATCGATGAGCATGGGTGGCGCGGAGGATCGCATGTTGCCATGCGGCGGCTGCTACGAGCTGGTGTATTTGCCGATTCAAGGCGGGTTCTCGTTGACGTTTCCGTGCGACAAGTCCGGAGCTGTCGAAATGAACGATCTCAGCGACAGTGCTCGGGACTACTACCTGCTGGCGCGCGCATTGGTCGGGCGGGATTTCTACGCGCCGACGGTGGTGCGGATGAAGCTTGGGGGCAGATCGTCGTGAGATGCCTCGGGATCCCAAAGGACCCACAATGAAGACAAAGACGGGCATCATGAAGTGGTTCGACGAAGTCGAGGGAATCGGCATCATCGCCCCCCATGACGGCGGCGAAGAGGTGTTTGTCCACCATAGCGAAATACGCATGGCATTTGGGCTCCGATCCGTCCCAGCCGGCACGCAGGTCCAGTATGGCCAGAAGCAGGGAACTCAGAAACTCGAGGCAGTGAACGTTCGCAGCCTTTAGGCTTGGAGCGGCAGAGCGGGCAGAAATCGGCGCCGACGCTCACCTGACGCGCCGGCCTTTCACGCGGTCGCTCTTGCCGGGAGGACGCGATGCAATTCGTCCGCAAGGACCTGGAGGTCGATGGGCTTGGACAAGTAGCCGTCCATGCCGGCCCTGAGGCATTCGTCTTTGCGGATCGCTTGGCCAGCGGTTGCCGCAACGATAGGGAACGGCGGGATCGTACCTACCTGCTGCCAAGCACGAATCTGTTCCGTTGCTTCTATTCCTCCCATGACTGGCATATCCACGTCCATAAGCACCACGTCAGGCGGGCTGCGGCGGCAGCACGAGAGCGCCTGCGCGCCGTCCCCGGCCATGTCAACTTCGTAGCCCAGTGCTTTTAGCTGCCCACGGGCAATGATTTGATTGACAAGATTGTCTTCTACGACGAGGACACGTCGACTCTCCTGGGTATAGAAAGGAGTTGGAGCCGTGGCGCGCATTTCCGCTGTCGACGTGCGCCTATCAACGCGGCTCGTGAAGCGCTCCAACTCGCCAGGGCTGATCGGCAGGTACCGTATGTCTACGGACGTGCCTTCGCGAAGTTGCCTTGTCGGCGATCCAGCCACGATAGCGAGCACCGCCCAGAGGGCCGGCCGCCACGCTGCAATCTTCTCCATCGTGGGGACCTCAGCGCCGGTGACTTCGGCGACGATCAACAAATGCGGGGCTTTCGCCGCCACGTCTGGTGCTGCCAAGATCAGCGATGGGGCGAGTGCGAGCGAAGTAAACGATCTCACTCGCCAGCCTAACCGCACGAGACGGCGATCTATGCACCCCAGATCTCCAGGCCTGGGACTGATCAACCAAGCGATTGCCCCTGCGGCGTCAGGCAGTCGCTTTCGGTCGACTGGCTCGCTCGCCGCGACAGAGAGGTCCAGTGAAATGATCAAACCGTCTGTATCCGCGTTTACCAGAACGACCCTGCCACCTGTGGCCGGGCAATTCCCATCGGACCGGGCACCACTACTTCGGGGGAGCCGACTGCTGCCTGATCGAGCCTGGAGCTGCAAACGATCCGAAACGCTTCCGATGCCAGCTGCGTCCATAGCTCCGGTTCCGGCCGCGTGGATGGTCAATTCCGTGCGGCCCGCGTGCGGGACTTTCACTGCGGCGCAGAACATGACAAATCCGCTTTCGAAGCAGTCCAGCAACCCCAACAGGATCCGGTGAACGCCGCGGCGAAGGCTGTCGACATTGGTGTGCAACTCGACATTCGGTCCGTGGTAGTCGAAGTAGGAAACGAGTCCCTTCCTTCGGGCCAAGGGCAGCACCTCGCGAACGCTTTGCGCGAAGAGTTCTGATAGCTCCATGCTCGACGCTCCAGCAAACCAGGTTCCAACACATCGTGCCTGAACCGGCAAGGATGTTCGCTTACAGGGACATCAGATCCTCGGCCAGATTGTCGCGTTCAGCGGCTTTTGGAAGAGGCGGTCGAAAGCGCTTCGAGCAGCCGCGAGCCGTTGGGGACTCAGAGAAGCAGACGCTCGTGGCTGCCGCAGCCAGGCGAACCGATTGAAGACTCGCCTCAACGTACCGAGATTCGTGGCAACCGCAGTTCAAAGCGCGTTGCGGAAGCGTCGGAAGTCACTGCGACAGTGCCTCCGTGGGCTTTGGCAATCTGCTGTACGACATACAGGCCAAGTCCCAGGTTGGCGCCTGCGACCTGCGAATCGGCACCCTCGTCCTCACTACCTTGACGAACAAGCGGATCAAAGAGCCTCACCATCAAATTAGGAGGGATGGGCTTTCCAGAGTTCTGCACGCCGAGCACCAATTCATCCTTGCTCGTGCCGTCCAGACTGATGTGGATGGGAGCGTCGCGAACGCCGTACTTCATGGCATTGAAGACAAGATTGGAGAGCGCTTGATGCAGGCGCCGAGCGTCCCATTCACCCTGCATGTCGCCTCGGACGTCAAGTTCAAGCGCATGCCCACGGCTGATCGTCTGAATCTCTTCCAATGTATTGCGGGCGAAGTGGTCGAGCTGGAGACTCGAAGGGTCGATCGCCATCTCCGAACCGAGGCGATTGCGGGTGTACTCGACCATGTCGTCCAGCAGTGCCTTCATCTGCGCGACGCTACGCAAAATGATTGCCGATTGCGGTGAACCGCCTGGACGGGCACGCATTTCGACAGCGACGCACGTCGAGATCGTACTGAGTGGCCCGCGCAGGTCGTGCCCCAAAATGCCAAGAAACAGGTCGCGTGAGCGGTTGACCTCGGCCACGAAGACATTCAAGGACTCGGCAATTGCTTGGTCGACGGCTTCGTTGAAGCGAGTGATGTCTTCCAGATCCTGGATCTGCGCTTCGTTCGAGTCGGCCCCCCATAAGCGAAGCACGGTCGCACGCAGCGCTCGGTACTCGGCGACGAGTTGCTCCACCTCAAACCCCTGCCTCTCCCTCTGGCGTGCATGGCTGCGAGACGGGACGTCTTTCGACTGAGAAGCGCTGGCACTGCTGCCCTCCGACTTTGCCTGCCTTTCAGCATCATCCTGCGGTCGTCGCATGTCGGCGGCAATCTCCTCAAGGATCAGACGCCCATGGTCGAGCAGGGCGACCACGTCCAAGTTTGCTGCCTTGGGAGCCTGGTCACGTGCGAATGCCACCCAATACGCCAGGATAGCGTCGAGGTTGTTGCTGATGAACGTTGAGAGCCGCATCGCTCCATTCTGCACCGTCCGCCACTCCGCAAGGCAGGGAACCGACCGCTTCTGCATAACTTCCGCATGACGGCTCATGGCCGACTGCTGGAGTGCGACCATGTCGCGCCAACGTAGGCTTCCGCCGCGCAGCAGTTCTTCGCCAGGACTGCCGTCGCCGCCAGGGAAGAATTCGCTCATTCCAGCCTGTGGCAGCACGGCTCCTGCTTGGCAATGCTCAGGCGAGCCTCGACACGAGTTCGAGTCCGATCATCCGAGGGACTTCTTGCGCCAAACCAAATGTCGGCTCCGATCCGAGTAGAAGTGCGGTAAAAGCCAAGGATCCGAAACATGCCCTCCCAAGCTCCTTGCAGCGGCGGATGCGAGCAGCAGACCGACGGTAGACGCGATGTAGCGCATGCCTCTATGATCTTTACGGCGCGGGCCAACGCAAGCTGCTGCGGGTCCAGCTGAGCGGCGCAGTAACTGCTGCAGATACTGGACCAAATCTGCAGATCTCTTCAAAGGTGCGTGCTGGTGTTCCTGGCCAACCAGTTAACGGTTCGACGAGGACCGTGAGAGTACTGAAGGCCCTGGGCAGTGCCCCAGCGCCTTTACGTGTGCTGACTGGACCGGCGTTCCGCGAAGGGCGGTGCGAAGTGATACGGAAGTGATACACGCGAGTTCGTTTACCTGAGTTGGCGACCCATTGAACTACGGCGAGTGAGGCTGCGGATTCTAGCGGTCCGCGTGCCTGCTCTTGCCGTCCATACGTCATCCTCGCTTCAAGAGGGTGAGAGCAGGCTTGCCTCCGTTGGCGGAAGACCGGTTCAGGAGGGGGCCGGTGGGTCAGGTCGGCTTCAGGTGCGTCTCCACGTGCACGCCTTCATGGAGAAGCCGACAGCCGTTTCTGCCAGTAGGCGATCGACTCGCGCGCAAAGCCCTGGAAACTCATGAACATCGTCTCGAACCAATCGAAGTCCTCGATCAGTTCATTGGCAGTCCAGACAACGCCTGTCGGCGTCGGATTTCGTCGGTTGCTTGCGAGAATGGCGCTCCGCCCGCAGGCCTCAGTACATGAACGACCTCCAGCAGACCCGTCGCATCCTGGACAAGCTTTCGCGTGCCCGGGCCGCCGATCCCAAGTTGGAGGTGTTTGGCGCCAACGCACACGGCTACGTCGTCGGTGCGCCGGCATGCGCACAGGCCGTGAGCGACTTCGAATCGCGTCTCGCCATCACGCTGCCCGAGGCTTATCGTCGGTTTGCGCTGGAGGTTGGCAACGGCGGAGACGAAGAGGATGCTGTGGCGGCCGGGCCGTTCTACGGCATCCATGGAATTGGCCACGGCGCGGGATCCCCCCAGGGCGAATGGCTGGCGAAGGTCGTCGCCAGGCCTTGCATCCTGTCGCCGGGCATGGCGCAACCCGCGTGGGAGGAACTGGTCGCCAGCCTGGGCCTGGACGACGAACTTGATGGCGACGCCTACGACGAGGCGCTGGGGACGCTCTTCGGCGGCGTGCTGCCGCTGGGGACGCAGGGCTGTTCCATCCATCACGGCCTGGTCGTCAACGGACCGCATGCAGGGCGCGTCGTGAACTTCGACATGGACCTCGGCGCGCCTCCATTCTTTGCGTTCGAGTCGGACTTTCTCGCGTGGTACGAACGCTGGCTGGACGAAGTCATCGCGGGCGACCTTCTGCAGAAGACGCCCTCATGGTTTGGCTATACACGAGGAGGGCCCGAGGCCGAGCTGCTGGCTGGGTGGCGGGACAGCGAGGACATGCAGACTGCGCACGAGCATCTCGCCGGGCTGTTGTTCAAGAAGCGGCTCAGCGCAGAGACGTTGGACTTGCTGATCCAGACCTGGCCCAACGCGCCAGAGCATCTTTCACTCGTCTGCCAGATCGTTTGCAAGCAGGACCCCACCAAAGCGAAGCCACTGCTGGCCGAGCTCGTTCGCCAGGAGCCGCTGGCGTTTCTGCAATGCCTGCACTGGTACGCCCGTGAGCATGCAACGCAATGGCAGGTTGAGGTCCTGGCCCTCGTCGGCCGCATCACCGACCTGAAGACGTTCCAGTTCTTCACCTACGTGTTGGAGGCCCTGCCCGTGGACCGTGGCCCCCACCTGGCCCCGTTCATCCGCCACGAGGAGGCCGGCATGCGACGCCAGGCCTTGTATGCGCTGGGCAAAGTGCCGGACCGGCGGCCACACCTGCAGTGCTTCATCGCCGGGTTGGCCGACGAAAACGCCCTCGTGGTCCACGCCGCGCTGCAAGCGCTGAAAGACCTCAAGGACCGCTCCCTGCTGCCTCACTATCGCCGCGTGGCGGAACGCTTCCCCGAGGAGCGCGACTACGTGCTCGCCAACCTGGACCATCGACTCAAAGAATTCGGCACCACGCGCGCCGCCTTGCTGCGGGTGCCGACCGAGGAGTCCCATGGCAACGGGTTCGTCTCTTGGGTGCGGCAGCATGTAGCGCAATTGATGGGACGCTGAGACGCGCTTGCCTCCAGGCAGCGCATGGGCGGATGGGCACTGCCATGCCAGCGCCGAGCATCCGCCGTGGACAATGACGGGCATGCACAGACGGAACCCTCTTGAGCTCACACGGCAGCAGATCTTGACCTGTCGCCGGGATGCCAATGGCCTGGTCAGGCGGCTGCCGCCAGGCGCGGCATCGGTGCGGCGTGCAGCCTTGGCCGGCCTTCAGGACAGCATGCCGCGGGCCGCCGTCCTCTCGTTGCATGCGCGGGTCACAGGCACGACGCCCGAAGCCTGGGCGGACACGTCGCTTGTCCAGCTCTGGGGCCCACGGTTCAGCGCGTACACGGTGGCGGCAGAAGATCGAGCCGTCTTCTCGCTCGGCAGGCTTCCGGCCACCGGTGCGCAGCTGCGCAGGGCCGAGGATCTCGCCAGTCGGCTGCACCAGTGGCTTGACGGGCGGGCGATGCCTTACAGCGAGGCTGGACGAGGAATGGGCGTCGCTCCCAACTCGCTGCGCTATGCGGCAGCGACCGGGACCGTTCTGATTCGCTGGGACGGCGCCGAGCGGCCGACCGTCCGCACCGTCGAGCGGCCGGCGATTGATCCGGCGCAGGCACGTCTCGAGCTTGCACGTCGGCACCTGCTCGTCTTCGGCCCCTCGACGGCCGAGGGGTTCGCCGTGTGGGCCGGGATCGCCAAGGCCGCGGCAGTGGCGGCGCACAAGGCACTTGTGCCGAGCCTCATTCCCGTGCGGACGCCGTTCGGCGACGCATGCATCCTCGCTGAGCAGGAAGCGGGGTTTCGGGCGGACGTCGGGCCGGTCGAAGGCGTGCGGCTCCTGCCGAGCGGGGACGCCTATTTCCTCCTCCAGGGCGCGGATCGCGAGCTGCTGGTCCCCGAGGCAGACCGTCGCGCGGCGCTGTGGACGTCCCGCGTCTGGCCCGGCGCCGTCATGCTCGGCGGCGAACTGGTCGGCACCTGGCGCCGCGCCGGCCGCGAGGTCACGGTTCAGCCCTGGCAACCGCTGTCGTCCGCAGAGCGCGATGCGGTGACCGCCGAAGCGGAATCGCTGCCGCTGCCCGGCCCCGCGAATCTGACCCGCGTCCACTGGGTCAGCTGAAAGGCTCGGCGCCGGAAGCCGCCGGATGCAGGCTCACTCGTCGAGGAATTTCCAACTGTCCGCACCGTCGAACTTGCGGACGCGCACGGAGGCAATCAACGTCGGGTCGAAGTTCCCGAGGTGCACCCCGTGCCTCGCGCCCGCCTTCACCTCGATCGGCTCCCAGTGCGTGACGCAGCCGCAATGCCGGCAGCGGATCGTGCGCAGCGTCTTGTCGCCCTGGACGTAGGCCTCGGTGGACGTGGGGTGGCCTTCGATCGTCACCGTCCCGAACTCGAAGTACACCCACGGGCCGCCGATCCTGCGGCAGAGCGAGCAGTTGCAGTCCGTGGCAACTTCCGGTGTGGAGGGAAGCGTGAGACGGACGGCGCCGCAATGGCAAGAGCCTTGATGCATCGGCAGGCCTCCTGTTTGATCTGCAATGTCGGCAGCTTATCCGAAGCAATTGCAGACTTTGTCTCAACCATGAAGCCTGACCGCCTCTGGGTCCTGAAAGCACCTCGCCCGACCATCATCGATGGCGGTACCAGGACACGTTGTTGGCAGGCACGGAGGTCTGACTGGACGCGATGGCGATGCTGGTGTCCGCCGTCGAGGAGGGGGCCGTCCGCGGCGGCCCGACGCCAGGCGACGGCACCGTCAGGGCCGACCGACGCGCCGCTTTCGCGTCCTGCCTCTCCGGCGCAGGGTCAGCGAGGCCCAGATCACGGCGACACAGATCGTGCACAGGACCAGGACGATCGGCACCAGCTTCCGCACGATTCTGCACAGCATGTTTCTGCGCGAACTGATCATGGGCAATGGCCGGACGCTGCATCGCTCAGAAGAAATACAGGTAGCCCAATCGGACGCCGTCCTGCCGGGACCGCTCCACCAAGGGACTGTCCTTGATGCTGGCGCCCAAGCGGGTCGTGCCCAGGTCGAGCGACAGCTTGTGGCGCGGTGCGAGCGAATAGCCGATCCGCAGCCCCGCTTCGACGTTCGTCGTGGACGTGCCCAGGTAGGCCCCTCGCGTCGAGGTGGATTCCTCCGCGCGCACGCCGTAGTAGTAGTCGACGTACTTGCTGTCGAAGCGGTGGATGGCGAGGCGCGGCGTGAAGTCGAAGTCCCCGGCCTTGAACTCTCGCTCGATGCTCAGGCTGGCGCGTTTCCCCTTGCTTTTGCGGGAGGCGTCTCCCAGGAGTTCGACAGACACCGTTGCAAGCTCGGTCGTCAGGCTGCTCGCGCCGCCGACCCAAAAGCTCGCCTTGCGCTCGGCCATGCCGGCCAGGTCGGGGGAGTCGCCGGGTTCGTACCCGTCCCCGGCATAGTGCAGCCTTGCGCTGAAGGTCAGGGAATCGGTCGACAGCAGCTTCAGGTCGAGCGTCGGCCCGATCAGGCTGACCCAGCGGCTCTCATAGAAGATGAAGGGCAGTGCCTTCGCCTTGTTGTCGAAATTCCGATAAGGCTTGCGGTCGTACAGGGTCACAAGGCCGAGACCCCATTGGGAGTCTTGCCGCTCCTCCTCGGCCTGGGCAGGGAACAGCGTGAGCAGGCCCAGGGCGAGGACGACGGCAGGGACGACGGGACGAACGTTGGAAATCATGGAACTCCAGTGGTAGGTTGAGCCGGCCAGACGATCGGCGAGCGCATTGAGGCACCCGGTGCGTGAAGCAATCGTGAAATTCACCAGGCGTCCCGAGCACCCTTCCGCGGGCGGCTTGGGCGAATGAACGGACACCGGTCAGAATGGCGCCGATGCACCGCGAACGTGTTTTGCTCGTCGAAGACAACCGGGACCTGGCGGCCTCGATCCTGGAGACCCTGGAGGAATCCGGCTTCGAACCGGACTACGCCCGGGATGGTGCACAGGCGCTGCGATTGGTGGAGAGCACATCGCCTCCGTTCGATGCGGTGCTGCTGGATGTCGGTCTCCCGCGCATCAGCGGATTCGACGTCTGCACGCGACTGCGCGGCGACGGCTTTCGTTCGCCCATCCTGATGCTCACCGCCCAAGGCTCGCCGGACCAGGTGGTCGAGGGGCTCGAGAGGGGAGCCGACGACTACATCGTCAAGCCCTTCGAGTCCAAGGTGCTGGTCGCGCGCGTCCGGGCCGCGATTCGAAGGTTCCTCACTGTCCCGAACAGTGCCGGTGTCATCCAGGGCGCCGGCCTCACCCTCGACACCCGGCAATGGAAGCTGCAGGTCGCGTCGGGCGCGAACTGCACATTGACGCCGCTCCAGGGGCGTCTCCTTCACACCCTGATGCGACATGCGCCGCGCGTCATCTCGCGCGATGAGCTCGAGAGCGCCTTGTGGGGCGATGAGGAGCGGCCTGCCAGCGACGCATTGCGCACGCATCTCTACCAGCTTCGCCGCCTGATCCACAACGCCGGCGGCGGCGAAGTGATCCAGACGCGCGGCAAGCAAGGCTATTGCCTGGAGCCCTGATGGCCACCTTCGTCTCTGCCGGCGAGCGGTCGCAGACGCTGTTCGCGCGGATGTGGCGTCTGCTGTTGCTGATCCTCGTGCTGACGTTCGCGGTGAACGCGTTTCTCGTGAAGGGGGCGCTGCACCTGGGCTCGGACATCGAGACCGAGCGCCGCCTGAAGCACATCGGTGACCACTGGAGCAAGCAGGCGGAGTTGAAGGAGCCGCTCGGGATCGATCCCGTCACCGTCGTCTATCCCCGTCATGAACTGCTCCCGCCCGAGCTGCAGCGGATGTTGTCGCCGGACGAGCGCGGCATCTTCGAGGTCGGCGACGAGCCTTTGGACTACTTCGTCCTGGCGCACTCCCATGCGACCGGCCGCGCCTTCTACGTGGTCGAGTCCCACTCCGAGGTCAAGCCGGACGAGGCCACCGAATCCCAGGTCTTCGCCTGGTACCTGATGGGCATCGTTCCGTTCGGCCTGCTGGTGCTGTGGCTGTGCAAGAGGATCACCGGGCGCGTCACCGCGCCGATGGTGGAGATCGGACGCCTGGTCTCGGCGCGCGATCCCCGCAGCCTCGAGAAGGTCGCACTGCCGGCCCATGCGCCTGTCGAGATCGAGGCCCTCGTCGCCCAGATCAACCGCGCCCTGCAGAGGACGACGGACGTCCTGGATCGGGAGCGCAGTTTCACCCGTTTCGCGAGCCATGAACTGCGGACGCCGGCGGCGATCGTGCAGGCGGCCCTCGAGCGCATCGAGGCGCACGCCAAGCCTGAGCAGCAGCCGGCGATCGAGCGTGCCCACCGGGGGCTGCGCGACATGCATGCACTGATCGACACCTTCCTGCAACTGTCCGACGACACGGGCCGGCCGGTGTCGGACCCGGTGTCGATCGATGAAGCCTGGGTGGGATCCTTGATCCACCATCTGATGGGCGAGAGCCCGAGCCATGCGTTCTCGGTCCTGGAGCGGCATCCCCTGGTGCTGTCGGCCCCTGCGACGACGGTCCACGTGCTCGTGGCCAACATGCTGAAGAACGCCGTCTTCCACGGCGGCCCGGATCGCATTGACGTGGTCGTCGACGAGTGCAGCATCGAGGTGCGGAACGGGCTTCCCGACACGCCATCGACGGCAGGCTTCGGGCTGGGGACCCAGATCGCCCATCGCATCTGCGAGCGGTTCGGCTGGACCTTCACGCTGACGGTGGGAGAGCGCCTCGCGGTGGCCCGCTTGTGGGTTCCCCCTGGCGGCAGGCCTGAGCCGGCGTGAACCTCCGCAGGTGCCCGTCTTCCCCGTCCCCCGTCGCCGATACTCCGGCCCATCCATCCCGACCGAGGGGCCTGCCTTTGAAGATCCTCCGACGCCTTGCCGCCGTGCTCGGCACCTGGCCGCTGCTGCTGTGCACGGCGCTGCTGCTGCTCAACGACCTGTGGTTCAAGGCGGCCGCGCCCGGCCTCGTCACCGGCAAGCTGTCGGATTTCGCCGGCATCGGCCTGGTCGCGATGCTGCTGCTCGCGATCTGGCCGCGGCGGGTCATCGCGGTCGGCATCGGCCTGTCGCTGTTCTTCCTGTGGTGGAAGAGCCCGGCGTCGGGCGGCTTCATCGGCGCCGCGAACAGCCTCTTGCCGCGGCCGATCGGGCGCGTCGTCGACTACACCGACCTGGCTGCGCTCGCGGTGATCCCGCTCGCCGCGCGGGTGGTGCGCGATCCGGACGCCTTCACCCTGCCGGGCCTGTCGCTGCGGCGCCTGCTGCTGGTGCCGACCGTCGCTGCGACACTGTTCGGGATCATGGGCACGACGATGGGCATCAACTCGCAGCTGCGGCATCCGGTCGATGAGACGCCGCCCGAGCCTGCTCCGTCGCTTGTCGAGCCGCTCTACCGCCCCGGGCACGACCTGCCGCGCGAGCGCCTGGCCCAGCTGCTGTCCCGGATTGCCTGGGATCACAGCCTGCGCTGCAGCGCCTGCGCGTCGCCGTTCGACGGCGCCGAGTTCGCCAACGACGAGATGGTGATGACCTACCGCTTCCCGACCCCCGCCACGTTGTCGGTCACGCTGATGCTGAAGCCTTCCGGATCGAAGCCACGAGGAAAGGAGGTCTGGACCACGCCGTGGTACCTGCCCTTCTTGCCGAACCCGCTTCCGCTCATGGTCCCGAAGTCGCCGCCGACCGACGAGATCGACCGCCTTGCGAGCCTGCGAAACGACCTGGGCGATGCGCTCGCCAAGCGCTACCCAGGGCTCGCCTGGCAGACCCCGGACGCGCGCTGAGTGCTGCAGCGCCTACTCGCTGCTCACGACGGCGCGTGGCAGACCGCCTCGAGGTTGTGCCCGTCCGGGCCGATCACGAAGGCCGCGTAGTAGCTCGCGTGGTAATGCGGGCGCAGGCCCGGCGCGCCGTGGTCCCGGCCGCCGGCCTGCAGCGCCGCACGGTGGAAGGCATCGACCTGGGCGCGCGTCTCGGCGACGAACGCCACGTGGAGATGCGCCGGCTTCTCCGCGGTCTGGAAGATGCACAAGGACACCTTGCCGTCGGGATGGCACAGCTCGGCACCGTAGCTGGGGTCGCCTTCCGAGACCAGCACGATGCCCAGCGGCGCGAGTGCCTGCAGGTAGAACGCCTTGCTCGCGGCAAAGTCGCTGACACCGAACTTGACGTGGTCGAACATCCGCGCTCCTGGGCTGTTGCAGGCGTTATACCCGAAGGGCCGTCAGGACATCGGCCACCGGATGCGCACGCAGCACCCCTGCGCCACCTCCACGAAGGACGCCTCGCCGCCGTGCATGTGGGCCACGCTGCGCACGATGGACAGCCCCAGGCCGCTGCCCAGCGTCGTGTCGCTGCCGCGCACGAAACGCTCGAACAAGCCCTCCCGGGCCGGCAGCGGCACGCCCGGTCCATCGTCGCGGACCTCGACGCAGCAGGCGTTGCCCTCCATCCGCACGCGCACCTCGATGGCCGCGCCCGGGCCCGCGTGCACGATGGCGTTGTCCAGCAGGCAATCCATCGCCATCGACAGGAACTCCGCATCCACCCGGGCCATCAGCCGCTGCGGCCCGTCATAGGACAGCGAACCCTGCCGCGACAACACCCGCGCGGCCTGCCGCCCGATGGCGCCGCGGACGATCTCCGCCAGGTCCTGCTCGACGCGCCGGACATGCCCGATGGAGGCGTCGGCGCGCGACAGGGCCAGCACCTTCTGCACCACTGAGGCGCAGCGCTGCACGCCGGACTGCAGCGCGGCCAGCGCCTCGTGCCGGTCGGGCATGTCCCTGGCCTCGGCGAGCCAGTGCGCCTGCGCCTCCAGCGCGGCCAACGGTGTCCGCAGCTCGTGCGCCGCATTCGCGAAGAAGTCGCGCTCCCGCCCGATCATCAGGCGCAGCGAGGCCATGTGTGCGTTGATGGCGTCGACCAGCGGCGCCAGTTCCGCATAGTCGTAGGCCTGCGACGGCTCGATGTGGGTGAGGTCATCGCCGCGCCGCCGCTGGAGCTGCGCGGCCAGCGCGTGCAGCGGCTCGAGCCCTCGCCGGCTGGCCATCCAGACGATCAGCACCATCAGGACGCTGATGACGGCGAACGCCGACACGGCGTCCTTGAACAGCCGCATGCCCAGCCGGTGGATGCCCGCGTCGGAATACGCCACCACCGCGAACAGCCGGCCCGAGGCGTCGAAGCTGCCGTAGGCGAGCCAGCCCGGCAGCTCGACCGGACGATGGCCCTGCCACCGGCTGGGCGGCAACTCGGGCGTGGCCGATCCGGCCGGTGTCTTGAACAGCAGTTGCCCGTCCGAGGTCCAGAACTGGTAGCCGATCTCCTGCGGCAGCAGCACCGGGTCGCTGGACTCCCGGTGCAGGGCCAGGAACTGCGCCGCAAGGGTCTCCCGGGCCGGCGCCGAGCCCGACGACGCGACCATGTTGGACAGCGACTGCGAGGTCAGCTGCATGTCGTCGCGCAGGAAGCCGCGGTCGCGCTCGAACATCAGGTAGATCACGAAGGCGCTGAACATCACCCAGCCGATGGCGGTGAGCGCCAGCTGGTGGCCCAGCAGCCGCCGGAACAGCGACCGCCGGCGCACGACGTCCAGGGTGCGCCAGCTCATTTCGCCTTGAAGCAGTAGCCGACGCCGCGCACGGTGTGGATCTCCACCGGCGCGATCTTGCGCCGCAGCGAATGCATGTGCACGTCCAGCGCCCCGTCGGACACCTGGCTGCCCTGGCCCCAGACCCGGTCGACCAGCGTCTGGCGCGTCACCACCTGGCCGTGGCAGCGCGCCAGTTCCATCAGGGTGTCGAACTCCTTGCGCGTCAGTTCCAGCTCGCGGCCGTCGACCTTCGCCGTGCGCGAATCCAGCGCCAGCGACAGGAGCCCCACCTGCCAGTGCTGCGACCCGAAACCGCTGGTGCGCCGCACCACCGCCTGCAGCCGCGCGATCAGCTCGGCGGGGGCGAAGGGCTTGACGAGGTAGTCGTCGGCACCGGCCTGCAGGCCGGCGAGCTTGTCGCCCAGCGTGTCCCGCGCCGAGATGAGGATCGTCGGCAGCCGCGGCTGGAGACCGGAGAGTTCCTGCAGCATGTCGAAACCGCTGCCGTCCGGCAGGTTGATGTCGAGCAGCAGGGCCGCGTGGACGTCGGCGCCGAGCTGGGCCCACGCGTCCACGAGCCGCCGCACCCAGGTGCATTGGTAGCCGCCCAGCTGCAGGGCGCGCTGCAGGGCGGCCCCGAGCGGGAGATCATCTTCGACGAGGAGAACGTGCATGCGGCGGCGGGGCTTTCCGGGCCGAGATTCTGCCCTGGGCCCGGCCCGAGCCTTAGGTTTGCCTTAGCCTGTGCCTGGCGGCGCGGCAGATCCCCGGGCCGCCGCGTGCAGCCCGGCGATCACCGGATCGAGCTGCGCCACCACCGACGCGAGCCGCGCGTCGATGTCGGCCGGGCCCGCGCCGTCGGCGCAGGCCCGCTCGAGCGCGCCGGCGGCGTCGCTGACGCCCGTCGCCCCCAGGCTGCCGGCCACGCTCTTCAGGTCATGGGCCAGGCGCAGGGTTGTGGCCATGTCGCCTGCGGCACGGGCCGCGCCGAAGCGTTCGGCAAAGTTCGCCTCGCGATCACGGAACTTGACCAGCAAGCGCCGGTAAAGCGCCTCGTCGCCCATCATCCCGGCCAACGCGGCTTCGCTCTCGATGCCCGGGAGGCCGCCGCCCGCCACGGGGCCGTCCGGCCGGATCCAGCGCGCGAGGGTGGCGAACATGTCGACCACGTTGATCGGCTTGGCAATGTGGTCGTTCATGCCGGCTGCCAGCACCTTTTCGCGGTCGCCGACCATCGCGTTGGCCGTCATCGCGATGATCGGGAGGTCGCGCCACCTCGGGTTGCTGCGCAGTTCGCGCGTCGCCGCGTAGCCGTCCATGACGGGCATCTGGCAATCCATCAGCACCGCGTCGAAGCGCTCGCGCGCCAGCATGTCGATGGCCTCGCGGCCGTTGTTGGCGACCTGGACCACGATCTGCGCGCGGCCCAGGAGATCGCTCGCCAGCTCCTGGTTGAACGGGTTGTCCTCGACCAGCAGCACATGCGCGCCGGCCAGGGCGGCGCGGTTGTTCTGCAGCGCTTCTTCGCGCAACTCGCTGCGCAGGGCATGCTGCCGCGGCGGACCGATCGCCTGCAGGCAGGCATCCTGCAGCGCCGACGGCGTGACCGGCTTGGTCAGGGTTGCCGCCACGGTGAGCCGTTCCCCCGCCAGGGCGCGCGCCATCTCGTCGCGACAGAAGGCGGTGAGCATCAGCGTGGTGGGAGGCGGGTGGGCCAGGGGCATGCGCGCCAGCGCCCGTGCGCACTCGATGCCGTTCATGCCCGGCATCTTCCAGTCCAGCAGCAGCATGCCGAAGGGCTCGCCGCGCGCATCCGCCGCCGCGACCGCATCGATGGCGGCGTTTCCGCTGCCGGCGGCCGACACGCGCAGCCCGAGCGAGCCGGCCATGTGCACCAGCACCTCGCGCGCGGCATCGTTGTCGTCGACGACGAGCACGCGGGTTCCCCGCAGGCCGCCCCAGGACGCGGCCGTGTCGCCGGCAGCGGATTCCGGCGCGAGGCCGAAGTCCGCGCAGAAATGGAACCGGCTTCCGCGCCCCGGCGTGCTGTCGACGCCGAGTTCCCCCGCCATCATGTGCACCAGGTGCTGGCTGATCGCCAGGCCCAGGCCGGTGCCGCCGAAGCGGCGGCTCGTCGACGAATCGGCCTGGGAGAACGGCTTGAAGAGCCGCTGCTTCTCGTCGGGCGTGATGCCGATGCCGGTGTCGCGGACCTCGAAGCGCAGGCGCACCGTGGCGGCGCCGCGCGAGACTTCCTCGACCGCCACGATGACTTCGCCCCGCTCGGTGAACTTGACCGCGTTGTTGCCCAGGTTGATCAGCACCTGGCCCAGCCGCCAGGGGTCTCCCACCAGCCGGCCGGGCAGGTCCGTCGCCAAGGCGAACACCAGCTCCAGGCCCTTTTCCTCGGCCTTCATCCCGACCAGGTTCGCCAGGTCGTCCATCACGTTGCCGAGGTCGAAGGTCACGACCTCCATGTCGAGCTTGCCGGCCTCGATCTTGGAGAAGTCCAGGATGTCGTTGATGATGCGCAGCAGCGATTCGGCCGACCGGTGCACCTTCTGCATGTAGTTGTGCTGCTGCGGGTTGGGATCGCTTTGCAGCGCCAGGCGCGACATGCCGAGGATCACGTTCATCGGGGTGCGGATCTCGTGGCTCATGTTGGCGAGGAACTCGCTCTTGGCCTGGCTGGCGACCTCGGCCCGCTTCATCGCCTCGTCCAGCTCGGCGGTCCGCTCGCGGACCGCCTCTTCCAGGTGATCGCGATGGCTGCGCAGGTCTTCCAGCGCCTGCTTGCGGGCGGTGATGTCGGTGAGCAACCCGTGGTACCCGGCCGGTCCGTCCCCTTCCGGGCGGCCGGCGCCTCGGCGCCAGGCGTTGAGCTGGACCCAGACCGGGGTGCCGTCGGCGCGCGTCAATGGCAGTTCCAGGCCGGCGACCTGGCCATCCCGCTCCAGGGCCGCGAACAGCTCGGCGGCCTGCACCGGCGGGAACAGCGGCCGGCGCCCGCCGTTCACGGCCGCCACCAGGTCGGCGGGCGTGGCATGGCCCAGCAGCCGGGCCATGGCCGCGTTGGCATCCAGCAGGACGCCCGACCGATCGAGGTGGAAGATGCCCTCCAGCGAGTTCTCGAAGATGCCCCGGTAGGTGGCCTCGCTGTCGCGCAGGCGGCGGTCCGAGTCGCGCAGGCGGTCGGCCATCGCGTTGACGCGCACGGCCAGCCGCCCCAGCTCGTCGCCCGATTCGACCGCGCAGCGTGCGTCCAGGTCGCCGACGGCGATCCGGTCGACCGTCGACTCCAGGCGACGGATGGGGGCGCTCACCATGTGCCTGAGCAGCACGAAGGTCGCGGCATACAGCAGGGCCACGGTCGTGGCCACCAGCGCGAGGATGGTGCGACGGGTCCGGGCGATGGCCTCCTCGACCACCGCGCGGGTCAGCACCACGCGGACCTCGCCGATCTTCTGCCGGGCTCCGCCGGGAGGCGCGTACTCGATGGGCTGCACGCGCACGATCGGGTCGACCAGGTCTCGCCCGTGGATCCGGGTGACCGTGGACACGAGGCCGTCGCCGGGCGTCGTGATGCTGAACTGGGCGACCTCGGGGTTGGGGGCCAGCGCAGCGAGCTGGCTGTCGATCGCCGCCCGGTCGACGTTCCACAGCGGATAGGCCACCGAGCGGCTGAAGAGATCGGCAATGCGCGTCGCGCGGCCCTCGAGCTCCGTGAATCGGCGCTCGCGCTCGCGCTCGACCAGCACATAGGCCGAAGCGAGCGCCACCAGCGCGACCAGGATCGCCAGCGCCGACATCAGCTTGGTGTGCAAGCTGATCGCGGGCGGGATCAGCCGCCTGGATTGCAACGGCATGTCAGGGGCTCCACGGCGCCTCGCACGATCCCCCGCGTGAAGCGCTGCGCTGGCTCAATCCACGACTGCGGAGGACCGGAATGGTGTATACGTGCCCATGGTAAGACCTGCGGACGGATCTGTTCGGAAGGAGTTCCCGCATGCGAAGAACGACCCTCCGGGGCGTTGCCCTGCTCGCGCTGCTGGCATCGCTTCTTTCGCCATCCAGCGCGGCGGAGCCCCCCATCAAGGTGGTGGCGTCCGAATTCCCGCCGCTGACGACCCACGCGGGCGGGCAACCCGGCGGGGTCGTGCTGGAAGTCGTCCGCGAGGCCTGCCGGAGGGCGGGAATTCCGCTCGAGTTCAGCTTTCTCCCCTGGCAGCGGGCGCAGCTGGAGACCCTGGCCCGCAACGACACGCTGATCATCCCGTTCACCCGGACGCCCGGCAGGGAGGCGCAGTACCAGTGGGTGGCGCCCGTGCTGGAATTCCACACGGTGCTCGTGACCCTTGCCAACCCGCCGTCGTCCATCGAGGAAGCGCGCACGCTGGTCATGGGCTATGTCCGGGGCACCAGCTTCAAGGACGAGGTGGAGCATGCGGGCTTCCCCTATGTCGAGGAAACCGACGACGATGTGACGAATGCCAGGAAACTGAAGCTGGGACGCATCGGCGCATGGCTCACCACGGACCTGATGGCGACCGGCGTGTACCGGCAGGCCGGCTTCGACCCGGCCGAGCTGAAGTACGGCCCCACCCTGGGGCCGGTGAAGATCTCGTACGTCGCGGCATCCCACGACTTCCCGAAGGAGCTCGCCAGGCGGATCGCCGGCGCCATCGACCAGATGCGGGCGGATGGTTCCTACCAGGCGATCGTGAAGCGCTACCGGTGATCCCTTTCCGGCCGGCCCGGCGCAGCGGGTGGTACCGTTTCCACACCTTGTTACGGCTGCCGGCCCCGCGAAGTTCGGACTAACCCTCAAGCCGGGGTCCGCCTGGCGTGGTTAAATCGCCAGCCGGAGTGGAAGCGTTTCCACTTCGAATGGTCCTGCACCGAACGAGTCTTGCAAAGAGACACAGCCGCGGCGCATGCAGGGCTCTTAGATTGGCGGGCGCCTGCGGTCCGCGTGCCGCGGCGCACCGGGAAGCACAAGCACAGCCAACCTCTTGAGTCAGGAGAGAAGAACATGCGTTGGAACATTCGGAGGGCGTCGTCGCCCAGCCTGCTGGGCATCGCCGCGATCGCGGCGATGCTGGGCGCGTCGTCGGCGGCGGGGGCCGCCACGCTGCGCGCCGTCGCGAACAACAACTTCGTCAGTGCCACCGGCACCGGCACGTCGTTCCTGAACGCCACCGCGCCGGTGGCGAGCACCTGGGAAGACTTCCAGGTGATCCAGAACGCCAACGGCACGGTCTCGTTCCGCGCCACCATCAGCGGCAACCTGGTGTCGGCCGACATCGGCCTCGGCGCGCCCGACACGACGCGGTTGATCGCCAACCGCCAGGCGATCGACGCCTGGGAGCAGTTCGTCCTCGTGCCGCAGGCCAACGGCACCTATGCGCTGCGCTCGCTGGCGAACAACCTCTATGTCTCGGCCGACCTGAACATCGGCGGCCAGCTCGTCGCCAACCGCGCCTCGGTGCAGGCCTGGGAGCAGTTCGTCATCTCCGGCCTGCCGGGCAGCCCGCCGACCAACCCGCCGACGAACCCGCCGGGCGCGACGCCCGATTTCGGCGCCAACGTCCACGTCTACACGCCGTCGACGCCCAACCTGCAGAACGAGATCAACGCCATCTACAACGCCCAGCAGCCGAACCACTTCGGCCCGCGGCGCGATGCGATCCTGCTGATGCCGGGCACCTACAACAACCTGCGCATCCCGGTGGGCTTCTACACCCAGGTGCTGGGCCTGGGCAGCCACCCCGACCAGGTGCACGTGAACGGCGACCTGCGCTCCAACGCCTTCCTCGGCGGCGACAACGCGACCCAGAACTTCTGGCGCGGCGCCGAGAACTTCTCGGTCACGCCCAGCCAGGGCATCGGCAACAACACGATGCAGTGGGCGGTGTCGCAGGCGATCCCGTTCCGCCGCATGCACGTGCGCGGCAACATCAAGCTGAACCAGAACAACGGCTGGTCGAGCGGCGGATGGTTCTCGGACGTGCTGGTGGACGGGCAGGTCAACTCCGCCTCGCAGCAGCAGTGGATCTCGCGCAACAGCAACTGGGGCAGCTGGACCGGCTCGAACTGGAACATGGTGTTCGTCGGCGTGCCCAACGCGCCGGGCGGCAGCTTCCCGACGCAGGGCCAGCGCTACACCAAGATCGCGCAGACGCCGGTGGTGCGCGAGAAGCCCTACCTGTTCATCGACGGCGACGGCAGCTGGGCGGTGCGCGTGCCGTCGCTGAGCGTCAACAGCGCCGGCATCAGCTGGGCGAACGGCGGCACGACGCCGGGCAAGACGCTGCCCATCGGGCAGTTCTTCATCGCCAAGCCGGGCGACAGCGCCGCCACGATCAACGGGCAGCTGGCCGCGGGCAAGCACCTCCTGTTCACGCCGGGCGTGTACGTGCTGACCCAGACGCTGCAGGTGAACAACCCCAACACCGTGGTCCTCGGCATCGGCTTCCCGACGCTGCGCTCCGACAACGGCCAGCCGCTGATGAAGACGGCCGACGTGGACGGCATCACCGTCTCGGGCCTGTTCTTCGACGCCGGCCAGCAGGACTCGGGCGTGTTGCTGGAAGTGGGGCCGAACGGCGCCAGTGCCAGCCACGCGGCCAACCCCACCGTGCTGCACGATGTGTTCTTCCGCGTCGGCGGCGCGGCGGCCGGCCGGGTCGGCATCGCGCTGAGCCTCAATGCCCACAACACCATCGTCGACCACACCTGGGTCTGGCGCGCCGACCATGGCGACGGCGTGAGCTGGGGCAGCAACCCGTCGGCCCACGGGCTGTGGGTGAACGGCAACGACGTCACCATCTACGGGCTGTTCGTGGAGCACTTCCAGAACTACCAGGTGATGTGGAACGGCAATGGCGGTCGCGTGTACTTCTACCAGTCGGAGATCCCGTACGACCCGCCGAGCCAGGGCCAGTGGAACAGCCCGACCGGCCGCGGCTATGCAGCGTACAAGGTGGCGAACAACGTCACCAGCCACGAAGCGTGGGGCCTGGGCGTGTACAGCGTGTTCACCAACGGCGGCATCTTTCTGGACCGCGCGATCGAGGTGCCGCAGACGACCAACGTGCGCTTCCACAACATGATCTCGGTCTGCCTCGGCGGCAATGGCGGGATCGTGCACGTGATCAACAACACCGGGGCGCAGACGGGCTGCAATGCGTCGTTCACGCCGACGGTGACGAACTTTCCCTGAATCGACGCGTTGATGTTTCGCTGACCGCCAGACCCCCGGCCTCGTCCGGGGGTTTTTTTTGCGGGTCGTGGGGCCCGACGTTTGATTACACACCGGCATATCTCCGGAATCGTGTCGTCAACACCGGGCGAAGGGTCCATCCCAGAATCGCGCCGCCGGTCATCGGCGAACCACGACAGAGGACGGGGATGAAGAAGATCAATCGCAAGACGCTCGTGGCCATGGCCACGGCAATCGTGGCCGGCGCATCGGCCGTGCCGGCGGCCGCGGCCGACTGGCCCGCGGGCTACACGCGCTGCGCCGGCGAACGCGAGACCTGCGTCGTGGGCAGCACGCCGCGCGATGTGTCGTACGGCGCCCGCAACAAGTGGACGGTCAAGAAGATGTCCGGGACGATCGCCTGCAACAACGCCACCTTCGGCGACCCGATCGTCGGCACGAAGAAGGCCTGCGCGATCGGGCCGGCTCCGGCGCCTGCTCCTGCGCCCGCACCGGCCCCGGCCCCGGCGCCTGCACCTGCACCTGCACCTGCACCCGCTCCCGCTCCCGCTCCCGCTCCCGCTCCCGCTCCAGCCACCGTCGACCAGGGCTCGAGCCTGACCCCCTGGTACGCCGGCACGCCGCAGAAGCCGACGGTCACGCCGGGCACCTGGCGCGCGGGCGGCCCCAATCCGGACCAGTCCGGCTTCCGGCTGGTCAAGGAGTCGGCGCACTTCGCCTTCTATTCCGACGAGAACCTCCCGGCGTCCGACCTGAACCTGGCGGCCGACACGCTGGAGACCACGGTGTGGCAAAACCTGTTCAACGCGAACCTGTTCATGCCCGAGCCGTTCTTCAACAAGGCGGACAAGGTGAAGCCGGCGATCCACATCCACTCGGGCTGGGGCCTGACGGGCGGGGCGTGGGTGGACAACCAGGGCGCGCTGCACATGGGCATGTGGATCGCCCCGGACGCGCTGCGCGACCACTGGGGCCTGACGCACGAGTTCACGCACGGCTGGCAGTCCTGGGCCAACTACAACGGCGGCATGGCCTGCAACCCCTCCAACACCTGCGGCTGGATCCACGAGAGCCACGCCAACTTCACGCCGCACCAGCTGCCCGAGTACCAAGGCAACATCCACTGCTCGGAGATGCTGCCGAACGCGCCGCACCTGTACCTGGGCTCGACGCGCGACCGCTACTGCAACTGGCAGTTCATGGAGTACCTGAAGGACCGGCACGGCCCCGAGGCGGTGACGCAGATCTGGACGACGGCCGGGCCGGACCCGTTCACCAACATCCAGAAGTCGCGCGGCTGGACGATCGGCCAGCTCAACGACTTCATGGGCGAGTGGGCGATGCACAACGTGGTGTGGGACTACAAGGCGACGCCGGAGTCGTTCCGCACGAGCTACGGCAACATCACGCTGGCGGACAAGGCCGAGCGCATGCGCCGGCTGATGCCGCTGGAGGCGCTGGACGGCGACTGGGCGACGAACCGGCGTTTCGCGGTGCCGTTCTACGGCGCGCCGCAGCGCTTCGGCTACAACGTGGTGCGGCTGTACCCGCAGAACGGTGCGACGACGGTGACGGTGAAGTTCCGCGGCGTGAACGCCTCGGGCTCGGATGCGGACTTCCGCTGGGGGCTGGTGGCGACCAACACGCAGTTCACGGCGGCGCGCTACAGCGGGCTGCAGAAGGGGCTGGACGCGGACCTGACGTTCCGCGTGAATCCGGGCGAGCCGCTGTTCCTGGTGGTGTCGGCGACGCCGTCGGTGTTCAAGACGGTGACCTGGGACCAGGACTACGCGACGATCTGGCGCTACCGCTACATGGTCGAGCTGGCGAACGCGTGGCCGCAGGGGTTCCAGAACGGGCAGCGGGATGCATGCCCGTCGGGGACGGCCCGGCACGGCAATGGCGGGGGATGCGCGCCGACGGGAACGCCGACCACGGTGTATGTCGGGCCGTACGCGACCATCCTGCCGGGCGGCCGCGCGACGGGCACGGCGCGCATCGAGGACCAGGCGATCATCGCGAACGGCTCGGTGACGGGCGGCACGGTGGGTGGCTTGAGCGTGGTGGGCGTGACCGGCAGCCCGTGGGGCAACAACGCCTTCACGGTGTCGGGCTCGGCGCAGGTGCGCACGACCTTCTATCCGCTGGGCTTCTTCGAGGCGAACCAGGGCGCGTCGGGCTCGCTGAACCTGTATGGGGACGTGGAGTACCGCGGGGCCGGGTTGAACCTGAACGGGGGCAACCGTTCGGGGTTCGTCGACGCGGGATCGAATGTCGGCCAGGCGAACGACATCAACCCGAAGACGACGCTGACCTGGAGGCCGTGACCAGGGCTTGATGCGCGACGGCCGCTCCCGGATTGCGCTTCGCTCCATCCGGGCTACAGACTCGTAGCCCGGATGCAATCCGGGGATCGTCCGTCACTCTAGTTCGCGACGTGGCTCCCCAACCCGTCGAAGCTGTCGATTGCGAACACCGACCACTCGACGCTCGGGTCCCACGCCGCCGGTGCTGCCGCCGGCACGCTGCCGTGCACGATGCCCGGCTTGCGGCGCAGCGTCTTGTCCAAGGTCGTCGCGCCGCCACCGGTCCAGGCCGTGCCCGGGTCGAACCCCACCTGGCCGATGGCGTCGACCACCGTGCCGGCCTTCTCCAGCGTCACCGCGTCGTCCCCGTTGAAGTTGGTCACTGCGCTCTTGACGGTGCTGCCCGGCACCGTCACCGCCGTCGTGAAGCTGCCGTTCAGGATCACCAGCGTCTTGCCGCTCTCCAGCGTGCCGGCCAGCGCCAGCGATTGCGTCGCCGTCGCGCCGCCGTTCGCATACAGCTTCACCGCATACGCGCCCAGGTCCACCGTGCCCACGGTCGGGTTGTAGATCTCCAGCGCCTTGTTGTTGCTGCTGCCTTCCACGTACTCGCTGAAGAACAGCTCCGGCGCATCGCCGCCCGACGGTGCGGCGGCGACCACGACCACGCCCTTGCGCTCGGCCGGCAGCCCGACCGGCCCGCTCAGCACCAGCTTCAACGTGTAGCTGCCGGCCGCGGCATAGGTGTGCGTCAGGCTCGCCACGTCGACCGCCGGCGTTTGCTGCGTGCCGTCCCCCCAGTCCACTGCCAGCGCCGTGCCGTTGCTGGCGGCGATGCCGGTGATATTGACGGCCGTCCCGGCCACGCCGCTCGTCGGCAGGGTCGCTGCCAGCGCCGGCGTCACGGCCGGCGTGTCCGCGACGAGCGTCAGCCCGACCAGCACCGGGTCATGGTCCGACGACCGGTACGGCGTCGCCGCATAGCGGTCATCGGTCTTGAACTCGGTGTTGTAGTCCAGCACCGAGGGCTCGTCCGCGTTGACGTGCCACACGGTGATGCCGCTCACCTGCGCGCCCAGCGTCTCGCTCGCGAAGGCATGGTCCAGCGCGCCAGATTCGCCGTCGAACACATAGCTGTAGCGCGCCTCTTCCGGCAGCCGCTTGAGCAGCGCCTCGAAGCCGCCGCCCTCCAGGCTCTTGACCGGGTCTTCGTTCAGGTACGAGTTGAAGTCGCCCACCATCAGCACGTCGGCCTCGCCGGACGCCGTGCTCAGCTGCGCCACCCACTTCTGCAGCGCCACGGCCTGGCGGAAGCGCGACACGTTCCAGCAGCCCTGGCCCGCATCGGCATCCGGGTCGGCGGCCGACGACGGGCACGAGCCCTTGCTCTTCAGGTGGTTCACCACCAGCCAGAAGCCGCCATGGTTGTCGACCGCCTCGAAGCGCTGCGCCACCGGCGGGCGCAGGCCGCCGTCGACGCCGAAGTCCGGATCGGTCGGCACCTGCGCATTGCCGATCGGCGCGAGGCGCGCCGGCTTGTAGATCATCGCCACCGTGATCTGGTCGGTGCCCGGCTTGCCGGCGTCGATCCAGGCATAGGTGTTCGCGCCCAGCCTTGCGTTCACCGCGCCCACCAGGTCGGCCAGCGCGACGGGGCCGTTGTTCTCGATCTCCATCAGGCCCAGGGCATCGGCGTCCAGGCCGACGATGGTCTCGACCAGCTTGGCGCGCTGGCGCGTCAGCTCGGCGGCCGTGGTGGCTCCGCGCTGTCCCAGGGTGGTGAAGTAGTTCAGCACGTTCAGGCTGCCGGCGCGCAGCGTGCCGCCCACCGCCTCGGGCGCTGTCGTGCGGGGGTTGCCGGCCGTGAAGGTCGGTGCCGCCACCGGGTGCACCCGGTACGCATCGGCCGTCCAGCCGAGGACGCCGCGCACGCCGCTCACCGTGTCGCCCACGCGCCGCGTGCCGCTGGTGTCCGCCGCGGAGAGGTAGGGGATGGGGCTCGGGTTCTGGATCCCGGCGCCGTCGTCGAGCACGATCTTCGCGCGCGCATTGGCGGCGATCACCTCGTCGCGGGTCGCCGTGCCCGGGTGGTTGTTGGCCTGGAACAGGCGGCCGCCGGCCGACAGCACCAGCTCGCCGTAGCGGCCGAGGTCATGCACCTCGGACACCGTCAGCGTCTGCTTGAACTCGACCAGCATGCCTTCCACTGCCTCCAGCTCGGCCGGATCGGCCAGCGGCAGCGTGATCTGCCGGGCGGCGATGGCCGGGCCGGCGCCGCAGACGCTGACCTCGGTGACGGTGGCCAGCTCGGTCAGGCGCTCCGGGTCGGTCGTGCCGCTCTTGAACTCGCTGACCGTGCCGCTCGCCTGCACGTAGTCGCCCACCTTCACGTCGGCACCGCCCGGTGCAAAGACGAACAGGCCTTCGGAGGTCTTCGGGTCGGCATCGGGCACCGGCTGCTGGATGAAGAAGCCCTTGAGCTGGTTGTCGCCCTGGAAGTCGGCGGTCACCACGCCGCGCACGGTGACGGCCTGCCCGTCGAAGGGGCTCAGCCGGCCGGGGCCCTGCACCGCGGTGATGTCGCGCAGCGGGTTGGCGGCGGTCGGGCAGGGGGGCAGGGTGCCGGCGGGCGGCTCGCCGCCGCCTGGTGCCGGGCTGTCATCGCCCCCGCCTCCGCCGCAGGCCGACAAGGCGGCGAGCAGGACCACGACCGCGCCTGACATCCAGGACGCGCGCAACTTGGACTTCCGCATGAAGATTCTCCCGAGGCCGGCAAATTCGACGGCAAATGCATCGCGCGAACCCCGGCCTGGGTTCGGACCCATGGCCGGTTCGCAAAGCGGCGCAGATTGCCTCCCTGGCGTGTCAGCGCTGTGACACGCCAGGGCATTGCAAGATCATTGCCAGCCCAGGCGGCTCGCTGCAAATGCGACGGCCTCCATCACGATGTTCTCGAGAATGTCGTGACTGACCGCCCCCAGCCGCTCGCGCATACCCTCTTGAGAAGTCCAGCGCGCCAGCTGCGCCATGGACGCCTTTCCATCGCTGACCAGTTCGAGCATGAAAGCCGCCAGGTCTCTTCCCTTCACGTCCGACGCGATCATGATCGAGACAGTCGCCGCGGCTTGGGCATCCGCGATCTCGACCGTCTCGTTCGGCGTGTGTCCTGGCGGGTGTTCATCAGCGCCCGCCATCGCGGGGGCGGCCAGCCGTTCACGCTGGCGCATCTCCAGGCCCAATGCCGTCGACAAGGCCTTCCCGAGGAGCGGTGGCAGGGTGGTCCAGCCCACCGTGGCGGCGGGGTCCGTCGGTTGCACTGCATGCCGCTCGTCCAAGCGTGCCTTCCATCCGGCCGCACCCTCGGGGGTCTGAAGAACGCGTCGAATCACTTTGAACAGGGGCCGTCCCCGCAGCCCGTTCCAGACCGCCCAGTCGATGGGGTCCATCGCCCGGTCGGATTCCGCGCGGTGTGCGGCCACCATCGGGTGATCGTCGAATCTGCCTTCCCAAGTGGCGAGCAGCAGGCAGTCCGCTTCCCCCAGGTCCGCACGAGCCTTCAAGGCGCCGTACAACTGGCACCAAGCCGCTTCCATGGGCGCGGGCGTGGACCACCGCGGGCATTCCGCCGCCAGCAGGGCCAGGCAGTGGATCGCCGGTCCCGAGGGCAAGGTGCTGATGGCCGCGAGCAGCCAGGGGTGTTCGACCAGCCAGGTCAGCGCCGGGTGAGGGGTGTCGGGCGGCGTGATGAGTGGCCACAGCCAGGCCATGAGCTGACGGGTGGCCAACTCGTTTTCCCTGCAGGCGCACGCAGTCAGCACCTTGAAGGCGCTCGCCGCGCCCAGGCTCACCGGTGCGCAAAGCTGCCGCATCTCTTCCACCCACGAGTGCCCCCCGCAGGGGCGCTCCTGCAGGTCCGGATCCCGGAGCAGCACGATCAAGAGTTCGACCCATGTCGATTCATCGTCGGTCGGGTGCGGGCGATTGCGCACAAAAGGCAGAAGCAGGCCCACGAGCGCCCGCTTGACCTCGGTGCCCGGAAGCAACGGGAGACTCTGCCTCAGGAGATCGAACGCATCCTCGGGATCGATGCACATGGAGGTGCTTCGGGAACTCAGGCGCAACAACCAGTCCGAAGCAAGGCGCTGGTCGGCCTTCACGGGTGCGGCGAGGGCGGTCCGGATCCAGGTGGTGCACAGAGCCCTCCAAGCGAGCCGTCCCGTGGGCCTGGATTGCAGGACCCGGCGACTCGGCGCGATCACCTTCTGCCACACGCGATCCAGCAGCATGAGGACCGCCAGCGGGATGCTGCCGCGCTGCGCGATCTCACGCTCCGCCATGTCGATCCAGCGTTGCACGGCACGGGCCCATTCCGCCATGCCGGAGGGGGTGCACAGCAGGGGGCACTCGCGCAGCTGCTCGCTGGCGGCGTCGAGTGGGGACCACGGACTTCCGCCGGGCAGGCACACCATCACGCCGTCGGTGCTGGGGACGCCATGCCGTGATGAAGGGGGACGGGTCAGGTGCCCGGCCCACCAGGCGCTGTCATCGCTGGGACCGAGACCCAGCCGGCCCTGCCGCAAGAGCGACCGCTTGGCATCCTCCGGCAAGCCCGGCGATGTCACGAGGACGTGCGAAGGGATGCCGGAGAAGCTGTCGGTCCTGCGCCGTTTCGTGTCCCGCTGGTTGCTTTCCCGTGCGCGCTTGCCGGACGTCTGCCGGTTGGAGAGTTCCATCCTGGCCTTGAAGTCCTCGAGCCAGTCGGGGGCATGGATGCCGATCGCGTCGAGGAGGGGCTGTGCGTCCTGGGGGCGCAAGCGCCGGGGGTAGGGCAGCAGCGCTTCCAGCATCACCCGGCATATCCCGTCGTCGGCGCGGATGCTGTCGAGGGGCGCCTGTTGCACGATGCGGGCAAAGGCGTCGACCCAGCCTCGAAGCCAGGCGTGGCCGGTTTCGCCACAGGGCAGGTCCTCCGGCACGGCCGCCACGCCGCCGGTCCAGGCCGTGGCCAGCAACCCGGCCGCGCGAGCGCAGAGGTCCAACCCGCCCGCTCCCGCCGCGTCGACCACCTCGACCATGCATGCCAGCCAGCGTGCGACCTCCTGCGGGAGCTGCGAGGGCGTGTGGCACGCGGGCATCTCGGGCCACATGGCTTCCAGCACGTCCAGCAGCCGCGCCGGCGCCGGGCCATGCCGAAGGATGTCGCCGATCGTCATGGCGCAGCCGACGCCCCTCACGCGGCTTTTCAGCTGTGCTGCCCACGCCTCTTCGTCGAGTGATGACGTCTCGCGCCGGTTTAGACCGCTGAGTGTGCCTGCGCGCATCTGGATCTCCCGTGGATGAGATCCGACTCAGTGACTCGGCGTGCCATACCGTTCCGCGATGTCGCGGCCTGCCGGCCTCACTGCCAGCGCAGCGTCCAGATGAAGTCCAGCGAGTTGTCCAGCCCCGACTGCGCGCGCAGCGTGAAGCGCTGGGCGATGCGGTAGATCAGCTGCCAGTTGCCGGTGGTGGCGTTCAGGCTGCGCTCGTAGCCCACGTACCAGCGCCGCGAGAGCTGCTTGCCGAGCGACACCACCGTCTCGCGCACGTCGGTGGCGCTGTTCGTGTTCTGCGACACCGACAGGTCGTCGATGCCGAGCACCTTGAGCGGGTCCGCCCCGCCGCTCTCGCCCGCCAGCAGCGCCAGCGCCGCGCGCTGCAGCAGCGCCGTGTCGGACTTGCCCAGGCCTTCGCTCGCGCGCCCGAGCAGCATCCACGACAGCTTGTCGATGTCCGACAGCTCCGGCTCGGAGAACAGCCGCACCCGCGGCGTCAGCGCCGTGCCGGTGACGGCCACGCCGACGCGCACGTCCAGGTTGGGCCGCGTCGCCTCGATGTCCAGCCGCGGGTTCTCCGGCGTGCCGGTGAAGATCACGATGCCGCGGTCGATGGTCAGCTTCTGGCCGTAGGCGTTGTAGGTGCCGTCCACCGCCCGCACGCTGCCGTTCAGCGCCAGCTTGCCGCCCGGCGTGGTCAGCTTCAGCTCGCCTTCCAGCCGGGTGTCGATGCCGCGCCCGCGCAGGCGCAGCGCCTCGCCCAGGTTCACCGTCAGGTCGACCGCGACGTTGCGGTTGGCCGGCGCCGCGCTCGGCGCCACCGCCTCGGTGCTGCTGCGGTTCACCACCACCACGTCGCCCGACAGGCTGGGCGCATTCGAGCGGCTGAAGTCGAACAGGCCCTCGTCGACCTTGAACTGGCCGTCCACCTTGACGCTGTCCCGGTCGAGCTCCACCTGCGCCTGCCCGCTCGTCACGATGCGCCGGTCGACCCGGCCGAGCAGCTGGAAGCGCTCGGCGACCAGGTTCATCTTCGCGTGCGGCTTCTCGCCGAACTCGGCGGCGCCGGTCAGCTTGACCGTGCCGTTGCCGGCGCGTGCATGCAAGGTGTTGATCTTCGCGTTGTCGCCGCGCAGCTCGATGTCGACCTCGCCGTCGGTCACGTTCACCCCCTGCAGGATGTTGCGCGCCGACAGGTCCGAGCCCTTCATCTGGCCGGTGTACTCGATGGCGCCGAAGCGCCCGCCGATGGTCGCCGTGGTGCCCAGCTTGCCGCCCAGGCGCCAGCCTGCCGGCACCCACGCGCCCCAGGTGCCGAGGTTGGCCACCTGCGCTTCCAGCACGCCCTGCACCGGATCGCTGGGCGCCGGCCAGGCGCGCTGCGGCGAGGTGCGCACGACGATCGCGCCCGCCGCCACGCCGAGCTGGCTGCCGGCCAGGCCCTGCGTGAAGTTCCAGACGCCGTCCTGCGCGTACAGGCCCAGGCGCAGGTCGGTCAGGCCGAGCGCCTGCGTGCCCGACTCGTCGGTCACCGACAGGTCGCCGCGCACGCGCTCCAGCACGATGTCGGCGCTGAACTCGGCCGCCTGGTGCACCACCACCTTGCCGCCGACCAGCAGATCGCCGCCCCAGCCGAAGTCCGGCTGCATCCGGCGCAGCAGCGGCGCGATCGCCACCGGCTGCAGCTCGGCCTGCACGTCCAGCCGCTGCGTCTGCACGCCCTCGCCCCCCTGCCACCGGATCTGGTCCCAGCGCAGCGCGGCCCCGAGGATGTCGGCGCGGCCGGCCGCCACGTGGGCCCAGGGCGCTTCGCCGGCCTGCAGCTCGATGTCGACGTTCTGCGCCAGCAGCCAGGGCGAGGCACCGGCCGTGCTGCTGCGCACCTCGGCCTGCTGCAGCGTGCCCTTCCAGCCGAGCGGCGTGCGGGGCTTGCCGGCCGGCGGCGTCCAGGGGCTGCCGTCGAAAGGCGAGCCGGCCAGGCCGCCGCGGGCCATCAACAGCACCAGCGTGCGGCCGGTCGGCGCCGCGGGGGCGGCGGCCGGCGCGCTGGCCGCCGACGCAGGGGCGGGTGCCGGGGCCGCGGCCGGCGGCGGCTGCACGTTGTCCACCCACGCCGGCGGCAGTGCCTTCAGCTCGCTGCGCCAGCTCAGCGTGTGGGCACGGGCCGTGCCCTGCAGCTCGAGCCGGCTGTTGTCCAGCCCCTGGCCGCGCCACGCGGCCTGCGCGACGTCGGCCTTCAGCGACAGGGGGGCGTCGGCGCTGCTGCCGGCCTGCCAGCGCAGCTCGGCTTGGCCGACGCTCAGCGGGCCGGCACGCAGGCGCGACAACGCGCCCTGGCCTTCGGTGCGCACCTCGGGCCACCGCCCGGCCAGTTCGGCCCGGCCGGTGAAGCTGCCGTTCAGCCCCTCCAGCAGGCCCGATCCCGCTGCGCCGGGCAGCAGCTTCAGCAGCGGCTGCAGCCGGGCGAGCAGCGGGGCGTTGGCGTCGACCTGCCAGCGGTCGGCGCTGCCGCGTGCGTCGGTCGCCAGCTGGCCTTCGGCGCCGAGCTGGTTGCCGCCCGCGTCGAGCTTGACGCTCGCGGCAAAGGGCGCGGCCGCGTTCGGATGGCGCAGCGCGATGTCGCCGCTGAGCGGCACGCCCGCAAGCACGCTGTTGGCGATCGTCGCGCTCGCTTCGCCGCGCAGCGGCGCCAGCCGCTCCAGCAGCGTCGTGCCGCTGCGCGCCGGGGGGGCCGTGACGCTGTCGGGCACCGTCACCGCCGCCTCGCCCTTGGCGTTCAGGCGGTGCGGGCCGGCATGCCAGGCCGAGTCGGGCGGGCCGGGGAACCAGGCCGCCGGATCGAAGTCGACCAGCGCCCCCCGCAGCTTCGCCTGCCACTGCGCCTCGCCGCGTTCGGCGCTGCCGCTCAGCGTGGCCTGCGCGCCGCCCGCTGCGGCGCGCATCTCGCGCAGCGCGATGCGCTTCTCGTCGCCTTCGGCGTCCAGCTTCAGCTGCACCGCCCGCGCCGGCTGGGCGAGCCGGCCGTTCAGGTCCACCTGGGCCTTGAAGCTCGGCGGCGGCGTGCTGCCGTCCGGCCGCGCGGGCGGCTGCCGGCCCGACAGGGTGATCGGCCCGCTGAGCGTCATCGCCGGCAGGTTCGGGTCCAGCTCGGCGGGGGCCAGGTTCTCGAGTTGCGCCGCGAGCGAGAAGTCGGCACCGTCGACGCGGCCCTGGCCGGTCAGGCTGCCGGCGGGGTTCTTGCTGCCGGCCAGCAGCGCCTCGAAGGACGCCAGCTCGAACTGCAGCGGCCGGTCGGCGCGGCCGCGCAGCTCGAAGCTGAGCTGGCGCAGCGGCAGGCGCTGCTCGTCCCACCGGCCGGGCTGCTCGTTGCGCAGCGTGCCGCGCGCCGCCAGGCCGGCCTTGCCGCCTTCGCCGTCGGTCGGGGCGATGCTGAGGTTGCCGCTCAGCGCGGTGACCGGCGCGCGGGTCAGCAGCGCCGACAGGTCCAGGCCGCGCGTCGTCGCGTCGACCTGCGGCAGCGGCCAGCGCTCGTCCGGCGCGACGATGGCGACGGCGTCCAGCTCCTGGCCCTGGGCGCGCAGCGTGGCCTGCGTCTTGAATCGTGCCAGCGGGCCCTTGGCCTCGAGCTGGGCGCGCCAGTCGGTGCGCAGCGCGCGGGCCCACGCCGGCAGCGTCGGCAGCGCGGCGCCGGCCGCCTGGCTCTGCAGGCCGCTCAGCTCCACCTGCAGCGGCAGGTCGCCGCTGGTGCCGATCTGGCCGCGGCCGGTCACCTGCAGCGCATCCAGCCGCACCGACAGGTCGCCGACGCGGTGCAGCGTGCCGCGCTCGGCGCCGACCTCGGCGCGCGCCGTGATGTCGCGCATCGGGTGGCCGTCCATGCCGGGCACGAGCAGCTCCTTCACCGAGAGCCGGTCGACGAGCACCTCGACCGGCGAGCGCAGCGAGCGGGGCAGGCCGGTCGAAGGCGTGGCGCCCGGCTTCCATTCGACGGTGACGCGGTCGGCCGTCAGCGTCTGCGCATGCACCGCCGCCCAGCTGCTGGGGTAGGGCGTGAACGACAGGCGCAGCCGGGTCCAGGCCGGGCGGTCGATGACGATGCGCTGGCCGTCGCCGAGGATCACGACGACCTGCCGGGCGCTGAAATCGCCCACCAGCGCGCCGCGCGGCTCCTGCACCTGCAGCAGCGGCAGGGCGCGCAGCACGTTGCCGAGCAGCCAGGCGGTGCCGCTGTCGGTGCCGGCGGCCCAGAGCGCGACGCCGGCGAGCGTGGCCGGCAGCAGGATGAACAGCACGAAGGCGAGGCTGCCGAGCACGGCATAGATCCGGCGGCGCGAGCGCTTCGGCGTCGAGGTCGAGGTCGGGGGCGTGTCGCTCATGGCGCTAGAAGGCGATGCCCACGCTCAGGTGGAGGCGGTTCTCGTCGACCGCCTGCCCATGTGCATAGTCGATGCGCAGCGGCCCGACCGGGCTGCGCCAGCGCAGGCCGACGCCGTAGCCGTACACCGAGTTCAGGTTGCCCCAGGTGTCGGACACGTTGCCGCCGTCGGCGAACACCGCCCACCAGAGCGACGGCATGCGCGCCGAGATCGGGCGTGCCAGCTCGACGCTGCTGGTGAGCAGGTAGCGGCCGCCGTAGATCTCGTCCCCCTTGACGATCCCGAGGGACCGGTAGGCATAGCCGCGCACCGAGTCGTCGCCGCCGGCGCGGAACAGCAGGGCATCCGGGATGCCGACGTTGGGTTTGGCGAGCACGCCGCCCACCTCGACGCGCGCCTGGCCGTACCACTGCTGGCCGAGCGGCCAGTAGCCGGTCAGCCGGCCGTAGGCGCGGCCGAACGCGCCGTTGCTCGCGAAGTTGTTGATGGCATAGCCGCCGGCGGCCTGGATCGATGCCGTCAGGCCCTTGGTGGGCAGCACGACGCTGTCGACGTCGCGCCAGACCCAGTTGTAGTTCTGCGAGACGGCGCGGCTGTCCTGCTCGACGTCGTTGTTGGTCAGCTTCGAGTCCAGCACCTCGACGAAGATCAGGCGCTCGATGTGCTCGGTGTCCAGCGAGCGGCCGACCCGCACGCGCGAGTTGAGCGTGATCGAACCGGCCGAATCGAGGCGCGAGATGCTGGTCGCGATCAGGTTGCGGTACTGGCCGTCGCGCGGGTTGGACGTCAGGTCGGCATCCCACGAGCGCAGGTCGCGGCCGATCTCGAACTTGTTGTGCAGCTGCGCGTTGAAGCCGAAGGGCCGGCGGTGCCGGTGCTCGAGCGTGATGCGCCCGCCGGTGTTGTCGCTGTAGCCGATGCCGAAGGTGGCCTGCTGCAGCGTCTGCTCGCGCACCCGCACCGTGACCGGCGTGGCGGCGGCCTTGCTCTCGTCGGGATCGATCTCCACCGAGACGGCCTCGAACAGGCCGAGCTTGCCCAGCCGCTCCTGGAAGTCGAGGATGCGCTTCTCGGTGTACGGCGTGCCGGGGCCGAAGTCGGCGAGGTTGCGGATCGCGTCCTCGTCGTAGCGCTGCAGGCCCTCGATGCGCAGCTCGCCGAGGTGGAACAGCGGGCCGCTGTTCATCACCGCGACGATGGTGGCCGTCTGCGTCGCGGCGTCGACGCGCGCCTCGGTGCTGGACCACTGCGCGGCCGGGTAGCCGTCGGCGCGCAGGCGTGCCAGGGTCTCGTTCTTCGCCTCGGTCCACACGCTCTGGCGGAACGGGCGCCCGAGCTTGAGCGGCCACCCGTCCTCCAGCTTCTCCAGCGTGGCGCGGGCGGTGGGGTCCTTCGCGTCCAGGCCCTGCTTGAGTTCGCCCTCGACCTGCAGCGTCCACTTGTCGATGCGGGTGCGCGGGCCGGGCTCGACGATCAGCGTGATCAGCGGCAGGCCCTCGGCGGTCTCGCTCTTCTGCGTCCGCACCTCGGCGTTGAAGTAGCCCTCGGTCTCCAGCAGGGCCTTGGCCTGGGCGGGCGCGGCGCCGGCCAGGCGGTCGAGTTCGGCGGTGGTGATGCCGTCCTGGGTCGAGGACTGGAAGCGGCCGAGGTCCAGGTACTGCGTGAGCAGCTTTTGCAGGTCGTCGGGGGCGTTGATCTCGAGCCGGTAGGCGGCGAAGGCAGGGGCCGAGGCGGCGCCGGCGGGCGCGGCGGCGGCCTTCGCATCGCCGTTGTTGCCCTCGGGCTTGAAGATCGCGCAGGCCGCGAGCGCGCAGCCGGCGAGCAGCACCAGCCCCTGCCGCAGCAGCCGGGGGACACGGGGGGCGTCGTCGTCCCGCCTCATTTGCTCAGCAGCCGCATGGCCCCTTCCAGGCCCTGCAGCGTGAGCGGGAACATGCGCTGGTTCATCAGCTGCGCGATGATTGAGATGCTCTGCCGGTACTGCCACACGCCCTGCGGCTCGGGGTTGATCCATGCGAACTTCGGGAAGGCGTGGGTGAGGCGCTGCAGCCATTCGGCGCCGGCCTCCTCGTTGTTGTATTCGACGCTGCCGCCGGGCTGCAGGATCTCGTAGGGGCTCATGGTGGCGTCGCCCACGAAGATCAGCTTGTAGTCGCGGTTGTACTTGCGCAGGATGTCCCAGGTCGGGAATTTCTCGCTGTAGCGCCGGCGGTTGTTCTTCCACAGGTGGTCGTAGACGCAGTTGTGGAAGTAATAGAACTCCAGGTGCTTGAACTCCGCCTTGGCGGCGCTGAACACCTCTTCGACGCGGTGGATGTGCTCGTCCATCGTGCCGCCGACGTCCATCAGCAGCAGCACCTTCACCTTGTTGTGCCGCTCGGGCACCATCCGGATGTCCAGGTAGCCGGCGTTGGCGGCGGTGGAGCGGATGGTGTCGTCGAGGTCGAGTTCCTCGTCCGAGCCCTCGCGCGCGAAGCGGCGCAGCCGGCGCAGCGCGACCTTGATGTTGCGCGTGCCGAGCTCGAGCGTGTCGTCGTAGTCCTTGAACTGGCGCTGGTCCCAGACCTTCACCGCGCTGCGGTTGCGGCCGCGGTCCTGGCCGATGCGGATGCCCTGCGGGTTGTAGCCATAGGCGCCGAACGGGCTGGTGCCGCCGGTGCCGATCATGCGGTTGCCGCCCTCGTGGCGTTCCTTCTGCTCCTCGAAGCGCTTCTTGAGGTTCTGCATCAGCTCGTCCCAGCCCATCTTCTCGACCAGGGCCTTGTCCTCGGGGCTGAGCTCGAGCTCGAACTTCTTCTGCAGCCAGTCGAGCGGGACCTCCTGCGTGAAGTCGGTGAGCAGCTCCACGCCCTTGAAATAGGCGGCGAAGGCGCGGTCGAACTTGTCGAACTGGGATTCGTCCTTGACCAGGGCGGTGCGTGCCAGCACGTAGAACTTGTCGACCGTCGGCCCGCCCTCGTCGTCGATCACGCCGGCACGCAGGGCTTCGAGCAGCGTCAGGTACTCCTTGACGGACACCTTCAGCTTGGCGGCGCGCAGGGTGAAGAAGAAATGGGTGAGCATGGGCGGGCGGTACGGCGTGCCGCGTATTGTGACGCGCTCCGGGGGCACCGTCCGTGTGCGCAAGTCCATATGCTGCGCTGCGACATTGCATCTTTCCTACGCCGGCTTGCCGCATCATGACCGGCGAGACATGGCTATCCGATCTGTGACATGAAGTTTCCGGCGCAGGCGCTCCGGTGGGCGGGGGTGCTGCTGGCCTTGGGGTCGGCAGGGCCGGGCGCGTGGGCGGCGCCGCCGGTGCCGTGCCGGGTCGAGCCCTTCCTCGATGCCGGTCTCGCCGACCGCGAGGCGCTGCTGGCGCGGCGTTGCGGGGGCGACAAGCTGAAGTTGCAGGTGGAGACGCCGCGCGCCAAGCCGACCGATGTCGGGCCCAGCCTGGTGCGCTCGCGGCTGGACACCAGCACGACCGAGCGGCTGGGGAGTTCCTTCCAGACCTCGCTGCGCATGAGCTGGGCGGGCTTGCGCAGCGAGACAGCGCCGGGCCTGAAGACCGAGCAGGCGACGGTGGCGGCGGGGGCGCAGCTGCGGCTGGCCGACAGCTGGGCGCTGCAGATGAACCTGGGCCGCGACGTCGCGAACGTGCCGCGCAACCGGGCAACGGTGTCGAGCGTGTGGCAGCCGCTGCCGACGGGGACGCTCTATGCCGAGTGGGTGGGCAGCGGGGTGGAGGCGCGCGACACCGAGGTGCAACGGGTCGGGGCGCGCTGGTGGCTGGTGCCGCGGCGCCTGTCCTTCGACGTCGGCACAGCCCAGCGGCCGGGGGTGCCCGGGTGGGAGGATCCACGTTTCGCGGTCACGTGGGACATCTCGAATCTCTTGAAGTGAAGGACGATCCCGGATTGGCATCCGGGCTACGAATGCGGGAGCGGGCCGAGCGCCGGGCCGCCCCAAGCCGGCCCGCATCCCCCCGGGGGATCGACCGGCGTACCCGCCGGGCGAGGGGTCGTCATGTAGCCCGGATGCAGCGCAGCGGAATCCGGGACCGGCGCCCGATCAGCGCGACGGCTGGTCGTGCTTCCTGAGCCAGTCGAAGAACTCCCCGTACCAGAGCTTGCTGTTGCGCGGCTTCAGGATCCAGTGGTTCTCGTCCGGGAACCACACCAGCCGCGCGTCCACGCCGCGCGCCTTCAGCGTGTTGTAGTACGCCAGCCCCTGCTGGTCCGGCACCCGGTAGTCGAGCGCGCCGTGGATCACCAGCGTCGGCGTCTTCATGTGCTTCGCGAACGCATGCGGGCTCTGCGACGCCACCTTCGCCGGGTCGTCCCAGTAGGTCGCCCCCAGCTCCTTCGGGAACCAGGTGTACGCATCCGCCGCATGGAACGCCGTCCAGTCGTAGCAGCCCGCATGGCACACATACGCCTGGTAGCGCCCCGGCTTCACATGCCCGTTCATCCACGCCACCATGTAGCCGCCATAGCTGCCGCCGGTGGCGAAGACGCGCCGGCGGTCGATGTACGGCTTCTTCAGCAGCGCGTCGGTCGCCGCCTCGACGTCCTGCAGCTCCAGCTCGCCCCAGCGGTGCGTGATGCTGTCCAGGAACGCGTACCCGAAGCCGCTCGAGCCGTGGTAGTTGACGCACACCACCACATAGCCCTGCGCCGCGAACACATGGTTGTTCCAGCGGTAGTGGAAGGTGTCGCCCGAGGCCGCATGCGGCCCGCCATGGATGCTGTGCAGCAGGGGGTACTTCTTCTTCGGGTTGAAGCCGGGCGGGTACACGACCCAGGCCTGCACCTCGTCGCCCTGCGCCCCCTTCAGCCGCAGGTCTTCGTGCGCGCCCAGGCGGATGCGCTTGAGCCTGTCGTCGTTGAAGCCCTCCAGCCGCCGCGGCGCGTCCTCGCCGGTGCGGCGCGCATGCACGCGCACCGGGTGGTCCATCGCGTCGGCCGCCGTCACCACCACCTCGCCCGCGACATCGAAGCCCTGCACCCAGCCGCCGCGCGCCACGACCTCGGCCGCGCGCGTCGCGAGGTCGAAGCGCCACAGGTGGCAGCGCGCCTGCTCCTCGCCCGTAAACAGCAGCGCGCTGCCGTCCGCCGACCAGCGGATCGGCGCATTCACGGCATGGTCCCAGTCGCCGCTCAGCACCTGCTGGCGCACCGGCGCCGCCGTGCCGCGGCGCAGCACCGCCGCCTGCTGCGGCATGGTGTGGCGCTTCGCCTGGTGGCTCGCCAGGAAGGCGATGGATCGGCCGTCCGGGCTGTAGCGCGGCGATTCCAGGTCCCAGCCCTTGTCCTGCGCGATCACCTCGACCTTGCCGGTGCGCACCGCCACCTCGGCGAGCGCCTTGCAATGGTCGAGCTGCTTCTGCGGCTGCGGATCGAAGGCGAAGGCGATGTGCCGGCCGTCGGGCGAGATGTCGAAGCTGTGCGCATCCGGGTCGTCGCGCCGCAGCTCGAGGCCACTGTCCTCCAGCAGGTCGCGCACGCGGCCGCTCTCGATGTCCAGCACCAGCAGGTGCGGCACGCGGCCCATCGGCAGGTTGCGGTCCCAGTAGCGGTACAGGCCGTCGCTGGTGACGTAGGCCGATTCCTTGCGGTCCTTGAAGGCCTGCTGCGCCTTGGCCTGGGCGGCGGCGCCGCGCGCCTCGGGCCACACCCAGGAGACGAAGGCGATGCGGCGGCCGTCGGGGAACCACTTGAAGGCCTCGACGCCGGGCGCCCAGTCGCTGATGCGGCGCGCCTCGCCGCCGTCGGGCGCGATCAGGTAGAGCTGCGGCGTGTCGTCCTTCTTTCCTTCCTGCTCGCGCCGCGCGACGAAGGCGATGTGCCCGCCGGTCGGCGACCAGGCGGGCTGGCCGTCCTTGTCGCCGGCGTGCGTCAGGCGCCGCGGCTCGCCGCCAAAGGTGGACAGCAGCCAGAGCGCGGCCTGGCTCTTGTTGTCCTCCATCGAATGGCGGGTCACGGAGCAGACCGCCTGCGCGCCGTCCGGCGACAGGGACAGTCCGCCGACGCGCTCGAGCGCCCACAGGTCATCGATGCTCAGGGAGGTGTGGCTAGGCATGGCGAGTAACGCCGCTGGGCGGCGTGGGGTGGGAATGCGGGGCCGCGCTCAGCGCGGTCGGGCCAGCTGCCACTGCAGGTGCGCACGCACCTCGGGCCATTCGCCGGCGGTCAGGCTGTACATCACGGTGTCGCGCACCGTGCCGTCGCGGCGCAGCGCGTGGTGGCGCAGCACGCCGTCGCGCCGCGCCCCCAGGCGCTCGATCGCGCGCTGGCTCGCATGGTTGAAGTTGTCGGTGCGCCAGCCCACCAGCTTCGCGCCCAGCGTGTCGAAGGCATGCGTCAGCAGCATCAGCTTGGCGGTGGTGTTGACGTGGCTGCGCTGGGTGCTCTGCGCATACCAGGTGTAGCCGATCTCGACCCGCTCGACCGCCGGCACGATGTCGTGGTAGCTGGAGCTGCCCAGCACCCGCTCGGTCGCCGGGTCGATCACCGCGAAGGCGAGGCGGTTCGGCGTCTTCAGGGCCTGCTCGATGTAGGCCAGCGTGTCGTCCGGCTCGGGCACCGAGGTGAAGCGCAGGTTCCACAGCGCGCCGTCGGCGGCGGCGGCCTTCAGGCCGTCGAGGTGCTGCGGGCCCAGGGGTTCGAGTCGCAGCCGGTCGCTGCGCAGCGTGACGGGGAGGACTGGCTTCATCGGTTGTGCTTCACCGGTTGTGCTTTTGCATGAACACCAGCTTCTCGAACAGCGAGACGTCCTGCTCGTTCTTCAGCAGCGCGCCCACCAGCGGCGGCACGCTGACCTTGTCGTCCTTGCTCTGCAGGACCTCGAGCGGGATGTCCTCGGCCACCAGCAGCTTGAGCCAGTCGAGCAGCTCGCTGGTGCTGGGCTTCTTCTTCAGGCCGGGCAGGTTGCGCACCTCGTAGAAGTTGCGCAGCGCGGCGGCCAGCAGCTCTTTCTTGAGCGAGGGGAAGTGCACCTGGACGATGCGCTGCATCGTGTCGGCATCCGGGAAGCGGATGTAGTGGAAGAAGCAGCGGCGCAGGAAGGCGTCGGGCAGCTCCTTCTCGTTGTTCGAGGTGATGAAGACGAGCGGGCGGTGCTTCGCCCGGATGAGTTCGCGCGTCTCGTAGACGTAGAACTCCATGCGGTCGATCTCGCGCAGCAGGTCGTTCGGGAACTCGATGTCGGCCTTGTCGATCTCGTCGATCAGCAGCACCACCGGCTGCTCGGCGGTGAAGGCCTGCCACAGCACGCCTTTGACGATGTAGTTGTGGATGTCGCGCACCCGCTCGCCGCCGTCGACGTCGGCGAGCTGGCTGTCGCGCAGCCGGCTCACGGCGTCGTATTCGTACAAACCCTGCTGGGCCTTGGTGGTGCTCTTGATGTGCCACTGCAGCAGCGGCATGCCGAGCGCCTGGGCGACTTCCTCGGCGAGCATGGTCTTGCCGGTGCCGGGTTCGCCCTTGATCAGCAGCGGCCGCTTCAGCGTGGCGGCCGCGTTGACGGCCAGCATCAGGTCGTCGGTGGCAACGTAGTTGTCGGAGCCTTGGAACTTCATGCGGCACAGGGTTGTACTGGGTGCGGGCCAGTATAAGGCGGGCCCTATAATCGCCCGCTGTCCGAAGCCCAGCCCATCGCAAACTTCAACAACATGAAGAACCTGACCCTGGCGTTCATTGCTTCCGTGGCCCTCATCAGCCTGTCCGGCGGCGCTCTTGCGCAGGACGCCAAGGCGGGGGATGCCAAGGCCGGAGAGAAGAAGGCCGCGATGTGCATCGGCTGCCACGGCATCCCCGGCTACCAGGCGAGCTTCCCCGAGATCCACAAGGTGCCGATGATCGCCGGCCAGGGCGCCAAGTACATCGTCGCCGCGCTCGGCGAGTACCAGAAGGGCGAGCGCAAGCACCCGACGATGAAGGCGATCGCCGCGCCGCTGACCGAGCAGGACATCGCCGACCTGGCGGCCTACTACGAGCAACTGCCCAAGGAACAGCCCAAGCTGGCCGACAAGGCCGAGGCCGGCCCGCAGGTGGCCGAGCTGCTGAAGAAGGGCAACTGCGTCTCCTGCCACGGCGAGAACTTCAGCAAGCCGATCGACGGCAGCTACCCGAAGCTCGCCGGCCAGCACGCCGACTACCTGTTCGTCGCGCTGAAGTCCTACCAGACCAGCAACAACCCGCAGATCGGCCGCAGCAATGCGATCATGGTCGGGCAGGTCAAGCAGTTCTCGCATGCCGAGCTGAAGACGCTGGCCAACTACCTGGCGTCGCTGCCGAGCGAACTCCACACCGTCCCGCAGTCGCGTTTCCGATAAAAACGGGGCGGCAGCCCCCGTAGACTGCGATCTTCGACTCACGGAGATCGCAGACATGAAGCGTTGGATTCCGATGTTGTGCCTGGCGGCCGGGATGGCCGCGGGCGTGCAGGCGCAGACGCTGCGCTGGGCGTCTCAGGGCGATGCGCAGACCCTGGACCCGCACTCGCAGAACGAGCTGTTGACGAACTCGATCAACGGCCAGGTCTACGAGACGCTGGTGAACCGCGACAAGCAGCTGGGCATCGAGCCGGTGCTGGCCACCGAGTGGCAGCAGGTGGCGCCGACGCAGTGGCGCATGAAGCTGCGCCCGAACGTCAAGTTCCATGACGGCACGCCGTTCACCGCCGACGACGTGGTGTTCTCGGTGCAGCGCGCGCGCGAGGGCACGTCCGACATCAAGGCCTATGCGATCGCGCTCGGCGAGCCCAGGAAGATCGACGCGCTGACGGTGGAGTTCAACCTGCCGGCGGTGAACCCGATCTTCCTGCAGCACGCGACGCTGGTGCAGATCATGAGCAAGGCCTGGTGCGAGAAGAACAAGGTGACCCGGCCGCTCGACTTCAAGAACAAGGAAGAGAGCTACGCCTCCTTCAACGCCAACGGCACCGGGCCCTTCATGCTGGTGTCGCGGGCGCCGGACGTGAAGACGGTCTACAAGCGCAACCCGGCCTGGTGGGGCAAGTTCGACGGCAATGTGCAGGAGGTGGTCTACACGCCGATCAAGAGCGACCCGACGCGGGTGGCGGCGCTGCTGTCGGGCGAGATCGACTTCCTGCTCGACCCGGCGCCGCAGGACGTGGTGCGGTTGCGCAACACGCCGCAGGTGAAGGTGATCGACGGGCCGGAGAACCGCATCGTCTTCATCGGCATGGACCAAGCCCGGGACGAGCTGCTCTATGGCTCCAAGGGCAGGAACCCGTTCAAGGACCTGCGGGTGCGCAAGGCGCTGTACCAGGCGGTCGACATCGAGACGATCCGGACCAAGCTGATGCGCGGCCAGGCGGTGCCCACGGGCGGCATCACGCCGTCGGCGCTGGGCGGGTACAACGACCCGGAGCTGGAGAAGCGGCTGCCCTTCGACCTGGAGGCGGCGAAGAAGCTGATGGCGGAGGCGGGCTTCGCGCAGGGCTTCGAGGTCACGCTGGACTGCCCGAACAACCGCTACATCAACGACGAGGAGATCTGCCAGACGCTCGCGGCGATGTGGGCGAAGCTGAACGTGAAGGTCCGGGTGAATGCGATGCCGCGCGCGACCTACTTCCCGAAGGTGCAGAAGTTCGACACCTCGATGTTCATGCTGGGCTGGGGCGGGTCCATCACCGACGCCGAGGTGGTGCTGACGCCGGTGCTGCGCAGCCGGGCCGAGGGTGGCATCGGGGCCTGGAACTTCGGCGGGACCAAGGATGCGAAGCTGGACGAGCTGGCCGCCGCGTCGAGCAGGGAACCGGATCCGAAGAAGCGCGAGCAGCTGATCAAGGCGGCGTTGAAGCAGCACAACGACCAGGTGCTGAACATTCCGCTGCACCGGCAGGTGATTCCGTGGGCGGCGCGCTCGAATGTCGAGGTCGTCCACCGTGCCGACAACTGGCTGGAGTGGCGCTGGGTCAAAATCAATCAGTGATCGACGATCCCCGGATTGGCATCCGGGAGGAATGACCACCCCTCGCCGGCGGGTACGCCGGTCGATCCCCCGGGGGGATGCGGGCCGGCTTGGGGCGGCCCGGCGCTCGGCCCGCTCCCGCATTCGTAGCCCGGATGGAGCGCAGCGGAATCCGGGTCAGCGGCCGAGAACCTGCACCTCGTTGACGATGGCACTCCACGACTGCGGCCCCGTTTTGCCCGAGACCCGCACCCCCAGCACATTGCCCAGCGGCGTGCCGCTGAACTTGTAGCTCACTCCGCCGGCCGCGGCCGTGTTCGGATATGCCGGCGACACCGCCCATCCCGACTCGACCCAGCGCGTGCCGTCCGTCGTGTATTGCAGCGTCACGCCGGACTCGAAGTAGCCGTTGCCGTAGCTGTCGACCGCGCCGTTGACGAAGCTCACCGACGACACGGTCTTCGCCGCCGTCCAGGTGATGCCCGCCGCCTCCCACTTGCCGGTCTCGCCCTCGCCGGCCGCGTTCAGTGTCACGCCGGTTCCGAGCTTCCCGTCGTTCAGGCCCGCCCGCGCCTGGCGGTTCGCATTCGACAAGGCCGTGCCGTTCTTGATCCACGCCTGCCCGGTGCCCGACGCCTCGATCTGCGTGTCGCCGTTGCCGCCGCGCGCGCTGAAGCTGGCGCGGATCGCATGCCCGGCCTGCACGTCCTGGAAGGTGTAGCTGCCGACCGCGCCCACCGAGGCGCCGTCGACCGTCACCGAGGCGATGTCGTAGCCGGCGTTCGGCACGATGCTGAAGCCCTGGCTGCGGCCCTGCGCCACCTGCACCGCGCCGCTCGGCACGATGCTGCCGCCGGCGCCGGCCGCCGCGTCGATCGTCAGCGGCGCGGTCGCGCCGTTGTCCAGCCCGGCCTTCACCGCGGCCCAGAAGCTCGCATCCTCGTATCCCATCGCCCACACGCTGGTGCCGGCCAGGCCGTAGGCGTTCACCAGCCCGGTCTTGGCCTGGATGCTCTGCGCATCGTCATACCAGAGCGCCGGCTGCTTCGTCGACGCGCTCCACGCCGTGCCGTCCGGCTGCTTGCGCACCGTGCCCCAGGTCGCATACGGCGTCGCCGACGCAGCATCGCGCTGCAGGGCCGCACCAGGGTGCGCGGCGAGCACGGACGGGAAGCTGGCCCAGTGCACGGTCTGGCCGGTGCTGTAGTCGTAGCCGTAGCTCGGCAGCCCGGCCAGCACCTTGGACGCCGGCACGCGCGACACGGTGTACGAGAGGATGGCCTTCTGCCAGTCCAGGCCCGATTCCGGGCCCGGCCAGACCTCGCCGTTGAAGCCGCTGCTCGCCCAGCCCGGGCCGACCTCGTCGTAGGTCATGACCTGGAAGTAGTCGACCGCGGCGCCGATCGCCGCGTAGTCGTAGCCGCCCAGGTAGTCGGGCGCCTTGTCGCCGGTCTTCGGCGGGATGCTGATGACGAGCTTCAGGCCCTGCGCATGCAGCCCGCTCGCGAGCGCCGAGATGAAGGCGCTGTAGTTCGCCTTGTCCGCCGGCTGCACCGCCTCGAGGTCGATGTCGATGCCGGCGAAGCCGTTCGTGGTCGCCAGGTTCACCAGGTTCGTCACCGCCCTGGCGCGGCTCGACGCGCTGGCCAGCACCGCCTGCGAGATGCCGGCGTCGAAGCCGCCAGCGGCATTGCTGTAGTCCGAGACCGTCGGGTACAGCGGCAGGCCCTTGGACTTCGCGAAGCTGATGATGCTGCGCGTGGTGTTGGTCATGCCCTCGGTGCCGACGGTGCCGGCGGCCGTCAGGTTGTAGGCCGAGCCCAGGCCGACCGCGCTGAGCTGCGCGTGGTGGGCCTGCAGGTTGGTGTAGGACTGGCCGATCTGGCCGTCGGTGTAGGCCAGCACGAAGGGCGCGGCATCGGCCTGCGAGGTGGTCACGAGGGCCGTGAAGCTCAGGCAGGCGAGGGCGGCGACGAAGCCGGCGCGGCGGGGCAGCAGGACCGGGGCGGGGAGGAGGAGGGCAGTGGGAGAGCGGGCCATGGGAGTCGGTGCGTGGTCAGGACGGCGCCGATGGTGGCCCAGGCGCCGCGCCGCAGATGTCAGCAAACCGTAGCGTTCGTAACCCGGTCTTGAACTGACTCAGCGGGTGGCCCGGCGGCGCACGCAGTCGATGTACTTCTGGCCGTCGGGCGGCAGGCCGCTGCGCTGCGAGGCCCAGATCATCTCGCCCAGGCACTCCATCACCTCGTGCTGTGCCTCGTGGGCCGAGCCGCGCTTCGCGGCCAGCAGCGCATAGGCCTGCTTGATGCCCGTGGGCTGGTCGATGCTGACCTGCTCGCTGATGGACAGGTGCATCGACAGGTGCAGGAAGGGATTGGTGCGGCCGTCGTCGACCTCGTAGACCCGGGCCAGCGCCGCAGCCTCGTCCTCGAAGTCGGCGTGGTACTCGGGGTGCTGCGAGATCCAGTCGGCGGCCACGGCCTCCATCGGCGTCAGCGGCAGGCCCTCGCGCTGCTTGCGGTAGGTGCCGCAGAAGAATCGCCGGACGTCGTGCTGGGTGGGGGCAAACATCGGAGAATTCTCGCCGATGATCACCGACCCCTGGTTCTATGCGGCCGCCATCCCGGCCGTGCTGCTGATGGGCCTGTCCAAGAGCGGCTTCGGCGCCGGCTTCGGCTCGCTCGCGACGCCGCTGATGGCCTTGTCGATCCCGGTGCCGCAGGCGGCGGCCATCATGCTGCCGCTGTTGCTGGTGATGGACGCGGTGGGGGTGAAGGCCTTGTTCCGGCAGCGCGACAAGGACCTGATCCGGCTGCTGTTGCCGGCCGGCCTGCTCGGGACGCTGCTCGGCACCTTGTCCTTCGGCCTGCTGCAGCCCAAGGCGGTGGCCGGGATCGTAGGGGCGCTGACCCTGCTGTTCCTGGCGCAGCGCCTGCTCTTCCCGCCGCGCGCCGATGCACCGCCACCGCCGCGCTGGCTGGGCTTCGGGCTCGGGATCGCCTCGGGCTTCACCAGCTTCGTCGCCCATGCGGGCGCGCCGCCGGTGAGCGCCTACGTGCTGCCGCTGCGGCTGCCGCCGATGATCTTCACGGCGACCATGGCGACCTTCTTCGCGGTCGTGAACCTGTCGAAGTGGGTGCCGTACGCCTTCCTCGGGCTCATCGACGGCCGCAACCTGGGGACCTCGCTGGTGCTGATGCCGTTCGCGCCGGTGGGGGTGTGGATCGGGATCCGGCTCGCGCGCAGGATCGAGCCGACGCTGTTCTACCGGCTGGTGTACGTCGGCATGTTCCTCACCGGGGCGAAGCTGCTCTACGACGCATTCGCGTGATGCGATCCCGGATTCCGCTGCGCTGCATCCGGGCTACGAATCGGTAGCCCGGATGCCAATCCGGGGAATCGTCATTCACTTTCGGGCTTCTCGGGCGCGCCGCCCCACCCCGCGCGCTGCTTGCGCTCCAGCGCCGCCGCGCGCTCCTGCGCAAACAGCGTCTCCAGCTGCTGCCGCCCCTCCTTGGCCACCGCGATCAGCCGCTCCTGGTCGCGTGCATGCGGCCGCATGGCCTCCAGCTGGTCGATGCTGTGGCGACGGAATCTCAGCGCCAGGTTGCGCGCCTGGTGCGGCTGCCAGCCCAGCAGCTCGAGCGTGCTGCGTGCCGTCATCAGCGCCGAATCCAGCGTCTCGCGCTCGATCATCGTGATGCCCAGCTCGCGCAGCGCGTAGTAGTGCCGCACATTGCGCGCCCGCGCCACCACCGTGAGCTGCGGGAAGTGCTCGCGCACCAGCGTCGCCACCTCGATGCTCTGCGCCACGTCGTCGATCGCCAGCACGAACACCTTGGCCGTCGCCGCGCCCGCCGTGCGCAGCAGGTCCAGCCGCGTGGCGTCGCCGTAGAACACCGGCCAGCCGAAGCGGCGCAGCGCCTCCAGCGCCTCGGCGTCATGCTCCAGCACCGTCGGCGTCAGCCCGTTCGCAAACATCATCCGCCCGACGATCTGCCCATAGCGCCCGAAGCCCGCAATGATCACCGAGGCATCCTGCTGCTCGCTGATCTCCGCCAGGTCGCTGCGCTTCTGCCCCGCGAGCGTCGGCGTCCACCAGCGGTCGGCCGCCACCAGCAGCAGCGGCGTCAACAGCATCGACAAGGCCACCACCGCCACCAGCAGCGACGAGGTCGGCGCATCGATCACCCCCGCCTGCGCCGCGGTCTGGAACACCACGAAGCCGAACTCGCCCCCCTGCGCCAGCAGGATGATGAACACCGGCCGCTCGGCCTTGGGCAGCGGCATCCCGCGACCCATGCCCCACAGCACCGCGGCCTTCACCGCCAGGAAGCCCACCACCAGCGCCGCGATCAGCAGCGGCTGGCGCATCACCACCGAGAAGTCGATGCTCATGCCGACCGCGATGAAGAACAGGCCCAGCAGCAACCCCTTGAAGGGCTCGATGTCGGTCTCCAGCTCGCGCCGGTACTCGCTTTCCGCCAGCAGCACGCCGGCCAGGAAGGCGCCGAGCGCCATCGACAGCCCGACCGTCTGCATCAGCGCCGCCGTCGCCACCACGAGCAGCAGGGAGGCGGCGGTGAAGATCTCCGGCGTCGCGCTGCCCGCGATCCAGCGCAGCGTCGGCCGCAGCAGCAGCCGCCCGCCCAGCACGATCACCGCCACCATCGCGAGCGCCTTGCCCGCGCCAAGCCACGCGCTGTCGCCGCCGCCGCTGTGCGCCGCCTCGGCACCGGCCAGCAGCGGCACCAGCGCCAGGATCGGGATCGCCGCGATGTCCTGCAGCAGGGCCACGCTCAGCAGGCTCTGCCCCGAGCTGGTGTTCATCAGGTTGCGCTCGCCCAGCACGCCCAGGCCGATCGCCGTCGACGACATCGCGAGGCCCAGCCCGCCCACCAGCGCGAGCGGCCACGGCACGCCGGCCAGCACCGCGCCGCCCATCAGCAGCGCGGCCGAGCCGACGAGCTGCACGCTGCCCCAGCCGAAGATCGGCTTGCGCAGCGACCACAGCCGCTTCGGCTCCAGTTCCAGCCCGACCAGGAACAGCATCAGCACCACGCCGAACTCGGCGAAGTGCAGCATGTCCTGCGGGTCGGTCACCAGCCGCAGCCCCCAGGGCCCGATCAGGATGCCCGCTGCCAGGTAGCCGATGATCGACCCCAGCCCGAGCTTCTTGGCCACCGGCACTGCGATCACCGCCGCCGCCAGGTAGACCAGCCCGCCCGTCAACCAACTGCCGTGTTCCATCAGGCGCTCTCCGCCATCGCGGCTTCGGCGGCGTCCACCGGCCGGGCCGAGCTCGGCACCTCGCAGTCGATGCAGTCCTCCATCCCCGCCAGCTCGGGCCAGTCGGGGTAGCTGCCCAGGCGCTGCACGAAGGTCTCCGCATGGGCCTGCAGCTCGGGCTGGCCGATGCGGTGCGCGCCGTGCAGCACCAGCGGCGGCAGGAAGCGCATGCCGCACAGCGCGGCGGTCTGCTCGTAGGGCGGCAGGAAGGCGTCGAAGTGATACCGGTTGTAGCTGTCCGGCCGGTACGAGTCGTCCGGGCCCCCGGTCGAGGCCACCAGCCACAGGTCCTTGCCGCGCAGCGCGTGGCCGTCCGGCCCGTAGGCCCAGCCGAAGCCCAGCACCTCGTCGACCCACAGCTTCATCAGCGGCGGCATGCTGTACCAGTGGATCGGGTGCTGCCAGACCACCAGCCGGGCCTGGAGCAGCAGCGCGCGCTCGGCCTCGATGTCGATCAGGTAGTCGGGGTAGAGGCGGTACAGGTCGCGCACGGTGGCGTGGCCCGATTTCTTCGCCGCCTTGAGCAGCGTGCGGTTGACGCGCGACTGCTCCATCTGGGGATGGGCCGTCAGCACGAGGACTTCCGAAGGGTTCATGGCGTAAGTATTGATAGCCCGGGAACGATAGTGTTCGTTAACATAACCGCAAACAAGGATCCTCAGGAGCATTGCATGCCCGTGATCGTGGTGGCCAATCCGAAGGGGGGCGTCGGGAAGAGCACCTTGTCGACCAACATCGCAGGGTACCTGGCCCAGGCCGGCCGCGCCGTGATGCTGGGCGATGTCGACCGGCAGCAGTCCGCCCGCACCTGGCTCGGCCTGCGGCCGGCCGGGCTGCCGGCGATCAGCGGCTGGGACACCGGCCACGACGAGATCGTCCGCCCGCCCAAGGGCACCACGCACGCGGTGCTCGATACCCCCGCCGGCCTGCACGGCAAGCGGCTGGAAGAGGTGATGAAGCTGGCCGACAAGGTGCTCGTGCCGCTTCAGCCCAGCATCTTCGACATCCACGCCACCCATGCCTTCGTGCGCGAGCTGCTGGCGCGGCGCCGCGGCGACAAGGTCGCGGTCGCCATCGTCGGCATGCGGGTGCGCGACGGCACGATCTCGGCCGACCAGCTGCGCAGCTTCCTCGAGACGCTGCAGGTGCCGCTGGTCGGCTTCCTGCGCGACACCCAGAACTACGTGCACCTGGCCGCGCGCGGCCTGACGCTGTGGGACGTGGCGCCGAGCCGGGTCGAGCGCGACCTCGCGCAATGGCAGCCGCTGATCCAGTGGCTGGAGGCCTGAACCGCATGGCACGCCGCTTCGAACGACTCGCCGAGCTGCAGGCCCTGGTCGGCCAGCCCATCGGCCTGAGCGACTGGATCGCGGTCGACCAGGCCCGCATCGACCGCTTCGCCGAGGCCACCGGCGACCACCAGTGGATCCACGTCGACCCGGCACGTGCCGCAGCCGGCCCGTTCGGCACGACGATCGCGCACGGCTTCCTGACGCTGAGCCTGCTGCCGGAGATGTTCGCCAGCGCCTTCGAGGTGGCCGACGCCCGCATGGGCGTCAACTACGGCCTGAACCGGGTGCGCTTCCCCGCGCCAGTGCCGGTCGGCAGCCGGCTGCGCGGCAGCTTCAGGCTGCTCGCCTACGAGCCGCTGGACGGCGGGGCGCAGCTGGGGATCGAGGTGACGATGGAGCGCGAAGGCTCGGCCAAGCCGGTGTGCGTGGCGGAGTCGCTCACACGCCGATACGTCTGAAGCTGCCGCCACCCTCTTTCGGGGGTGCGTGGCAGGCCCGGGGCTCGGCTAGGATGCCCGCTTTGGAGTCGACACGTGCAGAGGGGTGGGGGCGATGAAGGTTCTGTTGGTGGATGACCATCCGTTGATCCTGTCGGCCCTGCAGACGGTGATCCAGGGCCTGGGCGACCACGTCAGCGTGGTAGGCGCCGGCAGCGCGCGCGCCGCGCGCGAGACGCTGGCGGGCGACGACGACTTCGACCTGGTGCTGCTCGACCTGCACCTGGGCGACGCCGACGGCTTCGACCTGCTGGTGGAGTTCCGCAGCACCTACCCGGCGCTGCCGGTGGTGGTGGTGTCGGCCTCGGACCGCGCGAGCGACGTGATCCGCTCGATCGACCTGGGCGCGATGGGCTTCGTGCCCAAGCGCGCCTCCAACGAGACCCTGTTCGATGCGCTGCGCATGGTGATGTCCGGGGGCATCTATGTGCCGCCGATCAGCATCGGCAATGATCGCCCGGCCGAGCGCGCCGGCGGCGAGCCGGGCCTGCCCGGGGCGCTCGGCACGGTGGCCGAGGCGGCCCAGGCGAGCGGCTTCCAGCAGCATCCCTCGATCGCCTCGCTCGGGCTCACGCCGCGCCAGAACGAGGTGCTGGCGCTGCTGCTGCAGGGCAACCCGAACAAGCTGATCGCGCGCGAGCTGGGCCTGTCGGTCGAGACCGTCAAGGACCACGTGGCGGCGGTGCTGCGGGTGCTGAACGTCAGCTCGCGCACCCAGGCGGTGCTGGCGGTGAGCCAGATGACCCAGGCGCACGGCGGGTTCTCGGCCTGGCGCCAGGGCGGCCCTCGCTGATGCCGGACGCCGCGCCGGCCGCCGCCCTTCCGGCCCCGACCTCGCTGCGCGAGCAGACGGAGGTCGAGCGGATCCGCGGCCTCTACTCCTACGTGCCGACCACGCTGGCCGGCAATGCCGCCGGCGCCTCGGTCATGGCGCTGCTGTTCTGGGACCATGCGCCGCCGCGGCTGCTGGCGGCCTGGATGCTGCTGTTCTGGGGGCTGTGGTTCTTCCGCGTCTGGGCGCTGGCGACGTTCCGCCGCCGCGCGCCGCAGACGCTGGCGCAGGTGACGCCCTGGTTCCGCACCTGGGTCGGCGCGACCATGGGGTCCGGCGTCGTCTGGGGATCGGCGGCCTGGGCCTTCTACGGCCATGGCGGCACCACCGAGCGCATCGGGCTGCTGCTCACGGTCTACAGCTTCTGCGTTGCCGGCATGTCGGTGCTGGCGCCGATGCGCCGCGTGTACAACACCTTCGCGCTGCTGTGCTTCGCGCCGACGGTGCTGCGGGTGGGGCTGCCGGGCGGCTTCGACGACCTGGTGCTCGCGGGGGTGCTGCTCACCATCTTCGCGATGACGACGCTGCTGGCGAGCGACTACCGGCTGAACTACGAGAACCTGCTGAAGCTCAAGCTGCGCGCCGACGAGCTGGGGGCGCAGTTGCGCGCCGAGAAGGCGGCCGCCGACGCGGCGCGCCAGCAGGCCGAGGTGGCGAACCGCGCCAAGACGCAGTTCTTCGCCGCCGCGAGCCACGACCTGCGCCAGCCGCTGCATGCGATGGGCCTGTTCGCCGAGGCGCTGCGCCAGCGCAGCCACGACGAGGAGGTGATCCACCTGGTGAACAGCATCAACGGCTCGGTGGATGCGCTGGACGGGCTGTTCTCCGAGCTGCTGGACATCACCAAGATCGACACCGGCGGCGTCGAGGCGCAGTCGGAGCACTTCAACGTCGGGGCGCTGTTCGGGCGGCTGCGGCTGCACTTCGAGCCGACGGCCTTCGAGAAGGGGCTGGGCCTGCGCTTCCGCGGCGGCGCGCACAACGCCTTCGCCGACCCGGTGCTGGTGGAGCGCATCCTGCGCAACCTGGTGTCGAACGCGATCCGCTACACCGAGGACGGCACGGTGCTGGTGAGCTGCCGGCGGCGCGGCGGCCGGTTGCTGCTGCAGGTGTGGGACACCGGCGTGGGCATCCGCGAGCGCGAGCAGGAGCGCATCTTCGAGGAGTTCTACCAGGTGCCGCAGAGCGGGGCGCTGGCGCCGCACCAGCGCAAGGGCCTGGGGCTGGGGCTGGCGATCGTGAAGCGGCTGGCGGGCTTGATGGAGGCGCCGCTGACGCTGCGCTCGCAGCCGGGGCGCGGCACGGTGTTCTCACTGGAGCTGCCGCCGGGCAAGGCGCCGCGGGCGGCGGCGCCGGTGCTGTCGGGCAAGGCGCCGATCGGCCTGACGCTGGACCGGCGGCGCATCGTGATCGTCGAGGACGAGCCGGCGGTGCGCGACGGGCTGGAGGTGCTGCTGAAAGGCTGGGGCGCGAGCGTGCGCAGCTTCGAGACGGTGGCGGCCTGCCGCGCCTGGGCCGAAGGCGAGGAGGCGGCGCAGGAGGCGCCCGACCTGATGATCGTGGACTACCGGCTGGAGCACGGCCACACCGGCCTGGAGGCGATCCAGGCTCTGCGCGAACGCTTCGGCGCGGCCGTGCCGGCCATCATGGTGAGCGGCAGCACGATGAGCAACCACGAGGCCGAGGCGCAGACGCACAACTTCCACCTGCTGGTGAAGCCGGTGGTGCCGAACAAGCTCCGCGCGATGATCAGCTTCAAACTCGGGGTCCGTTGAGCCCCGAGGGGTGACCCCCCAGTCGTCGCTGCGCTCCTCCTGCCCCCAGGGGGCGCCACCCGGCGGCCCGGCAGAGCCGGTTCCGCGGGCGTAGCTTGATGGGCGCATCGCTTCGCTGGCGCGCTCGTGTTCGTGTTTCGTAGCCCGGATGCAGCGCAGCGGAATCCGGGAGTGGTGGTCGAAGTGAAGGACGATCCCCGGATTGGCATCCGGGCTACGCGAGCGCAGCGAAGCACTCCAAGCGGACGCCGCGGAACCGGCTTCGCCGGGCCGCTGGCGGCGCCCCCTCGAGGGGGAGGCGCGAAGCGCCTCGGGGGTGGGCGTCATTCCAGGCTACAGGAGCAGGCGGGCGGCGTAGCCGGTCATCTCCAGGTAGCCCAGGCCCTGGCGGCGGCCGGCCTCGTCCAGCAGCTCGCTCAGGCCTTCCCAATAGATCGCACCGGTGCTGCCCCGGCTGTCGAGCTCCTGCGCGTCGAACAGCGCCCTCACGCGATGGCGGCCGAGCGGCGTGTCGACCGTCCACTCCACCGGGTAGGCTGCCTTCGAGGCGGGGCTGGTCCAGGTGCGCTCCGGCTCGAAGCGGACTTCGCCGGCGGCAAAGTTGCGCACCGCGCCGCCCGGCCGGCGCAGGCTGCCGCCCGCGTGCACCGTCGAGCCGTCCGCGCGGCGCAGCCGGAACGCCGTCAACGCGCTGCCGTCGTCCAGGTTCATGCCGATCCAGTCCCAGCCGACCGCCTCCGCATCGAGCAGCGTGTCGCCCCATTCATGGTCCAGCCAAGCCTTCCCCTGCACCGGGAGCGCGCGACCGTCCAGCGTCAGCGTGCCGGCGGCGTCGAGCTGCGGCTGGCTGTAGTACTGCGTGGCCTGGCCCGGCTGCGGCCCCTTGCGCGACCAGCCGGCCTCGCCCTGCAGCAGCAGCGGCTGGGTCGCCGCGAGCGTCAGATCGAGCGCGAAGCCGGCGTTCTCGCTGCCGGCCCGGGCACGGTAGCGGCTCGCGGCCGCATCGCCCGTGCGCTCCAGCGACCAGTCGCGCAGCGTCACCCGCGTGTCCCCCTCGGCCGCCTCGGCGATGCCGAAGCCGGCCCGCGCGATGCGCTGGTCGTGGCGCAGCCGGCGGGCCTCCAGGTCGCTCAGCGCCGCATGGGCGAACACCAGCTGGCGCGGCGCGAAACGGCTGTCCGACGGCCCGAGCCCGGTCGCCGAACGGAAGAAGGTGACCTGGAAGCCGAACATCCGCGCCCCCGCCGCCAGCCGCCCGGTGACGTACCACCACTCGGTGCGCGTCTCGGGATGGGCGCCGAAGTCGGCCGGGAAGGCGAGCGGCCGCGGCCGCATCGGCATGGCGCCGGCGGCGCGGACGGCCGGCCCCGGCAGCAGCGCGCCGGCGGCCGCGAGTTGCATGAAGAAGCGTCGATCCATGGGCCCGAGCTTCGCATGGAAGTGCGCCCGCGCCTGGACGACAATCGGGCGCAGCCCATGACCGAATTTTCCATTCCGCCCGAGTTCGATTTCGGCCAGCAGTTCGACCGCGTGACGCTGACGCGGGCGATGGCGCTCAATCCCGAGCAGTCGCTGCAGGCGATGCAGATCGACGGCATGGCGCTGCTCACGCGCATGCGCGGCAGCGGCGCCCAGGTCTACGAGCAGCGCATCGAGCTGCCGGTGGACCGGCGCCTGGGCCTGCAGGTGCGCGGCATCTGCTCCTGCCCCGTGGGCATGAACTGCAAGCACGTGGCCGCCGCGTTGATGGCCTTCGAGGCGCTCGAGCTGCGCATGCGCAAGAACCCCGGCACCCCGCCGCCGCGCCGGCTCGACAGCGGCCTGCCCGCGGCGCGGCCGCCCGGACCGACCCTCCCCGCCGAGGAACTGCCGCGCCCGATCCGCACCTGGCTCGCCGAGCTGGCCGACCTGCCGTCCGCCGCCGGCACGGCCGAGAAGGCGCCGGCCGCCCCCAGCACGCCGCAGCGCACGCTGATGTACGTGCTGCGCGCCCGCGGGAGCGCGCTGTTCCTCAGCCTGCACCTGGGCAGCCTGCGCCGCACCGGCGAGCTCGGCTCGCACCGTCCCCATTCGCCCGGCGTGATCGACATGCTGCGCAACCGGCCGGCCTACGTCACCCAGGCCGACCAGGACATCTTCGCCGCCCTGCTGCCGATGCTCGGCGCGAGCATCACCAGCGGCGCGATCCCGCTGCGCGGCCCCGGCGCCGTCGCGCTGCTCGACCAGGTGATCCGCAGCGGCCGGGCCTGGCTCGTGCCGCCCGCCCTGGTGGAGCTGCCGCATCCGCCCGGCCCCGCGGCCGAACGCGGTGAAGCACCGCTGCCGGTGACACTGCACTGGGCCGCCGACGACGCCGGCGACTGGCACACCCGCTGGCACGGCCCCGCCGACGTGCCCGTTCACCTGGTGCTGCTGCCCGAGCCTTTCGCCATCGACGAGGCCGGCACGCGCATCCAGCCGGCCGCGCTGCAGGGCCTGCCGTCGAACCCCTCGCTGCTCGACTGGCTGTCGCGCATGCCCGCGGTGCCGGCCGACCTGCTGCCGCAGTTCAGCGAGAAGCTGCAGGCGCTCGCCGACACGCGCGGCGTCCAGCTGCCGCTGCCCGACGAGCCGGTGCGCGCCCTGCGCGACCTGGGCACGCTGCCGCTGCAGCCGGTGCTGCGCCTGGGCACCTGCGTCGACGCCGCGTCCGAAGCCATGCTGCACCAGCGCTTCGGCACGCGCGGCAACCGACCCCTGGTCAGCGACCATGCGCCGCGCCAGGCCTGCGTGCAGCTGCTGCTGCGCTACCGCGTGCCCGGCATGGCGCCGGTGGACTACCACCTGCCGGCCGCCGGCGCCGACGCGACCTTCCTCGACCCGGCCCGCGCCGCCGGGCCGGCCTCCGCCCCGCTCACGCGCTTCGAGCGCCAGTCCGACGCCGAGGCCGACGCGGTGCGCGCCATGATCGAGCGCCTGCACCTGCGGCCGTGGAGCCTGGCCGCCGGCGCCGCGATGCAGCGCCAGTCGAGCTTCGCCTCCGGCCGCATGCTCAGCGCCGGCTACGGCGTCAACCTCGAAGGCCGGCCGATGGTCTTCGTGCCGCAGCAGCGCGACCAGTGGCCGCAGCTGCTGACCCAGGCCATCCCCGCGCTGCAGGCGGACGGCTGGGAGCTCGAGGTCGACGACGACTTCCCGTTCGAGCTGCACGAGGCCGACGACTGGACCGTCGACCTGCAGGAGGACGCCGGCAGCGAGTGGTTCCGCCTCGGCCTGAAGGTGTCGGTCGAGGGCCAGCCGGTCAACCTCGTGCCGCTGCTCGTCGGCCTGGTGCAGGGCGGCTGGCTGAAGGTCGACAGCGCCCTGCGCGCCGGCAGCGGCGAGGTGCTGGTGCCCTGGCCGGACGACGGCGCGACGCCGCAGCCGCTCGGCGCGCCGGCCCGCCAGCGCCTGCTGCGCGTGCCGGTGCAGCGCCTGGTGCCGCTGCTCGACTGGCTGCGCGGCGTGTTCGAGAAGGTCACGCTGAAGCCCGCGGACGCGGTGCTGCAGCTCTCTCGCTTCGACCTCGGGACGCTGGACGCGCTGGCCGCCGGGGCCCGGGTGCAGGCCCCGCCGAGCCTGGACGCGCTGGTCCACGAGCTGCGCGCGCTGCGCAGCGGCACGGGCCTGCCGCCGGTGGCGCCTTCGCCGCAGGTGCAGGCCACGCTGCGCCATTACCAGCTCGACGGCCTGGCGTGGATGGACTTCCTGCGCCGCGCGCGCCTGGGCGGCGTGCTGGCGGACGACATGGGCCTGGGCAAGACGCTGCAGACGCTGTGCCTGCTGCAGAACGAGCTCGACGCGGGCCGGCTCGACCGGCCCTCGCTGGTCGTCGTGCCGACCAGCCTGGTCGAGAACTGGCACGGCGAGGCGCACCGCTTCACCCCGCAGCTCAAGACCCTGGTGCTGCACGGCGGCCGCCGCATGCAGCACTTCGAGCGCATCGGGCAGGCGCACCTGGTGATCACCAGCTACCCGCTGGCGGTGCGCGACATCGACGTGCTGGCGGCGCAGGACTGGCACTACGTGGTGCTGGACGAGGCGCAGCGCATCAAGAACAGCCGCAGCCAGGCGGCGCTCGCGCTGAAGGGCCTGCGCGCGCGCCACCGCCTGTGCCTGAGCGGCACCCCGCTCGAGAACCACCTGGGCGAGCTGTGGAGCCTGATGGACTTCGTCTGCCCGGGCCTGCTGGGCAGCGAGCTGCAGTTCCGCGAGCGCTACCGCCAGCCGATCGAGAAGCGCCACGACCAGCTCCAGGCCGAGCACTTGGCGCGCCGCGTGCGGCCGTTCATCCTGCGGCGCACCAAGCAGCAGGTGGCGCAGGAGCTGCCGGCGAAGACCGAGACGCTGCTGCGCGTGGAGCTGTCGGGCGCCCAGGCAGACCTCTACGAGACGGTGCGCGCGACCATGGACGAGAAGCTGCGCGAGGCGATCGAGAAGCAGGGCCTGGCGCGCAGCCAGATCATGGTGCTGGACGCGCTGCTCAAGCTGCGCCAGGTGTGCTGCGACCCGCGCCTGCTGAAGAGCGACGCCCCGCCGGGCGGGCGCCAGGCGCCGTCGGCCAAGCTCGAGCTGCTGCTCGACCTGCTGCCCACGCTGGTCGAGGACGGGCGGCGGGTGCTGCTGTTCTCGCAGTTCACCGAGATGCTGGCGCTGGTCGAGCCCGAGCTGCAGCGCCTGAAGCTGCCCTACCTGCTGCTGACCGGCGAGACCGCCGACCGGGCCGGGCTGGTGCAGCGCTTCCAGCAGGGCGAGGTGCCGCTGTTCCTGATCAGCCTGAAGGCCGGCGGCGTGGGCCTGAACCTCACCGCGGCCGACACCGTGATCCTCTACGACCCGTGGTGGAACCCGGCGGTCGAGCAGCAGGCCATCGACCGCGCCTACCGCATCGGCCAGGACAAGCCGGTGTTCGTCTACAAGCTGCTCGCGAGCGGCACGGTCGAGGACAAGATGATCGACCTGCAGGCGCGCAAGGCGGGCCTCGCCGACCTGCTGCTGAAGGGCGTGGCCAGCGACGCGGCCCTGAACGCCGAGGACTTCGACGACCTGTTCCAGCCGCTCGCCGACGGCGGCCCCCACCCGGGCGAATAAACGATGCTGACCTTCCACAACCCCCTCCACCACCTGCATGCCGGCCGCCACGAGATGTACCGCGGGCGGCTCGTGTCCTGCCACGAGGTGCCGGGGCGGCTCGACCACGTGCTCGCCGAGCTGCAGCGCCGGCCGCTCGGGCCGCTGCGCGAACCGGGCGAGGTGGCGCCGGCGGTGCTGCAGCGCATCCACAGCGGGCGCTACCTCGACTTCCTGGCCGGCGCGTGGGACGAGTGGGTCGCGCTCGACCCGGCGAACGCCGGCGTGGACGCATTGCCCTCGGTGTGGCCGGTGCGCGGCTTCCGCGCCGACGTGCTGCCCGACAACTTCGCGGCGCGCATGGGGCTGTTCTCCTTCGATGCGGGCACGCCGCTGGTGGCCGGCACCTGGGCCGCGGCGCGGGCCGGCGCTGCCTGCGCGGTCGATGCGGCGCAGGCCCTGCTTCGGCGCGAGGCGCGCAGCGCCTTCGCGCTGACCCGGCCGCCCGGCCACCATGCGGGGGCGGACTTCTTCGGCGGCTACTGCTTCCTGAACAACGCGGCGCTGGCGGCGCAGGCGCTGCGCGACGGCGGCCTCGCGCGGGTCGCGGTGCTGGACGTCGACTACCACCACGGCAACGGCACGCAGAGCATCTTCTACGAGCGCGACGACGTGCTGACGGTGTCGCTGCACGGCGACCCGCGCACCGAGTACCCGTTCTACCTGGGGCATGCCGACGAGCGCGGCGCCGGGGCGGGCGAGGGCTTCAACCTGAACCTGCCGCTGCCCCGCGGCACCGATTTCACCCGCTGGCGCGAGGCGCTGGCGCGCGGGCTGCAGGCGGTGGGCGACTTCGGCGCGCACGCGCTGGTGGTGTCGCTGGGCGTGGACACCTTCGAGGGCGACCCGATCTCCAGCTTCGCGCTGCAAAGCGCCGACTACCTGACCGTGGGCCGCGACATCGCGGGGCTGCGCCTGCCGACGCTGTTCGTGTTCGAGGGCGGCTACGCGGTGGCCGAGGTGGGCGTGAACGCGGTGAACGTGCTGGAAGGCTTCGAAAGGAACGTGGCATGAAGGATGTCGAGATCCGCCGCGCCGGCAGCATCGCGGAATTCGCGGCGGTGGAGACGGCGGGCGAGCATGTCGCCGACACCGTGCGCTACCTGGAAGGCCTGTTCGCCGCCGGTTCCTCGCGCCTCGACTGGTGCTTCGTCGCCTGGCGCGACGGCCGGCCCTGCGGGCGGGTCGCGTTCTGGGCCCTGCCGCGCGTCGGCAAGCCGATCGACATCGTGCTGCTGAACCTGCCGTGGCACGGCGACGCGGCGGGCGTGGGCGCGGCCCTGCTCGATGCGGCGCGGGCCGCGATGGCGGGGGAAGGGCTCGCCGGCCTCGGCCATTGCCACGACCACCCGCCGCGCCCGCCGCAATGGCAGACGCAGGGCGCGGCGCGGCTCGCCTTCCTCGAAGGCTACGGCTTCCGCTCGCAGCGCGACACCTTGCGCTTCGAGGCGGATGCCGCCGGCCCGGGCGTGCCGGTGACAGGCGACACGCGCCTGCGCCCCCTCACCGCCGCCGACGAGGACCTGCTGCGCGACCTGGTGGGCCGGATCGCGTCCGCCTCGCGCGACCAGATCGACATCGAGACCGTCGCCGAGCGCGGTGCCGAAGCTCATGCCGCGGCGATGATCGAGGACCTGCGCAGCCTGCGCGTCGAGCCGGGCTGGTGGCAGGTCGGCCTCGATGCCGACGGCGCGCCGGTGGGCCTGGTGCTGCCGGTGGCGGGCGCCGACTTCGGCAGCATCGGCTACATCGGCGTGCTGCCGGCCCAGCGGGGGCGCGGCCGGGTGGATGCCCTGCTGGCGGCCGGCACCGCGACGCTGCGCGCGGCCGGGCTGCCGCGCCTGGTTGCCGACACCGACCGTGCGAACCGGGGCATGGCGGCCGCCTTCACGCGCGGCGGATGGCGGCTGTTCGGCGAGCGGCGCGAGCTGGCGCTTCCGGCTTGAGTCCGAAGGCGATGCGCAGCGGGCCGCTGCGGCGGGCCAGGCGGTAGAAGACCCCGCCGAGCGCGAAGGTGCCGGCGATCAGCAGCGGGGCCTCGATGCCGATCGGCAGGTTCGCCGGCCGCAGCGTCCAGGCGAGCAGGATGATCGCCGTCTGGTGCAGCAGGTAGAGCGGGAACACCGCCTCGGCAAGCGTCGCGCGCCAGCGGTGGTCGACATGCCAGTGGCGGTGCGCGAAGCCGATCGCCGCGACGAGTGCGCCCCATTGCAGCAGGCAGAAGGCGGTGGCCCGTTGCCAGGACGGGCCGTCCAGCACCTGCAGCCCGGCCCAGCCTGCCAGCGCCATCGACAGGGCCACCCAGCGCCGCTGTTGCGCGGAGGCCGCCAGCGCATCGGCCTGGGCCAGCGCCGCGCCGAAGGCGAACATCGCCAGGTACTGCAGGTGCATGAACCCGTCGTCGACCAGCGCATGGGTGGCGGGGAAGCGGCGCGCCAGCAGCAGCCGGCTGGCGAGCAGCAGCACGAGCGGCAGCCACAGCAGGCGCGTGCCGCCGAGGACCTGGGCCGTGCGGCGGGCGAGCGCCGGCAGCAGCCCGGGCACGCGCCGCAGCAGCGCCCACAGCAGCAGCGTGTAGGTGGCGAGGTAGGGCAGGTACCAGAGGTGGTTCCAGGTCGGCAGGACGAGGCAGCCGTGGGCGGCATCGCAGAAGCGGCCGTCGCCGCCGCGCAGGTAGAGGGGCAGGAAGTCGAGGAAGCCGCCGGCGTATCCGAAGCGTTCGCGCACCTCCAGCCACGACTGCGGCGGCACGACCAGGACCATGCCCACGAGCAGCGGCAGCAGCAGCCGGGCGCCGCGCCGGCGGAGCCAGGCCGGGGACGGCGTGCCGCCGCCGCGCAGCATCAGCGCGGTCGCCGCGCCGGAGACGACGAACAGCAGGTCCATGCGCCAGGGGGAAGACAGCAGCATCACGGGCTCCAGGGCCGGGTGCAACTGCGGACTCTTGATGTGCCAGCCCCAGCTCACGTAGTACATGCCCACGTGGTAGGGCACCAGCAGGCCGAAGGCGGCGATGCGCAGCCAGTCGAGGTGGAACTGGCGCGGGGAGGGGGTGGACGGGTCGTTCATGAAGGCCTCCGCAAGGGAATGCGACGAGGCTAGGCGGCGCGGCGGCTCCGGCCCAGCGCGGCGGGACGAAGCGGCCCAGGGCCGGGGCGGGCCGGATCAGCGCCGCGCGGCCAGGCCGGCCAGGAGGGCCTCGCGGAACTGGCGGCTGCAGGGCGCGACCTGGCCGCCGCGCAGCCGCACCCGCGCATCGCCCTTGCCGAGCGGCTCCAGTTCGAGCACGTGGGCCAGCGCGACGGCCGCCCCGCGCTGCGTGCGCACGAAGCCCTCGCCCAGGTCGTCGAGCAGGCCGGACAGGGTGCGGCGCAGCAAGGGGGCGCGGTCGGCGGTGTGCAGCACGACGTAGTTGTCGGCCGCTTCCAGCCACAGGAGCTCGGCCACCGCGAGCACATGGGTGCGGCCGCGGTCGGGCACCAGCAGCCGGGCCGGCCGCAGCGGGGGCCGCGGCGCGCCGACCCGGTCGCGCAGGCGCTGCACCGCGCGGGCGAGGCGTTCGGGCTCGACCGGCTTCAGCAGGTAGTCGAGTGCGGCCGCCTCGAAGGCCTGCAGCGCGTAGTGGTCGTGGGCGGTGACGAAGACGACGGCCGGCGCGGGCTCGGGCAGCGAGGCGGCGACGTCCAGCCCGTCCGGGCCGGGCATCTGGACGTCGAGGAAGAGGGCGTCGGGGGCGTGGGTGGCGATGGCGGCCAGCGCCTCCTCGCCGTCGCGGGCCTGGGCGATCACCTCGACGTCGGGAAAGGCGAGCAGCAGGCGGCGCAGGCGCTCGCGCGCCGGGGCTTCGTCGTCGACGATCAGGACGCGCACGGCAGCTCGATGCGGGCGAGGACGCCGCCGCCGTCCCGCGGCTGCAGGCTCAGCCGGGCCTGGTCGCCGTGGCGCGTCGCGAGGCGCTGCCGCAGGTTGTCGAGGCCGACGCCGAAGGCGGGCGCGGCGGGCAGCTCGCCGGCGTCGTCCTCCACCGCGAGCTGCAGTCGCCCGCCCGCGCGCCGCGCCCGCACGACGATGCGCGTGGGGGCGAGGCGACGCTCCACGCCGTGGCGGAAGGCGTTCTCCAGCAGCGGCTGCAGCAGCAGCGTGGGCACCCGGCAGTCCCGGGCGTCCGGGTCGATGTCGAAGCGGATGTCGACGCGGTCGGCGTAGCGCTCGCGCATGATGGCGGCATAGGCCTCGAGCAGCCGGAGCTCGTCGTCCAGGCTCGATTCGGGGCGGCGTGCCAGGTCGGTGGCGGCGCGCAGCAGGGCCGCCAGGCGCGTCAGCAGCGCATCGGCGAGGGCGGGGTCGGTGTGCACGGTCGAGGCGATGGTGTTGAGCGCGTTGAAGAGGAAGTGCGGCTCGATCTGCTGCGCGAGCTGCAGCAGCTGCGCGGCCTGCGCCAGGCGGCGCTCGCGCTCCAGCCGCAGCCGCGCGCCGGCCAGCGCCGCGTGCGAGCGCAGGCCGAAGACGACCGCGCTGAACAGCAGGTAGAAGATCGAGAACTTGAGGATCTCGTAGCGGAACACCATCGCCCAGGCTTCGTGCGCATAGGTCTCGCCGACGGCGGCGTAGACGGCGTGGCGCAGCCCGTAGACCGCGGCCACGAAGAGGGGGGCGGCCAGGGGCAGCCACAGCAGCGTCGCGCCGAACCAGCGCCAGGGATGGGCGAGCAGGGGATCGAGCCGGGCGCTGCGGCGCCACAGCAGCGCGACGACGAGGCTGGCGACCAGGGCCGAACTGCCTTCCCAGAGCAGCGGCTTCCAGAGCACGATGCCGCCCTGGCGCTGGTGGTCCTGCACGCCGACCGTGATCATCAGCGCCCAGAAGACGACCCAGGCGAGGGCGAACGCGCGGCGCGGCATCGGGGCCGCGTCGTCGAGGTCGTCAGGTGGGAGGGCGGGGAGGGCAACCATGCTCCCGCATTGTTGCCCCGGGACCGGCCGGGCGCCACGGTTCGAGGGTGAACCGGGTCCGGGCGGGGATGGGACGGATCAGGCCTCGGCCTTGGACTTCGTCGTCTTCTTCGCGGCGCCGGCGCGGGCACCATTGGCGAACAGGGCCTCGATCTTGGCGTCGTGTTCCATCAGGTCGGCGGCGACGCCGCGCAGCTTGTCGGCGCGCGCGAAGACGCGGCGTTGCAGCTGGGCGATGCCGGCCGATTGCTCGACGCGTTGCAGGACGGTGATGGGGTCGATGGTCGATTCGAAGGGGTTGGCGACGAAGGTCGTGTCGTACATCGGGGGTCTCTTGTATGTTGGCTCTGTCAACGCCGGCCGCTGTTTGCCACCAGTGATGGCCGGACGCGCCTCCCAACGGGGGCAGGGCGCGGATTCTCGCCCAAGCCTTGCCGGCTGCGAAGCCCCGGGGGCGGATTGAAGGGCTTCTCACTGTGTCAGCGCAAGATCGGCATACCCGACAAGTTCAATGGGTCATTTGTGTTGACGAGTCGAAGAAGTGTGCGCATAATCGTGGGCTTCGCTGCTGAGAAATCACAGCGAACTGCAAGAAAGCCGGAAGGTGATATTTGCAAACGAAGCGAAAGAAAAAATTTCGCAGAGTTTGAAGAAATCGCAAAAAGGCGTGCTACAGTAGCAGGCTCTGCTGAACGAAATCGAAGACGCTGCAGCGAATGCTGAAGTGGACGATGAGTGAAGCAAGGCGGCGAAAGTCAGAGATGACGGCAGCTTGCCCAGTTCTTTAAAAACATACAGCCGATAAGTGTGGGCGTTGGAGGGTGAGAGCCGAAGAGTCGCAAGACTCGAGGTCTCATGGACCTTAAACGCTCATGAAGTGAAGTTCACTTCAATTCATTGAGTAAATATCAAGATCGAACTGAAGAGTTTGATCCTGGCTCAGATTGAACGCTGGCGGCATGCCTTACACATGCAAGTCGAACGGCAGCACGGGAGCAATCCTGGTGGCGAGTGGCGAACGGGTGAGTAATACATCGGAACGTGCCCAGTAGTGGGGGATAGCCCGGCGAAAGCCGGATTAATACCGCATACGACCTGAGGGTGAAAGCGGGGGATCGCAAGACCTCGCGCTATTGGAGCGGCCGATGTCAGATTAGCTAGTTGGTGGGGTAAAGGCCTACCAAGGCGACGATCTGTAGCTGGTCTGAGAGGACGACCAGCCACACTGGGACTGAGACACGGCCCAGACTCCTACGGGAGGCAGCAGTGGGGAATTTTGGACAATGGGCGCAAGCCTGATCCAGCCATGCCGCGTG